>Ga0180218_1000260_pt1 | contig 67119 bp, 77 predicted proteins | sample eDN3rd37CKraftBY_FD_151334 | JGI IMG/M metagenome (GOLD analysis project Ga0180218, IMG submission 151334) | Enriched backyard soil microbial communities from Emeryville, California, USA - eDNA 3rd pass 37_C Kraft BY (version 2) (version 2) | ecosystem: Environmental > Terrestrial > Soil >... | reverse complement strand
GTCGCAGGCTTGGGCTTGCGGCCGGTGGCGCCGGATTTGGCTCGGGTGCGGGATTTGGAGGACGGCGATGCAGGCATTCTGGGGGTGCTATCTCCGTGTCGGGCGGCAGAATGTCGCGGTGCATGGGGCAGCGGATCACGCTTTCAAGCCATCACGCTTTCAAGCGACGACAATCATTGCAAGTTCGCATCGGGCCACCGTCGATTCAAGGCAAATGAAGCATTTGCTGCTGGGGGGATTTTGCGAAAACCGTGCAAAAAGCAATTGGTTCCCCGGCTCAGCGCTGTTTCCCGGACTTGGCTTTTCTTCTCACAGGTTTTTTCTTTGCGGGTTTTTTCTTAGGTGCCGGCTTCACGGATGCCGGCTTCACGATCGCCGGAATACTCGCTGCCGCGGGCGTCGGCTTCAGCACTCCCTGGGAGCCGGTGAGATGCTCATAGGCCGCCACCAGCGTCATATATGGATTGACGAGAACCCAGCCACTCCTCCCGAATACCTGCATATCGAAGTGAAGATGATAGCTGGTTCCACCGGGCCGGCGGCTGAAATTTGACAGTGTTCCGATCGTCTCGCCCATCCGCACCTGGCGACCGCTGACCATGCCCAGAGCATCGGTCTCCTGCGGGGCCATATGGAGATAACGAAAGCGTATCCGCTCGGTGGCGCTGTGGCGGTGGAGGGTCAGCCCTTCCTGTCCGGGTCGTCGGATGACGGTGGTGTCTTGGGTGGCGACCAGCCGCCTGCGGTCTGCCGTGCAGCGTTCGGACTCCGGGCCGCCGAAGCTGCATCCGACCGGGACGATATCCTGTCCCTGATGACCGCGGCCCGCAGGGCACTGTCCCACCGAGAAGTCCCGTGCTTCGCAGAAATTGTCCCGCCAGAGCGGCATCGGCGGCTGTCCGGTTGCGTCGGTGTCGCCCGTGTTCCCGACAGCACAGGGCCCCTGGTTGCCGCGCCGCCGTGCCACGGGTCCTGTCCGGCCATCGCCGCAATCGCTGGGGGTCGCATAGAGCTGCGAATAGACATGGGCAGGGGCCATCGCCAGCGGAAACCGCACGGGCGCATAGACGGTTTCGTCCTCGCGGCCCCCGCGCCTGCGGTAGCCCGTCCCCGCCATCAGTTCTCCTACAGGACGATAGCGGAATGACGTCGTTTGGCTCGCAGCGCGCTCCATCGGCAGGGGCTGCTTCTTCTCGACTGTGTCTTGAGGCATGCCGCCGAAGAGCTCAAGGCTTCGCAGGAAGCGCACCGCGACGGGATCGGCATCCCGGCAGGACAGCCTCCGTGCCGTCGGGCGGCCTTCGAAGCAGAGGATCGAGACCGCATATTGCGCGCCGTGCCGGCTGAACAGATAGCGCATATGATGCTGGAGGTAGATCCGGCGCAGGCCCTCGAAATCCGTAAGGGCCGGCGAGACAGGCTTCGGGTCCACGCCGACAGGCTCGCTGAGTTCGTAGACGAAGGAGGCGCCGGTGATGTGGATCTCCACTGTGCCGGTGAACCGCGGGGGCGCGAGGGGGCTCTCGGGCGCCAGCTCGAAGACCGCGTCATAGCCGGCCGGGCCGGCCTGAAAGAAGGTGGGCCGGAACTCCGGCCCGGAAAGGCCCGGATATTGCGGGACCGGCTCGCCGGCCGGTGGCTCGCCATTATGCGGAGCGGCGGCCGGAAGCAGCACGGGGAGCGGGCTGCGGGCAATGCCGGGAAAACGGGCGTCGGATGCGTGGTTCAGCAGCCGGAGGGCGGCTGCCGTGTCTTTGCCTGCGATGGCCGCCTCTTCGTCGGCAGCATCGGAGGCTTTGCCGTCCAGAGCCGCTGTATCGGCCGCTGCTGTATCGGTCGATGGGCTGGCGTCCGGCTCGACCCCGGCCCAGTCCACCGGCAGATGGAGGAGGTGCGGCGCGCGCACCCCGTCTCCCTTTGGGCCGGGAAAATCCTGCGCCGCCGCGCCGGTGAGGGCGGCGAAAATCAGGATGGCCGCGAGACCTTCACCCTTCCACCACATGCCTTGCCCAATGCCGTCCCGCGCCCGCCATGAGGGAGCCGCGCAGACGCGAACCCCTGCCGGCTCTCCCGGCAGGCACTCTAGGGTACGGAAGTTAAGCGGAGGAGGCGCGGATAGCCGGTAATTTGCGGCGTCCCGTTTACTCCTTTGCGCGCTCCACGTAGCTGCCGTCCTCGGTCATGATCACGATCTTGGTGCCGGCGCCGACGAAGGGAGGCACCATGGTGCGCACGCCGTTGGACAGGACGGCCGGCTTATAGGAGGAGGCGGCGGTCTGGCCCTTCACGATCGGCTCGGTCTCGGCGACTTCCAGCACGACCTTCTGCGGCAACTCGATGGCCACGGGTGAACCTTCGTGAAGCGACAGCGTGACCATCATCTCGGGCGCGAGATAAGCCTTCTGGTCGCCGACGAGATCTGCCGCCAGCGCGACCTGGTCGTAATTCTCGTTGTTCATGAAGTGGAAGCCTTCCTCGTCCTCGTAGAGAAACTGGAAGGGGCGGTCTTCCACGAAGGCACGCTCGACCTGCTCGGTGGTCTTGTAGCGCTGCTGGGTCTTTACGCCGTCGCTGATCCGTCGCATGTCCACCTGGGTCGTCGGCGTGCCCTTGCCCGGATGGAAGTTTTCGGCGCTCAAGACGACGTAGAGCTTGCCGTCGATATCGACGACATTGCCTTTGCGGAGCGATGAGGCGATGACTTTCACAGAATTCGGTCCTCGAATGATGGCCCCGGGGCTGCGGCCCCTTGGCGTGCGGTTGCGTTCCGGCTGGATCGGTCGGCAACATACCCATCCTGGGGCCATGCGCCAGCAATTTTCCGCTTTTCGGCTGGGTCGGACGTTCCGATGAGCACGAGAATTCCGGATTCGCCGTGGTGGTCCCGCGAGATTCATGCCCAGCGGAGGCCGTTCCTGCTGGGGCGGGTGCGGCTGGCTGCCGCTGTCCGCCGCCATTTCGACGCCCTGGGATTCGTCGAGGTCGAGACCGGAATCGTCCAGGTTTCGCCCGGGAACGAGACCCATCTCCATGCTCTCGGGACCGAGGTCGTGCAGCCGGACGGCGCGGTCCTGCGCCGCCATCTGCGCACCTCGCCGGAATTCGCCTGCAAGAAGCTCGTCGCGGCGGGCGAGATCAGGATTTTCGATTTCGCCCGCTCCTTCAGGAACCGGGAGCGGGGACCGCTTCATCACCCCGAATTCACCATGCTGGAATGGTATCGCGCCGGAGAGCCCTATGACGTGCTGATGGAGGACTGCGCGATCCTGCTGCGGCTGGCGGCGGACACAATCGGCGGGCGGGCATGGACGTTCCGGGGCAAGACCATCGATCCCCATGCGTCGCCGGAGCGCCTGACGGTGGCCGAGGCGTTCGGCCGCCATGCGGGCGTCGATCTGCTGGCCTTGCTGCCGGATGAGGCGAGCGGCGGAGACGGACTTGCCGACGCGGCGCGGCGGATCGGCATCCGGGTTGCCGAGGACGACACCTGGGGTGATGTTTTCAGCCGTATCCTGTCCGAGCGGATCGAGCCGCATCTCGGCATCGGCAGGGCGACGATCCTGATGGAGTATCCCGCCATCCAGTCCGCGCTGGCGCGCCCGACCGCGCACGATCCGCGGCTGGCCGAGCGCTTTGAGCTGTATGCCTGCGGTGTCGAACTGGCTAATGCCTTTGGCGAACTGACCGATGCGGACGAGCAGCGCAAGAGACTGACGATGGAGATGGATGAGAAACAGCACATCTATGGCGAGCGCTATCCGCTGGATGAGGATTTCCTCGCGGCGCTTGCGGTCATGCCGGCGACGTCCGGCATCGCGTTGGGCTTCGATCGTCTGGTGATGCTGGCGACCGGTGCGCAGCGGATCGACGATGTGATCTGGACGCCGATGGCGGCAGGATGATGCAGGTGAGCCGATGAGCGGGCGCCGCACCACATATGAAGCGGACATTGCGCCGGATGCGGCCGGTGCTGCCGACGACAGGCCAAAGGGTCGCACTCTGCGGCGCGCGAAGGATCTCGTCGCGAGAGACCTCGCGGCTCCCGCGCAGCTCGCCGCGCTGGAGCAGGTCGCGGCCCGCTATGCCGTCGCCATCACGCCGGATATCGAGGCGCTGATCGACCCGGCCGATGCCGCCGATCCGATCGCGCGCCAGTTCGTTCCCGATCCGCGTGAACTCGATACCCATGCGAGCGAGCTTGCCGACCCCATCGGCGACGAGGCCCACAGCCCGGTGCCGGGCATCGTGCATCGCTATCCGGACCGGGTGCTGCTGAAGGCTATCGGTGTCTGCGCGGTCTATTGCCGCTTCTGTTTCCGCCGCGAGAGCGTCGGGCCGGGCCATGACAACGGCCTGTCCCCAGCCGCGCTGGCGCGGGCTTTCGCCTATATCCGCGATCATCCCGAAATCTGGGAGGTGATCTTCACCGGCGGCGATCCCTTCATGCTGGCGCCGCGCCGCATTATGGATATGACGCGGCAGCTCGGCGACATCCCCCATGTGAAGGTGGTGCGGTTTCACACCCGCGTGCCGGTCGCTGCGCCGGAACGGGTCACGCCCGAACTGGTGGCGGCCTTGCGCGCCGGCGGGCAGGCTGCCTTTGTCGTGATCCATGCCAACCATCCGCGCGAACTCACGGCGGAGGTGCGCGCCGCCTGCGCCCGCGTCGTTGACGCCGGCATTCCGATGCTGAGCCAGACCGTGCTGTTGCGCGGCGTGAACGACGATGCGGAAACGCTTGGCGCGTTGATGCGAGCTCTCGTGGAGAGCCGCATCAAGCCCTATTATCTGCATCACGGCGACCTTGCGCCGGGCACGGCGCACTTGCGCACGACGCTTGCCGAAGGGCAGGCTCTGATGCGGGAGCTACATGGTCGCTGGTCCGGCCTCTGCCAGCCGACTTACGTGCTCGATATTCCCGGCGGCTACGGCAAGACTCCGGTGGGGCCGTGCTATCTCGCCCCGGATCCTGCGGACCCGGAGGCCGTCACCGTCGAGGATTATCAGGGGCAGCGGCACAGCTATCCGCCGCGAGGCCAGGGTTGAGCCAGCTTCACTGAAGAAGACCCGCCAGCCTTTCCGGGGGGCGGGCTCTGACAGGCAGTCAGAGCCCGGTGTTGTTCAGAAACAAGCGCAGCGCCGTGACCAGATCGGGGCCGTTCGCCGTCGTCAGGTCGTGGCCGCAGGGGATCTCCACGATCTCGGTCATCGGATGAAACTGCCGGATGCGGGTGATCCGGGCATCGTCGAAACGGTCGGATTTGGTGGCGCGGACCGCGAGCAGGGGCGCCTTGATGGCGGCCAGTTCCTGCCACGGGTCGGTGACGACGATGACTGGCGACCAGCCGGGGAGCGTCGGCGTCCGGTTGGAGAAGGCAGGATCGCGCCGGAACAGAAAGCCGCCGTCCACGGCGCGGCAGAAATCCCTGACGCGGGCGATAGGTGTGTTGGGGTCCCGGCTTGTGGCGGCCAGCGCAGCCTCATGGCTGGAAAAGGGCTTGGGACCGCCAGCGGGCGGCGCTGGCGGCCGGGCGCTCACGCCTTCGCCGGGGCAATGGTCGAGCAGCGCCACACCGGCGACGCGCTCGGGATGGCGCGAGCCCGTCAGGATGGCATAGGAGCCGCCCACGGAGTGGCCGGCCACGATGGCGCGCGGCCAGCCGAAATGGTCGAGCAGGGCGACGACATCGCCGGTGATCGCGTCGAAGGAATAGTTTTTCGAGGGGCTCCAGCCCGAATTGCCAAAGCCGCGCATGTCGAAGGTGACGACTTCGCGATCCTTTGATAGAGCTTGGGCAACCTCGATCCAGTCCTCGGAGTCGTAATAGTTCGCGCCATGCAGGATGACGACCGGGGTGCGGCCCTTCTCGCCGAAATGGCGATAGAACAGCGCAACGTCGCCGGACTGCACCGTGCCGGTGCGGCCCGGGTGGAGGTTTACTGGTGCGACGGCGGGGCCCGTAGAGATCATTTCGTTTCCTGAACCGCCTAATGGCGCAAGCCTGATGGCGCAAATAACCACCGTTGCGGCTGATGAGCCACCAGCCGCTGTCTCTCTATCCATCCGGGTTCGGTCTGCCGAAGGCGACGCCCGGGGATTACTTGAGCTTGAGATTCTCGGCGGATGTTTTGCCGCGGTTTTCTACAAGTTCGTACTCGACCTGCTGATTTTCATCGAGCGTGGTCAGTCCCGCGCGCTGGACCGCAGAAATATGCACGAACACGTCGCGGCCATCGCCGCTGCCGCCCTGGGGCTGAATGAACCCGTATCCCTTGGTTGCGTTGAACCACTTCACAGTACCTGAAGGCATGTCTCGTCTCCAAACTCAGAGCGGCAAGCATATCCTCGCCACACGAAAATGCCAGATGCTTCGTCGGTCCCTCGCAGATTGATCATTGTCCAATGTTATCACTTATAACAACATTTATTAGTCCTTCCTGACGAAAATGGCCCGGCTCCGGCATAGGTTGCCGGAGCCGGGCCCCGTTCTCAGGTCTCAGGCTGGTTCCTCTTCGCGCATGAGGCCGAAGCGCCCGCTCTGGAAATCCCGCATGGCGAGCCGGATTTCCTCGACGGTGTTCATCACGAACGGGCCGTGGGCAACGACCGGCTCGTCGATGGGTTCGCCGGTGAGGACCAGCAGCTTGGCGTCGGAGTTGGCTTCGATGGTCACGCCGCCGCCGTTACGGCCGAGCAGGACCATCTGCGCCTCGCGGGCGATTTCCTGCCCGTTCACCTCCACCGTGCCGTCGAGCACCAGGACCGAGAGGGTATGCCCTTCCGGCACATCGAGCGTCGCGGTGTTGTCCCGGCCAAGGCGCACGTCCCAGACGTTGATGGGCGTGAAGGTCCGGGCCGGACCCTTGGCGTCGCCATAGGCGCCGGCGATCACGCGCAGACTGCCGGCTCCGTTGCCCAGGCTCACGGTCGGGATGTCGGCCGCGAGCAGGCTCTGATAGCCGGGCTTTGCGGTCTTGTCCTTCGCCGGCAGGTTAACCCAGAGCTGCACCATCTCGAAGTCGCCACCCTTCGCCGCGAAGGCGGGGGAGTGATATTCCTCGTGGATGATGCCCGAGGCCGCCGTCATCCACTGGACATCGCCTGGCCCGATCACCCCGCCCGCACCGGTGGAATCCCGGTGCTCGACCTCGCCGTCATAGACGATGGTGACGGTCTCGAAGCCTTTGTGAGGATGTGCGCCGACGCCGCGCCGCTCGTTGGTCGGCGGGAACCGGGCCGGACCGGCATAGTCCAGCATGATGAAGGGGCTGATGTGAGCGCCCTGGTCATGGTGGGACAGCATCGTGCGGACCGGAAATCCGTCGCCGACCCAGTGGCCGCGGGGCGCGCTGTAGATGCCGAGAATCTCTCTCATGATCGTGTCTCCTAACGTGGGACAGCTCCTGCTGGCGATCCCGTTGCGCAAAAGTTATGAGCGGGACAAAAAAAGAAAAGCTGCGTATTATCGACCGCACTGTCCCATATGCAGGACAATCTCCCGTGCAGGATTTGAACGACCTCTATTATTTCGTCCAGGTCGTGGACCACGGAGGCTATGCCGCCGCGGGGCGGGCGCTGGGGATGCCGCGTTCCCGGCTAAGTCGCCGCATTCTGGAGCTTGAGGAACGGCTCGGCGTGCGGCTGCTTCAGCGCTCGACCCGCAAGCTGGTCGTCTCGGAAATCGGGCAGGAGTTCTATCGGCACTGCGTCGCCATGCTGGTCGAGGCCAACGCCGCGCAGGAGGCGGTGGAAAGGTCGCGGGCGGGGCCCCAGGGTCTGATCCGAGTCAGCGCGCCGCCGGCGCTCGTCTGCTTTGAGGTTGGCCCGATGATCGCCCGTTACATGGCGGCCTATCCGCGCGTTACGGTCGAACTCGATTCCACGTCCCGCCGGGTCGACGTGATCGGCGAGGGGGTCGATATCGCGCTGAGGGTCCGTTTCCCGCCGCTGGAGCAGACCGACCTCGTGATGCGGATCCTCGGAGACAGCGTCCAGCGGATGGTCGCAAGCCCGGGGCTCGTTTCCGGCTCGAACCTCCCGCGCGTGCCGGCCGACCTTGCCGCCATGCCCAGCCTCGATCTGGCGCCGTTGCTGCCCAGGCATGTCTGGGACATGAACGGACCCGAGGGGGCATCGGTTCGCGTGATCCACAAGCCCCGCCTCGTCACCGACGATATGTCCCAGTTGCTCTATGCCGCGCTGGACGGCGTCGGCGTCGTCAAGCTGCCCAGCATGGTGGCTGATGAACACATCGCGGCGGGGCGGTTGGTGGAGTTGCTTCCAGACTGGAGGCCGCGCAGCGGCATCGTCCATGCCATCTTTCCCTCGCGCCGGGGATTGCTGCCGTCGGTGCGGGAATTCATCGATTTCCTCGGGAAGGAATATGCCTCGCTGAAAAGGGCGGGTTCGAACGGGAATTCCGGGGTCAAGCAGTGATGTCGGCGTGATCGGTGTATCCCGTCGGGGCGGAGCAGGCCCCAGCGACCGTATGATATGCGGGAGGGCGGCCATCCTGAACCCGGCTCTCCTGTCTGCGATTGCCTGATCGAGGCCGGGGCGACCCGCGCCGGCGAGGTTTGATGGTGATGCGGATGAAGGCTGGGATTGGGTGGTGCCGCGCCAAGCGGGCCGGCCAGATGATTGCTTCGCGGCCGTGGCGCGTTACCATGTGCGCGGCGGCATGAAGCCTGCCCAATCCCCAGATCTGCTAGGAGGATTCTATGTCAGATCAAGGCAATCCGAACAAAACCGTTTCGACCATGAGCACTGGCGCTCCTGCACCCAGTGACCGCAACTCGCTGACCGTTGGCCCCGATGGTCCGATCCTGCTGCACGACGTGCATTTCCTTGAGCAAATGGCTCATTTCAACCGTGAAAAGGTTCCGGAGCGTCAGCCGCACGCCAAGGGCGCGGGCGCCTTCGGCACTCTCGAGACGACCGAGGACGTTTCGGCCTGGACGAAGGCTGCGTTGTTTCAGAAGGGCGCTCAGACCGAAATGCTGGCTCGTTTCTCGACCGTCGCGGGCGAGATGGGTAGCCCCGATACCTGGCGCGACGTGCGCGGCTTTTCGCTCAAATTCTACACCAGCGAAGGCAATTACGATCTGGTCGGCAACAACACGCCAATCTTCTTCGTGCGCGATCCGATGAAATTTCCCCATTTCATCCGCAGCCAGAAGCGGCTGCCGGATTCGGGTCTGCGCGACAACCACATGCAATGGGATTTCTGGACCAACAATCCTGAATCCGCGCATCAGGTCACATATCTGATGGGCCAGCGCGGCCTGCCGCGCACATGGCGCAACATGAACGGCTATGGCTCGCACACCTATATGTGGGTTAATGCGGGAGGCGAGAAGTTCTGGGTCAAATACCATTTCCATACCGAGCAGGGGATGGAGTTTCTGACCAATGAGGAAGCCGCCGCCATGGCCGGCGCTGATGCTGATTTCCACCGCCGCGATCTGTTCGACGCTATCGCACGGGGCGATCATCCTAGCTGGATCCTCTCGGTCCAGATCATGCCTTACGAAGAGGCGAAGACCTATCGCATCAACCCCTTCGATCTGACCAAGACCTGGCCCCATGCGGACTATCCGCTGCACAAGGTCGGCCGGATGACGCTGAACCGGAATCCGGACAACTTCTTTGCCCAGATCGAGCAGGCGGCATTCTCTCCGGGCAACACCGTGCCCGGCATCGGCCTGTCACCGGACAAGATGCTGCTGGGTCGTGCCTTCGCTTACAATGACGCGCAGCGTAACCGCATCGGCACGAACTTCCACCAATTGCCGGTGAACCAGCCCAAGGTACCGGTGAACACCTATATGTTCGACGGTCAGATGGCCTATCACCACAGTGGCAATGCTCCTGTGTATGTTCCCAACAGCGGCGGCCGTATGTGGGCCGATGAGACCGGGCCTGCCGATGACGGGTGGGAGGCTGACGGCACCATGGTCCGCAGCGCCTATGTGCTGCGCAAGGACGATGACGACTTCAGCCAGCCGGGGACTTTGGTGCGTGAGGTCATGAACGACGCACAGCGCACCGAACTGGTGAACCAGGTTGCAGGCAGTCTGCTTGGCGGCGTGCGCGAACCGGTTCTGGGCCGCGCCATCGACTATTGGAAAAGCGTCGATCCCGGCGTTGGTGCCCGGATCGAGGAAAAGGTGCGCCGTGGCAGCGCCGGCAAGCCGGCCGAAGGCATGGGCGAAGCATAAAGCCTATTGGCCTGCCCCGACGGGGCAGGCCAATTTCATAACCCGCGAGAAATCCGGTCCCATTAGGTTACGTCAGCCGTCCGCATTTCGGTTTGAGAGTTGATGGCGCGCAAAGCGTAAAATGCAGGGGGTTGAAAACAAGGCTGACATTCGACCCCGGCTGCCGGAGCTGCCTTTCATTCCGAGGCTGCCGGAGCTGTCTTTCATTCCGAGTGAGAAGATGTTAATGCGAGGCGAGGAGCAAGGTGTGAGAATCCTGACTCGCAGCAATCGAAAACTGATAAGGCCGGTTCTGTCGGTCGCGATTGCCTATGGCCTCGCCATTCAGATGCTTCTTGCTGCCGTGCTGGGTGGTCTCACGATCCAGCAGGCTATCGCCGGCGATGGTTATCCAGTTATTTGTTATGGCGCTTCGTCTTCGCAGGATAGCGATGACGGCTCTAAACAGACGCGGCTTCATTCTCCGCCATGCGTCATCTGCGCATTGGGCGCCCTCGATAATGGGACCGGACCGTCCGTTGAACTGACGGTGAGACTTGAGACGCGGGCGGTTTTTGCAAGCCTGCGCAGAGACGATGCTGTTGTTGCACGGCTGCGTTCGCCGCGGATGTCGCAAGGACCTCCCAGGGTCTGACGTCCTGCTTTTTCCGACATTTCGAAATCACTAAGCGACTCATTCGTCGTGCGCGCTGAACCGTCACGCGCTCTCCGGTGAATGTGTTCGGCTGCCCCTTGGAGGCGCACTGATGAATCACGTCCGCAGTTTCCCGATCGTTTCTTTCCTTGTCTTCCTGGCCAGTCCGGCGATGGCTCATGTCACGCTGGAGCGGGGAGAAGCGCCGGTCGGCTCGCACTATAAGGCCACCTTGCGTGTGCCGCACGGTTGTGCGGGCGCGGCGACGAATACACTTCGCGTGCGGATTCCGGACGGGATGATCTCGGTGAAGCCGATGCCCAAGCCCGGCTGGAAGCTGGAAACGGCCAACGGCAGCTATGAGAAGTCTTACATGTTCCATGGCGCGCCGGTGACGGAAGGCGTGAAGGAAATCATCTGGTCCGGCGGCAACCTGCCTGATGCGCACTATGACGAGTTCGTCTTCCAGGGCTATTTGACCGACGATCTCAAGCCGGAGACCACCCTCTATATTCCTGCGGTCCAGGAATGCGGCTCCGCTGCCGAGCGCTGGATCGAAATCCCTGCGGATGGAAAGAGTGCCCGCGACTATAAGAAGCCGGCGCCCGCGCTGCGCCTGATCGCTAAGCCATGACGACGTGCGGGGAGCCTCTTCAGGGTGGCTCCCCGCCTTTCTCATAAGGGGAATGTCATGGTGAGGATCAGGGCGATCGCGCTGCTGTTCTCGACGCTGCTGGTCGCGCAGGTCGTTGGCGTGTCTCCCGCTGGCGCCCATGCGGTTCTGATCTCTGCCGAGCCGGCCGATGGCAGCATGAGCCGGTCGGCTCCGGAGCAGGTCCGTCTCAGGTTCAACGAACCTGTCTCGCTGCTCCAGATGCAGTTGCGCTCGCCGGAAGGCGAAGCCACTCAATTGCGACCGGTCACCGATGGCGCAACCGTCACGGCTCCGCTGCCGGCCGGCTTGTCCAACGGCAGCCATGTCGTAAGCTGGCGCGTCGTGAGCAGCGATGGCCATCCCGTCGGCGGGTCCATGGTCTTCTCGGTCGGCAGCGCCAGCAACGTAGCACCAGCGGTGGCGTCCACCGGTCTCATGGTTCAGGCCGGCATCTGGCTATGCAGGCTCGCTCTTTACCTTGCGCTATTCCTGGGAATTGGCGGCGCTTTTTTCCATGCCTTCTTCGAGATGCGTTGGTCCTCCGGCAAGGGTTGGACAGCGGGTTTCCTGATGGCTGGCCTTGCTGTCGTTCCGCTATCGGTCGGGCTTCAGGGACTGGATGTCCTGGCGCTGCCGCTGGGTGCTCTCGTGCAGGCGGAGACGTGGCGGGCGGGCCTCCCGACATCCTATGGGGTGCTCGCCATCGTCGCCTTTGCGGCTTTCCTGGCTGCGTTGATCTCGATAGGCATGAAGCAGCGCCATGCCGCGCAAAGCCTGGCGGGCATTGCGGTTCTGGGAGCGGGCGTTGCACTGGCGGCCAGCGGGCATGCCAGCGCCGCCATGCCGCAATGGCTGATGCGCCCGGCGGTTGCCGTCCATGTCATGGGCGTCACGATATGGGCCGGCGGCCTCGTTCCGCTTCTGCTGGCGTTGCGGAGTGATTCCCCTGTCATCGCCGGACTTGCGCGCTATTCGCGCCATGTGCCCTTCGCCTTCGTGGCGATGCTGCTGGCCGGCGTGGTGCTGGCCGTGGTGCAGGTTGGTGCCCCCGCGCTGTTGTTCGCAACGTCTTATGGTCAGATTATGCTGGTCAAACTGGCTCTGGTCGCCTGCATCGTTGCAATCGCAGCCTATCATCGCTGGCGGCTGACAGCCCGTGTCGTGACCGACGACGGTGACGCCCGCCGGCGGATGGTGCGGACCCTGGCGGTTGAAATTTTGCTGGTCGGCATGGTCTTTGGTGTAGTGGCCCTCTGGCGCTTCACACCGCCGCCGAGGACCGTGTCCGTCGTTGCCGCGCAGGTGCCGGTGGATTTGCATTTCCACGGCGCGAAAGCGATGGTGGATATGATAATCGCACCAGGCCGGGTTGGACCGGTCGCGATTTCGCTGATGACGATGACCGGCGATTTTCAGATTCTCGATGCGAAGGAGCTGACGGTCGCTTTCGCTCTGCCTTCCGCCGGAATTGAACCCATCGAGCGCGCCGCGGAGAAGGGCATTGAGGGCCACTGGCATCTCAATAGTTTTGCGTTCCCTGCGGCGGGCCGTTGGACCGTGAGCGTCGATGTCCTCGTGAGCGATTTCGAAATCATAAGGTTGAGCGATGATGTGGAGATTGCGCCATGATGAAGCTGGCGAGCCGACGAGACTCGTGGACCTGGGCCATCGGCACATCGGCCTGCCGAAGCTTTGTAACGGTCTCGTCCGTCACGCATGCGGCATTCTGTCAATCGACGAGGAAATAATTTCCATAAAGCCATCGCGTGGATAGCTATATTTTTTCTTTTTGCTGAAGTCTACGTATGTAACAGGCTTATTTTCTTTTACTGGTTGACGCCTAAATTCTTTTGGCTTCAATCGTCTTTGTCCGGCTTCTGCTGGACCGCGGGATTTGATGGAGCAGCTTGCGCCGCGTCACCAAGAGCTAAAGCGGCCACGAAGTGTCTTCGTGGGCTCCTCCGTTGGAGATGGTGCGATGACGCAAATCAGCCTGCCGGGAATTTTCCTTCAAGAGAGCGTCGGACTTGCCCGTTGCGCGGGCATGGCGGCCGAGCGGTGTTGTTGCCGCTCTCGCTGAAGGTTTCCGTCTCTTCCGAAATTTGAGGTGGAGCGCCGGCGCAGCCGGCGGCAGGTCATCCATGCGCAATTCATATCTCATTGAAACGCCGGCTGGTCCGGCTGGCATTCTGGTCCGTGAAAATGGTCTTTTTCATTTTTGCGCGGCCGGCTCCGCCTTCCACGCCCTTGAAGGCCGGATTTTTCGCCACCCCGACGAAGCGGAAAAAGCTGCGATCCGCCACGTGACCCGGCGTCATGTGAAATTGCGCGGCCAACGGTCCTGATCCACAGTTCTCAAGCATGAAAGGATACACAACAATGATCCGCAGTCTGTTCGCTGCCGCCGCGCTGGCGCTTGCCATCGCTCCGGCCGCCGCCCAGGAGGCAGCTCCGAAGGGGCCGCTCGTGACCGCTGAATGGGTTGAGAAGAATCTCAACAATCCGAAGGTTCGCCTCGTCGAGGTTAGCGTTGAGCCTGGCCTGTTCGAGCGCGGTCACATCCCCGGCGCGCAGAACATCGTCTGGCATACCGACCTCGTCGACACCGTGCGCCGCGACATCGCCCCGAAGGACAAGTTCCAGGCGCTGGTGCAGAAGCTCGGCATCGACAAGGACACCACCGTTGTTCTCTACGGCGACAACAACAACTGGTTCGCCGCATGGGGCGCATGGGTGTTTGAAATCTACGGCATCGACAACGTGAAGCTGCTCGATGGCGGCCGCAGGAAGTGGGAAGCTGATAAACGCCCGGTGGACAACCGCGTCGCTGCCGTCAAGGCAAGCACGCTTGCCCTTGCCGATCCCAACGCCGCTCTGCGCGCGCACCTGAAAGACGTGCTTGCTGCGACGGAAGACAAGAAGTCCGTCATCGTCGATATCCGCTCGGCCGATGAGTTCTCCGGCAAGATCTTCGCGCCGCCCGGCTCGCAGGAACTCGCAGTGCGCGCCGGCCATGTGCCGACCGCCGTCAACGTGCCCTGGGTCCAGGCCGTGAATGCGGACGGCACCATCAAGCCGGTCGAGGAACTGAAGAAAATCTATGCTGCCGTGGGCATTGACGGCTCCAAGCCCGTGATCGTCTATTGCCGTATCGGCGAGCGCTCCAGCCACACCTGGTTCGTGCTCAAAAAGGTTCTGGGCTATGATGTCCGCAACTATGATGGTTCGTGGACCGAATATGGCAACAGTGTCGGCCTTCCGGTCGTCAACGTGGCCGGCACGGTCTGGGGCGGCAAGTAAGCTTCCCGGCCTTGTTGAATAAGGAAACAGAGCGGATGTCCGATCGTCCAGTCGCAGGTCTGACACCGCTCTCAACGGAGGCGCGCCCGCAAGGCGCGCCTCTCGCGATCGAACCGGCTCCGCTTCGGCCCCTCTTGGTGGCCGCTGCTATCGTCATCATCGCAGGGCTGTTGTTGGCCTCTGTGCTGGCCTATGAAAGCGGCACTGGCGCGAAACTATCCCTATCGATCGCCTTCGGCACTGCCTTCGGCATCGTGATCCAGCGGGCGCGCTTCTGTTTCTTCTGCATGTTCCGGGATTGGTACGATCATCGCGATCCGCGCGGGATGTTCGGCCTCTTGGTTGCGCTCGGTGTGGGCCTGCTGGGTTATTCCATCGTGTTCGGTGCGTGGTTGCCGGATGCTTCGCCCGGGCGGCTGCCGCCGGACGCCTTCATCGGCCCAGTCAGTTTTGCTTTGGTACTGGCGGGCCTTGCCTTCGGCGCCGGCATGGCGATCAGCGGTTCCTGCGTCAGCGCGCATCTTTATCGTCTCGGTGAAGGCTCGCCCACCGCGCCCTTCGCGCTCGTTGGCACGATGATTGGTTTCATCGCCGGATTCATGAGCTGGAATCCGCTCTATCTCGCCTTCATCTCCGGCGCGCCGGTGGTGTGGCTGCCGGGCTGGCTCGGCTATGCCGGCGCGCTGGCGCTGGCTTTCGTGCTGCTCGGCCTTGTCGCCTATGCGCTGACGCTGCGCGGCCGCGGGCCACAGGCGAGCGCTTCCGCGGGTTCGCCGTGGCAGCGCGTGCTGGTGGACCGCTGGCCCGCATGGCTCGGCGGCATCGCCGTGGGCGTGCTTGGCATGGTGAGCTATCTGCGCGTCGCGCCGCTCGGCGTCACGGCGGAACTGTCCAGCCAGGCACGTCTCGCGGGCGAGACGCTGAACTTGATGCCGCTGCGGCTCGACGGCCTCGACACCTTCCGGGGCTGCGTCACCATCGTCCGCGATGCGGCCCTGTCGCCGAACGGCGCCTTCGTCATTGCCATGGTGCTTTCAGCCTTCGCGGCGGCTTTGGTGGCGGGCCAGTTCCGGCCGGCATGGCCGAGCGGCAGTCAAATCCTGCGCGGCCTCGGCGGGGGCGTGTTGCTCGGCTGGGGCGCGATGATCGGCCTCGGCTGCACGGTCGGCACGCTGCTCTCGGGCATCATGGCGGGCGCGCTGTCCGGCTGGGTGTTCGGCGCGGCGGTATTCGTCGGCATCGCCGTGATGCTCAAGATTGGCCGGCCGCTGAAACTGACAGTTTAGTCAGGGCGTCTGTCGGGTCTCCGGCCCGGGGCTGCCGGCTGGATAGAGCCCGGTCTTCCGCGCGGATGCCTGTATCTATTAAAAAGTTTCATATGCAGCCGTTGCTGCGTTATGGAACCGCGGGGAGGCGAGGCACTTATTGTGGAGGTGCGACATAGCTCCGAACAGCTTCCATGACTTATCCAGAGCCGCCGTTTGCCGAACAAAAGCAGGTTATGCCCGGCGTCACTTCCAGGATGACGCCAGCGCCCGATCACGGCGAGTCGTCCTATAAAGGCTCGGGGCGGCTGCGGGGAAAGCGGGCCATCATTACTGGTGGAGACAGCGGCATTGGCCGGGCCGTGGCAATCGCATTTGCGAGGGAAGGCGCGGACGTTCTGATTTCCTATCTTGACGAGCATGAGGACGCCAACGACACCCGTCTGCTCGTGGAAGCCGAAGGTCGAACGATCATCCTTGTGCCCGGCGACATTCAGAATTCGAGCCACTGCCACACCGTGGTCGAAACCGCCATTTCGAAGCTGGGAGGCATTGATATCCTGGTGAACAATGCTGCTCATCAGGCAAGCTTCAAGGATATCGAGGATATCAGCGACGAGGAATGGGAGTTCACGTTTCGAGTCAATATCCACGCCATGTTTTATCTGGCGAAGGCGGCAATTCCTCACATGAAGCCCGGAAGTTCGATCATCAATACGGCTTCCATCAATTCAGATGCGCCCAACCCGACCTTGCTGGCTTACGCGACCACGAAGGGGGCCATCCAGAATTTCACAGCGGGTCTGGCTCAGATGCTGGCCAGGAAAGGCATTCGCGCGAACGCCGTGGCTCCGGGACCGATCTGGACGCCGCTGATCCCGTCGACGCTTCCCCACGAGGCCGTGAAGAATTTCGGCAAGCAGGTGCCGATGGGACGACCGGGACAGCCTGCCGAACTTGCGACCGCATATGTCATGCTCGCAGACCCGCTTTCGAGCTATATCTCAGGTGCTACAATCGCCGTCACAGGCGGAAAGCCGATGCTGTGAGAGTCGTGCGATCCGGCTGTCCGTCATAGCGTCGTCCAGGTTCAGCCTCCGGCCAGGCTTGCGGTCCCTCTCACCTCGATCCTGTCCACCGCTGTCTGCGGCGGAAACGTCGGAGTGGTGATAGCTTTTCTGCCGTTCTTATCACCTGCAACAAATACCGTCATTTGGCGTTAGATGGCATGGCGCCGGAATTCAATCCGGCAGTCGGGTCCCAGGAGTGTTTCAAAATGACAGACTATACGCCCGCCACCCCGCGAAATCTCGGGGATCATGATGCACCTCATTTAAGCCCGGTTTCACCGGCAGACGATGCCCGAACGGTTCTAGTCAACAACGTGTCTTGGGGAGCGGTCTTTGCAGGTGTCGTTGCCGCATTGGCCATTCAACTTGTTCTGAACCTATTGGGAATCGGTATCGGCGCCTCGACGCTAGAGCCGGGAACCGGGGACAATCCCAGCGCCATGGCTTTGTCAGCAGGGGCGGGTGCCTGGTGGGCCGCGTCCGGGATCATTGCAGCTTTTCTCGGCGGCTATATTGCCAGCAGGCTTTCCGGAAGACCGAAGGAATCGACCGGTGGATGGCATGGCCTGATCGCCTGGGCCGCCACAACGCTTGTCGTGTTCTATCTGCTGACGACGGCCATAGGCGGCATTATCGGCGGAGCCTTCAATGCCGTGGGCGGAGCGCTCGGTGGCCTTGGTCAAACCGCGGCGACCGCAGCCCAGACGGCTGCCCCCACCTTGGCAACCACGCCGGATCCCTTCGCTCAGATCGAGCAATCTTTGCGGAGCGCGACTGGTGAAGATCCGGCCGCGTTGCGGGACGCTTCAGTATCGGCCGTGCGGGCTGTCGTGACAGGTGATCCCAGTCAGGCCGCTGACGCTCGCGAGCGCGCAGCGCAGACCTTGGCCAAGGCTCAAAACATTCCGGTCGAGGAAGCCCGCGCGCGGGTGAGCGAATACGAAAATCGATATCGTCAGAGCGTGGAGCAGGCGAAGCAGTCTGCGATCCGGGCTGCTGACGTCACGGTCAAGGCTGTAACGCGCGGTTCGCTTCTCGCCAGTATCGCCTTGCTGCTGGGAGCCTTCGCGGCCTATTTCGGCGGGCGTGCCGGCACCGTGGATCCAACGGTGAGCGGTGGAGTATTCGTCATCAATCGTCGACCGAAGGACTGAACTATCCTTCAAGACTTGCTCCGCAACCCGAAAGGGCTGCGGAGCTGTTCAGAAATCTGAAGGCCTCGGGAGTTTTCGCGGGTCGAAGCAGAGAGCGCAAGAAATTCGCTGTTCCGGCATTGATTTGTGCGGCTGCCCTCCTTTAGATTTATCTGAGAGGGGAAGCGGCATGCTGAGGTTCTGGACCGCTCTTTGTTTTTTCTCTCTCTTCGCCGGCGCAGCACAGGCGCAGTCACGCGGCACAGTGATCCTTGTGCCGGGCTCCGGGGGCGGCACTCCCAACGATTTTCTCGTGCGCAACCAGCATCGATATGAAGCGACCGGATTTGCGACACGGATCGCGGTGGGCAGTTCTGCGGTCCAAAGCGCGGCTGCCTCCGCGCGGGGTGGAAGGTTGTATGCAGTCGGCATGAGCGCCGGCGGACCCATCTGGCAGAGGCGATTGCGCGCGGCGCTCGGTTTGATCGAGTTGTCTTTGTGTCAGGTGGGTATCTCCCTGCCTCTTCTGCCTCAGCCATAGGCTCGGGCGTCATCGCTTCTCTTGGCAGCCCCGCCCGACTGCCGCCGACGCTGGCAGTGCACAACCGCAACGACGCGTGCCCGAATACCCCGCCGGAAGGAGCCAGGCGCTTTGTCGCGTGGTCTCAAGGGAAGGCGCGTCTCCAGCTTCTGGCCAGCAGCGCTATGCAATCTCCGCCCTGTAGGGCGCGTTCGCCACACGGCTTCCTTGGAGCGGATGCCCAGGCAACGGGCGCGATCATAGGCTTTCTTCGTTGAGGCCATACGTGACGTGCGGGACGGGGCCGCTGGCTGCTGTGCGGGAAGGCCATGGAATCGACCGGAAAGGGCGATGATCGTCTTGTGAAACACAGGGCGCGCTGACTGCTCTTCACCAACGTGAGTTCGAGAAATCGGGGATCGCAGGGGTCGGAGGGAGCTTGGAAGAGCGCTCGACGAAGCGCCAATTTCGACACGGAACTCACGGTCTCGGATTCAGCCTGAACTCTATTGAAGGTGAATCGATTCCGACGTTCACCTCGTATATCGAAAAGGTTCTGGGGAGAGGGTTTGGATTATCAGATGGCGTCCGAAATCGGATATCGAATCCCCTAACCCCACACCTGCCGGGCGACGGACACCACAAGCGCAAGCTTGCGTTTTTCCTCCTCCACGGTGAGCGGGTTGCCGTGCAGCACGGAGGCAAAGCCGCACTGAGGGCTGAGCGCTAGCCGCTCAAGAGGCACGTATTTGGATGCGGTATCGATGCGGGCAAGGATGGAATCTGGGGACTCCAATTTTCCCGCCTTTGTCGTGATCAACCCCAGCACGACGGTCATATCTTTTGCGATAAACCGCAACGGTTCGAACCCGCCGGCGCGGTCGCTGTCAAATTCCAGCAGAAGTCGATCGTATTTCAGCCCGTTGAAGCATGCTTCGGCGATAGGCTCATAGCTGCCTTCGCTGTGCCATCCGGACGCGCCGCCGTTGCCGCGACAAAAGTGCATGGCGAATGTCGTGCGGCTCCTGTCGATGCCGTCCAGGCAGGCGTTGTCGGCCTCAATATCCTCTCGCAATGCCTGCTCGGGGTCGATGCCCATGGCCCTCCATTGCGAGACGATGCTTTCCATCAGATAGTCCGGATAGTGCGGATTATCGATCTGGATATAGGGTGTGCCTTCGTCGACAAGGGCCTTGATCTCGTTCCGGATGACTTTGGCGACGTCGGCAAGCACTTCCGCGCGGCTGGAATAGACCTTGAGCGTGGTCTGGGGGTCGAAAGCGCGTGCCACGATATAGGACGCGGCGGGGATCGTGACCTTGTAAGGCCGGCCTGCCCCGCATTCGCGCAGGAAGTTGGCTTCGTGCGCCGTGAATCGTTCCCTGTGCGTGACCCTGCCGGTGATGATATTTCCGGTCGGCATGGGCACCGCACCCGTCCGGTCGGACGATTGGCCCTGGGTATGCCAACCCAGTTTGAGCGGTGCTTGCCCCCTGGTGAATCCATCGGTCCTGTTGATGAAGTCCCCGACCCAGGCTTTTCGCCGGAATTCGCCGTCAGACAACACGTCGATGCCGATGTCGGATTGAAGCTTCACCGCATCCCGGATGGCCTGGTCCTCGATTCTGGCAAGTTCATCGCCGGGTAGGGCGCCACTCGCGGCGGCGACGTGGGCGTCGATCAGGTTCGCCGGGCGCAACAGGCTGCCGACATGATCGGCGCGATAGGCAGGCTTTGAACTCGTCATAGAAAAAATCCGCGCTTGTCTGCGATGAGAACGTAAGGGTTATGTGGGAGTTGCTCAGGGAGCAGCGTGAAGGAAGGTGCCCTGCGTTTTGCCGCGTTCGTATCGGTATCGGACCGATGCTCCGCGCCTAAAGGCAAGGCGCGGAGCAGCGATGGGGGTTGGCAAGCAGGCAGCGCTACTTCCATTGCAGGAAATTGAGTTCGATTCCCTGAGGACTCTTGTGACCCTCAAGCAGCTTCACATCCTTGGAATGGGCGATCGTCGCAGGAAGGCCGATCAGCGGCATCATATAAGCTTCCCGCGTGACATGATCGAGCGCTTCCCGATAGATGGCTTCGCGCTTCGTGCTATCGATCTCCGAGCGGCCAGCAGCGACGGCATCGTATAGCTTCTTGTCGCCGATATAGTCGCGAGAGCTGTCGATGAAGAAGAAGCCCATGGTGGTTTCGACATCCGGCTGGGCGCCGCCGTTGTCCCACTGGGTGACGGTGACCGCCATTTTTCCATCGGCGCGCTTCTGGGCATACACGCCGATCGTGCTGGAATCGACTTTCGCATTGACGCCGACTTTCTTCCACATGCCGGACACCGCTTCGGCGATGCGTATTCCGGGACCCCATGTCGCAATCGAGAGGTCGAATCCCTTGGCGTGGCCGGCCTCCGCCAGCAGCTTGCGCGCGCCGTCGGGGTCGTAGCTCACCGGATCGAGCGACGAGACACAGGCGACATGCCATTCGTGACACATCGCCTGCTGAAGCTTGTCGTTCTGTTGTTCCTTGGGCAGGAAGGCCTTAACCAGCGCGGGACGGTCGATGGCCTTCAGCAGGGCCTCGCGCACGCGCTTGTCCCGGAAAACCTCGATGCCGGTCCGGTTCTTGGTGTCGAACAGGACATAGGAGAAGGACACCGTCCTTTCGACCGAAACCTCGATATTGGGATTCATGCGCAGCGAATCGATCTGATCGGGCTCAACCTCGTAGACGATATCCTGCTGCCCCGACATCAGCCGCGCCATCTGGGTCTGCTTGTCGGCAATCGACATGAGCTGGATTCGTTTGACGGTGCCGGCGGGCTTGATGTTGCCCAGGGTGTAGCCGTCGAACTTCTCGTAGACGATTTCGCCCTTGGCCGGGTTGAAGCTGGTGACTTTATAAGGGCCGGTGCCGATAGGATTGCGTCCGAAGTCGCCCTTGTTTTCCAGCGCGCTGTAGACCTTCTTCGGGTAAACGGGCACATTCGCGGCCGTCAGCCGGTCCAGGAACGGCGCCATCGGCGTCTTGCTGGTGATCCGAATCGTGGTGGGATCGATCTTTTCCACCTTATCGATCCAGCCGTAGCGGGTATCCTTGAAGCGGAAATTGTTCTTGGGATCGACATAGGCTTCGATCGAATAGATGACATCGTCGGCATCGAGCGTGTCGCCGTTATGAAATTTCACGCCTTGCCGGATCTTGAATTCATACGTTCGCGCATCAATGCGCTGAAACGATTCAGCGAGAAGCGGTTTGTATTCTCGCTTGGCCGCGTCGAAATACACCAGCGCGTCAAAGACGATGTTGGTGATGAGCGCCGTCTCCGGAGACGGGTTGTAGATGTTGTCGATCAGCGGTACGGGCTGATAAACGCCGACGCGAATGGTGTCCCGGCTTTTCTGTGCCTGTGCGGGATAGGCAAGAGTCGTCGCAGCCAACACCGAAAGCAGTATTCGGATGCCCATGGCGTTCCTCCAATTGCTCGGTCTATGGATGGCGCCGAGTTCCGGATATTGATGGATAAGACCGTAGTTTCGTCAATCCCCAATGCGCCCCCAAAGACGCGATTGATGCGGCTTCTTCGCTTTTGGAAAGGTTGCCGGTGCTGAGATCAATTGCGGCTCTCCGGCGCGGTGATGTCGCGAACGCCGTCTCCCAGAAGATTGATGGCCATCACGAGCAGGAAAATCGCCGCTCCGGGGATTGATATCAGATAGGGCTTGAAGAACATGAAGTTGCGTCCCTCCGACACCATGAGACCCCATGACGGGGTGGGGGGCTGGGTGCCGAGGCCGAGGAAGGACAGCGCGGCTTCCACCAGAATGGCGATGGCCATTTCGAGCGTCGCCACCACCACGATGTGATTGGCGATGTTGGGCAGGATTTCCCGCACCAGAATTCGCAGGTGGGACGCGCCGCAGGCTCTCGCCGCCATGACGAAATCCGCCGAGCGGAGCTGTTGGGTGACGCTGCGCGTGACCACCGCATAGCGCTCCCAGAACAGAAAGCCGAGGATGCAGGTTAGGACCAGCACGGAGCTGCCGAGCATGGCGACGAGCGCCAGCGCCAGAAGCACGCCCGGGAGCGATAGTTTGACATTCACGAGATACATGACGACCGAGTCGACCCGGCCGCCGAAATAGCCGCCGAGAATGCCGAGGGTGACGCCGATGACGCCCGAGATGAACGAGGCTCCGAAGCCGATCGTCAGCGAAATCCGCGCGCCATAGATCATGCGGCTCAGATAGTCGCGGCCGAGCGCATCGGTGCCGAAGGGGTGGGCCCAGCTTCCGTTCTCCAGCCAGATCGGATCGATCATGCGGCGGCTGAGGTCCTGGTCATAAGGGTCGTAAGGCGCGATCTGCGGTGCGAAGACGGCGACCAAGATCATGGCGAACAGCCAACCGGAGCCGACGATCAGGCCGATATGCCGCCGGGCGCGTCGCCGCATCGACGCCCAGGGCGAGGGCCACAGCGGCTCGGCTGTTTCGGGTCCGTTCAGAGGCTCGCTTCTGCCAAGAATGGTCATGTCTTCATGCTAGCCGGATTCGCGGGTCCAGCCACGCGTTGATGATGTCGGAGAGAAAGGTCAGGCCGATATATGCGAAGGACACCATGACGATGATGGATTGCACCACCGGAAAATCCGCTCGCACGATCGACTGGAATGCCAGCAGGCCGAGACCGTTCAGGGCAAAGACCGATTCCACGATGACGGAGCCCCCCAACAGGAAGCCGAGTGTCACCGCCACGAGAGATACGACCGGAAGAATGGCGTTGCGCAGGGCATGCTTGAACAGGACCGAGAAGCGGGACAGCCCCATCGCGCGCGCAGTCCGGATATAGTCCGACCCGAGAACGTCCAGCATGCCGGAGCGGGTGATGCGCATGAAAGACGGCATCACGGTCAGGCCCAGCGTTGCGGTCGGCAGGATGAAATGCCAGATGGAGTCAGAGCCGACGAAGGGCAGCCATTGCAACGTGACGCCGAACAGCAGGATCAGAAGAAGCCCGAACCAGAAATTCGGTATCGCCTGCCCGAACACCGCAACCCCCAGGGCGAGTCTGTCGAGCCATGAGTTGGCGCGAACCGCGGCGAGAACGCCGAGGGGGATCGCCAGTATCAGGGCGAAGGCGGTGGACATCAGCGCAAGCTGGATGGTGACGCCGGCGCGTTCGGAGATGAGTTGCGTGACAGGCTCGTTGGTGAACAGCGATTGACCGAGGTCTCCCTGCAAAGCCGATCCCGCCCAACGAAGATACTGGATATAGAGCGGCTGATCGAGCCCGTATTGCCGAGCGACCTCCGCGATCTGCTCCGGCCTCGCGTCCTCTCCCGCAAGCTGTTCGGCCAGATTGCCCGACATGCGAAGCAGTGCGAAAGCCAGGATCGAAACGGTCACCGCCACCCAGGCCGCAACGATCAACCGGCGTAACAGATATGCGGACACGGATTTCCTCCCGGTTCGGCCTGGGCGGTTGTGCGCCCTTCAGCTGCCGATACGTTGGCTGAATCAGGCTGACCTCAGAGCTTTCGCTGACCTCCGTTTCCATACAAATGACATTCCACATCGCCGTGGTCGTCATGAATCCGTATGGGAGCCTCTACGCGGCAGCGTTCCATGGCTTGCGCGCAACGCGGATGGAAATGGCAGCCGGGCGGTGGGTTGAAGGGATCCGCGAAGCCGGCTTGCAGTTGAAGGTCCGGCAGGCCCAATCCCGGTTCTGGCGTCAGCACGGCGCGCATCAGGGCCTTGGTATAGGGATGGCGCGGGCGGCGCGTGACTTCGGCCGTCTCTCCGGCCTCCACGATCCGGCCCATATACATCACCGCGACCCGGTCCGCGACGAACTGAACGACGGACAGGTCATGACTGATGAAGATGTAGGTCAGCCCCAGGCGCTCGCGCAGGTCCAGCAGCAGGTTGAGGATTTGCGCCTGCACGGAGACGTCGAGCGCCGAGGTCGGCTCGTCGCAGATCAGGATGCGAGGATTGACAGCGAGCGCCCGCGCGATGGCCACACGCTGCCGCTGCCCGCCGGAAAGCTGGCCGGGATAAGTATGAGCGAAGCGGCCGGGAAGGCCGACCTCCTTCATCATGTCCCGGACGCGGGCCTTTCGCTCCGCCGACGTGCCGATCCGATGGACATCCAGCGGCATGCCGATGATCTGCGCCACGGTATGGCGCGGATTCAGTGAGGAATAAGGGTCCTGAAATACCGGCTGGAGAGACCGCGACATCCGCATGCGGTCGATCTCCGCCAGAGGCTGTCCCTCGATGACGATGGACCCGTCGGTCGGCTCCAGAAGGCCGAGAACCATGCGACTCATCGTCGTCTTTCCGCAGCCGGATTCGCCGACGATGGCGAGGATTTCTCCCCGGCGCACCGACACTGAAACGTCGTCCACGGCGCGCAGGCTGCGGGCTTGTCCCCGCCACATGCCGCCGACATCGAACCGTCGCGACAGGTTGCGGCACTCCAGCACGGTATCGGGAACGGCCTCCGTCATCAGGCGGCTCCCGCGCGGATGGCCGATTGTGGCGGCGGGATCGCTCCCGGCGGCAGGACGCAGCGATAGAGGTGCCCGTCCTCCGCCGTCGAGACTGGAATGTCTGCCGCGCAACCGGCCCGCGCCTGCGGGCAGCGGCTGCGGAACTCACAGCCCCGCGTCTCGCCGATCAGCGAGGGCACTGTGCCCGGAATGGCCTGAAGTCTGGCGTGGCGGTCATGCGGCTGTCCGCTCGGGAGGCAGGCCAGCAAGCCGTGAGTATACGGGTGTCTCGGCTGTGCGAAGATTGCCTCGGTCGGTCCGGTTTCGACGATCCTGCCACCATACATGACCGCGACGCGATCCGCCACGCGGGCGACAACACCGAGGCTATGGGTGATCAGGATCAGCGCCGAGCCGAACTCGCGTTGCAAAGAGACGAGCAGTTGGAGAATCTGGACCTGAACCGTGACGTCCAACGCAGTGGTCGGCTCGTCGGCAATGATCAGTGTGGGTTCGCAGATCAGCGCCATGGCGATCATCATGCGCTGGCGAAGGCCGCCCGAGAGCTCGTGGGGATATTGCGCGAGGCGGAGCCGCGGCGACATGATCCCGACGCGGGACAGGAGATATTCCGCGCGCTCGCGCGCCTGTCGCCGGCTGCCGGGTATATGCCGCAGATAGACCTCTTCGAGCTGATTCCCGATGGTATAGACCGGGTTCATGGAGGTCATCGGGTCCTGGAATATCATTCCGATCCGCTTGCCACGGAGCCGGGCCATGCCCCGTTCGTTGGCGGCGGTGACGTCCCGGTCTTCGAACAGAACGCGTTTTGCGCTGAAGCGGGCCGCTTTCGGCAGGAGCCGCAGGACAGCCAGCGACGTCATGGTCTTTCCGCAGCCGGATTCGCCGACGAAACACAGGGTTTCGCCTCGCATGACAGAAAAGCTGACGTTCGAGACCGCGTTAAGTTCGCCCGCCGCCAGGGAGATTCTGACGCTTAAATCCTCGACGGCCAACAATGGCGAAACCGACATCGCGACTGTGATCCTCCCGGACAGTCGCCCCATGGGGCGCTGCGTTGCGAAGCATCGTACAGCCTGACTGGAATTTGGAAAGGGGCAAATCAGGCCTGGGACTTGCCGCAGAAGTGCAGGAGGCTTGACGAATGCTTCTATCGGATGTCCGCCTTCATGAAACACTGACGTTCTCAGGCCGTTGAATTGTGACAGCGTCACTGAAATCCATCGCGCTTTTGACGCCATGCTATGGGCTTCGTGCTCGCTCGCAACATGCTGCATCGCGGCGTATCAACGTCCCATCGAGCGCTAATTGCCGCCGAACTTGCGACGCTAAAGATCGGGGCCAATGGAACGCCAGAGGTCGGCCCGCGGGGCGAGCCGCCAACATGATGGGCGTCAGCGTGAAGCCGGTCGGCCACGCTGCACTCATCTCAACTACAAAACCAATCCGATGGAAACAAGTCTCGCCCCTGTCGATCAAAATGATGACGGTCTTTGAGCAGCCTTACGGCTTGTGCATATGAGCGATTATGGGGCATTTTCATGAGATTATGGTCGATTGGCCGGATTAAGCGGGCAATTCTGACCAAGCATTTGCAGCGTGAGCTAGCTTGTACCTGTACCTGCCTTATACCTGTACCTGCCAAATTAGAACTCAGGAGGACAAATCGATGGCCGATACATATCCGATTGTGCGCGCTGCTGCAGTTCAGGCATCGTCGGTATTTCTCGACCGCGACGCAACAACGGAGAAAGCCTGCCGCTTGATTCGTGAAGCGGGAGCGGCGGGCGCGCGGTTCATTGTATTTCCTGAGGGCTTCATTCCCGCTCATCCGCTTTGGTATCATCACCATGTTGCAACAAGTCCCAAGGCCATGCAGATGGCGGGCGATCTATTTCGTAATTCGGTTGAAGTGCCGAGCTCAACTACGGAGGCTTTGGCTCGCGCTGCGAAGGATGCCAACGCTACGGTTGTCATGGGAGTGTGCGAAAAGCGTCATGACACGATGGGCACCATGTACAACACGCAGGTGTTTTTTGGGCCGGATGGAACGTTGTTGGGCAAGCATCAAAAGATCATGCCGACAGTCGGCGAGCGTATAGTCCATACGGGTGGATACGGCGATACCTTTGGTGCGGTCCGGACCGATTTTGGTCCGATGAGTGCGCTGATTTGTGGAGAGAACACCAACCCGTTAGCTATTTTTGCGCTTGCTGCGGAAAACACTCGAATCCATGCGATGAGTTGGCCACCCTATATTGGGCCACAGGCCGTGCCGTTGCGGAATGTGGTGGAGGTCAAGTCGAAGGCATTTGCTATGATGGCCGGAGCCTTTGTTGTGTCGGCCTGCGGTGCGCTGGATGATCAAACTTTGACGGTTCTGGAGTTGAACGCGGAGCATGCAGAGCGGCTTCGAAATCCTCTTTTTGCGGGTGGCAGTATGATTGTAGCGCCAAACGGCAATGTTATCAGCGAAGCACAGGGAAGCGAAGAGTGCATCATCTATGGCGATTGTGATTTGTCTTTGATAATTCATATCAAGATGCAGCAAGACCTGGTTGGTCATTATAATAGGTCCGATATTTTTCAACTCCACCTCAACCGAACTGCGCCGCAGATCTACGCGACATACACAGGAATCGAAGGAGAGAAATCCAAGCAGCCGGCTCCTGTGTCTGAGAGAAAGGTGCCGAGCTTAAATGCTCCATCTCCACTTCTCCCGTTCAACAAGAGTATCGTGGAAGAGAATTAGTCAGGTGTTCTTGTAATTTATTTAGTTTATCCGAGGGAAGGCTCGTCCAATCGCGAATGCGAGCCTTGCCTCTCTTTGCTAGCTATCATTTCAGCTCAGTTTCTATCAAATTCACGCGCAGCACGAAACACAGCTATCGTTATTGGCGGCGACGTAGGATTGGGTGAAGGTTGGATCGCCGGCGACTGGCATAGCGAGACCCTGGGAGACACTCTGTTGCTCGCCCTGCGCAATCTGAACCTTCGCGCCGAGTGGGGCGAACCGGGGCGGTTTCAGGCGGTGCGGATGCGGTTGGTTGACCGGCTGGTACGGTTGAACAGCCTCCGCGGATGGAAACTCAACATTCGTGCGCATTATGATGTGGGCAATGAGCTCTATCAGCTATGGCTTGATCCCGGCATGACCTATTCCTCGGCGCTGTTTGGGGAAGGCGATGATCTGTCGCGTGCCCAGGCCCGAAAGAACGGGCGCATCTTGTCCCGATTGGCATCTGGCAAAAGTCTGCTGGAAATCGGCTGCGGCTGGGGCGGGTTTGCTGAAACTGCCGCCGAGCGCGGCCATGACGTAACCGCAATCACGCTTTCACCTTCGCAAAAGGGCTATGCCGACGCTCGGCTCGATGGCCGCGCTGAGATTCGGCTTCAGGATTATCGGCAGGTGACGAGCCGATTTGACAACATCGTGTCGATCGAGATGATCGAGGCGGTAGGCGAGCGCTATTGGCCAACTTACTTCGCCATCCTCAAGGCACGGCTGGCGGTGCGTGGGCGGGTGGTCTTGCAGGCGATTACTGTTCCGGACGCCGAGTTTTCGGTATACCGCGGCCGTTCCGATTTCATCCGTCAGCACGTCTTCCCCGGCGGTATGCTGCCCTGTTCCGCCATCATCGCCCATGAGGCGGCAAAGGCAGGCTGCGTGTGCGTGACAGCCATGCCTTTGGACAGGACTACGCCCGCACATGCCGGATCTGGTGGAAGACGATGATGCAACGACGCTCGCGCATCCAGCGAATTGGCTATGACGAGACCTTCCTGCGCGGCTGGCAGTTTTATCTGGAAGGTTGTGCGGCCACGTTTGCGACCGCAGGCTGCGATGTTGTTCAGGTAACGCTTGGCCATTCGGATGAGATCGGTTGAATGGCGGTTCCAGGTATCCTTTGGCTGACACGCGATTTCCGTCTGCATGACAGCCCTGCGCTTTTAGCCGCGCTTGCAGACGGACCGCTGCTGCCGGTGTTTTTTATCGACCGGCTGACCATGGCTCAGGGCGCGGCCAGCCGCTGGCGGCTGGAGCGGGCGCTGAAGGCTTTTGATAAGTCCCTGCAAGCTCGCACCGGCAGCAAGGGCATCACCGTCTTGCGCGGTGAGCCGGATGAACTCCTGCCGGCGCTGATGGAACGGCTGGGGGCGCGCAGGCTTCATCAGACGGATTGGCCTACCCAGGAAATGCGAGCGTTGCAGGATCGGGTCCGCGAGGCGCTGCATCCTGTGGATGCCCGGCTGATCCTGCATCAAGGGCATCTTCTGGTGGACCCCGGAAAGGTCCGCACCGGCAATGGCGACGTTTATCGGGTTTATTCACCGTTCGCACGCGCGGTGCGGCGGCTCGGCCCGGACCGGCTTTCGCGTGATGCACCTCGACGCATCACGGCCTTCACAGAAGCCCTCGACGGGCTTGATTTAAATACGATGGATCTGGCTCCAGACCTGAGTCGTGGGCGAACCGCATTGGAACGATTTGCCATGCCTGTGGGTGAGGAAGCTGCGCTTGCCCGGCTGGACGATTTCCTTGAGCGCGCCTCTGGCTATCCCGACGGTCGCGACCGTCCTGATCTCGAGGCGACCTCGGGCCTGTCCGAACATCTGGCGCTGGGCGAAATCAGCCCGCGCACGCTATGGGCGCGGGCCGTGCTGCGAGCCGAAATATCGCCTGGACACGCGGCCGGCATCGACAAGTTCCTGTCCGAAGTGATCTGGCGTGAGTTTTCCTGGCACCTGATGGTGGGATTTCCAAATCTCCCCGTCGCCTGCTGGCGGACCGAGTGGGAATATTTTCCATGGCGCAAGGGCGGTCCAAGCCTGATCGGTTGGCAGCGAGCACAAACCGGGGTCGCCCTGGTCGATGCCGGACTGAGGCAGATGTGGCTGACGGGACAGATGCACAACCGCGTTCGCATGGTGGTGGCAAGCTGGCTGACCAAGCATCTTCTGATCGATTGGCGCGCAGGGCTCGCGCATTTCGCCGATTGCCTGACCGATTGGGATCCAGCGGCCAATGCGATGAACTGGCAATGGGTGGCGGGATGTGGTCCCGACGCTGCGCCTTATTTCCGCATCTTCAACCCTGAGAAGCAGGTGCAACAATACGATCCTCAAGGCGACTATCGTCGGCGCTGGCTTGCCGGGTTCGACCTTTGCCCAGATCCTGATGCGGCTTTATGGGTGGAAAGCACTCCGCGCGCATGGGGCGCAGGACGATGGAATGCCGGTCCGTCTTCCATGCTGACGGAGGGGCGCGAGGCTGCGTTAGCGGCACTGGCACATTTCCGCGCCACAACATCGGAGAGCTGAAATGAATGATCGAATGGCCAGGATTGTCGTTCTGCTCCTCGCTTTGGCCTTTGCGGTGTCGCCTTTCTTTTCGAACGGCTTTGGCGGCTTTTACCGCGAAAGCTTCCCCGTACAAGCGGATCGCTGGCCGGCACAGCCGGTCGGATGGGCCTTTTCCATCTGGGGCGTGATTTATCTGTGGCTGATCCTTGCCGCCGCATGGGCGCTGTGGCGGCCGGCAACGATGCCGGAATGGGGTCGCGCCGGCTGGCCGCTTGGCGTCAGCCTGCTCATTGGCATCTTCTGGATCGAGGCTGCAATGCGATCTCCGCCGATAGCCACGGTGATGATCCTGGTGATGGTGGCGGCGGCGATCATGGCGATGTTGCGGGCGGTCCCGGCTGGCGCGAGTGGGGGTCTGTAGGTCTTTATGCCGGCTGGCTTACCGCTGCATCTCTCGCGGACTCCGGTGATACAAAATGCCTGGAAAGCCGGGAATAAGGTGACCATTCACGGGTGGGTTTATGGCCTGAAAGACGGGCTGCTTTCGAATCTCGATTGCACGATCAGCGGACCGTAGGCCGAAGAGCGATCTGTCTTCGTTACGAGCAGATCGGTTCTTTCATGTGCAGGATGACGGATTTTGCGAATTTAGGTATCTGCCTGGCATCATCGGACAGCAACGCTGCCACTTCCGTCAGTTGCTGGTCGTTGCCGATGACCAGGAGTCGCCGGCGGATTTCCGGTAGAAGCCTGTAGACGCGCGTCATCATGACCGTTTCCTGGTGCCCGCACCATGATGGGTTCTCTCAGGAGACGCGGACGAGCTTCGCTCGTGGAAAGTGAGTTCCGGAATGCGGCTGATCCAGGCAGGAGGGTCACTTGCTGGAAACGACGCCCATGAGGCTTCCAGCACGTCATCCCAGCCGGCTTTTTCAGTCACGTCCGAGGCAACGGTGACGTCGGCTCCGTGGCCTGTCTCAGATCCGAGGTGAGTTGGCATTGCATCCCTCCTGACAGCAGCGGAAATGGTGCAACTGCTGACAATCATAGACCGTCATGTGCAGGGTGCAATGGTCGACCGGATATCTCGTATTCAGAGCTTAGGAACAGAGGGAACATTCCGATCGTTCGATCGTTTTATTTTTGTTGGAGGATTGCTATGACCAAATTTTCCGTGGGTGATCATGTGAGCTGGAACTCGGAGGCAGGAAGGGTCAGCGGCCGGATTATCCGGGTCCATCACGGGGATTTTGATTACAAGGGCCATCGGCATAGAGCCTCGCAGCATGAGCCGCAATATGAGATCAAAAGCGACAAGAGCGATCACATAGCGGCACACAAGGGCTCCGCACTGGAAAAGATGGATTGACGGCAGCGCGCTTCACAACGATCGGACATTCCAACCGCGAGCTTGCGGAATTCCTCGCCATGCTCGGCGAGGCGCATATCGACTTGCTCGTCGACGTCAGGGCTTTTCCTCGCTCACGGACTAATCCTGTCTTCAATATTGAGCGACTGGACCCGGTATTGATGCGCCTCGACATCGATTATCGCCACTGCCCTGCACTTGGCGGTCGCCGCAAGAAGCAAAGCTCTGTCGGACCGGAGGTGAATGCACTCTGGCACGTCCAGAGCTTTCATAATTACGCCGATTATGCATTGAGCGACGAATTCAATTCTGCGTTCCGCGATCTGGTTGGCTGGGGGGATGATCATCGAATAGCGTTGATGTGCTCGGAGGCGGTATGGTGGCGGTGCCATCGCCGCATTATCACCGACTATCTCCTACTGAACGGCCACGCCGTCGACCATCTCATGGCGCCCGGAAAGATCGAAGTGGCGAAGCCAACCCAAGGGGCCTGCAAAACAGATTCGGGAAAAGTCGTTTATCCGGCCCCTGAAACGACGCAGAGTCGGCTGCTGATCTGAATGCCGTGCCATGCGAACGAATAGGGGCAACAGGTCGCCAACACCCACTGGAAGGTTCTAGCCAGCAGGGTTAAAAAAATCGCGAAACATGGCGAAGCGCCCGACAAGAAGACTATCTACCGCGCTTAGGTGATCGATGCCGACCGACATCTGATCGGATCGGTGGGGACCTCATCATCGCGCCCGCCGGCATCCAGATCTCCGAGATCATGGAGCGCAACACCCCATGCCATTCGCAAAAGCAATTCTATTGTTGCCCCAAGCAAAAAATTTGAGGCTGTTGGTCGCAACAAGGTGCTTTCCACGTGCTCAGCACCTATGTTGTCTGCGAACAATTGAAGAGATCATGGCGCGGTTGGGTCACATATTCAAAGGAATATATTCAATCGAGCAGCCCATCGAATCTGATTATCCGGCAGCATCAGTAAGGAGGCTTCATGTTGTACGTAGACATTCCCACGCGAAGCGAATTCGCAACTCTGTCCAGCGCGCGCGCGGATGCCTGCGTTTCGATCTATCTGAAGACCACGCCGGTCACCCAGGAGGTCGGAGCTTCGCGGATCGAGTTCGGCAACCTCATGCGCGAGGCCCAGTCGCAGCTTCAGGAATCGGGCTTCGACAAGCGGCGACTTGCGACATTGTTCGATGGTCTAAGTGACCTCCTGGATGACGACGAATTCTGGCGCTATCAGGCCAACAGCCTGGCCGTGTTCGCAACGCCGGACTCGATCCGGGCCTACCGTTTGGCCAATGATCTGCTCTCATTGGTGCAGGTCTCGGACCGCTTCCACCTCAAGCCATTGCTGCGTGCCATTACCTTCCCACACTCGGCTTTCATCCTCGCGCTATCGGAAAATGCTGTGCGCCTGGTGGAGATGCACGCCGATCTGCCGCCCGAGGTGGTGAAGGTCCCTGACATGCCGAAGGACGCAGCCTCGTCGGCAGGCAAGACGACATTGAACGATCGTACCTTCAGCGGCCGCATTCACGGCTCCGAGGGACAGAACGTTCGCTTGCAGCAATATGTGCGGAAAGTCGACGCCGCGCTCCGCCAGGTTCTGTCCGGCCGTGAGACCCCGCTGGTATTGGCCGCCACCGGCAGGGTGGCATCGATCTTCGCCCATACCTGCTCCTATCCCCATTTCCTGAAGGACACCATTGCCGACAGCCCGGACCAGTTCACCGAAGCCGAACTGACGAGCAAGGCCCGGCCAATTCTGGACAATGCCTATGCCGCCGAGATCGCTGAAATCCACGCATTGTTCGAAAGGCGCGCGGGCGAAAGCCGAACGACGACCGACATATCGGATGCGGCGCGGATCGCGACTTTCGGTGGCATCGATACTTTGCTGATTGATATCGATACCACCGTTCCCGGCTTTGTCGATGACGAGAGCGGTGCCGTGGCCTTCGTGGATAAAGATGACGCAAAGGCTTACGGCGTCGTCGACGAGATCGCGGCGCGCGCGCTGGCGAGCGGCGCCCGTGTTATGGGAGTGCGGCGCGATGATATTCCGGGAAAGGGTGAATTGGCAGCAGTTCTACGCTATCCGGTCTAGCCATAGCGGGAGGAGCTGATCACTCAACTCCTCCCAGGATATCAGGAAAGCCGGCGTGACGATCAAAACAATAATTGCAGCGATCGCCCTTGAAAATGGCGAGCAGCAGGTGGCGCGCCGCGCGATCCGGCTTGCAGCAAACCATGGGGCCAGACTCGTGCTGGCTCACGCAATCGAGAGCCTTCCGGAATCCGACTCCGATCTTCCGTCTCAGGGCAATCAGGAAGCGGTTGCCAGCGTGCTGTCGGCCGAGGCTATAGCATCACTGAAGCAAATGGCCGAGAGCGCGACGGTCCAGACAGAAATCAAAGTGGAATGCGGCAAAGCCGACCAGCTGATCGAGCGCCTGATCCGCGACCACGCTGCCGATCTGCTGGTCATTGGACCCGGAAAGCCTCAAAATCTGCGCGAGAGGATATTCGGTTCGACTGCGGACCGTGTCGTCCGCGCCGGTTTATGTCCCATCGTGGTCGTCAAGCGCGCGACCGACGAGCCATATCGCCGTGTGATCGGGGCGATCGACTTCTCACCGATGTCGTTTGCGGCGGTACGGACCGCCATGCAAATAGCCCCGTCGGCGAAACTTGAATTGATTCACGCTCTCGAGATTCCGCTTAGCTTCGAGCAGGCTATGCGGAAGGTGGGAACCCCTCAAGCTGAGATCGACCAATACCGCCAAGCCAAAGCCCGGTCTGTTTACGAAGAATTGCGTTCAATCCGTGCCGATCTCGCTGTGGCTGGAAAAATCCGGGTCGTTCGGGGCGATCCCGCCACAGCGCTGGTTCGGCTGGCGAGGTCCGGAAAAACCGACCTGGTCGCGCTCGGCATTCAGGGAAAAAGCGCCATTTCCAAAATGGTATTGGGCAGCGTCGCACGCCGGGTGCTTGCCGGCGCATCCTGTGATGTAGTTTTGGCAAAGGATGCCCTCCGGCTCGATTATTCAACGTAAATTGCCACCTCTCTTAAGGTCGCCACTGCGTCTTGAAGACGGCACAGCGCTGATGATTTCGGTAAGTTGCGGAATTGCTGCGGTCGAGAAGGCGGATTCGTTCGCTGAATTGTCGAGGCGCGCAGATGCGGCATTATATGACGCCAAGGGTGCGGGTCGCGAAACACACCGATCCGCGCGAGAGAGCCGGTCCCAGCATTGGGCTGCACTCGGCTAGGGCTTTGGATCGCGAGTGAGTACCATTTGATTTCTTCTGCGCAGGCCGGCCATCTCGCTAGCCGCCGGCATTAAAGCAGCATGGTCGGGATGCCGCTGATGCCGAGGCGGCTCGCGACGCCCTGTTCCGCCTCGGAATTGAGCTTGAGCAGGCGCATGTCCGGTTCGAGAATGGCGGAAGCGGCCTCGAAGGCCGGGGCCATCAAGCGGCCGCACCAGGGCGCCCAGACATCGACGAGGACGGGAATGTCGGAGCGGCCGGTCTGGCGCGCAAACATCTCGGCATCGGCGTCGAGCTGTTTGTCGCTGAACAACGCATTCCCGCATTTTCCGCACTTGCCCGCACCCGCGGGCTTATCCGCAGGCACGGAATTGACCGCACCGCATCCGGGACAGACGATCTGCCGGTTGCCAGCCATATGATCGATACCCCGTTGACGGCCCGCCTCCCGCTTGATGGAACGGGAAGCTTATTGACTAAACATACGGAATAACGTAGATTCGCAATAATGAATAATAAAGCTTCTATCAATCCGGATGAAATGCGCGCCGCCGTCGATAAGGCGAGCGAGCTGATGAAAGCGTTGTCGAATCAGCACCGCCTCTTGATCCTTTGCCGCCTGATCGATGGGGAGAAGTCCGTCGGCCAACTCGCGGAGTTTGTGGGAATTCGCGATTCAACGGTTTCGCAGCATCTGGCTTTGCTGCGCCGGGACGGCATCATCGCCAATCGCCGCGACGGGCAAACCATCTGGTACCGCATCGAATCCGACATCGCCCGCGAGGTCGTAGGCGTCCTCTACGCTCACTACTGCGCACCCGACGCCTGATCTCAACGACCCCAGCCCCTCGCGATGCTCTTCGCCAGGGCAAAGCGAGAATGGATATGACTTCGGACAATCAGGCGCTCGCCCGACGCAACATCTATGTGCTTACCGCCGCGCAGGCGCTGGGCGCGGCAAGCCCGCCCATCATCATTTCGCTCGGGGGGCTTGTCGGACAGCAGCTCTCGTCTGATCCGGCGTCAGCCTGTTCAATCTCGGCCTTGCCGTCGGCACGCTGCCCGCAGCCTTTGTCATGCGGCAGATCGGGCGGCGCAGCGGCTATCTGCTCGGGACAGGTTTCGGCATGGCGGCCGGGCTCGTGGCGGCATGGGGCATTTTTGCTGCTTCATTCGCGATCTTCTGCATTGGCACTTTCATCGCCGGCTTTTATGCCGCCTATGTGCAAAGCTACCGCTTCGCGGCGACCGATGCCGCGACCGGCGAACTCAAAGCTAAGGCGATTTCCTGGGTGATGATCGGTGGCTTGATCGCCGCGATCATTGGGCCGCAACTCGTCATCTGCACCCGCGATGCAGTTCCCGGCACGCCCTATGTCGGCAGCTTTCTCAGCCAGGCCGCGCTGGCGTTGATGGCGGTTCCCGTCTTGCTGCTGCTGCGCACGCCAAAGGTTGCAGCAGCCGGGAAGAGCCGGGTGGATACCGGACGGCCGTTGATGCAGATCCTGCTGATGCCGCGCTACATGCTGGCGGTCGCCGCCGGCGTGGTCTCCTACGGGCTGATGGTGTTCGTGATGACAGCAGCGCCGATCGCCATGGTCGGCCATGGCCACTCGGTCAATCACGCCGCACTCGGCATCCAGTGGCATGTGCTGGCGATGTTTGCGCCGAGCTTCGTCACCGGCCATCTGATGGCCCGCTTCGGCAAGGAGCGCGTGACGGCGGTTGGTCTCCTGCTGATCGCGGTCTCGGCCGTCTTCGCACTCGCTGGATTGCAACTGCTTCACTTCTACGTGTCGCTAATCCTGCTGGGCGTGGGCTGGAACTTCGGCTTCATCGGCGCGACCGCCATGGTCACGGATTGCCATACCGAAGCCGAGCGCGGAAAGGCGCAAGGGGCCAACGACTTCCTGATTTTTGGCACGGTTGCCGCCGCTTCCTTCTTCGCCGGGGCGCTACTCCACGCCTCGGGCTGGCAGACCATCAACTGGCTGATCTTTCCGTCTGTCGCGCTGATCCTTGTGCCCCTGCTTTGGCAGAGTGCCCGTCCCGTGCCGGTGACGCCGGCGGAATAGGCGCTGAAGAAAGTGTCATTCAATATCAAAATAATGATTGCAAAGAAATATAATCGATATTATCTGATCACCAGCGGCCTGGCGGTTGCCAGAAAGAGTGAGAGGAACATTCCATGACAGCCAAGCCCGAAGTCACCGGCTTCTTCGATCCGCGCACCTGGTCGATCCAGTATGTCGTTGCCGATCTTGAGACAAAGAAATGTGCCATCGTCGATCCGGTGCTGGACTTTGACGAAAAGTCGGCGGCGACGGCCACCACCCATGCCGACAACATTCTCAAATTCGTCGCCGACAAGGGCTATGAGGTTGAGTGGATCCTCGACACCCACCCGCATGCCGACCACTTTTCCGCCGCCGCCTATCTCAAGGACAAGACCGGCGCGCCGACCGCGATCGGCGAGAAGGTCGTCGACGTCCAGAAGCTGTGGAAGGGATTCTACAACTGGCCCGATTTCCCGGCCGATGGCTCGCAGTGGGACAAGCTCTTTGCTGATGGCGAGATCTTCAAGGTCGGCAATATCGACGCCAGGGTGATGTTTTCGCCAGGCCACACGCTGGCCTCCATCACCTATGTGATCGGGGATGCCGCCTTCGTGCACGATACGCTGTTCATGCCCGATAGCGGCACGGCGCGTGCAGATTTCCCCGGCGGCAGCGCGAAGCAATTGTGGGCGTCGATCCAGGCCATTCTTGCCCTGCCGGGCGAGACACGGATTTTCACCGGTCATGACTACCAGCCCGGCGGTCGAGAGCCTCTGTGGGAATCGACCGTGGCCGAGCAGAAGGCCAAGAACATCCATATGTCGGTTTACAAGACCGAAGCGGACTTCGTCGCCGCGCGTGAGGCCCGCGACAGGACGCTTGCCATGCCCAAGCTGATCCTGCACGCCTTGCAGATCAACACCAATGCCGGGCGGCTGCCCGCTCCTGAAAACAACGGCAAACGCTATCTCAAGATTCCGATGAACCTGCTCGAAGGCGCGGCCTGGGACAACTGATGGAAACCATGCTGATTTCGGATGAAGCTCGTGAGCTCAAGGGGAAGGTTGGTGAGGCCACCACGTTCCTCAAGAAGCTCGCAAATCCTGATCGCCTGCTTATCGCCTGCGCCCTTGTCGAGGGCGAGCGTTCAGTGCGCGAACTCGAGGACCGGCTCGGCATTCGTCAACCGGGTCTTTCGCAACAGCTCGCCGAGCTGCGCGAGGCAGGGCTGATTGTCGGACGCAAGGAAGGCAAGCAGGTATTCTATCGGCTCGCCGATCCGCGGATCGAAAGCTTCATCCACACCATGCATCAACTGTTCTGCAAATAGGCGGGGTAGGGCGCTGCCGGGAGTTTTCTTTTGTCTTATATATTCGTTATTTCGTATATACATAAATCCGACTATTCTGTCAGTTCCAATCCTCAAGAGAAAGAGAACAGCCATGAAATTCAATGTCGGAACTCCTGACCGCATCGCCCGCCTCATCATCGGCGTCCTCCTGCTGGTCGCCCCTTTCGTCACCGGCTGGGCGCTGTTCGCCAACCCGATCTGGACCTGGGCCTTCGTCATCGTCGGTCTCGTGCTCGCGGTGACAGGCATCGTCCGCTTCTGCCCTGCCTATGCGATCTTCAATCTTTCGACTTCAAGGACCAACGATAGATGACAGAGTTCACTCCATGGCTGTCGCTGTTTGGCGGCAGCCTGATCGGCCTCGCCGCCGTGCTGCTGATGGCGTTTCACGGCCGCATCGCCGGCATGACCGGAATCCTTTCCGGCCTTGTTCCGCCGTTTTCCAGCGACTGGGGCTGGCGGGCGGCGTTCCTTGCCGGAGCCGCCGGCGCGCCTGCGCTGATCGTCGCCATGACGGGCTACACCATTTCGTTTGAAAGCCGCACACCCGCACCATGGCTGGTTGTTGGGGGGTTGATCGTGGGTGCCGGCGTCTATTTCGGCTCGGGTTGCACCTCCGGCCACGGCGTTTGTGGCATGGCGCGCGTCTCGCTGCGTTCCATCGTCGCAACGCTCACCTTCATGGCGTCGACAGCCATCACCGTCTTTGTCGTCCGTCACCTCATTGGAGGCTTGTAATGGCCCGTGTTCTTTCCGCTCTTATCGTCGGACTGGTCTTCGGGGCCGGCATCGCGCTTTCCGGCATGGCCAATCCAGCGAAGGTGTTGAACTTCTTCGACTTCGCCGGAACATGGGATCCGTCGCTGGCCTTCGTCATGGGCGGCGCGCTGATCGTCACCGCAATCGGCTATGCACTCGTTCTCAGACGCGACGCTCCTGTCTTCGACCGCTTGTTTCATCTTCCGACGCGGCGGGATCTCGATTTCCCGCTCATTGCCGGCTCGGCCGTCTTCGGGATTGGCTGGGGCATCACCGGCTTCTGCCCGGGCGGGGCGATCCCGGCGCTCGGCCTTGGCCATGGCGATGCGTGGCTCTTTGTCGGCTCGATGATCGGCGGCATTGCCCTTGCCCGCCTTGCCCGGCACACGCTGACCACACACATGACTGTGAAGGCAACCTGATTATGGCCCTTCAATCTCCTTTGGAAATCCGGGAAGATGCACATCAGGAAGATCGACGATCGGTTTGCTACAGCGGCCAGGTTCGCCCTGAAGATATCGCGCAGCTCGCGCAACAAGGGTATGTCGTCATCGTGTGCGCGAGGCCGGACAACGAGGAGCCGGGCCAGCCGGCCTTCGCGGCGATTGCCCGCGAAGCCGAAAAGCACGGCATGAAAGCGATTCACATCCCCGTAACGGGCGCGCCGTCAGCCGCACAGGTCGACCGCCTCGAAGAAGCGATGGATACCATCGACGGGCCGGTTCTGGGCTATTGTCGCTCCGGCGCCCGGTCCGCTGCGCTTTATTCGTCAATCGGACAGTAGCCCCGCTATCCGATCGGGCACCATCACATCCCCTTTTTACGTGACAGCGCCAGATCACATCTCCTCTCACCGGCGCAATCGTTCATGATCAAAGCCTCTCGATATTTCCCGCTTCTCCAATGGGCCAGAACCTATGACGGCACGGTGCTGACCAGCGACCTGCTCGCAGCGGTGATCGTCACGGTCATGCTGATCCCGCAATCGCTGGCCTATGCCATGCTTGCCGGTCTGCCCGCTGAAGTCGGCCTCTACGCATCGATCCTGCCGCTGGTCGCCTACGCGATATTCGGCACCAGCCGCACGCTGGCCGTGGGGCCGGTGGCCGTGGTCTCGCTGATGACCGCCTCCGCGGTCGGGCAGATCGCTGCCGAAGGCACACTCGACTATCTCACCGCCGCCATCGTCCTGGCGCTGCTTTCGGGCGGCATGCTCGTGGTCATGGGGATCGCCCGGCTCGGGTTCCTCGCCAATTTCCTGTCGCATCCGGTGATCTCCGGCTTCATCACCGCAGCCGGATTGCTGATTGCGGCCGGCCAGCTTCGCCATATTCTTGGCGTTTCGGGCGGGGGCGACACGCTTCCCAAAATTCTTCTGTCCGTGTCGAGTCAGCTAGCCGGCATCAATCCATGGACGTTGATGATCGGCATCGGGGTTCTGGCTTTCCTGTATTTCGCCCGCCAATATCTCAAACCACTGCTGATCTCGCTCCGTGTGCCCGCACGCCTTGCCGATATGATGGCGAAGGCCGCACCAATCCTTGCCGTCGCCGTGACGGTCGTCCTTGCCGCCGGCCTTGATCTCGGTGCGCGCGGCGTTTCCCTTGTCGGCGCGATCCCGCAGGGTCTGCCCGCATTCGGCGCGCCCGCCCTTTCGCTCGACCTGATCACGGCGCTGCTCGTGCCGGCCTTCCTTATCTCAGTGGTGGGCTTTGTTGAATCCGTCTCCGTCGGCCAGACGCTTGCAGCCAAGCGGCGGCAGCGGATCGATCCGGACCAGGAACTGATCGGACTGGGCGCGGCGAATATCGCGGCCGGTCTTTCGTCCGGCTATCCGGTCACCGGAGGCTTCGCGCGCTCGGTGGTCAATTTCGATGCCGGCGCGCAGACGCCGGCCGCCGGCGTGTTCACGGCCATCGGCATCGCGCTCGCCGCATTGTTCCTGACACCGTTGCTGGCCAGCCTGCCGCAGGCCACGCTCGCAGCCACGATCATTGTCGCAGTGCTGTCGCTGGTCGATTTCGGAACCGTGCGCCGGGTCTTTGCCTATTCGAAATCTGATTTCGCGGCCATGGCCGCCACCATCCTTGTCACGCTGGGCTGGGGCGTCGAGCTCGGCATCGTCGTCGGGGTGTTGCTTTCGCTGCTGCTGCACCTTTACCGCACCAGCAAGCCACACACGGCCATAGTCGGGCAGGTGCCCGGCACCGAGCACTACCGGAATGTGGAGCGGCACTCCGTCCTCACCAGACCGGAAATCCTGTCGATCCGCGTCGATGAAAGCCTCTATTTCGCCAATTCGCGGTTTCTCGAAGATACAATCGCCGCCCAGGTTGCCGAACGGCCAGACCTTGAGCACGTCATCCTGATGTGCTCCGCGGTTAACGACATCGACGCATCGGCCCTTGAAAGCCTGGAGGAAATCAACCGGCGCCTTGCCGATGCAGGCCTTGGGTTTCACCTTTCCGAGATCAAGGGCCCGGTCATGGATCGGCTCAAAGACACCGAGTTCCTCAAGCACCTCAACGGCAGGATATTCCTAAGTCAGCACGAAGCCGCTTCCACGCTGGATCGAAACTATCCGGATGAGAGTGAAGAGGTGAAGCCGAAGCTGGAATAATGATGCGGCCCCGCGGCCTTCCCGGATGGCGGGGCTTTTTTGCGCTCTGGCCTCACAGTGCCGTCCGCCTTGATAGATATGTCCAAGACACCGGCATGGGCGAACTGACTGGACCGCCATGCTGGCCTGATGGTCCTAGGCGACGCTTTCGTCCGCCTGCTGCTTGATCCCGCTGATCTTCACATATGATCGCGGCGATATGCCCATCGTTCGCGTGAACATTGCCGTGAATGCCGCGATGGTCGAGTAACCGACATCCATGGCGACCACAGTGACAGGCTCTCCGGCGGATAGGCGTGGCAGCGCGGCGAACAGGCATGCCTGCTGCCTCCAGGCAGATAGCCCTCCGCCCATCTGTTGTCGAAAGAAGCGGGTGAATGTGCGTCGGCTCATGCCCAGATGGCCGGCCCAGATATCGATGGATGCATTCGATTCAGGGTTGGCTATGAAAGCGAGACACAGCTTGGCCAGCCTCTCATCCTGTGGAAGAGGCAGAACGAGTTGCCGCAGCGGGAGGTGCGCGATCTCAATCACAAGGAGCTGCATCGCGAGTTCTGTTCTGGGATCGCTGCCCTGACGTGAATCCTGCTCGACGGCGATGGTCGCGAGCGCATTCATCAGTTCGGTCATTACCAGGACGGTGAGCTGATCCCGGCCCGGTGAGACCGACGTAGGGTTGATATAGATCGAGCGCATTCGCACATCGCCAAGCATCTCAACCGAATGTTCGACCCCGGCCGGTATCCACATCGCATGGTCTGGCGGCACAAGCCATCGGCCCAGAGGGGTCGAAACCATGACAAGGCCTCTTTGTACGTTGAGGAGTTGGGCCCGGCTATGGCGGTGCAAGGTGATCAGGTGATCGTTGTGATAAGCCCCGGATGAGGCCGTTACCACACCCCGTGCCGCCTCGATCCGGCGAAGGTGGTCTCTTTGCGCTTTTTCCTCCGAAAGAGGATGTTGCCGTCTTGCCATCGCGTTGGACCAATCTCGAAAGAAATCGACCAGAACACAAAGGTGGATCGTCAGCAATCGCTCTATAAGGCTGGCAGAAAGGAATCTGACTGTGTCTGACGCTGCGATCCGTACCGCTCAACCGGCCGTGAGGACCACAGCCTATGCGGTCATCCTGACCATATCGTTCTGCCATATGCTGAACGATGTAATGCAGTCACTGCTGGCCGCCATCTATCCTATTCTCAAAGCGGAATATGGGTTGGCATTTTGGCAGATCGGCCTTCTGACGGTGGCTTTCCAGATCACCGCATCCCTGTTGCAGCCGCTGATCGGGCTCTACACGGACAAGAGGCCGAAGCCATATTCTTTGGCCGCGGGGATGGCTTCCACCTTCTGCGGGCTTCTGCTCATCGCTTACGCAAGCTCCTATAGCTTCCTGCTTCTGGGTGCGTCACTGATTGGCATCGGCTCTGCCATTTTTCATCCTGAAGCCTCGCGGGTTGTGCGCACAGCATCGGGCGGCCGCTACGGGCTGGCTCAGTCAGTATTTCAGGTCGGCGGAAATTTCGGGAGCGCCATGGGGCCCTTGCTTGCGGCTTTTGTCGTCGTGCCCGGTAAGCAGACGAGCGTGGCATGGTTCAGCGTGGCAGCACTTCTTGGGATGGTTGTGCTCCACCGCGTTGGCGCCTGGTATCAGAGACATGTGAGCGCTCCGAAGTCGCGGGCGGCTGCCGACAGGATAGTGCACCTCCCGCGGAAGCGGGTGCTGTTCGCACTGGGCGTTCTGGGGCTGCTCGTTTTCGCGAAATATAGCTATACGGCCAGTTTCACGAGCTATTACAGCTTCTATGCCATGCAGCGTTTCGGCGTGACGATCCAGCAGGCGCAACTGATGCTTTTTGTGTATCTCGGCGCAGTGGCGCTAGGTACGGTGTTCGGCGGAGCCATTGCGGATCGCATTGGTGCAAAAACCGTGATCTGGGCGTCGATCCTTGGGATTCTTCCGTTCACGCTGGCGCTGCCTTACGCCAATCTTGAATGGACGCTGCTGCTCACATTCATAATCGGTATTGTTGGGGCATCCGCGTTCCCGGTGATCGTTGTCTTCGCACAGGAGTTGGTGCCGCACCGGGTGGGATTGATCGCAGGCATTTTCTTCGGCTTTTCCTTTGGCATTGGAGGCATAGCCGCGGCGGGGCTGGGCGTGCTGGCGGACATCCGCGGCATCGAATTCGTGTATAAAGCCTGCTCGTTCCTCCCATTGATCGGTCTTGCGGCGGTGTTTTTGCCGAGCTTGCGAAACATGCAGCCGCAACCCACAGCGGTAAAGCTGTCGACCTGACCGGTGCCGGAAGAAGCGAGGGAAGCGCAGACGGCCAGCGCACTCGGCCATGGCGGAACTCCTCGGCAGCCATGGCAAGGTGTCGGCCGATCTGAGCCGCCTATAGGCTCGGGTCCTTTCGCCGCTCGTCCTGATGCATCCGAACGCTTTCCCGAGCCTTCCCGATGCACGGCTCGCAGCAATATCCATTGCTCTGACGGGACGTGCTGCATCGCGGGCCGCGAAGAATCAGCGAGTCGAGCGTTTGCAACCCGTGCATCTCGATGCGCGGAGGTTCGCGGTCGTTATCCGATAAATATTTGATTAAAAATGCGCGGCGTCAGCTAAGTTATTGATTTTTCTGGCGCGCCCTACGGGAATCGAACCCGTGTTTCCGCCGTGAAAGGGCGGCGTCCTAGACCGCTAGACGAAGGGCGCGGCGAGGGGACGTATAAAGGGCTTCGCCGGGCGCGGCAAGCAAGTCGCGCCCAAATTTTTGACGATCCGCAAAGCGCGGCGCCGTCTCACCAATGGCCGACATTCGGCATGGAAATCCACGGTTCGGCGGGGGGCTTTGCCGCGCCTTTCTGCAACAGTTCGACCGAATGGCGGTCCGGCGAGCGGATAAAGGCCATCTGGCCGTCCCGTGGCGGGCGGTTGATGGTCACGCCGGCCTTCTGAAGCCGTTCGCAGACGGCGTAGATATCGTCCACCTCATAGGCCAGATGGCCGAAGTGGCGCGCCTCTCCATAGTCTTCCTGGTCCCAGTTATAGGTCAATTCCACGGTGGGGGCCTGCCGGCCCTTGCCCTCGCTCTGGGCCACCAGCTCGCGGTCGTCCGGCGCGGCGAGGAAAACCAGGGTGAAGCGACCCTTTTCGCTGTCGATGCGCCGGGTCTCAACCAGACCCAGCTTGGCGCAGTAGAAATCGAGCGCGGCGTCCAGGTCGCGAACGCGCAGCATCGTGTGTAGATAACGCATGGGGAGTACCTCGTCCTTTCGGCCAGCGGAGACATTACATGATCGCGCCCGATCTGGAGACAGGCATCGCACGCCTTCGCGCCTTTGTGGAGGCAGCGGAGCGGATCGTCCCCTTCACGGGCGCCGGCATCTCCACGGAATGCGGTATTCCGGACTTCCGCTCGCCCGGTGGATACTGGACCCGCAACCGGCCGATCCCGTTTCAGGAGTTCCTGACCAGCCAGGAGGCGCGCGACGAGACCTGGCGCCGCCGCTTCCGCATGCGGGAGGAGTTCGGCGACGTGAGACCCGGACGTGGCCATGGCGCGCTGGCGGCATGGTATCGAAGCGGCAAGGTGCCCGGCATCATCACCCAGAATATCGACAACCTTCATCAGGCGTCCGGTGTCGATGCCGCGCGGATCGTCGAACTGCATGGCAACACGAGCTATGCCGGCTGCCTTTCATGCAAGACGCGTTACGAAATCGCCTGGGTGGAGCAAAGATTCGAGTCTGAGGGCCATGCGCCGGACTGCCCCGCCTGCGGCGGCTTCATCAAGACGGCGACCATCGCATTCGGCCAGTCGATGCCCGAGGATGCGATGCAAAAGGCGGAAGACCTGGCGCGTGCAAGCGACCTTTTCATCGTGCTCGGCTCTTCGCTCGTGGTCTGGCCCGCGGCGGGCTTTCCGCTGATCGCCCTGCGAAGCGGTGCTTCTCTCGTCATCGTCAACCGGGAGCCGACGGAATTCGATGACCTTGCCACTCTCGTCGTCCGGCAGGATATCGGCTCCGTATTGGGGCCGCTGACAGAGATCTGAGACACTCCGGATTCGAGACATTTCGGATCTGAGACGCTGTGCAAGATGTTCACAACCTGTCCCGGACGTGAGGAAAATCGTTTTTTGCCTTTCGCCCCTGTGCGGGGATGGTATCCTGTTCGCGAGGCAAGAGATTCGGCGAAACGTCCTCAAGAGGCGTTTTTTCAGGGGCGTGTGCGGCGTTATGACGTCGGATGGATTCAGAACCAGGGTTTTCGCATCGTCCCCTACGCCGGGAAGCGGGCTGGACCGTATCGAGGATGCTGGCGCGAGCGTGATCGAGATCGCCGGCGTCATCAAGTGGTTCGACGTTTCCAAAGGATATGGCTTCATCGTTCCTGATAACGGCATGGCCGATGTGCTGATCCATGTCACCTGCCTGCGCGGGGACGGGTATCAGACGGCTTATGAAGGCGCGCGCATCGTGTGCCAGGCCGTGCATCGCGGCCGCGGTCTTCAGGCTTTCCGTATTCTGTCGATGGACGAGTCCACCGCCATTCATCCTGCCCAAATGCCGTCACGGACCCATGTGAATGTGGTGCCGACGAGCGGTCTGGTGCGGGCGCAGGTCAAATGGTTCAATCGTCTTCGTGGTTTCGGCTTCCTCACTCAGGGCGAGGGAACGCCGGATATTTTTGTCCATATGGAAACGCTGCGGCGGTTCGGCTTTGCCGAGCTGCGGCCCGGACAATATCTCCTGGTTCGCTTCGGACCGGGCGAGAAGGGGATGATGGCTGCGGAAGTCCATCCCGAGACGGGTCCGAGCGGCCCGTCATCCCACTGAGGGCTTTTCGGAAAGAGGTCGGTGGCACCGCCGACTCGGGCGGGACTGGCCGGTGGATGCGGCACCTCTGCGGCGGCCTTCTGGCAGGGTGGGCGATGAGGCCAGCTTATGCCATCCTGCTGGCTCTGGCCTTGAACGCTGGTCCTTTGCTCTCTTCCGCACATGCGCAGCAAGCAGGGGGCGAGGCTGTCCAACGCGCAGCGCTCGAGCCGCTTGAAGTCCTCTCCCGAAACGGGGTGCATGCTTTCACCGTGGAAATGGCGGCGACGGACGAGCAGCGGGCGCGAGGTCTGATGTATCGTAAAAGCCTGCCCGAAGGTCAGGGCATGCTGTTCGACTTCGTGCAGGAGCAGCCCGTGAGCTTCTGGATGAAGAATACCTATGTTTCGCTCGATATGATCTTCATCCGGGCGGACGGGCGCATCCTGCGGATTGCCGAGAATACCGAGCCTCTTTCAGAGCGGATGGTGCCGTCCGGCGGGCCGGTCCGGGCCGTGCTGGAAGTCGTAGCGGGCACGGCTCGCAAGCTCGGTATCGCGCCCGGTGACAGGGTTGCCCACCGGATTTTTCGCGGCAGGTGAGCCGGGTTCTCCAATGGCGCGCCCAGCGCGACATGGTGGGCAGACCCCGGTGAGCATGACGTCGTGCGTGTGGTCTGGCGGTAGGGACATCGCCGCCGGCCAGCAGCCGGCCGGACTGAACCGGAATCGTTGTCGCGGCCGCAATCGACGGCGTCTGCGATCCAGCTACCCTGGGGTAATTTTGCTTCTGCGCGAGAGGCGCGCCCGGAGGCGCCTGCCTGTGCCGGTGCATGAGGTATCCGCCCTGCGTGACCCGCTTCGCCGTCGCCGTCAGCATCGGGGGCATGCCTGACGGGGGCACTGCCGACGGGAGGAGTGCGGACGGGCAAACCGCCGCATGAAGGACCGCTCATGGAGGTCCGGTCGCGGGGTAGGGCGTAGTAGCCGCCATTGCAGCCTCGGCTGCGGGACCCCGTGGGAAAGCGCCGGATTGGCTGTTTTGCTCCGGTGCCTGTCCCCGCTGCGGAATGCGGCGGCCGCGGTATGACAGGCCGCGCGGCCTGGCTGGCCAGGGGCGGGCCGTGCTTGCTGGTCTATCCCGAAGGGTGTATCGGAAGCCCAGCTTCCGGATGATATCTCGCAGCCTGTGGGATGTTCGTCGGTTGCGGCCCGGTTCGGGGTATGGCGCAGTCTGGTAGCGCGGAAGTTTTGGGTACTTCAGGTCGCAGGTTCGAATCCTGCTGCCCCGACCACGCAAGTACCTGAATTAGCGGAAGATTTAGACGGCCGTTCTGACGCCGTTCTGACAAAACGTTCTGACGTTGTTCACGCAGACCCTTCGTCGGCTTGGCGCTTGCGATTTCTGGCTTCAGCAACGGATGCTGTTCTCGCTCCCACCCTCCTGATGTAGCGCACGGTGGTCTTGACCTCCGAGTGCGTCAGGTGATCCGAAATTGCCTTCAAGTCGGCGCCAGCCTCGTCGGCCTCCGTTGCACCGCCGGCCCTGGTGTCCATCGACCAGACGTCATCCGGAATGCCGGCGGCTCTGGCGATCTCCCGGAACCATTTCCTGTAGCTTCGCTCCCGGATCGGCTGGCGGCCGTCGCCCTTGATGATTGATCCCACGCGTTCGTGAAGCGGGATGGATTCGAGCAGGGGGAACAGGAGGGTATAGTTCGTCAGGTCGAACTCGATCACGCTTCGGGTCTTGCTGGTCTTTAGCCTCAGCTTCCATCCCGGGATCCGGTCCCATCGGAAGCGGCCCAGCCACATCTCGTCGCCGAAATACTCGGCGTCTTGGGTTTCAGGTGTCGCCGGCACCCATTCCCCGATGATGTCCTTCTGGCGGAGGAGGAGGTCGAACTGAGCGGCCACGCCAAGGGCCATGCTTTTGGCCCGAATTTCTGGGATGGCCCCGGACGCGCCCATCTCCAGCGCCTTGCGAACGAAGGCAGCGGCTTGAGCAAAGTTCATTTCCTGCTCTCGGGCGCCGCTCTTTTCGAAGCGCACCTTCGACAGCCGATCATCGAGAAGCCCGCATTCGTTGTGCCCGAGCACGAAGCCGAATCGCAGGATCATGCGCAGCATGGCGACGGCGTCATGCGCTCGTTTGATCCGGTACGGGCCACCTTGGGCGGACGGCTCGCGCCACAGCCGATGCCATCGCTTTACGTCCACGACGGGCACATTGCGGATCACGCGGTTGCCTACCGTATGCTCGATGATCTTCAGGCTGTCCGTGTAGGACTTGCGAGTGTTGTGTTTGACCGTCTGGAACGGCGATTCCGGGTGCTCTTGGTAGATCCGGGACAGAGTCAGGATGGTCCCGTTGTACCTCGTCAGAGTGGCGTACTCCTGATCCGCTGTGTCGAGCCATGCCATGAGTCGCGACGTGTATGGGCGTTGTATTTATCGCCCATTCGACGATCGAGACAGTCAACGACCCGATGACGGCGGCGTATTCACGATATGACATCCGCTTGCACAAGCGGGCCGTGGCGATCTTTCAGGACGAGGTCGACGCCATCCTATTCATGAACCAGGACGTGTCGATCAAAACCGACGACAACAAGAAGGACGCGCGGCGTCGGGCCGATGGTGGCGGTAATACACTCAGGCGAACCGGCGGCTGACGGACTTTATCACCCGCTTTCGGGAGACCCTAACCTCGTCCCCGACCGAGACGGTGTTCGGGGTCAACCGCGTCGGCACCTCGGCCAATGCCGGAATGCTGGTCAAGACCGCCGGCGCGGCGCTCATCTCCATGGGCCTGATGGGCCATGGCTCGGCCGATACGGACTGGTCGATCAAGTATCTGGTCTCGTCCACATGGACCAAAGCGCTGACGGTCAATCCGTCAACGGGGCAGGTGGGGTGGCGCAGCGGCACCGTCGGCGCGCCGGGTCTGACGCCGATCGGTGATGCGGATACGGGGTTCTGGTCGCCGGCGGCGAATTCTATTGCGATCTCCGCGGGCGGGTCGATGGTTGCCCGCTTTGATAGCAACGGCAATATTGGCTTTGGTGTTTCGCCGGGCGGGGACCGAAATATCTCGGTTGGCGGCGTCGCAACTGGTGCCGCGACAGTCTACGGCATTCGAGTTTTGCCGACCGTGGCCCAAACGGTCACGGGCTCTTATAATGCCATGAGCGTCATCCTCGTTACCGAGGCCGCCTCCTTTAACTTGGGCATCTATCGAGGGTTCCTTGCTTCTCAAGCGACCCTCGGCGCAGGTTCGTCTGTCACAACGGTCTATGGCTTCCAGGCCGACAACTCGTTGGCTGGGTCTACGACGACGGTCGGCTATCATCACGCCATTGCTGCTGGTACTGGACGGTGGGGTTTCCATGGCCAGGGCACGGCGGCAAACTTTCTTGCAGGCCAAACCACCTTTGCCAGCACGGCGACTGCGACATCGCCGACCTCGGACTCTTCCGTCCGCGTGATGGGCGGGCTGTCGGTTGCAGGGGCGCAATACCTGGGCGGCGGCCTTAGTGTCGGCGGAGGGTTGAGCGGGGATCATGCCGCGATCGTTCTCGCCAGTCTTCCCGGCGGCAACGGCGGCATTCGTGTGGGGCCAACTGCTCCGCTGTTGGTGGGATCAAGTTTCCTTGGGTTCAATCTTCGTTTCATCAGTGGCACGGGGTGGGCCTATGGAGTCGGTTCGTCCGGCCAGTGGGGAGCTCTGATTAACTTCAATCCTTCAAACGGTACGCTGAGCTATCAGGCGTCTGGGGATGCGGGAAATGCGGGCAGTGCCGCGACCATTGTTAACGTCTTTGATGCGACGTCGACAAGGTTCCGGACTTACATGCCGCTTTGGACGGCAGCCAGCGTGGCGGAAGCGGCAGGCTTCCGCATCTATCCCGGAGTTGCGCCAACGTCTCCAACGAACGGTGACGTCTGGAATGACGGATCGGACCTGTTCGTCCGCTTCGGCGGTGCGAACTACAAACTCTCCAAAGTCGCTGCTTAACCCATAGGAGGCCACCATGGCCAAGAAAGTCTGGCGCGTTCAGGTCGATCCCGCGCGCGTCGATGATCCTGTCATTGAGTTCTTCGCCGGCGAAACCGTCGAAGGCGAAGTGCAGGAGGATGTCCGCAATCCCTATCGGATCCGGCTGTCCGAACTCCCCTCCGATCAGCGCGCCGCGTTCAACGCGATGATCGCCATCTCCAACCTCGACACCATCGTGGCGGCGCGGCCGCCCGAACCATCTCCCGAACCCCCGGAGGAACCATGAGCAGCAAGATCACCCTCGAGCACATCAACGGCCAGATCAAGGAACTGGAATTCCAGCGCAACCAGTATTCCGCGCGGTGCGCCGGGCTGGCTGGTGAGGTCGAGCACCTCAAGAACCTGAATGCCGCGAAGGACCAGCGCATCGCGGCGCTCGAACAGCAGATCCGCGATGCCGGCGGTGAGCCTGCTCCGGTCGCCGGCGCGCCCAAGCCCGTCGCGCCTGTCAAAGGCGAGGTCGCCACGGCGCATTGATCAAACCTGCGCCACGGCGCAACGGAGGGAAAGCCCATGAAGTCATTCATCTATCGCAAGGACCTCGCAGCACAGGCCATCGTGCCGACCTGCTGGGGTCCGTTCGACTCCAACGACGATGCCATGGAGGCCGCGAAGAAACTGCCGCCCGGCGCCTATGTCGTTACGGATGGCGGCCAGCCCAAGCAGACCGTCACCATTGGCGCGCCGTCAGTCAGCGTTGGCGCAGCCTGACCGCGCCGGTTCTATTTCTCAAACCTGAAAGACACCCCATGAAGATCAAGATCGGCACCGCCCAGACGCTTCTCGGCGGCCTCATGAACCTTGAGAAAGACGAGAAGACGAAGCTGGGTGACTCCCGCTTCCCCATCGCCATCAACATCGAACGGCTCCGGCCGGTCGTGGCCGCCTATGAAAGCGCGGCCCAGAAGCGTATGGCCGAGATGCTCGAGGATAGCGCGCCCGAGGAGCGGGAACTGATCCAGCTCAGGTTCGCCGAAGCCGACGCCGGTCTGCGCGATGAGGAAGTGGAAATCGACCTCAAGACCATCGAGCGCAAGGGCCTCAAGCTCGACGACAACACCCGCATCACCGGCGCCATGCTGGCGCAGATCGCGCCGATGATCAGTGATTTTGAGGGCTGATACCTGCCAGATGGAATGTCGTTTCTATTATACCCGTTAGCGTCTGACTTGTCTTCTCTATAAGTCGATCCAACACCAATGGAGCTGGGCCAGAATAGGGGGGCGCCCCGTCAAACAGAACTACTTCAAGTATAGGGTAGGTATCTACTCCGATGCGGGCATCGAAGCTGCCGCCTACACCGACTCTTGCAAACTCAAGTTCGTTGCGCAGATCATTCCATTTGCGAATGTTGAGCGTAACTGGCCCTGTAATCGACCATGAACCGGACCCGTCAATCACAGCGCCGCTGTCGCCGTTTGATATTCGCAGAATTTTCTGGTGTTTCGCTTGTCCAGCTAGGGTCGAAAGACAATAGAGGTCATTGTTGCCACCAGGTTGAGCGTCAAATGATCCCAAAAAGTCGGCAAGGTCATCTCTTACACCGTCCTTCTTTAGTTTATGGATTCTATCATTAAGTTCTTTCTGATTGGAGCCGATTGGAAAATATAACTTTCTCAACTGGCCATTGAAGCCAAGCAGCAAGGCTGCGTCGCAAACGGCTTGGTCTAGAGTATGACGAGTATCGTTTATGATGGAGGATGCCTTGTAGCGAAGCGTTGGCGGAATGCGATTTTGAAATCGCAGTTTGATGACCTGCTCTCTGGTATTGGGGTCGGTATGACGCATTTCGTCATACGAATTGTTCTGTAAGAACTCGGTGCAATTGACCTCGAACTCGGATCGAGCAGCGCGAGCCGCGGCCATCAGGATGTTAGAGCTTTCAAAAGGCTGAAGATCATCCACAACGCATGGTCCTAAGTGATCCGCTCACTAGAATGTCTAGCCCCGCGGAGCGATCGTTAGCTTTGTGTGAGACGGGTGCAGTTCGAAAGCGATCTGTCCATCGGGTGGCGGTGACATAACCCCAATGTGGGTCTCGTGGGAAACCTTGAACCCGTTCGACTGCAAAGAGCTCAAATACTGTTGAGCGATGGCCATGTCATTCTGTGAACCAATTGATGTTAGGCGGACCGGCTTCTCTTTCGGCAAAGCTGCGGCGAGGCTAGCGGCTATCTCGTCTTGGTAGGTTAGTCGCATATGCCCAATGTTCACCGTATGGGCCGTGATCCCGCCGCTTTGATTGTTCGACGTGATGTTGATCGTCGTGGGCATGTTCTTCTCCTCGATTGGTGGCTTTACGAGAGACCATCCGGCGAGAAGCACAAAGCCCGATGCGAGCCAAATGAGAAAGACGATCTGCATCCAAGCTGGATGATTTCCCATAAAGGGAATTCCAGAACCCAGAAAGCTGGCGCTCATTCTCAATTTCCCCCCGTGAAGTGGTGCTAGCCGTGAACGGAAATCCAGACAATCCCAGGCGAAAGGAGGCTGTGATGGCCCGTGTCCCTATTGATATCTACGCTGAGCAGGATGAGGCCACCACGCGCGTGATGGTGCATGCCGAGGGCGACCCCCCGGTTTGCATCCTGCAGTATTCGCGGAAGCTAGCCGCGCAATCTTCTGATCTGATTGCGGTGCAGATCTTGGGGGATGGCGCGCCGGACATTCGCATCGTCGGTACGACGCACGATTTTACGAACACCAAGGCCTGATCAAAAGCTCCAATCCGTTCACGGGACATCCCCGGAACGGAAACTTATTGCCCCTTTTCGGAAAGATGTTTCCGCGCGAACGGGGCGTGAACTCTCCCACAATCTGAGGTGACCCATGCTCACGGTTAGTCCGGCGGGCCGCGAATTTATTGCGGCCCATGAAGGAGTCGTGCTCAAGGCGTATCGGTGTCCGGCAGGCGTGCTGACCATCGGCGTGGGTCACACCTCGGCCGCCGGCGCGCCGGCGGTGACGGCGGGAATGACGATCACGCGGGCGGAGGCATTTGCAATCCTCGCCGCGGACCTCAAACGTTTCGAGGCCCGCACGTGCAATGCACTGACCGTCGGTGTGGTGCCGCATCAGCAGGCGGCATTCGATGGGGCGGTGTCTTTCGACTTCAATACCGGCCGGGTCCACAACGCGACGTGGCCGAAGCTCTTTGCGGCCCGCAAATTCGCGGAGGCGCGCGCCTCGCTGCTGACCTGGAATAAGGGCGGCGGCAAGGTCCTTGCCGGCCTGACCCGGCGGCGGCGGGAAGAGGCTGCTCTGATATTCGACGAGGTCTATCCGGCCGGCCAGGCATCGTCTGCGGCTGATCCCGTCACCACCGGCTGGGCGCAGATCCTCATCTTCCCGCAGCATTTTCGTGTACCCCGGGCAGCCTTGACGACTTTCTAACTCCGTCCGCACAATCCCAGCCCAAGCCGGAGGCCCGGCACCGGCTGAGGCCACGGAGTGCCAGAGCGCCACGCAGGCGATCAGGCGTGCCGAAGCCATGGCTCGGGATCCCAAATATGTCGGGGCGGTTGCGTTCGTCCGATCGGGCGATCCGCAGTTGGGTGAGTTCGGCGACGCCGAGGTCCTGGGCAGCTACGGTGATGTGCCGTCCGACCCGAGCGGCCTATAAGCTCCAGTCCTTGCGCCGCTCGTCCTGATACATTCGGACGATCTCCCGGGCTTTATCGGCGCACGGATCGCAATTGTCTTTGTCGGGGCAGTTGAGGCGCCCACAGAGCACCGTCATCAGCCGTTCGCGGCTGGGCTCCGATAGAAGCATGCGGAGGCCGTCCTCGCAGAGCTTGGCCACCCTGGGGCTGACGCGGACATAGCGCCTGTCCCGCACGTTCATGGCCAATCTGTCCGCGATTCGCTCGACGTCATCCCGGCCGTAATGTCCCGGATTGAGTTCGATCTCCACCGGCACCTTCCCATAGAGGTGGGTGACGCTGTGAGGCGGAGGCGACCAATCCTGATCGTCCGCACCACGGCCGGGCTTAGAGCCCTCGCCAACGGGCGGCAGGGGCTTGCTGCGGAGTGGATCCGGGTAGCGGGAGCGGGTGGAGCGGGGCATGGCCGCACGCTAGCCAGAACGGATAGAGAACGTCAATCTGAGGTATGATAATGATCCTAGCCGGGAAATTGGCGGAAATGCTCTCCACCAGTTTCGACACCAAATTGACCGGCCGCCGTTCTTTTGTCAGAACGCCCTTGTTTGATTTCAGATGCTGGGCTGAGCTTCGAATCCTGCTGCCCCGACCAGCGCCGCAGGGTGGCTCATGCGTTGGCGGCCGAGGTATCCGGTCGACGGGCAAACGAGGACGAAATGACGGCGCGAATCTACAAACCCGCGAAGAATGCCATGCAGTCCGGTACGGCGCGGACCAAGATCTGGGCGCTGGACTACGATCCCGAGCAGCCGCGCGAGGTCGAGCCGCTGATGGGCTGGACATCGTCGGGCGACATGCGCTCGCAGATCCGGCTGCGCTTCGACAGCAAGGAAGAGGCTATCGCTTATTGCGAGCGCCACGGCATCCCCTATCGCGTGCAGAACGAGAAGCAGCCGACGCGGCGAACGATGGCTTATGCCGACAATTTCGCCTTCACCCGCCGCGGCGCCTGGACCCACTGAGACAAGCCCATCCGGGAGGCTGGAGCATGATCCCGAAAAGCGGAAGTCGATTTTCGGACGTGGTCATGCTCGAGCAGAAAGAGTGTCGACAGGTCTGATCCAGCCTCGCTGGGTCAGGTCCTGGGATTGGTTTCAGAGCGCTCCTTAATCCACCCGTCCCACATTTGCCCGAGACATCGTTTTGCGGCAGCCGGCGTGCCCGTATGCGGGCAGGGTTGTCTCTGTATTGCGGTCACGTGCTCCGGCGGGCTGGAGGCTGGAGGGGATAAGCTCTCCCAGCCCGCCGCCGGCGTGCGTCACGCAGTCCGGGCAGCGAAAGCCGCCGGAGGCCGGGTGAGCCAAGGATGCCGGACCAGAAGCTGCACCCGGCCAAAAGGCATGCCGGGCCGGGCTGCCGTTATTGGGCTTCCATATTGGCGAGCTTCACCAGCGCGGCCCACTTGTCGATCTCGTCCTGTTGCAGCTTGGTCAGAGCCTGCGGGGTGCCGGGAAACGTCTCCGCGCCCGCGTTGTGGAAAAACGTCTTGGCGTCGTCGCTGGAGAGAATCTGGACCATCCAGGCGTTCCATTGATTGACGATTGGCTGCGGCGTTCCGGCCGGCAGCAGCGCCGCGAACCACGACATGCGGTCGACGCCCTCATAGCCCAGCTCAAGCATGGTCGGCAGGTCCGGGACGGTCGGCGCCCGCTCCGGCGTGCTCACGGCGAGCGCCCGCAGGCGGCCCTCCTTCACCTGGGCGAGGGCGGTGGTCGGGTCCATGAACATGAAATCGACGCTGCCGGAGGTGAGGTCGTTCATGGAGGCTACCGCCGTGCGATAGATCACCTGCACGGCATCGAATTTGGCGCGATACTTGAACATCTCGCTCAGAACGATCGGGGTGCCGCCCACCGCGCCATAGCTGCCGGGCTTGTCCTTGGCCTTCATATAGGCGACCAGTTCCGCGACCGTGCGGACCGGCTTGTTGGCATCGACCACCAGCACGAAAGGAAAGGACACGACGGTGCTGACCGGGGTGAGGTCCTTGGTCGGGTCATAGCCCAGCCGCTTGTAGAGATGGACGTTATAGGACACAGGTCCGCCGGACGAGACGACGATGGTGTGGCCATCCGGCCTGGCATGGCTCGCGGCCTCGACTGCGAGATTGCCGCCGGCGCCGGTTTTATTCTCCACCAGCACGGGCTTGCCGGCCAGCGGGCGCAGCTTCTCGGCGAGGAAGCGAACGAAAACATCGGCGCCGCCGCCGGGCGCAAAGCCGCAATAGATCCTGATTTCCTTGTCGGGGAAGGTTTGGGCGGCGAGAGGGGCTGTTGATGCGGCGAGGGCAAGCAGGACGCATGCGGCGGCGCGCAATGCGGCGTGAAATCCGAACATGGTTGTCTCCAGGACAGGCTGGGCAGGAGGCCGTCCGGCCATACGCGCTCGCATGCGCGTCCCGGCGGCCGTGAAGAAGCGTCGGGTCAATGGCGCTGCGGCGTCAGGCCGGCTCCATTGTCTTTCGGCTCTGCCGGTCTCCCTCGGTTTCCGAGCGGGCATAGCCGTGTTCGGAAATGTCGAAGAGATTGCCTTCCGGGTCGCATCCGCGATGTTCCGCATAAGGCCGTGTCGACGGGCGTTTCTTGGGTTCCTCCACGCCGGCAGCAACAATGCGTTCGGCGATCTCCGCGGTGCTGTCCACCTTGAAGCCGAAGTGATTCAGGCCACCGGTCACTTCTCCCTCCAGCCGCTGCGGCAGGATCGCGAGAGTGAGGTGGCCGTCGCTGAGAAAATAAGCCTTGCCTTCCGTCGCGGTGGGTTCGGCCTTGTGGAGAAGGTCCATTTCGAAGACCTTCATGTAGAACTCCGCGACCTTGTCAGGATCCCGGGTGAATACGGCAAGGTGCCGGATCATGGGCCGTGTCATGGTTCATCGCCTCCCTGAATGCTCCGCGGTGTCCGCGTGATTATGGGAGCGATGATATCGCGCAGCCAGATACATGACAATATCAACTTTATGCGTTGGCGGTCCGAGCCTGGCGGGTCTGGTTCTCCGCCCGCTGGCGCAGCAGCGAGATCAGCCGTTCCTCCGGCATGGGGCGCCCGAGCAGGTGTCCTTGCCCGATATCGCAGCCCATGCTGACCAGCGCGACGGCATCCGCCGCCTTCTCGACGCCGATGGCGCTGGCCTTGCCGCCGGAGTCGTGGGCAAGATCGATCATCGTCTTGCACAGGGGGGCATTCACCTTGTCCGTCCCGCAGTCGGCAACATAATTGGCGGCGAGCTTGAGTTCCGCGAACGGCAGATCCTTCATGCCGGCGAGGTAGCTCAGCGACCGCCCGAAATCGTCGATGGCGATGTCGACCTGATGCTGCTGCTTCATGTCGCGCGCGACGGCCTTGGCATGCTGGAGGTCCGCCATCATCTCGTCCTCGATGATGTCGAATGTCAGGCTACCGCGCTTGCCCGTCGCGTTATGCTCCCGCATCAATTCGGGAATCGGGAGCTTTTGCAGCACCTCCAGAGTCACGTTGACGGTCATGCGGGTGCTGATAGCCATCTGCGCGAGCGAAGCCGAGAGCCGCAGCGCCCGCTTGACCGCGAGGCTTGCCAGATTGACCAGATCCGCGTCGCGGGCCCCTGGCAGGAACGCCTCCGGCGAAAGCACGCCGTAGATGGGGTGGCGGGCCCGCGCGAAGGCTTCGAGGCCGGCAAGCTGCCGTTGTCTCAAGGCGATCCGCGGCTGATACCAGAATTCGATCCAGCCATTGGAGAGGGCTTCATCCAGGCCGATCCGGGCCGCGATGGGGGAAGCGTCTCCCAGACTCAGTTCCTGGACGATCGTGGCGATAGCCTGGGTGTCGAACGGCTTCTTCAGGGGAGGCAGCATCCGCAGGCCGTGCTGTTCCCCGATTCCGCGCACATGCTCCAGCACCGCGCCGCCACGGTTGCTCATCAGTTGGACCGGACCTTCGAACTTCTGGTGCTTCAGGGCGACGATGGATTTCACGGCGTCGGCGGAATCGAGGCTGACGTTCAGGAAGACCAGGGCGGGATGCCGTCTGCGCAGGGCCGCCAGAAACGGCTCGTCCGTGCCGAACTCCTCTGAGTCGATCCCGCTGCCGTGCAGAATCAGCGAGAGAAAATGGCGGATGCTGGGTTCCTCGTCGATGACGTAGCAGACGGGAACGTGCTTTGGCGTGTCCGGACCCGTCGTGTCGGAATGTCCGGACGGACCGGAGGTTGTGTCAGACATGATCTTCGCCGGCCCGCTCGAATTCCGCGAAATCCTCCCGCCAAACTCTTAAGGCCGGGTATCCATCGGAAGAGCTGCCCGCCGCGCGCCCGTCCGTGGCTGCAGAAATTGACGGCACGGACATATCCCCATAAACGAAGGCCCGAATTGCGGCGGGAGCGCTGTTGCGGCCGCCTCCGAAGGAACTGTCATGAAGATCTGCTGGTTCAACGATAACAGACTGGGCCTTGTCGAGGGAGACAAGGTGAAAGACGTCAGCGCGGCTCTGCGCATTCTTCCGGCCCCGCGCTATCCGGCAGAACACGGCGATCTTCTCATCGCTCATCTGGACGCTGTCCGCGCGGAAATCGGCAAGGTTGCCGGTTCTGCGGCAGTTCACGACGTCGCAAGCGTCGAATTCCTCAGCCCGGTTGCCAATCCGGGCAAGATCATCGGCGTGCCGGTGAACTATCTCAAGCATGTGGAGGAGGCCGAGGCCCAGCGCGATGTCTTTACCCATCGCTATCAGGGCAGCATCCGTGAACAGGGCCTGTTCCTGAAGGCGACCAGCGCGCTGGTCGGCACCAGTCACGGGGTGAAGATCAACCATCCCGACCGCCGCACCGATCACGAGATCGAGCTTGGGGTGGTGATCGGCCGCAAGGTCTATGGGATTTCCGAGGCGGATGCGTTGTCCTGCGTCGCCGGCTATGCCGTGGCGCTGGACATGGTTCTGCGCGGTCCGGAAGATCGCAGTTACCGGAAATCCCCGGATACCTACGCCGTGCTCGGACCCTGGCTCGTGACTGCGGACGAGATTGCCGATCCCGGCAAGCTGGACCTCAGCCTCCAGGTCAACGGAGTCACCAAGCAGGAATCCAATACCGAACATTTCATCATGGATCTGCCGAAGCAGATCGCATGGGCCGCGTCGGTCTATACGCTTTATCCCGGTGACATCATCATGACGGGCACCTGCGAGGGTGTTTCTCCGGTCGTTCCGGGCGATGTCATGCGCTGCCATGTCGAGGGCGTCGCGACGGTGGACGTGCGAGTGTCGTAAAAGGCGGTGCGGGGATGCCCGCCGATCGATCAAGGCATGGCGTCGTCTCAAGGTCATGGGTGAGCTGGCTGGTTCGGGCACACTGAATCAGCCAGCATGGCATAACAATCATACGCGGATGCGGAGGGCGGAAATGGCGAAGAAGGTGTTTCGGGCAGACCATGTCGGAAGTTTTCTGCGGCCTGCCGAACTGAAGACGGCGCGCGCCGATTTCAAGGCCGGCCGGATTTCTGCCGAGGAGTTGGCCGCCGTCGAGGACCGGACCATCCGCGAGGTTGTGAAGCTTCAGCAGGATGTCGGGCTCAAGACAATCACGGACGGCGAATTCCGCCGCGATAGCTGGAGCGGCGACTTCCTCACGGCCATCCATAATGTCAGCACCCGGCCATCTACCCTTTCGGTCAAGTTTCACAGCAAGGAAGGCGAGTTCGAACATACGCCTCCGGGCTTCTATGTGGATGGAAAGCTGGAGCTGAAGGACGGCATCTTCATCGACCATTTCATGGCGCTGAAGAAGATGGTCGCGCCGGGCATGACGCCCAAGCTTTCGATCCCGTCGCCGACGATGCTGCATTTCCGCGCCGGCCGTGAGGGCGTCAGCCGCGAAGCCTATCCGCAGATGCAGGATTTCTATGACGATGTCGCCCGCATCTATCAGGAGGAAATCGAAGCCGTGGCCGCGACCGGCTGCGAGCTGCTTCAGATCGACGACACCAACTGGGCCTATCTCTGCGACGACAAGCTTCGGGATGATGTCCGCAGCTTCCTGAAGGAGGAGCCGGACCAGGTCGCGCGGACCTATGCGAAGCTGATCAACGCCGCCATCGCCAAGCGCCCGCAGGACATGACGGTCTATATGCATGTCTGTCGCGGCAACAGCGGCAGCATGTGGGTTGCGGAAGGCGGCTACGATCCCGTGGCCGAAGTGCTGTTCAACGAGATGGACATCGACGGCTACCTTCTCGAATGGGATACCGACCGTGCCGGTGACTTCAAGCCGCTGCGTTTCGTGCCGAAGGGCAAGATTGTCGTGCTGGGTCTGGTCAGCTCGAAATTTCCGGAGCTGGAATCCAAGGACGATCTCAAGCGCCGAATCGATGAGGCGGCGCGCTTCGTGCCGCTGGAGCAACTGGCGATCAGCCCGCAATGCGGCTTCTCCAGCAACCAGAAAGGCAATCAGATCAGCGAGGATGACCAGCGCCGCAAGCTGGAGCGGGTGGTCGAGGTCGCCACGGAGGTCTGGGGCGGGGTGTAGGGCAGGATATGGGCTATCGCCCGCATGCCCGCGGGTGCCGTATGTGCGGTTGAGAACGGATGCCGCATGGAATAGCATTTTATTGAGTTGAAAGCTGCCCGGAATCGGGCAGCTTTTTATGGCGTCATCTTATCTCCCGTCATTTCTGGAATGTAAGAGACGGACATATGCGGTTGGCTTTTTATCTCGAACCGGCTCTATTTCGAAATAATCCTGGTCTTCTTTCCCCCCATTTAGGCTGGTTCACTTTTGTCGTTCAGGCGTTAGGCATATCATCGGCCGACACCATAGTTCTCATAACGACCAAGTCCTTATGCAGCGTCTTTGAACGGAAATTGATTGAGCGCTTTGAGCTTAAGTTTGAGATTGAGCACTATCAGCTCGATCCCGTTGATGTTCTGCTCGCCTTTGACGGGTCTTTGCCGCACTATGCGCGAGACCTTTATGATCTGCCTGATGCACCGGTGCAGAATGGCTATCTGGATTTGCAGATCGCGAATGCGTTCAAGGTGGCCGCTCCGAACCTGATCATCTGTAGCAGCGAAAATCGGTATGTCGTTCGGCATCGGCCTGAACACGCGCAGCTTTTCTTCATTGAAAAGGCTCCGCTTCCCTCGTGGGCCGGGACAAATCTCTATTTTGATCCCATCGGGCATCAATCTTTGGGGACTCTCTCCCGGCATTGGAGCGCTCTCCTCGCTGCGAGGTATGCCGGGGCTGAACAAGATGCGGGTCGCGCTCTACTTATGGAGGTCGAGCGTCGGAGGGTGGCGGATCGGGAATCCGATATCGCTCGACGTATCGTAGGGAAGTTACAGCCGGGCCGTGAAGTCATAATGGTCGCGCTTCAGCCTCATGAATGGCTTTCATGGGAAGGAGCGCTGAAGACAGCGTATCGGCCGCTCGATCTCTTGCTGCAGGTAGCAGCAAAATTTCCAGAATATCAGATGCTGCCCACGTTTCACGCGGACATGCAGGTTGCCGATGACGCAATCAAGCTGCTCCGCCAGATTCAGCCTAACATTGTGGATCTGTCGCCTTCCGAATGCACGGGTGTCAGCGAGATTTTGCTGACGGTTGTAAGCCATGTATATTCGGTGTCTTCGGCTGTTGGGATGAGCGCGCTTCTTTACGGATGTAATCTGATATGTGACGCTAATAGCTATCTGACATCCGCCGCTGTTTCGACGGATGAGTTTCGCGCGGGTCGTACAGCAATCCTGCCCTACGAGCAGCGCGTCAGCCTGGCCGCATTTCTGACCTCCCGGTTAAGCCGCGACGTGATAGCGATGAATTCATTGGAAGCTTATCGTCTCCATGCAGACGGCATAGGCAGGGCTATCGGTTTGGCAGCAGAACCTCATGTCCCCTGGTAGCTTCAACAAATATCGGCACAAATTTGGGGTGCTGAGTTTCAGTTATGCTCCTTATTCGCATTTTCGCGGGTCTTTGGAGAGCGGGCAGAACTATACGGTAAATCTTGGCGACTATATTCAATCGATAGGCACCCATCGTGCGCTTGAGGCTCTGGGAGTGTCTGGATCGGATATCATATATGTCGATCGTGACAGGCTTGGCGAATATAATGGCGAACCCGTCAACCTCATTATGAATGGGATGTTCACGCCATCCAATTTTCCAATGTCCAAGAAGATCAATCCCGTATTCTTTGGTTTCAGCTATCACCCCGACAATATAATTCCTGCTGACGACAAGGTGTTGTTTGAGGACAGTATTACATATTTCCTTGGGAGGAAGATCGGGTGCCGTGACAGGTCTACCGCTGAATGCTTGTTGGCGTACGGCCTCGATGCCTATGTAACAGGGTGTCTCTCACAGTCGTTCGAGACGACTCATTCTACGGTCAGGGACCTGTTGCCGGTGCTTATATGCGGAATTGACGATCCTAAAGTTGAGGAATGGCTCATGCTGTCATTCCCGAACCATATTCGCCTCAAAGATCAACGACGCCCGGCTGTCACCCATCCTCTGTCTCCGCTTGATATTGAAGACTGTAGGCGGAGCGCGAATGCGCTTATTTCACTCTACAGAGATCACGTGTCTCTTGTATTTACCAGCCTTATGCATTGTGCCTCACCTTGTGCGTCACTCGGAATTCCAACGGTAGTCATTCGTCAGGATCCCGACAATCTTCGCTTTTCGGACCTAAAAGAGCATTTGCCTGTGTTAGCGTCGGGACGTGTGATGCAGGAATTCAAGACGCAGGATCTGGGGCGAGTGGCTGCCACCTTGAATCGGCGTTCAGCCATGCTTGATATGCTCGCGGACGTGGTGGCCGGCGCGGCGATTTGACCGGAAAGTCAGCTTGGCGGTTGGCAAGGCGAGCGCCCGGGCGCCTGTGCGGCACTCCGCTGTAGACTGACCCTCAAGTTTCTGGCGACCCCGAGAGGATTCGAACCTCTGACCCACAGCTTAGAAGGCTGTTGCTCTATCCAGCTGAGCTACGGGGCCGTCAGGCGCTTCGTTTAGCATTCCCGCCGTTCCTTTTGAACTCATCTTGAGGATCTCCCTGTGGCTTTCGCCCGGCTGGCGTTTCCGTTTGGCTGCGATATCATTGACACGATGTCGCAGGAGAATCCGATGTCCCTTTGGCGAGTTCTGGCAGTGCTGGTGACGGTGATGATGGGCGCGCCTGCCGCCGCGCAGGATGGGAGCGTCCTTCTGGCCCAGTTCGGCGGTGGAGACCTGATCTGCCGCGTGTCCCCGGAGGGGGCCCGCTATACCGGGGGCAACCGGGACTGCAATGCCCGGCGGGTCGGGCCGGATGGCTCCTGTTCCTGCCCGTCCTCTTATGGGCCTATTCCGGGCGTCGTTGTCGGCCAGTATGGCGGGCGCGGTGGCTATGGCGGGCGGGGTTACCGTCCGCGAATGGTGACCGTATGCCGTATTTCTCCGGAGGCCAGCCGTTATACGGGTGGAAATCGGGATTGCGGCCCGCAATATTCCGACGGCCGGTCCTGTGCCTGCCCGTCCTCGCGCGGCATGATCCCGGGCCAGCTTGTGCGCGCCCCGGAATTCTAGGGCACCGGCCCGGGTCGCCGGTCCGATCCTGTTACTCTGACTCAGATTCCAACCGGACGCTCCGTGCTGTTGGGATAGGGAAGGCTGCGGCATTTCTCCGAAAGGCGACGGGCGCGGGTTGGGTTGCACGCGGATCATGCTAGACCGATGCGGACCGATCCGAACCACGACGCCTTGATCCAATGAATTCGCCGGCAGCCACTCCGGAAAACCCGCCGGCCTTTGGTGCGCGGCTTGCGCTGGCGCTCAGGGCCGGCCTCGTCACGGCTTTCCGTCCCGCGCGTCGTCCGCTGGTGCGGCCCGCATGGCGTGAGGCGCGACGTCTGTTCGCCGGCGGCCTGTTGACGCTCGCGCTGATCGTGGTCGTGACGGTCTATTTCGATTTCTGGTCCGTCAGCCGGGCACGGGACCTGCCTCCCGGCCTGATCATGGCAGCCGCATGGGTCAGCGAGTTCGGCAAATCCGGCTGGGTTCTGATTCCGGCCGCGGCCGTGTGGCTGGTTCTCGTCGGACTTCAGGTCTGGAGGCCCGGTGCGCGTGGCGCACGGCAGGTGCTTGCCGCTGCGGCGGCGCGGGTGGGATTCATCTTCCTGGCGGTGGGCGTGCCCGGACTGGCGGTCGCGGTCGTCAAGCATCTGGTCGGCCGCAGCCGTCCCTTCGTTCAGGGCGCGGTGGATATCTATCTTTATGCGCCGTTCGGATGGAACTCGGCTTATGCGAGTTTCCCGTCCGGCCATACGACGACGGCCTTCGCGACGCTCGTGGCCTTCACGGCGCTGTGGCCGCGCCTGTTTCCGGTGTGGTGGATATTTGCGATTCTCGTCGGTGTGAGCCGCGTCGTGGTCACGGCGCATCATCCGAGCGATGTCGTCGCCGGCGCGGTATTCGGGGCTGTTGGCGCGCTGCTGGTGCGCGACTGGTTCGCCGCGCGCGGGCTGGTGTTCACCATGAACGGGGAAGGCGCCTTCCGGACCATGCCGGGACCCTCCGCAGGGCGGATCGGGGCCGCTATCCGCCGCGTCCTGGCATCCTGACGCCGCGACTTAGCGGGCCATCGCCATGGCTGCAAAAGCCCTGTCGAGATCGGCCGTGAGGTCGTCGACATCTTCGAGCCCGATATGAATCCGCAGCATCGGGCCCTGCGGCTCCCACCGCGTGGCAGTGCGGTATTCGGCAGCATCGAACAGAATCACGAGGCTTTCGAAGCCGCCCCATGAATAACCCATGCCGAACAGCTCAAGCGTATCCAGAAAAGTGGCAACGGCCGCCTGCGATACGGACTTCAGTTCGATGCTGAAAAGGCCGGTCGCGCCGGTGAAGTCTCGCTTCCAGATGGGATGGCCAGGATCGGTCTCCAGCGCGGGGTGCAGCACGCGGGCAACCTCCGGGCGTGCGGCCAGCCAGCGGGCCAGGGCCAGGCCGGACTGCTGGTGCCGGTCCAGCCGCACCTGAAGGGTGCGCAGGCCGCGCAGCGCGAGGAACATGTCGTCGGGGCCGACGCAGATCCCCAGCGTCCAGCTCGTGGTCCGCAGGGCAGGCCAGGTTCGCGCATTGGCTGATACCGTGCCCAGCATCAGGTCCGAATGGCCGCCGATATATTTCGTTCCGGCCTGGATCGAGAGATCGACGCCATGGGCGAAAGCGTCGAAATAAAGCGGCGTCGCCCAGGTATTGTCCATCAGGACGATCATTTCGCGCGCATGCGCCGCCGCGGCGATCGCCGGGATGTCCTGCATCTCGAAGCTCTGCGAGCCCGGCGCCTCGGTGAACACGGCGCGGGTGTTCGGCTTGAACAGCTTGACGATATCGGCGCCGACCGCCGGGTCGTAATAGGTGGTCTCGACGCCCAGGCGCTTGAGCACCGAATCGCAGAAGGTGCGGGTCGGCCGGTAGGCGGTGTCGGTGACCAGCAGATGGTCGCCGGCGGAAACCGCCGCCAGCAGCGCGGTCGAGATCGCCGCCAGGCCGGAGGGTAATAGCGACACTGCGGCGCAGGCGGGGCCCTCCAGTTCCATGATCGCCTGTTCGAGCGCCTCGGTGGTCGGCGTGCCGCGCCGCCCGTAAGTGTAGCGCGCGCGGTGCGCCGTAATGTCGGCGGCGCTCGGGTAAAGCACCGTGGAGGCGTGATAAACCGGCGGATTGACGAAGCCGAAATGGGCTTGCGGATCGCGGCCCGCGGTCACGAGGCGTGTCGCTGGTTGCAGCGGGCGGGTGGTCTTGGTGCTCATCGGCGCGTCTGATGCCTCGTTGGTGGGTGAGGCAGATATACCGCGCGCCGGGATGCGAACGTCAACCCCTTGACCTTGCGGGGATATCGTTCTGTGATGGCGCAATCCTTTCAATCAACGAGCGCCCTCATGCAACGATTTGCCTTCCTCCTCGTGGCCGCCTTTGCGATGACCGTCCAGGCGGCATCGGCACAGACTCTCAAGACGGTGAAGGAGCGGGGCACCCTGATCTGCGGGGTGTCGCAAGGGCTGCCCGGCTTCTCCAATCCCGACGACAAAGCCAACTGGACCGGGCTCGACGTCGATCTCTGCCGCGCCATCGCCGCGGCGATCTTCGACGATCCGAGCAAGGTGAAGTTCGTCGGCCTGTCGGCCAAGGACCGTTTCACCGCGTTGCAATCGAGCCAGATCGACGTGTTGTCCCGCAACTCGACCTGGACCTCCTCGCGCGACACCTCGCTCGGGCTCAACTTCGCCGGCGTCAATTACTATGACGGGCAGGGCTTCATGGTGCGCAAGGCGCTCAAGGTCAATTCGGCGCTGGAACTCAACAATGCGTCGGTCTGCACGCAGACCGGTACCACGACAGAGTTGAACCTCGCCGACTTTTTCCGCAATCACAAGATGAAATACGAGGTGACGGCCTTCGCCACCGCCGACGAAACGGTGAAAGCCTACGACACCAACCGCTGCGACGTGTTCACCACCGATATCTCCCAGCTCTATTCGGAGAAGCTCAAGCTCTCCAATCAGAACG
>Ga0180218_1000258_pt1 | contig 67487 bp, 74 predicted proteins | sample eDN3rd37CKraftBY_FD_151334 | JGI IMG/M metagenome (GOLD analysis project Ga0180218, IMG submission 151334) | Enriched backyard soil microbial communities from Emeryville, California, USA - eDNA 3rd pass 37_C Kraft BY (version 2) (version 2) | ecosystem: Environmental > Terrestrial > Soil >... | reverse complement strand
CGGCGCGCGCCGTCAGCGGCGCCTGAGCCCGCGCGTTCCGCGGCAGCCCTCTTGGACTGATAGAATCGCTCTTCGGTGCGCTCGCACTCAAGACTTTGACCGTCCTGGCAAAATCCAGGGCACCATCCTCAAAGGACTCCAATGAAGACTGACATCCACCCCGACTACCACGCGGTCGTGTTCCGCGACCTCGGCTCGGGCGAGACCTTCCTCACCCGCTCGACGGTGACCAGCGACAAGACGATCGAGCTCGACGGCGTCGAGTACCCGGTCATCGACGTCGAGATCTCGTCGGCGTCGCACCCGTTCTACACGGGCAAGCAGCGCATCCTCGACTCGGCCGGTCGCGTCGAGAAGTTCAACCAGCGCTTCAAGAACTTTGGCGGCAGCGGCTCGAAGTAAGGTACGCTCCGTCGTGAAGGCCCCGCTTCGGCGGGGCCTTCGCCATTCCCGCGACGTCGGAACGCGTCGTCAGCGCACCGGCCAGCGCCCGTCGAGGCGGTCGTCGGGATCGAGCCGGCCGATCTGCACGAAGTACTCTGTGAGGCTCTCCGCCTGCGCCCGCGCCCACGCGATCTGCCGGGTGTGGAGCTCCTGCGCGGTCGGCGGCATGCGCGCGGCGAAGCGACCCGCGAGAGCCTGCGCGATGCGTCCCGCCGCCACGGCATCCGCGGATGCCTCGTGCGCCCCCTCGAGTCGAACGGCGTAGTGCGCCGCGACCACCTCGAGCGTGCGCTTTCCGCGGCGCCACCGGTCGTAGGCCTTGTCGACGACGAGGGGATCGATCACGGGGCACGGATCCTCGATCGGAGTGACGCCGTGGCGCAGCGCCTCGTGCTTGAGCAGCGAGAAATCGAACGCGGCGTTGTACGCCACGATCGGGATGCCGGCGTCGAGCAGCGCGCGAAGCACCTCGACGACCTCCATGACGACCTCGTTCGCGCAGCGGCCTTCGCACCGCGCCCGCTCCGTCGTGATGCCGTGCACGGCGGTGGCGGCATCCGGGATCTCGATCTCGGGGTCGGCGAGCCAGTCGCGCGAGAGGATCACGGTGCCCGTGCCGTCGAGCAGCCCCACGTGGGCGGTGACGATTCGGTCGGCGGTGACGTCGACGCCCGTCGTCTCGAGGTCGAACACGCCCACGACCCGCGTCCACTCCGGCCCCGCGTCGCACGGCCCGCCCGATGCGGGGGAGGCGACGTGGTGACGCGAAGGGTCCATGCGCCTCACGGTATGCGCGTCGTCCGACATCGGTCGTCGAGGGCTCGCACGGATGCGCCCTCCTAGACTCGTGGGGTGACCGTGGCCAACCCGTACGCCGTGCTTCTCGACGCGGTACCCGTCGAGCGGCGCGAAGTCGACGTGCTGGGCGGCCGCACGGCCTATTGGGTGTACGGGCCGCCCGACGCCCCCACGACGATCGTCGCCGTGCACGGATTCCGCGGTGAGCACCACGGATTGGAGCCGGTCGTCGCGCACCTGCCGGAATATCGCATCGTCTCTCCCGACCTCCCGGGGTTCGGCGAGACGGCGCCCGTTCCCGACCGTCGCCACGACCTGGACCTCTACGCCGAGTGGCTGACGGCGTTCGCCGCCGAGGTCGCTCCGGACGCGGTCATCCTCGGTCACTCGTTCGGCTCCATCGTCGTCTCCGCGGCCGTCGCGCGCGGCCTCCGGACGCCGCGCGTCGTGCTCGTGAACCCGATCGGCGCCCCCGCGCTCGAGGGCCCGCGCGGGATCCTCACGCGGCTCGCGGTGTTCTACTACCGGGCGGGCGCGCGGCTTCCGCGCCGGCTCGGTGAGGCGCTGCTGCGCAACCGCGCGATCGTGCGCGCGATGAGCGTGTCGATGGCGAAGACGCGGGAGCGCGACATCCGTCGATTCATCCACGACCAGCACGACACGTACTTCTCGCGCTTCGCAGACCGCGACGTGCTGCACGACGCGTTCGTCGCGTCGGTGTCGCACGACGTGCGCGAGTTCGCACCGCGGATCGAGCAGCCGACACTTCTGGTGGCGGCGCAGCGAGACGACATCACGCCGATCGAGGCGGAGCGGCACCTGGCGACGCTCTTCCCCCACGCGGACCTCGTCGAGATCCCCGACGTGGGGCACCTCATCCACTACGAGACGCCCGCCGAGGCTGCCACAGCCATCAGGCGCTTTCTCGCGCCTTCCTGAGCCGGTACGCGTTCACGTTCATGCGGTTGCCGCAGTTGCCGGTGTCGCAGTACCGCTTCGACCCGTTGCGGGAGTAGTCGATGTAGACCGAGTCGCAGTCGTCGGCGGAGCACACGCGCACGCGGTCGTACTCGTCGGCACGGATGACGTCGACGAACGCCATCGCCGCCTCGACGAGGATGCGGGTCGCCAGCGGCGCGTCGTCGGAGGTCGCGTGGATGTGCCAGTCGTACCCGTCGTGGATGACGAGCTGGGGAAGCGCCTTGCCGTCGCGGAGCATCGCGTTCACGAGCGGCACGGCGCCGTCGCGATCGACGTCCCACAGCTCGCGAAGGCGGGGCCGGATGCGGCGGACCGCCTCGAGCTCGGATTCGTCGCGCCGCACGGCGCCGGAGTAGGGGTTCGCCTCGAGGAAGGCGTCGAAGTCCGCGAGTGTCGTCAGCGTGTCGGGATCGTCGCGCCCGGGGAGCGTGTTGACCAGGTCGGTGACGGCCGTGAGAGCCGTCTTGGTGTCATGAATGAAGACCACGTTGACTCCTGACACGGGCGACCAGTACTGTCATCAGTGTAACCACGGTTCACTCCTGACAGTCGGGCTCGCATGACTTCCACCGCGCCTCTTCCGATCGTCTCTCCGGCGCGGGTCCGCAACGCCGGCACGTCGGGGCTCCTCATGGCCATCGCCTCCGCGCTGGCGTTCTCGTCGAGCGGACCCGTCGTGAAGCCGCTGCTCGAAGCCGGGTGGTCGGTCGGGGCGGCCCTCGTCGTCAGGATGGGGCTCGCCGGCCTCATCCTCATGCCTGCTCTCGTGCGGGCGCTGCGCCGCGACCGCGGATTCGTGCGCCGGCACGGCCTGCTGATCCTGGGATTCGGACTCACCGCCGTCGTCGGCTGCCAGCTCTTCTTCTTCTCGGCGATGCAGCGGATGCCGGTGGCCGTCGCCCTGCTCATCCAATACCTCGCACCCGTGCTGCTCGTGATCTTCGCGTGGATCCGCACGCGGAGGGCCCCCTCGCGGCTCGTGGTGATCGGCTCGGTCGTCGCGATGACGGGTCTCGTTCTCGTCGTCGACATCTCGGGAGCGACGTTCGACCTGCTCGGAACGCTGCTCGCGCTCGCTGCGGCGGTGTGCGCCGGGGCGTACTTCCTCATCTCGGAGCGTGCGGGCGAGGGCCTGCCGCCGCTCGCCCTCGCCTCCGGCGGTCTCATCATCGGCGCCGTGATCATCGGGGCCCTGTGCGCGGTCGGGGTGCTGCCGTTCGCGGCACCCGCCGTCACGGTGCTCCTCGCGGGGTTCGAGCTGCCCGCGTGGGTGCCGCTGCTGTGGGTGGGCGCCATCGCCACGACGCTCGGCTACGCGCTCGGGGTCATGGCCGTGCCGCGCATCGGCTCGCGCGTCGCGTCGTTCGTGGGACTGTCCGAGGTGCTGTTCGCGCTCGGATTCGCATGGCTTCTGCTGAGCGAGGCTCCCGCGCCGATCCAGTTCGTGGGCGGTGCGCTGATCCTCGTCGGAGTCGTGCTCGTGCGGCTCGACGGCGGGGCCCCGCGGGCGTCGGGCCGTCAGTCGACGCGCGGGCCGCGTCCGAAGCGCAGGGTGCGGAAGGCTCGGGTCACGAGCGAGACGGCCGAGACTCGCGTCGCGCGAGCTCCATGAGCGGCCTGACGCGGTAGCCGATCACCTCGCCCATCGCGAGAGAGGTCTCGGTGCGCTCGACGCCGTCGATCGCGAGGATGCGCGCGTCGGTGTCGAAGAGATGCTGCGTGTCGCGGCATGCGACGCGCACGAGAAGGTCCACCGGACCGCTGAGGCCGTGCACCTGCACGACCTCGGGCACGAGCTCGAGCGCGGTCGTGATGCGCGGCAGGTCGGCCTGGCGGACCATCACGTGGATGAACGCCTCGATCGGGAAGCCGAGCGCCGAAGACGAGATCGCGCGCTCGAACGACAGGAACACGCCCGAGCGCTCCAGGCGGGCCATGCGTGCCTGGACCGTGTTGCGCGACAGCCCGAGCCTGTCGGCCAATGCCACGACGGTCGCGCGGGGGTCGTCGGAGAGCGCCGCCAGCAGTTCGAGATCGACGTGGTCAAGAGCGCTCATACTGTGAAGATTATCACGCTTCGAACCCCGGGATCTTGGCAACATGCTCAAGAGGGCGAGTGATGCTTGAGCGAGGTGCAAGAGCGACGTAGTGTCGGCCTTGTCGGCGACGGTGCCGGCGACGACGTGACGAGCGCCCCACGAGGGCGACTCGCACCGAGGAGGTATGACGATGGCGCACACCCTGACCGCTCCCGACCTTGCCGTCGATGTCGATGACGTCGCGCGGCTGCTGACACCCGACGGCGAACGCGTCGCGGACCCCGATCTCGGCCGCTGGGTGGCCGACGTCGACCACGAATTGCTGCGCGGTCTGTACCGCGACATGATGCTCGTCCGCCGCATCGACACCGAAGGCATCGCCCTGCAGCGGCAGGGCCAGGTGGGCCTGTGGGCCCCGTGCCAGGGCCAGGAGGCCGTTCAGGTCGGCACCGCCCGCGCACTGCGTGCGGACGACTTCGCGTTCCCGAGCTATCGCGAGATCGGGGTGAACTTCGTGCGCGGCGCCACACCCGCCGACTTCGTCGTCGCGTGGCGCGGCGAGGAGCACTCGACGTTCAACCCGTACGACATCAACACCGCCGTGCCGCAGATCATCATCGGCGCGCAGACGCTGCATGCCGTCGGCTACGCGATGGGCATCCAGCGCGACGGCGCCGACCAGGTCGCCGCGACCTACTTCGGCGACGGCGCGACGAGCCAGGGAGACGTCAACGAGGCGATGATCTTCGCGTCGTCGTTCCGGGCGCCGGTCGTGTTCGTGTGCTCCAACAACCAGTACGCGATCTCGGAGCCGGTGACGGTGCAGGCGAAGTACCCGATCGCCGGCCGCGCGCCCGGATTCGGCATCCCGAGCGTGCGCATCGACGGCAACGACGTGCTCGCGAGCCTCGCGGCGATGCGCTGGGCGATCGACCACGCCCGCTCGGGCAAGGGCCCCGCCTACATCGAGGCGGTCACGTACCGCATCGGCCCGCACACGACGTCCGACGACCCGACGCGCTACCGCTCGAAGGACGAAGTCGAGCGCTGGAAGCAGCGCGACCCCATCGCCCGCGTCGAGGCGCTGCTGCGCGCCGAGGGCGCGTTCGACGAAGAGTTCGCGATGTCGGTGGCATCCGAGGCCGACGAGCTCGGCGCGCACGTGCGCGAGGCGGCCCTCACGGCGAAGTCCCGCGAGCCCATCGGCGTGCTCGATCATGTGTACGAGGAGCCGCACACCGGCCTCGAGGAGCAGCGTCGCGAGTTCGGCGCCTACCTCGCCGGCTTCGATTCGTCCGAGGAGGCCTCGCGATGACGGAGATGACGCTGGTGAAGGCCATCAACGAGGGCCTGCGCCGCGCGATGGCGGACGACCCGAAGGTCCTCGTGATGGGTGAGGACATCGGTCGCCTCGGAGGCGTCTTCCGCATCACCGACGGGCTGCTCGACGAGTTCGGCGCGGCGCGGGTGGTCGACACGCCGCTGGCCGAGGCGGGCATCATGGGCACCGCGGTGGGTCTCGCGTACCGCGGCTACCGCCCGGTCGTCGAGATCCAGTTCGACGGCTTCGTGTACCCGGCGTTCGACCAGATCGTGTGCCAGGTCGCCAAGCTGCACTACCGCACACGCGGCAACGTCAAGATGCCGATCACGATCCGCATCCCGTGGGCGGGGGGAGTGGGCGCCGCCGAGCACCACTCCGAGTCGCCCGAGGCGTACTTCGTGCACACGTCGGGACTGCGCGTGATCGCGGTCTCGAACCCGCAGGACGCCTACGTCATGCTGCGCCAGGCGATCGCATCCGACGACCCGGTCGTGTACTTCGAGCCGAAGCGCCTGTACCACCAGAAGGGCGAGGTCGATCTCGACGTCGATCTGGCGGATGCGCCGCCCATGGGCCTGGCGCGCGTCGCGCGCGAGGGCGGCGACGTCACGCTCCTCACGTACGGCTCGCAGGTCATGACCGCGCTCGACGCCGCGATCGCGGCGGAGGACGAGGGCGTCTCGATCGAGGTCATCGACCTGCGGTCGCTGTCGCCCGTCGACTACCGCACGGTGACGGCGTCGGTGCGCAAGACCGGTCGCGTCGTCGTGACCCACGAAGCCGCGAAGGAAGCGGGCATGGGCGCGGAGCTCGTCGCGAGCGTCACCGAGCGCTGCTTCCACTACCTCGAGGCGCCGCCGCAGCGCGTGACCGGCCACGACATCCCGTATCCGCCGGCGAAACTCGAGAAGTACCACATCCCGGATCTGGACCGCATCCTCGACGCGGTCGACCGCGTGCTCGACAAGCCGAACAGCCTGACCGGGCTCGAGGAGTGGCGCACGGCCGAGACGGGCCGTGCCGGAGTGGGCGGTGGTGTGCTGTGATCCAGGAGTTCCTGCTCCCCGATCTCGGCGAAGGCCTTCCCGAGGCCGAGCTCGTCCAGTGGACGGTCGCCGAGGGCGACGAGGTCGCCCTGAACCAGACGATCGCCGAGGTCGAGACGGCCAAGGCGGTCGTCGAGCTGCCGTCTCCGTTCGCGGGCATCGTCCGCACGCTGCACGCGCAAGCGGGCGATGTCGTCCAGGTCGGCGCGCCGCTCATCACGTTCGACGTCGCGGGGGCCGAGGCATCCGCTGCATCGGCTCCGGCCGAGGCGGTCGCTTCGACGCCGACGGAGAAGGCGGATGCGGTGCCCGCGCCCGAAGAGAAGGCGCAGCCCAACCTCGTGGGCTACGGTGCCGCGCCGCGCGGCAGCGCGCGTCCGCGGCGCCGAGCGCGCTCGGTCGCCGCGCTCGCACCGACCGGTGGCGGCACCGACACGGCAGTGCTCGAGGCCGCGCCGCACGACGCGATCCGCGTGGCGGAGCCCGAGCGTCCCCTCGAGCGGCCCCGGTCGACTCCGCCCGTGCGACGGTTCGCGAAGGACCTCGGGATCGACCTCGCACTCGTCGAGGCATCCGGCGCGTCGGGCATCATCACGCGCGCGGACGTCGAGGCGTACGCGGCGCGGGTCGGCAGGCTTCCGGGCGCCGAGCCGGCGATGGCGGGTGCCGCGCCGGCCGCATCCGCTCCTCGTCGAGAGGCGGGCGAGCGCACGACGCGAACCCCGATCCGAGGCGTCCGCAAGCACACCGCCGAGGCGATGGTGCGCAGCGCCTTCACCGCACCGCACGTGACGACGTTCCTGACGGTTGACGTGACGGCCACGACCGAGCTCATCGAGTCGTTCAAGGCCGACCGCTCGCTGCAGGGCCACAAGATCGGCGTGCTCGCCGTCGCGGCGAAGGCCGTGTGCCTCGCGCTGCGCAAGCACCCCGAGCTCAACTCCAAGTGGGACGAAGCGGCCGGCGAGATCGTCGAGCACCACTACGTCAACATCGGCATCGCGGCGGCGACCGGCCGCGGGCTCGTCGTGCCGAACATCAAGGACGCGCAGGACATGTCGCTCGTGGAGCTCGCCGACGCGATCCGCGATCTCGCCGAGACGGCCCGTGCGGGCAAGACGGCGCCGGCCGACATGATGGGCGGCACGTTCTCGATCACGAATGTCGGCGTCTTCGGCGTCGACGCCGGCACCCCGATCCTCAACCCGGGGGAGGCGGGGATCCTCGCGGTCGGCGCCGTGCGCCGCCAGCCGTGGGAGCACCGCGGCGAGATCGCGCTGCGCGACGTCATGACACTCGCGCTCTCGTTCGACCACCGCCTCGTCGACGGCGAGCAGGGGTCGAAGTTCCTCGTCGACGTCGGTGACGTGCTGCGCGAGCCCGGACGCGCCATGCTGCTCGGCTGACTTCTCCAGTGGGGCGGCGGCGCGCGCCGAGAGGTCGTGCGTCGCCGCCCGGCGCGCTCAGGGTGTCGCGCCGCGCCGTCGCTCACGCTGCGAGGGCTGCCAGGGCCATCGACTCGAGGATCTGCGAGACGTCCTCGTCGGCGGGGGCGTCGCGCAGCGCGCGCACGCTGTGCGGAGTCGAGTTGATGAGGCCGAAGCACGCGTGGGCACGCACGCGCAGGTCGTTGACGGGACGATCCGGATGCACCGCCGCCAGCACCCCGATCCACAGCTCGACGTACTCGCGCTGCAGACGCCGCACAGCGTGGCGGTCCTCGTCGGCGAGGCTCGCGAGATCCCGGTCCTGCACGCGGATGACGTCGGCGTCGGCAAGAGCGAAGGCGACGTGGAACTCGATGAGCGCGCGCAGCTGCTCGAGGGGCGGCTCACCCGACTCGACGACCGCTCGGCCCCCCGACAGCAGCCGCTCGCTCACACTCACGAGGATCGCGCCGAGCAGAGCCTGCTTGTTCGCGAAGTGCCGATAGACGGCGGGCCCGCTCACGCCGACGGCGGCGCCGAGCTCTTCGAGGCTCACTCCGCTGAAGCCCCGCGCCGCGAACAGCCGGGCCGCCTCTTTCAGAAGAGCGGTCTGGCGGTCGGCCTTGGCGCGACCGCGCTCGGTGAGACCCCTTGCCATTTCAGTTAATCCTCGCTAACCTGACTGCTCAGTTAGTGAACACTAACCAGTCCCATCGCGCGGCGACAACCTGTGTGACGGAATCGTGACGTCGACGGAGATGACATGAGCGCCCTGACGACCTTGGTCGCCCACGACGCGACTTTCGCGCGCACACACGAGGCGCAGAGCGCATTGGCCGAGGAGCTTCACGAGCGGCTCGCGAAGGCCGCACGGGGCGGTCCTGAGCCGTCGCGTGAGCGGCATGTCGCGCGCGGCAAGCTGCTGCCGCGCGACCGGGTGAACCGCCTCCTCGACGAAGGCAGCCCCTTCCTCGAGGTCGCACCGCTCGCCGCCGAGGGGTTGTACGGCGGAGACGCTCCCGCCGCCGGGGTCATCGCGGGCATCGGCCTCGTGCACGGCCGGCACGTGATGGTCGTGTGCAACGACGCGACGGTCAAGGGCGGCACGTATTACCCGCTCACCGTGAAGAAGCACCTTCGCGCGCAGGAGATCGCGCTCGAGAATCGTCTCCCGTGCATCTACCTCGTCGACTCGGGCGGTGCGTTCCTGCCGAAGCAGGACGAGGTGTTCCCCGACCGCGACCACTTCGGGCGCATCTTCTTCAACCAGGCGCGCCTGTCGGCTGAGGGCGTCCCGCAGATCGCCGCGGTGCTCGGCTCGTGCACAGCAGGAGGCGCGTACGTGCCGGCGATGAGCGATGAGACCGTCATCGTCCGAAACCAGGGCACGATCTTCCTCGGTGGTCCGCCGCTCGTGAAGGCGGCGATCGGCGAGGTCGTGACGGCCAAGGAGCTCGGCGGGGGAGAGTTGCACGCCCGCCGCTCCGGAGTCGTCGACCACCTCGCCGAGAACGACGAGCACGCGCTCGAGATCGTGCGCGACATCGTCGCGACCCTGCCGCAGCCCGAAGAGCCCGCGTGGGAGGTCGTCGACGCCGTCGCGCCCGCCGTCGACCCCGCCGACCTCTACGGTGTCGTGCCCGTCGACGTGAACCAGCCGTACGACGTGCGCGAGGTCATCGCACGCCTGGTCGACGCGAGTGAATTCCACGAGTTCAAGCGCGAGTACGGCGATACGCTCGTCACCGGGTTCGCACGCATCCACGGGCATCCGGTCGGCATCGTCGCGAACAACGGCGTGCTGTTCAGCGAGTCGGCCCTCAAGGGCGCGCACTTCATCGAGCTGTGCGACCAGCGCGGCATTCCCCTCCTGTTCCTGCAGAACATCTCCGGCTTCATGGTCGGGCGAGACGCCGAGGCCGGAGGCATCGCGAAGGACGGCGCCAAGATGGTCACCGCCGTCGCGACGACGCGCGTCCCCAAGCTCACGGTCGTGATCGGCGGATCCTTCGGCGCCGGCAACTATGCGATGTGCGGTCGCGCCTACTCACCCCGATTCCTGTGGACGTGGCCCGCGAGCCGCGTCTCGGTCATGGGCGGGACGCAGGCGGCATCCGTCCTCTCGACTGTCAAGGCCGACCAGCTCGCCGCGCGCGGCGAGCAGTGGAGCGACGACGACCGCGCCGCGTTCGAGGCGCCCATCCGCGCGCAGTACGAGGAGCAGGGCAATCCCTATTACGCGACCGCCCGCCTGTGGGATGACGGCGTCATCGACCCGCTCGACACGCGCGACGTGATCGGCCTCGCACTCGACGTCGTCTCGCGCACGCCCCTTCCCGAGCCGAAGTTCGGCGTCTTCCGGATGTGAGACCCATGACCACGAATCCCACCGACTCGGTCCCTGAGCGAGCGCAGCGAGACGAAGGTTTCACCACCGTCCTCGTGGCGAACCGCGGCGAGATCGCGCGACGCGTCCTCCGCACGCTGCGCGAGCTCGGCATCCGCTCGGTCGCCGTCTACAGCGACGCCGATGCGAACGCGCCGCACGTGCGTGAGGCCGACATCGCCGTCCGGATCGGGCCGGCCGCCGCATCCGAGTCGTACCTCAGCATCGACGCCGTGATCGCGGCCGCGCGCGAGACCGGGGCGCAGGCGATCCATCCCGGCTACGGCTTCCTCGCCGAGAACGCCGCGTTCGCGCGCGCGTGCGCCGACGCCGGAATCGTCTTCATCGGGCCGGGCGAGCGTGCGCTCGAGGTCATGGGCGACAAGATCCGCGCGAAGCAGCACGTCGCCGAGTACGGCGTGCCGACGGTTCCCGGATTCTCGGCGGTGGACATGACGGATGCGGCGATCGCCGACGCCGCCCGCGACATCGGCTTCCCCCTGCTCGTCAAGCCGTCGGCGGGCGGCGGCGGAAAAGGCATGCAGGTCGTGCGCTCAGAGAGCGAGCTGCCCGAGGCGCTCGCGACCGCTCGCCGCGTCGCGACGGCCGCATTCGGCGACGACGCGCTCCTGCTCGAACGGCTCATCGAGCGTCCGCGGCACATCGAGGTGCAGGTGCTCGCCGACTCCCACGGAACGGTCGTCCACCTCGGCGAACGCGAGTGCACGCTCCAGCGCCGGCACCAGAAGGTCATCGAGGAGGCTCCGTCGCCCGTCATCGACGCCGCCACGCGCGAGCGCATCGGTGTGGCGGCGTGCGCGGCCGCCGCATCCGTCGACTATCGCGGCGCGGGAACGGTCGAGTTCCTCATCGCGGCCGACCGGCCCGACGAGTTCTTCTTCATCGAGATGAACACTCGTCTGCAGGTCGAGCACCCCGTGACGGAGCTCGTGACCGGCATCGACCTCGTCGAGCAGCAGATCCGCATCGCCGAGGGCGAGCCGATCCCGTTCGAGCAGGACGAGGTGCGCCTCGAAGGGCACGCGATCGAGGCGCGCGTGTACGCCGAGAGCCCCGAGCGCGGCTTCCTGCCGTCGACGGGCGACGTGCTGCTGTGGCGCGCCGCCGAGGGCGTGAGGACGGATGCGGCGATCGAGACCGGCTCCACGGTGACGAGCGACTACGACCCGATGATCGCGAAGGTCATCGCCTTCGGCGCGGATCGGGCCGCGGCGCTCGACACGCTGGACGCCGCGCTCGCCGAGACGGTGGTGCTCGGCGTCGAGACGAACACGGCGTTCCTGCGCGCGCTGATCGCCGATCCCGCCGTGCGCGACGGAGACCTCGACACGGGACTCATCGACCGCCTGCCGCCGTTCGAGGCGCCCGCTCCGTCCGCACGGGCGCTCGCGTGCGCTGCCGCCTTCGTGCGCGGGGGCTCGACATCGAGTCGAGCGCCCGACGGAGGCGCGTCGACAGGTCGCGCACGGCCCACCCGCAGTCGCGCCGGCGGCGCATGGCGCGCGTTGCCCGGCTGGCGCGTGTCGGGCGAGCGCGTGCTGCCGGTGCAGAGGTTCCAGCTCGACGGCGGCGACGTCGTCGAGGTCGCGGACGACGACGCCGCTCCCACGGACCCGGCGGATGCCGCGACCGCACGCGACGGCAGCGTCTGGGTGCACGCCGACGGCGCCACCCACCGGCTGCGGCCCCTCACGCGCCGCGAGGCGATGGAGGTGCGGCTCGCACAGCGCGAGCGCGAGGCCGGCGCATCCGACCCCGATCTCCGCGCGCCCATGCCCGGCGCCGTCGTGGCGATCCACGCCGCCGACGGCGCCGAGGTCGCCGCGGGCGACCGCATCGTCACGATCGAGGCGATGAAGATGGAGCACCCGCTGATCGCCGGACACGGTGGCATCGTGCGCGTGCGCACGGCCGTCGGAGAGCAGGTCTCGCGCGATCAGGTGCTCGCGACCGTGACCGCGCACCCGGCGGAGACCGCAGACCGCGAGGCGCCCGTCGACCAAGCGGGCGCGCCCGGGGCATCCGTCACACCGACCGAGACCGCGGTCGGCTGACCGTCCATCCCACGAGGAGGAGACATGGACCACCACAATCTCACCGAGGACGAGCGTCAGCTCGCCGCGATGGTGCGGGACTTCGCCGAAGAGGTCGTCGCACCCCGCTCGTACGAGGCCGACCGCACGAAGACGCTGCCGCTCGAGGTCGTGAAGCAGATGGGCGACCTCGGGCTGTTCGGTCTGCCGTTCCCCGAGGAGTACGGCGGGCAGGGAGGCGACTACTTCGCGCTGTGCCTCGCGATCGAGGCGCTCGGGCGCGTCGACCAGTCCATCGCCATCACGCTCGAAGCGGGCGTGAGCCTCGGCGCGATGCCGATCTTCCGCTTCGGCACCGAGGAGCAGAAACAGGAGCATCTTCCCGATCTCACGGCGGGTCGCGCACTCGCGGGGTTCGGGCTTACCGAGCCGGAGGCGGGATCCGACGCCGGAGCGACGCGCACGACCGCGCGCCTCGAGGACGGCGAGTGGGTCATCGACGGGTCGAAGCAGTTCATCACGAACTCCGGCACCGCCATCACGCGCTTCGTGACGGTCACCGCGGTCACGGGACAGCAGGACGGCCGCAAGGAGATCTCGACGATCATCGTGCCCAACGGCACTCCCGGCTTCACCGTCGAGCCCGCGTACGACAAGGTCGGCTGGAACGCGTCCGACACGCATCCGCTGACGTTCCAGGGCGCGCGTGTTCCGGAGGGCAACCTGCTGGGGGAGCGCGGCCGCGGATTCGCGAACTTCCTGCACATCCTCGACGAGGGCCGCATCGCGATCGCCGCCCTCGCGACGGGTGCCGCCGAGGGCTGCCTCGAAGCTGCCGTCGACTACGCGAACAAGCGCGTCGTGTTCGGCGACACGCTGTCTAAGCGGCAGGGCATCCAGTTCACGATCGCGCGGATGCAGGCGCGCGTGCACACCGCGCGCCTCGCGTGGCACCACGCGGCGCGCCTCCGCGACGCAGGCAAGCCGTTCAAGACCGAGGCGGCCATAGCGAAGCTCACGGCGAGCGACGCGGCGATGGACAACGCGCGCGACGCGACGCAGATCTTCGGCGGCAACGGCTTCATGAACGAGTTCCCCGTGGCCCGCCACTACCGTGACTCCAAGATCCTCGAGATCGGCGAGGGCACGAACGAGGTGCAGCTCCTCGTCATCTCGCGCGCATTGGGGCTCGAATGAGCGACCCGTCGAACTCCACCCGCTCCGACGGTAGCGTGACGAGGGTGACCGGCGAGCCGATCGTGCAGCGCGGGCTCTACTACGACGAGCTCGAGGTCGGTGCGCGCTACGTGCACCGACCGGGCCGCACCGCGACCGAGGCCGACAACGTCCTGTTCTCGACCCTCACGATGAACACCCAGGCGCTGCACCTCGACGCCGCGCACTCCGAATCGCGGCCGTTCGGACAGCGGCTCATGAACTCGATGTGGACGCTGTCGACGATGGTCGGGGCATCCGTCTCGCAGCTCACGCAGGGCACGCTCGTCGCTCAACTGGGGATGACCGACATCTCGTTCCCCGCACCGCTCTTCCACGGCGACACCCTCTACACCGAGACCGAGGTCGTCGAGAAGCGCCTGTCGAAGTCGCGCCCCGGGCAGGGCATCGTGACGCTGAGGCACACGGGGCGCAACCAGCACGGAGAGGTCGTCGGCGTCGCGACGCGCGTCGCGCTCATGTGGTGCGCGCCGTCGACGGAACAGAGCCCAGGAGGAGACGCGTGACCGGAACACCGTTCGATCTCGGCCCCGCGCTGCTGTTCTGTCCCGCGGATCGTCCCGAGCGCTTCGAGAAGGCGCTCGACCGCTCGGACGGCGTGATCCTCGATCTCGAGGACGCGGTGAGCGCGGATGCCAAGGCGGCGGCGCGCGGCGCGGTGATCGAGTCCGAGCTCGACCCTTCGCGCGTCATCGTGCGGGTCAATCCGCTCGACAGCGACGCGATCGTCGCGGATCTGTCGTCGCTGTCGCAGACCGACTACCGGACGATCATGGTCGCGAAGGCCGAATCGCCCAAGAGGATCGGCCGGCTCGACCCGCGCTTCCGCGTGATCGCGCTGTGCGAGACCGCGCGCGGTGTGCAGGCGGCAGAGCGCATCGCGGCCCTCGACAACGTCGTGGGGCTCATGTGGGGAGCCGAGGACCTCGTCGCATCGCTCGGCGGCACCGCGAGCCGCAACAAGCGCGGGCGGTACCGCGATGTGGCGCGCTACGCGCGCAGCCGCGTGCTCATCGCCGCGGGAGCGCGGCGCAAGGCGGCGATCGACGCCGTGCACCTCGACATCGCAGACCTCAAGGGCCTGCGACGCGAGGCGCGCGATGCCGCCGCGAGCGGCTTCACGGCCACGGCATGCATCCACCCGAGCCATGTGCCGGTGATTCGCGAGGCGTATCGTCCGGACGACGATCTCCTCGCGTGGGCGCAGGGTGTGCTCGCGGCGGCCGAGCACAAGGGCGGCGTGTTCCGACATGAGGGACGCATGGTCGACGAGCCCGTGCTCCGCCACGCGCGCGGGATCGTGCGTCGCGCGGAGTCCTGAGCCCCGCCATGGGGGCTGAGCGAGCGCAGCGCCCTTCGTCTCGTCGCTGCACTCCTCGCTCAGGGACCGGGGGAAGGTCAGCCCTCGAGCGCATCGGCGAGAGCCGAGAGCACCTCGCTCGTGCCGGCGTCGATCTTCACGGTGGCGCGGGCGTCGCCGCGCGTCTGCCCGCGGTTGACGATCACCACGGGCATCCGTCGCCGCCGTGCACGCTCGAGCAGCCGGATGCCCGAGTTCACGACGAGCGATGAGCCGGCGATCACGAGGGCATCGCTCGCGTGGACGAGCTGCTCGGCCTCGCGGAACTTCTCGGCGGGGATGAACTCGCCGAAGAACACGACATCGGGCTTGAGCACGCCCCCGCACACGGTGCACGACGGTACCCGGAAGTCCTCCCAGCTCTCCGGCAGCACGTCGCCGTCGGGGCCGAGCTTCACGTTCTCGGGCACGACGATCCACGGGTTGTCGGCCTCGACACGCACCGCCAGATCGCGGCGGTCGAACACCTGCCCGCAATGCGTGCAGAACACGCGGCGCATCGTTCCGTGCAGCTCGACGACGCGGCGGCTGCCTGCGCGCACGTGGAGCCCGTCGACGTTCTGCGTGATGACACCCGACACGATGCCGCGCTCCTCGAGACTCGCGATCGCGCGGTGGCCGGCGTTCGGCTCGGCGGCCGCGAAGGCGCGCCAGCCGAGGTGGCTGCCGACCCAGTATCGGCGCCGGGCGGCGTCGCTCGAGAGGTACTGGTCCACGGTCATGGGCGTGCGCCGCGGCGCGCCCTCGCCGCGGTAGTCGGGGATGCCGGAATCCGTCGAGACGCCCGCCCCCGTCAGAACGGCGATCCGACGGCCCGACAGCGCGGTGAGCGCCGCGTCGAGCTGCTGCGCGGGAAGCGCGGCAAGGTGCGTTGCGATGCTCACGGATCACCCCCTCCGCTCGCGAGTCTAGGTCTCGTCGTTTTCGGGCATGTTACGCCGGTCGCGGGCTGTGAGCTCCCACAGCGCGACCGCGGACGCCGCGGCGACGTTGAGCGAGTCGACGCCCCCGCGCATCGGGATCGTCACGGTGACGTCGGCCGCCTCGAGCGCCGCACGGCTCAGGCCGTCGCCTTCAGCGCCCAGCATGAGCGCGACCTTGCGCGGCGCATCCGCAGCGAACCTGTCGAGCGGCACCGCGTCGTCGGCCAACGCGAGGGCCGCGAGCCGGAAGCCTGCGTCGTGCAGCAGTTCGCGCGCCACGGGCCACTCGGGAATGCGCGTCCACGGCACCTGGAACACCGTCCCCATGCTCACCCGCACGCTCCGCCGGTACAGGGGGTCGGCGCAGCGCGGGCTCACGAGCACCGCATCGGCGCCGAGGCCTGCGGCACCGCGGAAGATGGCGCCGACGTTCGTGTGATCCACGATGTCGTCGAGCACCACGACCACGCGCGCACCCTCGACGATCGCGCCCACCGTCGCGAGCGGCGGGCGGTGCATCGCCGCGAGGGCTCCGCGGTGCACGGCGTAGCCCGTGAGGTGCTCGGCGACTTCTGCGGGCACGACGAAGATCGGGGCATCCGGATGCGGCGCCGCCAGCCGCTCGATGTCGGGCAGCCACTTGTCCTGCACGAGGAAGGATCGCGGCGTGTGGCCCGCCGCGAGCGCGCGTGCGATGACCTTCGACGATTCGGCGATGTACAGGCCGCCCTCGGGCTCGAGCACGCGGCGCAGCGCGACATCGGTGAGATCGCGGTAGTCGGCGAGCCGCGCATCGGCGGGGTCGTCGACGCGCACGACCGGCATGGCGCCCCTACACCCGGTCGTCGCGCGTCGCGGCGGCGTCGTCAGCCGCCGCCATGGGCTTCGGTGCGTCGTCGCCCTTGCCCGGTGCGAGGGTCGTCACGGGGAGAGGCGACGGGCGCTTCGCCGTGACGTTGTCGCCGGACGACTGGTGACGCAGGCGGCGCAGCACCCACGGCACGAGGTGCTCGCGGGCCCACACGAGGTCGTGTGCACGCGCTTCGCGCCAAGTGCGACGCGGCAGAGGATCGGGCTGCATCGGCTGCAGGTCGTTCGGCACGTTGAGCGCACGAAGCACCATGCGGGCGACCTCGTGGTGACCGAGCGAGTTCAGGTGGAGTCGGTCGTCGTCGAAGAACCTCGGGTCCTGGATCTCCTTGAGGGCCCACTGGTCGGCGACGATGCAGTCGTAGCGGTCGGCGATGGCGCGGACGTTCTCGTTGTAGATGGCGATCTTGCCGCGGAACGGCCGGAACACCGGCGTGAAGTTCGTGTCGATGCCCGTGAACACCACGACGGTCGCGCCCCCGCTGCTGAGCCGGATGACCGCGTCCTCGAACTGGCCCGCGATCTCGTCGGGGTCGGTGCCCGGCCGGATCACGTCGTTGCCGCCCGCGCAGAACGTGATCAGGTCGGGCTTGAGCTCGAGCGCCGGATCGACCTGTTCGGCGACGATCTGGGCGATGAGCTTGCCGCGCACGGCGAGGTTCGCGTACGCGAAGTCGTCGACCTGCTGCGACAGCACCTCGGCGACGCGGTCCGCCCAGCCACGGTGCCCTCCCGGGCTGTTCGGCTCGGGATCGCCGATGCCCTCGGTGAACGAGTCGCCGAGCGCGACGTAGCGGCGCCATGGGTGGGGCTGCGCGTTCGCGACGTACGGAGTGCGCGGATCGTCTTCGTTCGTCATCATCTTCCTCGCTTGTGGCCGGTTACGAGGTTAGCCCGCCTCGCGGACGTCTGCGCCGACGCGTCGCCGGCCTCGTCTATCGTGGTGACTCGTTGTGCCGAGACGAGGGGAGGGCGTCGATGGACGACGAGGCGCTGGTCGCCGAGCACGCGACCGACACCGAGTCGTTTGACCACAGACATGCGGATGCCGCGCACCACGGCACCCGTCACATCGGGTCCTTCGCCGCCGAGCACCTGTCGCCGTCGTTCCCGCAGCGTGCCCCGTGGGGCACCGCGCAGCGCCTCCGCGCGTGGCAGGCCGAGGCTCTCGACCTGTACTTCAGCCTCGACGGTCCGGACGGCCCCGGCGCGGGTCCGCGCGACTTCCTCGCCGCCGCGACCCCCGGCGCCGGAAAGACGACGTTCGCCCTCCGGCTCGCGAGCGAGCTGCTGCGCCGCCGGGTGGTCGACCGCATCATCGTCGTCGCGCCCACCGAGCACCTCAAGACCCAATGGGCGGATGCGGCGGCCCGTGTGTCGATCCGACTCGACCCCGCCTTCTCGAACCGCCACGTCGCCCCCGCGCGCCACTACCACGGGGTGGCCGTCACCTACGCGCAGGTGGCGGTCAAGGCATCCGTCCATCAGCGCCTCACGCTCGATGCGCGCACGCTCGTGATCCTCGATGAGGTGCACCACGGCGGCGACGCGCTCAGCTGGGGCGATGCGCTGCGCGAGGCGTACTCGCGCGCGACGCGGCGGCTGCTGCTGTCGGGGACGCCGTTCCGCAGCGACACCGCGCCGATCCCGTTCGTCGAGTACCACCCCGACGAGAAGGGCATCCGCGTCTCGCGCACCGACTACAGCTACGGCTACGCGCGAGCCCTCGAGGACGGCGTCGTGCGCCCGGTGATCTTCCTCGTGTACGCGGGCTCGATGCGCTGGCGCACCAAGACCGGCGACGAGATGGAAGCGCAGCTCGGGCAGGACAACACGAAGGACGTCACCGCGCAGGCATGGCGTACCGCGCTCGACCCGGCGGGGGAGTGGATCCCGGCCGTGCTGCGGTCGGCCGACCGGCGCCTCAGCGAGGTGCGCGAGCAGGTGCCGGATGCCGGCGGCCTCGTCATCGCGACCGATCAGACCGCCGCGCGCGCCTACGCCGAGATCCTGCGCGGCATCACCGGCGAGGCACCCACTGTCGTGCTCTCCGACGAGGCCGAGGCGTCGTCGCGCATCGAGGAGTTCTCGCAGGGCACGTCGCGGTGGATGGTCGCGGTCCGCATGGTGTCGGAGGGTGTCGACGTTCCGCGGCTGTGCGTCGGCGTCTACGCGACGAGCGCCTCGACCCCGCTCTTCTTCGCGCAGGCGATCGGCCGGTTCGTGCGCGCACGCCGGCGCGGCGAGACCGCGAGCGTGTTCCTCCCGAACGTTCCGCAGCTGCTCGCCCTCGCGAACGAGCTCGAGCGTCAGCGAGATCACGCGCTGGACCGCGACACCGACGGCGACGACGAGTGGAACGCCGAGGAGGACCTGCTCGCGGCGGCGGAGCGGGAGGACAAGGCATCCGATGCTCTCACCGAGGAGTTCTCGTTCCAGGCACTCGGCTCCGCCGCGCACTTCGACCGCGTGCTCTACGACGGGCGCGAGTTCGGGCAGCTCGCGGTGCCCGGAACGCCCGAAGAGGAGGAGTTCCTGGGCCTGCCCGGACTGCTCGAGCCCGAGCACGTCCATGAGCTGCTCATGCAGCGCCAGGCGCGTCAGGGAAGGCACCGCAAGGCGCGCGAGGCACGGCAAGCGGTCGCGGGAACCCCGGTGGAGCCCGCGCCGCCGCCCGCGCTCCACCGCACCCTCAAGGAGCAGCGACAGCTTCTGAACAGCCTCGTGGGGCTCTACGCGCGCCAGTCGGGCGAGCCGCACGGCGCCGTGCACGCCGAGCTTCGACGGATCTGCGGCGGACCGCCCGTCGCTCAGGCCACCGTCGCCCAGCTGCAGGCGCGCATCGACGTGCTGCGCAAGCGCGTGCGCTCCTGAACCGCCCGCGACGCCGGGGCTCGTTCGGAGCCCCGAAATGCTGTCAATCCGCGAGATCGCGGGGCTGCACGGCGTGCTCCCGGCTAGCGTGGAGGCGACCCCCGGCCCCGAATCCTCAGAGGAGGACCGTTGAGCGCGCCCGCCGCACACCATCCTGCGCCTTCGCCCGCGCCGAGCGAACGCGACCGGAGGCGCTGGGCGCGGTTCCTCGTCGACGAGCGTGCCGAGGCGCGCCTGTACCGCCAGCTGGCGAGCCGGCGCACGGGGGAGGAGCGCGCCATCCTCGAGGCCCTCGCCGACGCGGAGGGGCGGCACGAGGCGCACTGGCTCGAGCTGCTGGGCGGCGAGCCCAAGCGCCTTCCGCGGCGCAGCCTCGACACGGTCGTGCTCGGATGGATGGCGAAGCGCTTCGGGTGGATCTTCGTGCTCGCGCTCGCGCAGAACGCAGAGCGGCGATCGCCCTACGACGACGAGCCGTTCGCGACGGCGGCCATGGCGGCGGACGAGAAGATCCACGGCGAGGTCATCCGCACACTGGCCGCTCGTGGGCGCCGTCGCCTGTCGGGAACCTTCCGCGCGGCGGTCTTCGGCGCGAACGACGGTCTCGTCTCGAACCTCGCGCTCGTCATGGGCATCGGTGCGACGGGCGTCGCATCCCAGTTCGTGCTCTTCAGCGGCATCGCGGGCCTCCTCGCGGGCGCTCTGTCGATGGGCGCGGGCGAGTTCGTGTCGGTGCGATCGCAGCGCGAGCTGCTGTCGGCGACCGAGCCCAACGACGACGCCCAGCACGCCCTCATCGACCTCGACCTCGACGCGAACGAGCTGGCTCTGGTCTATCGGGCGCGAGGGATGAGCGAAGCGGATGCCACGGCCCGCGCCCGCCGCGTGATCCAGGTCGCCCAGGGGAGTGAGGCAGACTCCGCGGTCACGGCGCCGATCGGCACGCACGACGACAACGAGGTGGTCGGACGGGCCTGGGGGGCGGCGATCTCGAGCTTCCTGTTCTTCGCCTCCGGAGCGATCATCCCCGTGCTGCCGTGGATCTTCGGTCTGAGCGGCCTCGCCGCGGTGATCACGGCTCTCGTGCTCGTCGGGATCGCTCTCATGCTCACCGGCGCGACGGTCGGGGTGCTGTCGGGCGGTCCGCCCCTCAAGCGCGCCCTCCGGCAGCTCGCGATCGGCTACGGCGCCGCGGCGGTGACGTACGCGCTCGGGCTCCTGTTCGGCGTGACACTGGGGTGACCGGGGCGAGCCGCTCGATTCGTTCCGGAGCGCCGAACGTGCTATCGTCGATCCTCGGTTGCGAAACCGAAAACCACCTCGCGCGGGTGGCGGAATAGGTAGACGCGCTAGCTTGAGGTGCTAGTGCCCGTATAGGGCGTGGGGGTTCAAGTCCCCCCTCGCGCACAAGCAATCTGGGCCCCTTTCGAGGGGCCCAGATTCGTTTCGATGCTCGTTCCAGACAGCGTGAAGGCCCCCTCGCAGTGGGGGCCTTCGTCGTCGAGAGGATAGGTTGGAGCGCATGCCCGAAGCCCCCCTTCCCGAGGTCGTCGAGGTCGCGCGGGACCTCATCCGCTTCGACACCACGAACTACGGCGGCGGCCGCTCGAAGGGCGAGCGTGAGGCAGCCGAGTACGTCGGCGCCTACCTCGAGTCGATCGGCCTGACCCCCGAGTACTACGAGCCGATTCCGCTCCGCACGAACGTCATGGCGCGCGTCCCCGGTCGCGACCGCTCCAAGCCGGCGCTCGTGCTGCACGGACACCTCGACGTCGTCCCGGCGATCGCGGAGGACTGGAGCGTCGACCCGTTCGCGGGAGAGATCAAGGACGGACTGCTGTGGGGCCGGGGCGCCGTCGACATGAAGGACATGGACGCCATGATCCTCACGTCCGTCGCCGACATCCTCCGCGCAGGCGACCAGCCCGAGCGCGACCTCGTCCTCACGTTCTTCGCCGACGAGGAGAACGGGGGCGTGGAGGGCTCTGCGCTCGTCGTGCGCGACCGTCCCGAATGGTTCGCGGGCGCGACCGAGGCGATCAGCGAAGTCGGCGGATACTCGATCACCGCCGGCGGCCGCCGGGCCTACCTGCTCCAGACCGGCGAGAAGGCGCTCATCTGGATCCGGCTCGTCGCGCGCGGAATCGCCGCCCACGGCAGCCGCTTCCATCCCGAGAACGCCATCACGCGCCTCACCGAGGCCGTCGCGGCGCTCGGCCGCACCGAATGGCCCGTGCGCCTCACCGACACGACACGCGAGCTCCTCGAAGGGCTCGCGGCGCTGACGGGCGCATCCGCCGACGGCCCCGACGCCCTCGCCGACGCGACGGGTGCGGCATCCGGCTTCATCCGCTCGACGCTGCGCACGACCGCCAACCCGACGGGCCTCACCGCCGGTTACAAGCACAACGTGATCCCCGATCGAGCCGAAGCGCTCATCGACGTCCGCGTGCTCCCCGGCACCGAGGAGGCGGCCCTCGCCGACATCCGTCGCATCGTGGGCGACGACGTCGAGGTCGAGGTCGTCGTGCAGGACATCGGCCTCGAGGTGCCGTTCGAGGGGGCCCTCGTCGACGCGATGGTCGCGGCGCTCGGCCGCCACGACCCGGGCACGCCGGTGATCCCGTACCTCATGGGCGGCGGCACCGACAACAAGGCGCTCTCACGCCTGGGCATCGCGGGCTTCGGCTTCGCACCGCTGCGACTGCCCGCCGACCTCGACTTCACCGGCATGTTCCACGGCGTCGACGAGCGCGTGCCCATCGATGCCCTCGTGTTCGGCAAGACTGTCCTCACCGACCTCCTTCGCACCTACTGACTCACGTCGCCGCGCGCGACACGACATGAGGGATGCCCCGCCCGCGGCATCCCGCACCGAAAGGCGTGCATGCAGCATCTGTTCGAGGCGATCATCCTGGGGCTCGTCCAGGGCCTGACCGAGTTCCTCCCCGTCTCGTCGAGCGCGCACCTGCGCATCGTGGGGGAGTTCCTGCCGAGCGCCGAGGATCCCGGCGCGGCGTTCACCGCGATCACGCAGATCGGCACCGAGGCGGCGGTCGTCGTCTTCTTCTGGCGTGACATCGTGCGCATCATCGGCGCGTGGTTCAAAGCGCTCTTCGGACGCATCCCCCGCAACGACCCCGACGCGCGCCTCGGGTGGCTCATCATCATCGGCAGCATCCCGATCGTGGTGCTCGGTCTGCTGTTCCAGGACCAGATCGAGACCGTATTCCGCTCGCTGTGGCTCGTCGCCGGCATGCTCATCCTCTTCGGCGTGCTGCTCGGCATCGCCGACCACATCGGCGCGAAGCGGCGCAGGCTCCAGGACATCACCGTGCCGCACGGCATCATCTACGGGTTCGCGCAGGCGCTCGCCCTCATCCCCGGCGTCTCACGCTCGGGCGGCACGATCACGGCAGGCCTGCTCATGGGGTACGAGCGGTCCGCTGCCGCGCGGTACGCGTTCCTGCTCGCGATCCCTGCGGTGTTCGGCAGCGGCTTCTACCAGCTCTTCAAGAGCTGGGACGAGCCGGGCGTCTTCACCCTCGGCGAGACGGCCATCGCGACGATCGTCGCGTTCCTCGTCGCGCTCGGCGTGATCGCGTTCTTCATGAACTGGATCTCGAAGCACAGCTTCCTGCCGTTCGTCGTCTACCGTGTCGCGCTCGGCTCGACGATCCTCGTGCTGCTGAGCACGGGGGTGCTCCAACCGCTCTGACGCGGCCTCTCCGACGAGGCGTCAGCGGCGCGGAGGGTCGTCGCGGCCGGGCTTCGCGGGCCCGTCGCCGCGGCGGCGCAGGTACCGCTCGAACTCCTGGGCGATGGCATCGCCGGATGCCTCGGGCGAGTCCCACGTGTCGCGCGTGCGCTCGAGCTGGCGGATGTACTCCGTCATCTCCTCGTCGTCTGCCGCAGCCGCGTCGATCGACGCCTCCCACGCGGCCGCCTCGGTCGCGAGCGTTCCGCGATCGACGGGTGCGCCGGTGAGGTCCTCGAGACGGTCGAGCAGCGCGAGCGTGGCCTTCGGGGACGGCGTGTGACCCGCGACGTAGTGCGGCACGCTGGCCCACAGGCTCGCGGAGGGGATGCCCGCGGCATCCGCCGCGTGGGACAGGACGCTCAGGATGCCGACCGGTCCTTCGTACGTGCTGCGCTCGAGGCCCAGCGACTGGCGCAGCTTCTCGCTGTCGCTGCCGGCGAAGACGGAGATCGGGCGCGTGTGCGGCACGTCGGACATCATCGAGCCGAGGCTCACGAACCCCGTGACGTCTTCGCGCAGTGCGACGTCGATGAGCTCGCCCGCGAACGCCTGCCATGCACGAGCCGGCTCGACGCCGGTGAGGAGCCACAGCTGCGTGCCGCGCGTCGCGTGCACGGGGCGGTGGATCGTCGCCTCGGGCCACTTGAGCCGACGTCGGCCCTCGCCGTCGATCTCGATGTGCGGGCGCGTGTACTGGTAGTCGAAGTACAGCTCGGGGTCCACGGAGTAGACGGGTTCGTACGATCCGCTCGTCTTCAACTGCGCGATGGCGGACGAAGCGGCCTCACCGGCGTCGTTCCATCCGTCGAACGCGGCGACGAGCACTCGGCGTCCCAGTCCGTCCACGCGACCTCCTCCGACCGCGGCGCCCGCCGCCGGTCAGTTCCAGGATAGGCGTCGCGGCCGACGAGGGGGCCGCTCCCGTGCCGACGGCGGTGCCCGCGCACCCCTCGTTAGGATTGAGCGGTGAATCACCGCCTCCCCGCCGCCGTCCTGTGGGACATGGACGGCACCCTCGTCGACACCGAGCCGTACTGGATCGCGGCCGAGACGCCGCTGGTCGAGAGCTTCGGGGGGTCGTGGTCGCACGAGCAGTCGCTCCGGCTCGTCGGGCTGGGACTCGACGACGCCGCGCGCATCTTCCAGGACGCGGGCGTGCGCATGGCGGTCGACGAGATCGTGAACCACCTGACCGACGAGGTCCTGTCGCAGCTCGCGACGAAGGGCGTCCCCTTCCGCCCGGGCGCGCGCGAACTGCTTGCGAGCCTGCGCGAGGCGGGCGTGCGGACGGCGCTCGTCACGATGTCGCTGCGCCGCATGGCGCAGTCCGTCGTCGATCTCATCGACTTCGAGGCGTTCGACGTCATCGTCGCGGGCGACGACGTCGCCCGACCCAAGCCGTACCCCGATCCGTATCTGCGTGCGAGCGAGCTGCTGGGCGTAGACCCCGCCGACACGATCTCCATCGAGGACTCGCCCAACGGGCTGCGCTCGGCCGTGGCCGCCGGCACGGTCGCGATCGGCGTGCCGAACATGATCGGTCTCGAGGGCACCGGCGCCCACGCCCTGTGGACCACGCTCGAGGGCCGCACCGCCGACGACATCGCCGCGCTGCACGGCGCTCATTTCCGGGGAGTCCGCCGATGACCGACCAGCCGCCGGCAGAGAACCGGATTCCGCACCCCGCGTCGCGTCCGAGCGGCCCGTTCCGCGCGGGCGACCGCGTGCAGCTGACGGGTCCGAAGGGCCGCCTGCACACGATCACGCTGCGCCCCGGCGGCGAGTTGCACACCCACCACGGCGTGCTCAAGCACGAGCAGCTCATCGGTCTGCCCGACGGCTCGGTCGTCGCCAACAGCGGCGGGCACGAGTACCTGGCGCTGCGACCGCTCCTGCGCGACTTCGTCATGTCGATGCCGCGCGGCGCGGCGATCGTGTATCCGAAAGACGCGGCGCAGATCCTCGCGGAGGCGGACGTCTTCCCCGGAGCGACGGTCGTCGAAGCGGGCGTCGGGTCGGGCGCGCTCTCGCTGTGGCTGCTGCGGGCGGTCGGCGCATCCGGTCGTCTCCTCTCGTTCGAGCGCCGCGCCGATTTCGCGGAGGTCGCGAAGGCCAACGTCGAGACGTTCTTCGGCCGGATGCCCGCCAACTGGGACGTCGTCGTCGGCGACCTCGTCGAGGCTCTGCCCGCGACCGTGGGCGCGGCGTCCGTCGACCGTGTGATCCTCGACATGCTCGCGCCGTGGGAGTGCATCGACGCCGTCGCCGACGCGCTCACGCCGGGCGGTGTCGTCGTCTGCTACGTCGCGACGGCGACGCAGCTCAGCCGCGTCGCGGAGTACATCCGCAACACCGGGCTGTTCACCGAGCCCGACGCGAGCGAGACGATGGTGCGCGGATGGCACGTCGATGGCCTCGCGGTGCGCCCCGACCACCGCATGGTCGCCCACACGGGCTTCCTCCTGTGGGCGCGCCGCCTCGCACCGGGTGCCGTCCCGCCCGAGCGCAAGCGCCGCGCCTCGAAGTCGAGCTACAGCGATGAGGATGTCGAGCTGTGGACGCCGGGCGCCGTCGGAGACCGCGAGATCACCGACAAGAACCTGCGCAAGCGCGTGCGCGAGGCGCAGCGGGCCGCCGAGGGCGCTCGGCAGGCGGCCGCGGCGGACGACGCCGGATCTGCCGAGTAGGCCGTGAGGGGCGGTGTGCGATGCCGCCTAGACTGTTCCGGTGCGCAAGATCCCCGCTGCCCTCACGGTTGTCGCCCTCGCAGCCGTCGCTCTGACCGGCTGCTCCCCGTCCGCCGCAGACGCCTGCCCGCGTCCTTCCGCCGATCCCGAGGTGGCGAAGCTCGTCACGGTGACCGGCGATCAGGAGGATGTGCCGCGCGTCAAGGTCTACACGCCGCTGCACACCGACGAGCTCGTCGTCGCGGACGTCACGCGCGGCGAGGGCACGCCGATCACGACGCCCGATCAGGTGGCGGTCGTCGACATCTCGGTCATCAGCGCCGAGACGGGGGAGGAGATCGTCTCGACGCCGTATGACGGCGACCTGTCGCGCGCGTTCGCGCTCTCGCGATGGGAGCAGACGTTCCCGACGTTCGACCGGATCGTCGAGTGCGCCACCGAGGGCTCGCGCATCGTCGCAGCGCTCCCGCCCGGTGACGTCGCGCCCGATGCGGCGGCGAGCTTCGGCATGTCCGAAGAGGACTCGGTCGTCCTCGTCGTCGACGTCCGCAAGGTGTTCCTACCTCGCGCGGACGGCGCGAACCAGTTCAACGCCGACCGCGGCGTGCCGAGTGTGGTGCGGGCGCCCGACGGTCGCCCGGGCATCATCGTGCCCGACGGCGCCGCGCCTTCGGAACTCGTCGTCCAGACGCTCAAGAAGGGTGACGGCGAGGCCGTCTCTTCCGATGCGCCATTCCGCGCGCACTACACGGGGCTGACGTGGGATGACCGCGACGCGTTCGAGACGACGTGGGACGGCGAGCCGGCCTCGCTCACACTCGACTCGCTCGTTCCCGGTGTCGCAGAAGCGCTCGAGGGTGCGACAGTGGGCTCGCAGGTGCTCGTGGTGGTGCCGCCCGAGCTGGGGTACGGCGACGAGGAGCGCGCGGGCATCCCCGCCGGTTCGACGCTCGTATTCGTGTTCGACATCCTCGGCATCGACGCGGCTCCGGCGGAGTAGCGGAACGCACTTCGCGAAACCCGGAAGTGGCGGGGCACCGACGCCTAAGATGAGGGAGTGCCTGCCAAAGTCGCCGTGAAGAGCCCGCCCGATGAGCGGCTCGTGAACCTGGTCGTCGCCCTCATGGCGACCGACGTGGGGCTCACGAAAGACACGATCCTCACGTCGGTGGCCGGCTACCGCGAGCAGTACGAGTCGGGCGCGTCGAAGGACGCCCTCGAGAAGATGTTCGAGCGCGACAAGGAGAGTCTGCGCGCGCTCGGCGTGCCCATCGAGACGATCGGAGACTGGGCCGACCCCGACGATCTGCGCGAGGCGCGCTATCGCGTGCCGACGACGGAATACGAGCTCCCCGAAGACATCACGTTCACGCCCGCCGAGGTGGCGCTGCTGAACCTCGCGGGCACCGTGTGGGGCGAGAGCTCGATGTCGGCCGAAGCGCGCACGGGTCTTCGCAAGATCCGGGCACTCGGCATCGACGTCGATGAGCCGATCATCGGCTACACCCCGCGCATCAGCGTGCGCGAGCCGTCGTTCGCACCGCTGCAGCAGGCGATCGAGCACTGCCGCGTCGTGACGTTCCCCTACCTCAAGCCGGGTGAGGCGGAGCCGCGGATGCGGCACGTGCAGCCGCTCGCACTCGTCGAGTTCGAGGGCCGCTGGCACCTCTTCTCGAACGACCTCGACATGAACGCCGACCGCACGTTCCTGCTCGCGCGCATCGTGGGCGACGTCACGATCACGCGTCAGCGCTTCCCCCGCGAGCTGCGGGACGGCGCCGGCGACCGCGCTCTCGCCGGACTCGACGCCGTCGCCGCGCGCAACCGGGCTCTGCTCGAGGTGAACCCGGGCACCGAGGCCGCGCTGCGGCTCAGCCGACGCTCCACGCCCGCCGAGCAGGGCATCTACGTGAACTTCGTCGACATCAACATCTTCGCCGACGAACTGGCGTCCTACGGCCCCGAGGTGCGCGTCGTCGAGCCCGAAGACCTCCGCGAGCACGTCATCCGGCGTCTGCGCGCGACGGCCGAGGTGCACGGGGCATTCGAAGGAGGACGACCGTGAGCGCCCGCCGCCAGCCGCTCGTCGCAACCGACCGCGCCGCGCTCATGCTGCAGCTCGTGCCGTACCTCATCTCGAAGGGCGAGGTGTCGATCGCGGAGGCCGCCGACGAGTTCGACGTCACCCCGCAGCAGATGCGCGCCATGGTCGAGAAGCTGCCGATGATCGGCCTGCCCGGAGACAGCGGCTATTGGCAGATGCCGAACGACCTCTTCGACATCGACTGGGACCTCCTCGACGAGCAGGACCTCATCGTGATCACGAACGCCGTCGGCCTCGAGCGCGCACCGAAGCTGACCGCCCGTGAGGCGGCGGCCCTGCTCACGGGCCTCCAGCTCGCGCGCTCGATCCCCGGCGTGGGCGACTCCGAGCTCTTCGCGGGGCTGCTGCGCAAGCTCTCGCGTGGCGCGTCGAGCGCGCCCGCCGAGGTGATCGTCGCACCGGCCCCCGTCGACGCCGTCCGCGACGCGGTCGCGCGCGCCGTGCGGCAGGGCGTGGCGGTCTCGTTCACCTACAAGGCTCCGGATGCGCCGCCCACGACCCGCACGGTCGATCCGGTCAAGGTGCACATCGCCGACGGCCAGTGGTACCTGCAGGGCTGGTGCCACCTGCGCGAGGCGATGCGCACATTCCACCTCGACCGCGTGAGCGACATCGAGCTGACCGACATCCCGATCTCGCACGGCCACGACCCCGTACCCGACTGGTTCGAGGAGGGCAAGGGCGACATCGTCGCGCGCGTGCGGTTCCCGGCATCCGTCGCCCCGCTCCTCGGCGACTACCTCGACCGCGCCCGCGTCGAGACCGACGGGGAGTGGTCGGTCGCGACGATGCGCATCGCCGACGAGCAGAGCCTCAAGCGGCTCGCCGCTCGCCGCGGCGGGGCCGTCGAGGTGCTCGAGCCCGAGGGCGCGCGGGCCGCGGCGCGGTCGTGGGCCGAGGCCGGTCTCGCGCAGTATCACTGAACACCCGGCGAGTCACACGTGGGTCTCGGCCGCTGAAGCAGGCTGCGGGTTACACTGTCAGCGGACCCGCCGAAAGGAATCGACAATGCTGCAAGGCCTCACAGGGTGGCACTTCCTGATCATCCTCGCCGTGATCCTGCTGCTGTTCGGCGCGGCCAAACTCCCCGCGCTGGCGAAGAGCATGGGTCAGTCCGCCCGCGTGTTCAAGGGTGAGATGAAGGCCATGAAAGACGAAGACGCGGCGCGTGACACCGCGAACACCAGCGGCTCGGCCTCCTCGACCGAGGCTCCGGCAGCGGACGTGCGCACCGACGCGGGCGGAACCTCCGAATCCAAGCCCTGACCGCCGTGGCGACGGCAGGACCGCCGCGCGTGGGAGAGTCCGACCTTCCACGGCGCGACAAGCGCATGTCGCTCGGCCAGCACCTGGTCGAGCTGCGCAAGCGCCTCATGATCGCGGCGATCGGCGTCGTCGCGGGAATGGTCGTCGCGTTCTTCATCACCGACCCGGTCATCTGGCTCATCACCGAGCCCATCCGCGCGATCGCCGAGACGTCGGAGGAGCGCAGCAAGGTCGAGCTCATGTTCACGACGGTGACATCGGCCTTCGATCTCCGCCTGCGCATGTCGTTCGCGATCGGTCTGCTCCTGTCGGCGCCGATCTGGATGTGGCAGATCTGGGCGTTCATCATGCCCGGCCTGACGCGTAAGGAGATCCGGTACACGGTCGCGTTCCTCGCAGCCGCGATCCCTCTCTTCTTCGCGGGAGCCTATGTGGGCCTGCTCGTCATGCCGCACATCGTCGAACTGATGGCGTCGTTCGTGCCCGAGGGTGCGGCGTCGTTCTTCGATGCGGTCTACTACTACGACTTCGTCTTCAAGCTGCTCATCGTGGTGGGCGTCTCGTTCGTGCTGCCCGTGTTCCTCGTCGCGCTGAACTTCGCGGGCATCGTCTCGGGCAAGGCGATCCTCAAGGGCTGGCGGGTCGCGGTGCTCATCGCGTGCATCTTCGCGGCCCTCGCAACCCCCGCGGCGGATGTCGTGAGCATGCTGCTGCTGGCAGGGATCCTCGTCGTGCTGTTCTTCGCCGCGGCATCCGTCTCGCTCATCTTCGACCGCCGTCGGGCGAAGCGCGACGCGGCGCTCCTCGGTGACGGGGCGTCGTGACCGACCTGGGTCCCGCCGAACGCTACGCGCGGGCGCGCGAGGCCTCGGAGAGCGACCGACGGCACCCGATCACGGCGGCTTTCGCCGCGTCGCAGCCGTTCGAGCTCGATCCGTTCCAGCTCGAGGCCTGTCGCGCGCTCGAAGAGGGGCGCGGCGTGCTCGTCGCCGCTCCGACGGGCGCCGGAAAGACGATCGTCGGCGAGTTCGCGGTGCACCTCGCGATGCGCGAGCCCGACACGAAGGCGTTCTACACGACCCCGATCAAGGCGCTGTCGAACCAGAAGTTCCGCGAGCTGCAGGACGCGTACGGGGCCGACCAGGTCGGTCTGCTCACGGGCGACACGAACATCAACGGCAGTGCCCGCGTCGTCGTCATGACGACCGAGGTGCTGCGGAACATGCTCTACGCCGACTCGCCGGCGCTGCGCGGCCTGCGCTACGTCGTGATGGACGAGGTGCACTACCTCGCCGACCGGTTCCGCGGCGCGGTGTGGGAGGAGATCATCATCCATCTGCCGCGCAGCGTGCGGCTCGTGTCGCTTTCGGCGACGGTCTCGAACGCCGAGGAGTTCGGCGACTGGCTCGACACGGTGCGCGGCGACACCGAGGTGATCGTGTCGGAGACCCGCCCGGTGCCCCTCGAGCAGCACGTGCTCGTGCGCGGCGATCTGCTGCCGCTGTTCGATGACCGAGCCGGAGTCGCGACGGCGCAGGTGAACCAGGAGCTCATGCGCATCCGCTCCTTCAAGGGCCCGCTGTACGAGGGCAACCGCCGTGCCCAGTCCTACAACAGTGCCCGGCACGCCGGCTACGAAGCGGCGCGACGTCGTCCGCAGAGAGGCGGCAGGCGACCCGTCCGGTCGGCGAACGTGCGGCGCGTCGAGCGGCTCGACCGACCCGAGGTCGTGGAGCTGCTGCGGCGCTCGAACCTGCTTCCCGCGATCTTCTTCATCTTCAGCCGAGCCGGATGCGACGGGGCCGTGCAGCAGGTGCGGCGAGCCGGCCTGCGGCTGACCACGCCCGACGAGCGGCGCGAGATCCGCCGGACGGTCGAGGAGCGCACGCGCACGCTCCTCGACGAGGACCTCGCCGTGCTCGGCTATCACGAGTGGCTGGACAACCTCGAGCGCGGTGTCGCGTCGCACCACGCGGGACTGCTGCCGGCGTTCAAGGAGGTCGTGGAGGAGCTCTTCCAGCGCAAGCTCGTGAAGGTCGTGTTCGCGACCGAGACGCTCGCGCTCGGCATCAACATGCCGGCGCGCACCGTCGTGCTCGAGAAACTCGAGAAGTTCAACGGCGAGGCGCGCGTCGCGATCACCTCGGGGGAGTACACGCAGCTCACCGGCCGCGCGGGCCGGCGCGGCATCGACGTCGAAGGACACGCCGTCATCCAGTGGACCGAGGGCCTCGACCCGCAGGCTGTGGCGGCCCTCGCGTCTCGACGCACGTACCCGCTCAACTCGAGCTTCCGGCCGACGTACAACATGGCGGTCAACCTCATCGACCGGTTCGGCCGCGCGCGGGCGCGCGAGATCCTCGAGTCCTCGTTCGCCCAGTTCCAGGCCGACCGCGCGGTCGTCGGGCTCGCTCGCCAGGTGCGCGAGCAGGAGGAGTCGCTCGCCGGGTACGAGAAGGCGATGACGTGCGACCGCGGCGACTTCACCGAGTACTCCGCCATCCGGCGCGAGCTGAGCGATCTCGAGAAGCTCAACCGCAAGGACGCGAACGCGAGCCGTGCGACGCGTGACAAGCGTCTGCGCGAGATCGCCGCGTTGCGGAAGCGGATGCAGCGGCATCCGTGCCATCAGTGCCCCGACCGTGAGCGCCACGCGCGCTGGGCCGAGCGGTACTGGAAGCTCAAGCGGCAGATCGACCGGCTGCGACAGCAGATCGACACGCGCACGGGCACGGTGGCGCGCATCTTCGACCGCGTCGTCGAGGTGCTCGAGGTGCTCGACTACGTGCGCGTCGCGGAAGACGGCACGACGACTCTCACCCCGGCGGGGCGAACGATGCGCCGCATCTACGGAGAGCGAGACCTGCTCGTCGCGGAGTCGCTGCGGGTCGGGACGTGGAACGATCTCGATGCGGCCTCGGTCGCGGCGCTGGCGTGCTGCCTCGTGTACGAGCCGCGGCGAGACGAGTCGGGACCGGGGGAGCACGGGCTCCCGCGCGGTCCCTTCCGGCGCGCCCTCTCCGACACGCAGACCCTTTGGCAGCAGCTCGACGATCTGGAGCGCGACCACCGCCTGCCGGGATCCGAGCCACTCGGCACGGGCCTCGCCCTCGCGATGCACTCATGGGCGCGCGGCATGCCGCTCGACCGCGTGCTGAGCGAGGCGGACCTCGCCGCCGGCGACTTCGTGCGATGGGCGAAGCAGACGATCGACCTGCTCGACCAGCTATCGATCGTGGCAGACCAGTCCGTCGCATCGACGGCGCGCAAGGCCCTCGAGTCGGTGCGTCGGGGCATCGTCGCGCACACGACCGTCTGAGAGCGCCCGTAGGGTTGTTCCGTGCCCCTCTCCGAGCCCGAGCGACCCGTCCTGCCGCTGTGGGCCGCCGTCGTCGCATCGGCCGCCGGTGGGCTTCTGCTCGACGTGGCGTTCCCATCGGTGGGATGGTGGCCGATGGCGTTCGCGGCGATCGCGCTCGCGCTCGTGAGTCTCATCGGGCGCACAGCCGGCGGCGCGTTGCTCGCGGGGTTCGTCTTCGGAGTCGCGTTCTATCTCATGAACGTCGACTTCACGGCACGTTGGGTCGGGCCGCTGCCGTGGGTCGCGCTCTCGGTCTTCGAGTCGCTGTTCGTCGCCGCCGGAGCACTGCTCCTGACCCTGGCCTACCGCTGGGTGCCCCGTGTGCTGCCCGCGCGCTGGGCTCGGCTCACGGTGCTCCCGGCGATCGTGGCGGGGCTGTGGACGGCCCGCGAGGAGGTCACGGGCGGCTTCCCGTACGGCGGGTTCCCGTGGGGCAGAGTCGGAACGAGTCAGGTCGGCGGCCCGCTCATCGAGGTCGTCTCGTGGATCGGGACGGCCGGACTGTCGTTCCTCGTCGTCGCGCTCACCGCCGCCGCGATCGAGATCGTCCGCACGGCGTCGTGGCGGGAGCGGGCCACTGCCGTCCGCGAGAGTGCGATCCCGCTCGGGACGGTCGTCGTCGCGCTGGTCGCGCTCGGCATCGTCCCCGCGTGGCAGACGACGCCGGACGGCGACATCCGCGTCGTGAGCGTGCAGGGCAACGGACCTGCAGGCTACTTCGACGTGCGGGAACGGGGCGACATCCTCGTGTCTCAGTTCGATGCGACGGAGCCGCTGTTCGGCGAGCAGGACGTCGACGCCGTGGTGTGGCCCGAGGGCTCGGTCGACCTCGATCCGCGCGACTCGGCGGTCGCGGCATCCGCCCTCAACCGCGTCTCGCGCTCGTTCGACGCGCCGCTCGTCGCGAACATGGTGCGCCTCGAGGGCGACGAGTTCTTCAACACGTCGTTCGTGTGGATCGCGGGCGAGGGTATGACGCAGACGTACGACAAGCGCAATCCCGTGCCCTTCGGCGAGTACGTGCCCGACCGCGCGTTCTATCGCGCGATCGCCCCGGACCTCATCGACATGATCGGCCGGGACTACACACCCGGAGTGAACCCGCCCGTGTTCGACCTCGACCGGTTCCGCGCGGGCCTCGCGATCTGCTTCGACGTCATCTACGACGCGCTCGTGTGGGAGGGCGCCACAGACGGCGCGGACGTGTACTTCTTCCAGACGAACAACGCCGACTTCCGCGGCACCGACGAGAATCTGCAGCAGCTCGCCGTCGCGCGCCTGCGCGCGATCGAGACGGGCCGCTCGGTCGTCAACATCTCGACGGTCGGCACGAGCCAGGTGATCGCTCCCGACGGTACGACGGTGGACTCGCTGCCGGCGGATGAGCCGGGGGCGATGCTCACCGACGTCGAGCTGCGGACGGGGCTCACGCCCGCCGTCGTCGCCGGCGTTTGGGTCAAAGCCGTCGTCGGGTGGGGGAGCGTGGCCACCCTCGCCGTCATCGCGGGGCTCGTCGCCGCCCGCCTGCGTGCGAACGCGAAAACGCCGGCCCCCGAAGGGACCGGCGTCTCTGAGCCGATGTGACCGCGTCAGGCGGTCATGCGGTCGGCTGACTCCTTGGTGACGTCCTCGCCGGCGCCGCGACGCGCGCGGATGTAGGCGAGACGCTCCTCCAGGAGCTCCTCGAGCTCCGGGATGGTGCGACGCTCCAGCAGCATGTCCCAGTGGGTGCGCGGAGCCTTGTCGTCACTGTGGTCGACCGACGCGGTCTTGTCGCCGATGCGCAGAAGAGCCTCGGCGCCGCACGTGCGGCACTCCCAGGTCGGGGGCACCTCGGCGTCGGCTGCGAAAGTAAGGGTCGTGTCACGTCCACACGACGTACACGAGTACGTGTGCTGTGCGCGCTCATGAAAGACGACGCCCTCTTCGCTCTGTAAGCTCTGGGCGCCGATCCGGATGCCGCGCAGGCTGCGGTCTGCCATTGTGTGGTCCTCTCGTCGCTATAGAGGTATAACGAAGCGACCTGTGCGGATACTCCAAACGGAGGCCTCGAGGGCGGCTTTCACAGCGCGCGAGCGGGCCTTTCACAGTGGACGCACAGGCGCGCGATCCACCCGATCAGGACAGCGCGTCGAGGGCGATGTCGGCGCGGTCCGTGACGATCCCGTCGACCCCCATCGCGACGAGCCTGCGCATGTCGGCCGGGTCGTTCACGGTCCACACGTGCACCTCGAGGCCGTGCCTGTGCGCGGCCGCCACGAGACGGGGAGTGACGACCCGCAGTGCGCCTCGCCGCTCCGGCACCTGGAGCGCGTCGACGCCCGCCAGGACGCGCCTCACGAGCCGCTCGGAGCGCACCGCGAGGGCCGACAGGAGGCGCACGACCGTCTCGGTGCCGGGAGAGGTGGCGGGACGGATGCCGCCGCTTTCCTCCGCCGTGCGCAGCGCCTCGCGCCGCCGCGCGTCCGAGAAGCTCGTCACGAGCACGCGGTCGCCGTGCTTCGCCACGAGGCGGCCTACCGGGGTCGCGGCATCCGCCGCCTTCACATCGAGGTTGAACCGCAGAGTCGGGAACGCCTCGAGCGCCTGCTCGAGCGTGATGAGTCCGCCGCGCGACTCCATGAGCCCCTCGAGCTCGCGCGTCGTCACCTGGGCGACGGTGCGCGGATCCCCCGTCACGCGGACGAGGCTCTCGTCGTGGAAGAGCACGACGGTGCCGTCGGCGGTGAGGTGGCAGTCTGACTCGACGTACGTCACGCCCGCGGCGTGCGCGGCGGCGACGGCCGCGAAGGAGTTCTCGACGACGCCGTCACGCGCGTCGGAGGGCACGACGAGACCCCGGTGGGCGAGCACTCGCGGCGCGTCGGTGGCGGTGAACCACGGATGCCGCGCCCCTGGTTCCGGCCGCTCAGGCGCCGGCATCCGCCTCTCGGTTCGTCTCGTTCGCGTCGCCTGCGGCGTCACCCGACGACGGGGCGGGCGGAACAGGAGGCAGCGGCGGCACGGGCGGGATGTCCATCTCCGGCGCGGGCGGGGTCGCCGGTTCGGGCGGGGTGACGTGTCGCTCATCGGGCAGCCTGCCGCTCACGTCGGCGCGCGCTTCGCTCGCGATCTCGTCGGCCTCCGAGGCCGCTTCGTGCGCGGCCGCGACCGCCTCTTCTGCCGTCGAGTGCGCCGCGGTGAAGGACGACCGACGAGGTGTGGAAGAGCCGGCGGCACCGCCACCGCCGCTTCCCGCGGCCCGACCGGCGAACGCCTGCCCGATGCCGTTGAGGGCCTCGGTGAACTCGCTCGGGATGATCCACAGCTTGCTCGAGGGGCTCTCGGCGATCTTGGGCAGCGTCTGCAGGTACTGGTACGCGAGCAGCTTGTCATCGGGGTCGCCGACGTGGATCGCGTTGAACACCGTCTCGATGGCCTCGGCCTCGCCCTGGGCGCGCAGCACCGCTGCCTGCTTGTCGCCCTCGGCGCGCAGGATCTCGGCCTGGCGCATACCCTCGGCCTCGAGGATCGCCGACTGCTTGGTTCCCTCGGCGGTGAGGATCGCGGCGCGACGGTCTCGCTCGGCGCGCATCTGCTTCTCCATCGAGTCCTGGATCGACAGGGGCGGGTCGATCGCCTTGAGCTCGACACGGGACACGCGCAAGCCCCACTTGCCGGTCGCCTCGTCGAGCACGACGCGAAGCTGGCCGTTGATCTCGTCACGGCTCGTGAGCGCCTCTTCGAGGTTCAGGCCGCCGACGACGTTGCGGAGCGTGGTGGTCGTGAGCTGCTCGACCGCGCTCAGGTAGTTCGCGATCTCGTACGTCGCGGCGCGGGCGTCGGTGACCTGGAAGTACACGACGGTGTCGATCGAGACGACCAGGTTGTCTTCGGTGATGACCGGCTGCGGCGGGAACGAGACGACCTGCTCGCGCATGTCGACGAGCGGGCGGAGCCGGTCGATGAACGGCACGAGGAGGTTCAGGCCGGGTTGCAGCGTGCGCTGATAGCGGCCGAGACGCTCGACGATGCCGGCGTACGCCTGGGGGATGATCCGGATCGATCGGAAGATCACCACGACGACGAAGATCGCCAGGACGATCAGCAGGACGATGATGAAGATCTGGCCGATGAAGGCGCCGGGATCGACGGTGTTCATGTGGGGAGCCCTTCGTCGGGTGCAGGGGGAGAGGGCGGAGGGGACGAATCGGCGGCGGGCGTGACCTCGACGATCGCTCCGCGGACCGCTGCCACGACGACACGATCGCCCACATCCAGCGGCGCGGATTCGTGGCCGGGTGCGAGCAGCGCGGTCCACGTCTCGCCGTTGTCGAGGCGCACCGACCCGTTGCCGTCGACGAACCGCACGGTCACGCGGGCGCCGAGGCCCGGGAGCGCGTCGACGTTCGTCTTGACCAGTTCGGAGCTGCGGCGCAGCGTGCGCAGCAGGAGCGGCCGGATCGTGAAGAGGAGCAGGACGGAGAGCGTCGCGGCGACCGCGATCTGCAGCCACCACGGGCCGCCGACCAGCCAGACGCCGAGGCCCCCGATGAGTGCACCGGCGGCGAGCATGAGGAACGTGAACTCGAGCGTGAGCAACTCGATGATGATGAACAACAGCGCCAGGACGAGCCATGCGATCCACGTGTACTGCGTGAGATCCGGCAGCATCGCCCCTCCCGTCCGGTCGGCCTGTTTGAACACTAACACCGGCGGTGAGCGGAACGCCGCTTGATAGGGTCGAGACCGCCCGGCGCGGTGTGCCGCGGCATCCGATTCCCCAGGAGTGCCCCATGTCACAGCCTCTGGCCCCCGATTCGCTGCGCGGCAAGACCGCCCTCGTCACCGGGTCGTCGCGCGGCATCGGCGCCGACACCGCGCGCTATCTCGCGCAGGCCGGCGCGGACGTCGTCATCAACTACCGCAACAAGGCGCCTCGCGCCGAGAAGCTCGCGAACGAGCTCCGCGAGCTCGGCGTGCAGGTGCTCGTCGTGGGCGCCGACCTGACCGACGAGCACTCGGTCGCGGCGATGTTCGCCGAGGTGGAGAGCGCGTTCGGCGGACTCGACATCCTCGTGCTCAATGCGTCCGGCGGCATGGAGTCGGGCATGGGCGAGGACTATGCGCTGCGGCTCAACCGCGACGCTCAGCTCGGCGTGCTCGACGCGGCGCTGCCGCTCATGCGCGACGGCTCCCGAGTGGTGTTCGTCACGAGTCACCAGGCGCACTTCATCCGCACGACGCCGACGATGCCGGAGTACGAGCCGGTGGCGCTGTCCAAGCGCGCGGGTGAGGACGCCTTGCGCGAGCGCATCCCCGAGCTCGCGGAGCGCGGCATCGGATTCGTGGTCGTGTCGGGCGACATGATCGAGGGCACGATCACCGCGACCCTGCTCGAGCGCGCGAACCCGGGCGCGATCGCGTCGCGCCGCGAGTCGGCCGGGCGCCTCTACAACGTGTCCGAGTTCGCGGCCGAGGTCGCGCAGGCAGCCGTCGACCCGATCCCCGACGACAACACCCGCCTCGTGGGCGACATCAGCTCGTTCGCGGGGGAGTGACATGCGCGCCGAAGACATCGAAGCCCTCATCGCGGTCGGGCGGCCCACGATCGCGCGGGACGGATCGTTCGCGGTGTTCGCGATGTCCCGTCCCGACATCGCCGCCAACAGCAACGTCGGCCAGTTGTGGCGCGTCGACCTCCCCGACGGAACTCCTCGCCGCCTGACGCGCGGCAAAGCCGACGGCTCGCCCCGCCTGTCTCCCGACGGCGCACGCATCGCGTTCACCAGGCTCGACGCCAAGGGCAGGCCGCAGCTGTTCGTCGTGGATGCGACAGGCGGCGAGCCGGTTCAGGCGACGGACGCCCCGCTGGGCGTGGGCGACTTCGACTGGTCACCCGACGGCACCGTCCTCGGCTTCACGGCCCGCGTGCCCGAGAAGGGCCGCTACGGCACCGTGGAAGGGCTTGACCCCAACGCCGAATCGCCCCGCCGCATCACCGGCGTCCGGTGGCACGCGAACGGCCTCGGGTACATCGCCGACCGCCCCGCGCACGTGTTCGTCGTGGCCGCACCGCAGACCGACTCCGAGCCCTTCTACGAGCCTGCGCCCGCGGTGATCGCCGAGGGAGACGAACCGCCGAAGAAGAGGATCGTCGCCCACGAGGCGACCCAACTGACGCACGGTGACCGCTCGCACTCGGGCATCGCCTTCTCCGGCGACGAGATCCTCACGACCGTCGACGAGATCGAGCGCGAGCGTCGCGACCTCCGCTCGCCGCTCATCGCGGTGCGCACCGACGGCTCGGGGGAGCGCGAGCTCATCGGCCGCGACGCGAATCTCGGAATCGGCGGTGTGGCGGTCGCCGACGACGGCACGATCGCGTTCCTCGGCGACGACGTCGGGCCCGAGGGCGTGGACTTCGTCGCGCCGATCACGTCGCTGTGGGTGCTCGAGGCCGACGGTCCGCGACGCGTGACGGATGCCGAGACCGTCGACCTCGGTGAGGTCGGCAGCCACATCACGCCACTCGGCGAAGACTTCCTCGTGCAGGACCGAACGCGCGGCCGTGTGCGCCTGCTCCGCGTCACCCGCGCCGGCGCCGTGACCGAGGTGCTCGGCGGAGACGTCGAGGTGGGCGGGCACGACGCCGCGGGCGACCGCATCGTCGCCGCCGCCGCGACGCCGGATTCGTACGGCGAGCTCTTCCTCATCGACGGCGGCGCCGCGCCTCGCGTGCTCACCGCGTTCGGCGCGCGTGCCGCCGCGGCGGGGATCGTCGCCCCGACCGAGCTCTCGGTCGACGCACGAGACGGCTACCCGGTGCACGGATGGGTCGCCAAGCCTGAGGGCGAAGGACCGTTCCCCGTCATCCTCCAGATCCACGGCGGCCCGTACGCCTCTTACGGCGTGCACCTCTTCGACGAGACGCAGGTGCTCGTCGACGCCGGCTACGCGGTCGTGTACTGCAACCCGCGCGGCTCGGCCGGCTACGGGCGAGAGCACGGGCGGAGCATCCGTCAGGCCATGGGGACCGTCGACTTCACCGACGTCATCGACTTCCTCGACGGCGCGGTCGCAGCCGACTCCGCGCTCGACGGCGACCGCCTCGGCGTGATGGGCGGCTCGTACGGCGGATACCTCACGGCATGGGTCATCGCACACGACCACCGGTTCGCCGGAGCCATCGTGGAGCGCGGGTTCCTCGACCCGACTTCGTTCCAGGGAACGAGCGACATCGGCTCGTTCTTCGGGGACGAGTACGTCGGCACCGACCCCGACGCGATCGCGCGGCAGAGCCCCCTCGCGGTCGTCGATCAGGTGCGCACCCCGACGCTCGTCATGCACTCCGAGCTCGACTTCCGGTGCCCGCTCGAGCAGGCGACCCGGTACTACAGCGCGCTCGTGCGCAACGGCGTTGACGCGGAGCTGCTCGTCTTCCCCGGCGAGAATCACGAGCTGTCGCGGTCCGGCCAGCCGCGCCACCGCATCGAGCGCTTCGCGGCGATCCTCGACTGGTGGGCGCGCAGGCTGCCCGTCAAGACGCCCTCCTGACAGATCACGCGAAGAGCCCCCGGAACCGCGGTTCCGGGGGCTCTCGTCGTACGAGGTCAGGCGTTCTTGCCGAAGCGGAACGCGCGGATGATGTTGAGCAGACCGAGCACGATCAGCGCGATGCCCAGGATCAGCCACAGCACCGCGGCGCCCCACGCCGGCGAGAACAGCAGGATGATGCCGGCGATGATGCTGAGGATCGCGAAGAAGATCGTCCAGGCCTTCGAGGCTGCGTCACCGAGCGTCGACAGCGCCACGATGCCCTCGACGATCCACATGATTCCGACGAGGATCCCGAGGAAGACCGCCAGCCACGCCGTCGTCGCACCGAGGTTGAACAGCGCCACGATGCCCGCGATGATGAACAGCACTCCGAGCATGATGTGCCCGATGCGCGCCCAGCCGCCCTTGTGCTTCGAGAAGATGCCGAGGCCCGCGTACACGAGCCCCGCCGCGATCGCGTAGATCGCGATGATCGCGGTCACGACCATCGCCGTCTTCGCCGGCCACACGAGGATGAGGATGCCGACGATGACGGCGAGCACGCCGCCGACGCCGAGAGCGGTGCGGATGCCGTTGACTGCCGTCCTGTCGGCTGCGGATGCGGTGGACATACAACGACCTCTTTTCTGGGAATTCCCTGAGAAGGTTGACCCGATCAGACTAGACCCGCGGCCGGGGGAGCGGGCAAGCGATGTCGCGTGTGTCGCGGCATCCGCAATGTGTCGCAATAACCCCTCGCGCGCACGTTCCCGGGGGCAGTACCGTGTGCCTGCAGGCACTCGAGCACGGAGGTGCGCATGGCGGTGTTCTCTCGAGGATTCGGCGCGCGACGGCGTGAGAGCGATGAGCGGCTGCCGCCCGGGCAGTATCTGACCGAGGACTTCCCGGTGCTGTCGGCGGGCCCGACGCCGCGCGTGGAGCCGGCCGAGTGGCGCTTCACGATACGGAACGAGAACGGCGACGCGACGTCGTGGACATGGGACGAGTTCATGGCGCTCCCGATCGAAGAGATCACGACCGACATCCACTGCGTGACGCGTTGGTCGAAGCTCGGCACCCACTGGCGCGGTGTATCGATCGACACGCTCTTCGAAGGCGTCGAGACGGATGCCGGGTACGCGATGGCCCATTCGTACGGCGGCTACACGACGAACGTGCCGATGGAGGACCTCCTCGACGGCAAGTCGTGGGTCGTGTTCGAGTTCGAGGGCGAGCCGCTCGATCCCGAGCACGGCGGCCCCGCACGGCTCATCGTGCCGCACCTGTACTTCTGGAAGAGCGCCAAGTGGGTGCGGGGCCTCACGCTCATGGATGAGGACGCCCCCGGGTTCTGGGAGCAGAACGGCTACAACATGCACGGCGATCCGTGGACGGAGGAGCGGTACTGGTGATCGTCGGCGACTGGCGTCCGGCCACGGTGTCCGAGGTCGCCGACGTCACCCCGACCGCGCGCGTGCTGCGCATCACGGTGCCCGGGTGGCCCGGCAGCGAGCCCGGACAGCACGTCGACGTGCGCCTCACGGCGGAGGACGGCTACCAGGCGGTGCGCTCGTACTCGCTCGGCTCCTACGGGGGCGGCGACACGATCGAGCTCGCGGTCGACGAGGTTCCCGACGGCGAGGTGTCGCCTTACCTCGTGCGAGACGTGCAGCCGGGCGACATGCTCGAGGTCAAAGGGCCGCTCGGCGGGTACTTCGTGTGGCGGCCCGGGGGAGTGAACCCCGTGCAGCTCATCGCGGGCGGGTCGGGGATCGTGCCGCTGGCCGCGATGGCGAAGGCGAGGGCGGATGCAGGCACCGGTCCGCCGTTCCGGCTGCTGTACTCCGTGCGCCGGCCGGAATCCGCGATATATCGCGATGAGCTCGAGCGGCTGGCAGGCGACGGGGGAGTGAACCTCACGTGGGTCTACACGCGCGGCGGACCCCCGGGATGGACAGGCCGCGTCGGGCGCATCGACGACGAGGTCATCGCGTCGACCGTGTGGCCCGTGGATCAGATGCCGGACGTCTTCGTGTGCGGGCCGACGTCGTTCGTCGAGCAGGTCGCCGACGCGCTCGTGCGGCTCGGGCATCCGCCCGCGAAGATCCGGACCGAGCGCTTCGGAGGTGCATGATGCGGGCCGAGAACGCGAGATCGGTCGTCGACGGCAACGCGATCGCCGGGCTGCTGGCCGAGCTCTTTACGCAGGATATGACGATGATGACGGGAACCTGCGGCGGATGCGGCGCTCAGGCGCCGTTCGCGCACAACGTCGTCGAGCTCGATGAGACGGCCGCGATCGTGCGGTGCCGCTCCTGCACGCACACGCTGTTCACCGTGCTGCGCGACGGGGAGACACTGCGGCTACGGATCGGCTCGCTCGTCGCGCTCGAGGCGCCGTGAGCGGCGCATCCGCTGGATTCCGTCGGCGGTTCGTGACACCATCGCCAACGTGACGAGCGACCCCGAGGCACTCCGGCGACTGCATGAGATCGCACTGCTGCGGCGTGTGCGCGACCGCATCGACCGCGAGTTCTCGCAGCCCCTCGATGTCGAGGCGCTTGCGCGCGGCGTGAACATGTCGGCCGGTCACCTGAGCCGCCGATTCCGCGCGACGTACGGCGAGTCGCCCTACTCGTACCTCATGACCCGACGCATCGAGCGTGCGATGGCGCTCCTGCGGCGCGGCGACCTCAGCGTGACCGAGGTGTGCTTCACGGTCGGGTGCTCGTCGCTCGGCACCTTCAGCACGCGCTTCACCGAACTCGTCGGCATGTCGCCGAGCGCGTACCGGCGGTGGGCCGCGGAGTCGCTCGACGGCGAGCTGCCCTCCTGTCACGCGAAGCAGGTCGTCAGGCCGATCAGGAATCGAGAAGCACGCGGGGTGCCCGCCGGTTAGCGTGGCGGCATGGACATCAAGATTCAGTACGCGTTCCTGCCCCACACCGACGCAGACGCCGCCCTCGCGTTCTACCGCGACGCGCTGGGCTTCGAGGTGCGCAAGGACGTCGGCTACGAAGGCATGCGCTGGATCACCGTCGGACCGGTCGGGCAGCCCGAGACGTCGATCGTGCTGCATCCGCCGGCCGTCGACCCGGGCATAACAGAGGCCGAGCGTCAGACGATCCTCGAGCTCATCGCGAAGGGCAGCTACGCATCGGTGACGCTCTCGACCGACGACCTCGACGGGCTGTTCGAGACGCTGCAGGCGTCAGGCGCCGACGTATTGCAGGAGCCCACCGACCAACCGTACGGCGTGCGCGACTGCGCGTTCCGCGACCCCGCAGGAAACATCCTCCGCATCGACCAGCGAGTCTGACCGGCCCGCCTCACCAGCCCGCCTCGGTGTCGGCCGGGGTCGATAGGCTCGACCCCGCGCCGACGAGCTCAATGGATGGAGACCGATGACCAGCGCCCCCGCGTCCGCCGCACCCCTCGCCGACAGCCACGAGCTGATCCGCGTGCGCGGTGCCCGCGAGAACAACCTCAAGAACGTCGACGTCGATCTGCCCAAGAGAAGACTGGCCGTCTTCACCGGCGTGTCGGGGTCGGGCAAGAGCTCGCTCGTGTTCGACACGATCGCCGCCGAGTCCCGGCGCCTCATCGACGAGACCTACAGTGCGTTCGTACAGGGCTTCATGCCCTCGGTCCCGCGCCCCGACGTCGATGTGCTCGAGGGCCTCACGACGGCGATCATCGTCGACCAGGAGCGGCTGGGAGCCAACCCGCGGTCGACGGTCGGCACGGTGACCGACGCGAACGCGATGCTGCGCATCCTGTTCAGCAAGCTGGGGGAGCCGTACATCGGCGGGCCGACGGCGTTCTCGTTCAACATCCCGACGCAGAAGGCGAGCGGCGTGATGGTCGGACCGAACGGCGAGAAGAAGATCGTGAAGGAGGCGATCTATCTCGGCGGCATGTGCCCGCGCTGCGAGGGCCGCGGATCGGTGTCCGACATCGACCTCTCGCAGGTGATCGACGAGTCGAAGTCGCTCAACGAGGGCGCGATCATGGTGCCGGGTTACACGCCCGACGGCTGGATGGTGAAGGGCTTCTCCGAGTCGGGCTTCTATCCGGCTGACAAGCCGATCAAGGACTTCACCGAGAAGCAGCGCCACCTCTTCCTCTACGGCGAGGTCACGAAGGTCAAGATCCAGGGGATCAACATGACCTACGAGGGCCTCATCCCGAAGATCACGAAGTCGATGCTCTCGAAGGACCTCGACGCACTGCAGCCGCACATCCGCGCGTTCGTCGAGCGCGTCGCGACGTTCACGAAATGCCCCGAGTGCGACGGGACGCGCCTCACAGAGGGGGCGCGGTCGTCGAAGATCGACGGCGTCAGCATCGCCGACGCGTGCCGGATGCAGGTGACCGACCTCGCCGAGTGGGTGAAGGGCCTCGACCGCCCGGAGGCGGGGCCGCTCCTCGACGCACTGCGCGCGAACCTCGAGGCGTTCGTGACGCTCGGACTCGGCTATCTCAGCCTGGAGCGTCCGTCGGGAACGCTGTCCGGAGGAGAGGCGCAGCGCATCAAGATGCTGCGGCACCTCGGATCGTCGCTCACCGATGTCACCTACGTCTTCGACGAGCCGACGGTCGGGCTGCATCCGCACGACATCCAGCGAATGAACGAGCTGCTGCTCCGCCTGCGCGACAAGGGCAACACCGTGCTCGTCGTCGAGCACAAGCCCGAGATGATCGCGATCGCCGACCACGTGGTGGATCTCGGTCCGGGCGCGGGTGCCGCCGGGGGAGAGATCTGCTACGAAGGCACCGTCGAGGGGCTCCGTGCGAGCGGCACGCTCACCGGGCGCCACCTCGACGACAGGGCGTCGCTCAAGCCCGAGGTGCGCGCACCCAAGGGCAGCATCGAGATCAGGGGCGCGAACGACAACAACCTGCAGAACGTCGACGTCGACATCCCGCTCGGCGTGCTGACGGTCGTGACGGGCGTCGCCGGTTCGGGCAAGAGCTCGCTCATCCACGGTTCGGTCTCCAAGCGCGAGGGCGTCGTCGCGATCGACCAGAGCGCGATCCGCGGCTCGCGTCGCAGCAACCCGGCGACGTACACGGGCATGCTCGAGCCGATCCGCAAAGCGTTCGCCAAGGCCAACGGCGTCAAGCCTGCGCTGTTCAGCGCGAACTCCGAAGGAGCGTGCCCGACGTGCAAGGGCGCGGGGATCATCGTCACCGAGCTGGGCTTCATGGACACCGTCGAGACGCCGTGCGAGGACTGCGGCGGCAAGCGGTTCCAGGCGGCGGTGCTGGACTACAAGCTCGGCGGGAAAGACATCACCCAGGTGCTGGATCTGCCTGTGAGCGAAGCGCGGCGGTTCTTCGCCGAAGGCGAGGCGAAGATCCCTGCCGCCGTCGCGATCCTCAGCCGCCTCGAGGACGCGGGTCTCGGATACCTGACCCTCGGTCAGCCGCTGTCGACGCTGTCGGGCGGTGAGCGCCAGCGCATCAAGCTCGCGATCCAGATGGGCGAGTCGGGTGACGTGTACGTGCTCGACGAACCAACGACGGGTCTGCACCTCGCCGACGTCGAGAACATGCTCGCGCTGCTCGATCGGCTGGTGGACTCGGGCAAGTCCGTCATCGTGATCGAGCACCACCAGGCGGTCATGGCGCACGCCGATTGGATCATCGACCTCGGGCCCGGCGCGGGTCATGACGGAGGACGCATCGTGTTCGAGGGAACGCCCGCCGAGCTCGTGAAGGCCAAGTCGACACTCACGGGCAAGCACCTGGCGGAGTACGTGAGCGCTTGAGCGTCGCTGATCCGGATGCGCCTGCGCCGCGGCGCATCCTGCTGTACGGCGCCACAGGATCGGGAAAGACGACCGCTGCACAGCGGATCGCAGAGCGCCTCGGTGTACCGGTGATCCTCGCAGACGAGATCGGATGGCTTCCGAATTGGATGCAACGTCCGCCGGAGGAGCAGATCGAACTGATCGAGCACGCCATCGCGGGCGGTGAGTGGGTTCTCGACAGTGCGTACAGCGCGTGGCAGCACGTCGTGCTCCCGCACGTCGATCTGATCGTCGCACTCGACTATCCGCGCTGGTTCTCGCTCCAGCGCCTCGTACGGCGAACCGTCCGGCGTGTTGTCTCGCGTGAGGAGCTGTTCGCCGGCAATCGGGAGTCCTGGCGCTTGATGCTGTCGCGCGACTCGATCATCGTGTGGCATTTCCGGTCATGGCGCGACAAACGACAGACGATGCGCGCATGGGCCGCCGATCCGGATGCGCCACCGGTGTTGCTCGTCCGGCGCGCTCGTGACATGGAGAAGTGGATCGCTTCGCTGTGACGGTGTTCTGGAGCGTCGAGACCGGGGGTTTCCGGCAGAGCGGCTGAATCAACCCTTCGCCGATAATGCACATTATGTCAGTTCGAAGACGACATCTTCGCGTCTGATGCGAATTGGCCGCTCCCCTCGACCTCCCTTATGTGGCGCTCCGAACGAGCCCACTCGTCGGCGGCTTCCCGTTGGATTCGGTCGGCGTGGACGTCCCCGGCTCGGTATTGAAAGTGTGGCTGACCTGGGTGTTGTTCGGCGTACTTGACAGGTGTTCGCGTTTTCTGCGAATGTTTCGCGTAATATGCGAACTACTCCTCCTGTCGTCCCGGGTGCGGTTCCCGCGCACCTGCGGGCCGCAATCCCGCTGTTCAACGCCGAGGAAGGCGTCTGGCTGGCGATGCTGGACGGCTGGGCGGCGCAGCAGATCGCCCGCAACCTGTCGGCGTCGACGGTGGACAAGCGCCGAACCATCGTGACCCGGTTCCGGCTGTTCGCGGACAGCTATCCCTGGTCGTGGTCCACGCCGATGGTGGACGAGTTCTTCCTCGAGCTGCGCGCACTACGCGGCGCCTCGCACTCCACCGTGCTGGGCTATCAGAACGCTCTCCGACTGTTCCTGGAGTACTTGACCGACCCCGCCTACGGCTGGGTGCAGCAGTGCTGGGACCGATTCGGCGACCACCCCACACAGCTGCTGCACCAGTGGAACACCGCCCGCCACTCGCAGGATGCGATGGCCGGCCCCGGCAAACGCCCCTACACCCGGGACGAGATCCAGGACCTGTTCGACTGCGCCGACGACCGGGTGATGCGCATCCGCCGCGCAGGCGCGAAGGGCTGGATCGCCGCGTTCCGGATCGCGACGATCATGAAGACCGCCTACGCCTGGGGACTTCGCCGCAACGAAGTCCGCCAGCTGGACCTGGTCGATCTGGCCGCCAACCCTCGGGCGCGTCAATTCGGTGACGCAGGGATCCTCTACGTCCGCTACGGGAAGGCGATGCGCGGCTCTCCCCCGAAACGCCGCACCGTGCTCACGCTCCCGGAGTTCGACTGGATCGTGGAATGCCTCCGCGAGTGGCGGGAGCAGGTCCGCCCGCTGGTGGCCCCACCAAAGTCAACGGCGCTCTGGCCCAGCGAACGCAGCGGCGTGCTCGCCGCGGACTCCCTCTCCCGCGCCTTCAACGAGGTCAAACGCGAGGCCGGCCTCGACGACGATCTCGACTTCCACTCGCTGCGCCGCTCCTACGTCACCCACCTGGTCGAGGACGGCTACGACGCCTTCTTCATCCAGCAGCAGGTCGGCCACGAACACGCCTCGACCACCTCGATCTACACCGGCCTCTCCCCCGACTACCGGGCCCGCGTCGTCGACGACGCGATCGCCCGGATGGCCGAACAAGCACTCACGAAGGAGCACTGAGCATGCAACGTCGAATCGAGCACGGCTGGCGGTTGCGCGAGCTGATGGCCGCCCGCGGGATGAACACCATCTCGGACCTGATCCCGCACCTCAGCGACCGCGGCATCCACCTCTCGGACTCGCAGATCTATCGCCTGGTCGGCGGCACCCCGGAGCGCATGAACCTGAACCTGCTGGGCGCGATCCTCGACACGCTGGACTGCAGCTTCGAGGAGCTCTGCCCCATCACGGTCCAGGCCGCGCCCGATCGCGCCACCGGCACCGCCGACGCCGTCCCCGCGCAGGGCGCGTTCCGGCCCGCGCGCGCCCGAATCCGCAAGCCGCAGTGACCCCTGGCAGGGCGGTGCGGGAGTGCGCACGGTGCGCCCGCACCGATGTCAGGTTCGCGACCACCTGGCCAGAAGGATCGATTTGCCGCCGCTGCTACCAACGCGCCACCCGCATCCATGGCACCTGCGGCCCCTGCGGTCAGCAGCGTCTTCTCCCCGGCCTCCTGGACGAGGCCCCGGTCTGCGTCGACTGCGCCGCCATCCCGAAAGACTTCCACTGCACCCGCTGCGGCCGCGAAGACGAACCCGTTCGCGTCGGCCTCTGCGCGCACTGCTGTCTCACCGACGACCTCACGGCACTCCTCGCCGACGGAACCGGCGCGGTCAGCCTCACCGTGTTGCCGCTGTTCACCGCTCTGACCCAGCAGGTCCACGCCCGCAGCGCCCGCATCTGGCTGACCATCAACCCACACGCCACCAAGCTGCTCCGCGACCTCGCCCACGACGTCGTCCCCATGGAGCACGCGACCTTCACCGACCACCCCGAGCCCGCGAAAGTCGCCTTCCTCCGAGAGCTCTGCATCGAACACGGACTGCTCCCGCCGGTCCACCTCGACGTCGAACGATTCGCCACGTGGCTTGACGACAGACTCCCCGCCGCGCACCCCGCCGACGCCCGCCTGATCAAGCAATACGCCCGCTGGGTTCACCTCAACAGGCTGCAGCGTCTCGCCGACGCCGGCGACTTGAAGAAGGGCAGCTTCCTCGCCGCGAAGCAATCCACCACCGTCGCACTTGACTTCCTCGCACACGTCCGCAGCGCGGGACTCTCCCCCGGAACCTGCACCCAGGCCTGCGTCGACGACTGGCTCGCCGCCGGCTCCACCACGCGCAGCCTGGCCCGCTCATTCGTCCGCTGGGCGATCGCGCACCGACACATCCCGTCGCTGACATTCCCCTACCGGGTGGCCAAGACCGAACCCGTCATCACCCAACAGCAACGACTCGAGCACATCGCCCGTCTGCTCGAACCAGGCGACGACTTCGCTACCGATGAGCGCGCGGCAGCTCTGCTGCTTCTCCTCTACGCGCAACCCCTCACCCGCATCGTGAGCATGCAGCTCGTCCAAATCCGCGACGAGCGCGACACGATCACCGTCTCGTTCACCGACGACGCGCTCACGATCCCCAGCCCGTTCGCCCAGATCATCCGGAAACACCTGGCAGCGCTGCCGAACCGGAACACCGCCGCCCACCGCGACACCCCCTGGCTCTTCCCCGGCCGCCGCCCCGGCCAGCACCTGAACCAGACCACACTGATGAACAAGCTCCGCGACGCCGGAATCGACCTCCGCGGCGCAAGAAACGCCGCGATGCGCGCCCTCGTGCTCGAGCTACCCGCACCCGTCGTCGCCGACTCCCTCAACTACAGCTACAACGTCACCGACAAACACCGCCGCAACGCCGGCGCCACCTTCCTCGACTACGCCACCCGGCGCAGCCACACGATTCCGCAGCATCAAGTGCCAAACAGATCCGAGACATCGCCGGGCGCCTCCACAGCATCTCCGGCGGGACTGGCATAAGGCATAAAGAATGTCGCGAGCACGGCGAAGAGGCCAGAAACAACGCCGGCTACGAGGCCGATGATCGGGTAGCCCCAGATGAACAGCCATGTGGTCGTCAGCCCCGTCACGACCCCGACGAGAACCCACCCGACGATCGGGGCGAGGAAGCTGAGCAGCACGAAAGAGATCCTCCCTCCGGCGGTATCGAGCTTGCGCGCTAACGCGACCGTCGCTAGAACCACAAAGACAGCGGAAACCACGCCAAGAAGGGTCCCCCAGCGCAACGCGGCAAGGAAGTTACCGGTGCCCTGAGCGAAGGTGTCGTAAAAGACGGCGAGGAGCGCCACCGCGATCAAGACGTCGATGAAGGAGCCACACGCTGCGACCTTCCAATAGAGCTTCGCCGTCGACGTCTTCATCCACTCAGAGTATGGGAGCAAGCACGCGTTGCAGGTGGGACCGCAAGCCCGTCAGCAAGCACTTGCCGGTCACGAATCCGCCGGGACACCAGTCTCACTTCTCGCTTCGCGTATTCTGCGCCCCTACCCCGGCCGTCTTGATGTGGGACTGTTGGCACAGAAACCGCGACCTCCGCTACGTTCGACCCACAGTCCTCGCGCAGGGCGAGAACGCTGAGTGCCCGCATGAGGCGGGCAGATTGGAGCCAGCCATGGCTGTCGTCTTCGTCTCCGTCAACAAGACGTTCGAGTCGAGCATGACCATCGACGAGCTCGCCACCGCCGCCTACCGCGCCTGGCCGCTCACTCTGGCCAAGGCGAAGGACATGACGCACCTGGTCGCCGTCCGCGAAGGCAAGCCGCTGATGGCATGGAACGTGCTGGACGCGTACGCGACCGACGAGACGTACGAAACCAACGGCGGCCCTCGCCCCCGCGTCGGGTTCGTACTCGGCTCCCCCGTTCCCCTGCGCCCGGCATGGTTCGACGTGCCCGATCTGCGCCGCGGGATCGCCTACGACCGCAACCGCTGAGGTCTCAGCCGCTCTGCTCCCGGTACTTCTCGGCGAGCAGAGCGGCGGCTCCGGCAGCGTCAAGGGCGAGGATCTCGACATCGGGCACACCGAACCGGCGCAGCTCGTCGCGCAGGTACAGCGGGACGGCCTTCTTCTCGTCGACGGTGCGCGGCTGACCTCGGTCAGGGAGGACACTGTCTTTCACGCACGCCCAGAACACGTCGGGTGTCACCTCGAGCTGGTTGCGGAGAATGTGCGCCCACATCGACGGGGCGTACTCGCTCTTGTTCACGGGGTGTGAGATGCGGGTGCGGAGGATCCGTCCGTCCCACAGCGCGAGCTCGTACGTGCGGTGGTGGGTCACCGGCTTGCCGGCGGCGCCACGCGCGCGCTCCCATCTCTCCGTGGTGCAGAAGTCGTCGTGATCCTCGCGGGTGGCGGGCGGGTGCCGCTCAGCCACGGTCCTGCTTGAACCAGTCGATGAGCTCCTCGTCCGTGGACAGCTTCACCAGCTGCACGAGCGCCCAGTTGCCTGCGTGGTTGGGCGCGTTGCGGAGATGGTCGTCCCAGTCCTCCGCATACTCGCGCAGGGACAGGATGAGGTCGCCGAGCGCTTCTTCGACCGTCGCACCCTCGGAGACGAACGGGCGCCCCTCCATGATGGCCACCACTCCCCCGCCCTCGCTGAGCAGCGACACCCGCGCCGGGACGGCGTGAGTCAGATGGTCGCGTAGGCGGTCGGCGGGAACGATGGCGGATACCAGGTCGTCCCGGCGGACGGTGACGGTGATCCCCCGGGCGTTGGAGTCGAGCACATCCTTGAGGTGTGCTCGAGCCTCGCTCGCCGTCGGATAGTCGGTCACGATCGACATCCGCCCCGCCTCCTATCGCGCGTACGTCATGTACACGCTGTACATGACGTACATCATACGCCGAGTATTCCTGAGAGGCCACCGGCGATGTCCGCGCGGGGCGGTTGGCGGGGATCCCCGTCACGGTGTCGTGCCGGGTCCTGAAGCTCGCAAGACAGCCCTACTACCGGTGGCGCAATGACCCGATCCGCGACGCGGACGTCCTCCGCGCGTATCGGATCAACGCCCTCCACGACGCGCATGAGGACGACCCGACGTTCGGTTACCGATACCTCGCTGACGAAGCACGCCGCGCAGGGTGGCGGATGAGTCGCCGGACGGCGTGGAAGCTGTGCTCGCAGGCTGGGATCCTCTCCTCCGCGCAACGCCGCCGGCGCGGGAAGGGCAAGAAGGCCGGCCCACCCGTGTTCGACGACCACGTGCAACGCGTCTTCCGGGCCGATGCCCCGAACCGGGTCTGGCTCACCGACATCACCGAGCACCGCACGACGACCGAAGGCAAGCTTTACTGCTGCGCGATCAAAGACGTCTTCTCAAACCGGATCGTGGGGTACTCGATCAGCGACCGGATGACCTCGAAGCTCGCGGTCGACGCACTCCGCAACGCCGTCGCCCGCCGCGGCGATGTCGCCGGATGCATCTTGCATGCCGACAGGGGCAGCCAGTTTCGAAGCCGCGCCATGGCCCGGGAACTGCGCCGGCACGACATGGTCGGTTCGATGGGCCGAGTCGGCGCCGCGGGCGACAACGCAGCTATGGAGATGCTCCTATCGGTGATGGCTATCGGAGAGGTACGCGCTCCGAGCCACCGCCCTACAGTCGAGGGATGCACGCCGACGTGCCGGGCGATCCGCTTGTTCGACCAGCCCTCATCGCGCAGCACCACCGCGACTTCCCGCCCGGACGCCGGTGGGTTCGCCTCCGCGACCGGCTCGACCTCGACGGCGGGCGCGGGCTCGGCGAGGCTCTGCTCCGGCGGGCCGGCCGGGCGCGCGCGGGTGAGGACGACGGTGAGATGGGTGATCGCCAGCAGCACCAGCGGCGGCACGGCGGCCACGGAGGCGGCGAGCACCGCCGGCACGTCGGCATCGGCGGCGACGATCGCGTGGATCGCGTTCGCGGTGACCGACACGAGCGCCCCGGCCATCAGCAGCAGCCACGGATACCAGGCCGCGCGCTGCCCGGCGAGGGCGACCGTGGCGACGACGATGATGCCGTCCACGATGAGCGGCCACGCCCACGCCTGCGCGTCGTCGATCCCGGAGCGGCGCGCTAGATCCGCCAGCGCCGTGAAGGACAGCCAGAACGCGCCGATCGCGATGAACACCGTGCCCGCGATGGCGGTGCCGACGACGAATCGCCGCACCTGGGGCTGACCGTTCACAAGGTCGCCCGGATCGAGGGCTGCACCGTGACCGGGGACATTCCGGCGGGCGCGGGCCCGGCCGCGGCCTGCGGGTGTGCGGTGCGATACGCGGAGCGGATCGTCGTAGTGATCTCGGGAACCGGGAGCCCGGCGCGTTCGGCGGCGGGACCGAGGACGGCGTGGGCGTCGTCGGAGGGGATGCCGGCCTCGGCGACGCGGCACGCGGCCCAGAACAGTGCACGGTTGCGTTCGCCTTCACCGCGCGCGGCGACCCAGCGGGCCAGCCGACCGGGGTCCAGGTCTCCGACGCGCTCCCGCGGCCCCGCCCACGGGGCCGGCTCGGGGCGCGGGTCCAGCAGCTCCCGCAAGGCGCCCGCGTCGACCGGCACGCCCTCGGAGGTCGGGGTGGCGACCACCGTGTAGGAGCGCTTCCCAGCGCGCCCGATCACCGTTGAGGGCGGTACGACGATGTAACCGCCGTCGCCACGGAAGTCGACGTGCGCAGCCGGCGCCTGCCAGGAGCGGTGCGGATCGTCCGGGCTTGCCGGGTAGTAGGCGTGCAGCCCTCCGGACGGGGTGCGCACGATCACAGCCCATCCGTCGACCAGGCCCGCACGCTGCGCTCGCCCGAACGCGGCGTACCCGGATCCGGCCGGGTGGACATCGACGTCGACCACCTCGAAGCCCGAAACCGCGCCGGTCGGCACGCCGATGTTCGCGGTCGGCCACCGCCGCCACCAAGCGGCCACCTGTCGCAGCTCGGCGCTCGCGTCATGGAACCCGTGCTCGGTGCGCGGCTCCTTGCCCAGACGTCGACATGGGAATACGGGGATGCCGCACTCGGCGAGAGCATGTGCCGCGTCCGGCAGCGGCATTGCTGCGGCGGCGCGCAGCACGGCGCCGAGGTCCATAGTCGGCCTCCTCCCTGCGCCCCCGATGACGGGGACCGCTTCATGGCTTGCGACCATGAGGTGCGCGAGGTTCACCACGCAGCAGGCAGACGGACGATCAGCGAGCGCGCCCATCAGGTGCAGCAGTGAACCTGACGTATCAGCCCGGCGTACCGTGAGGGCACGGAGATCGTCTAGGAAAGACGCCGAATGTGCGCGTCGCGGCGCGAATCACGCGACAACGCACGAGTTGCGGTATCGACTTGGGTAAGAGCGCACACGCCGCGGCACGACTCGCACGGCATCACCCCGGTGCAGGAGGGGTGCGGGTGCCGACGGCACTGGGTGGGGGTGATCCCGAAGCGCCGCCGGAACCATACTGCCGCAACCCGAGCGTCAGTCCACCCGACTTGCCGAGCTGCGTCCGCTACGGGCAGATCAGTCTCCTCGATCAGCCGCGTGAACTCCGTCAGCCGGGCCTCGATGAGGAACCGCATGGGGGCGACACCGACCTGCTGAGTGAACACGCGCGTCAGATGAGCGCGGGAAACGGCGACCTCCGCGGCAAGCTTGCCGACCGTCCACGGCTCAGCTAAACGCGAACGCAGGAGGTTGACCGAACGGCGCACCGGGCGAGCAATCACCGGCTGCGCGAGCCGGCCGCGCACCGGAGAGACGAACCTGTCTGGCTCGCCTCCGTCCTCGGTGAGCAGCGTCGGCAGAACGATCTCGACCGCGCGGGAGAACAGCGAGATCAGTCGCGTGGTCGCGACCTCCGGTGTGGCGGTCTCGTTCACGAGGCTGATCTGCCGCCACAGCGGTTCGATACGGTGCATCACGTCCATGCCAGGCTGCATCAACAACGCCGAACCGTCCCAGGCGTCGGGATGCACGCCTGCACGGACGCGAGTGATATCGGCGAGCACCCATCGCATGTGGGATCGCAGGAAGGCCTCGTCGAGATAGAGCGTCCACATCCGCACCGAAGGGGCCGGCCGCATTGAGCACCACATGCCTGCCCCCAACGACATTGCCGAGCCCGGCGTCAGTTCGTGGACGCCCGTGGCGGTCTCGACCTGTGCGGCGCCCTCGAGGACGTGGACGATCTTGGCATGCCCGAATACGGCGCGATGGATGCGCTCGGTTCGCACGCTCTCGATAGCTGCCAACGGTGGGCCAACTGGCCGAGCAGCGACGAATCCGTGTCGGTTCGCCCGCGGAGGGGCGTCGGGATCTCGCAAAGGCGGGGCTGCACCCCGCCCCGTCGATGATGCCGTCACGCGCTCACCAGAGCATCGTCTAGTGGCTCCCTGTATCCGCGACTCTGTTGGTGTCGACCTCCGCCCCGCATCCCGGCAATGACGAACGCGCTCGAGGCGCTTGCAGCGAGGAGTTGGGTCCAGAAACTGCTCCACCCATGACTTGAGTTCGCGCCTTGTCGAGGCCAATGAGCGAGACAAGGCCCTGAATCAGCCAAGGAGCGCCTCACCGATGTATCCGCCGCTCTCGCAGCCAGGTGGGATGGCGAAGACGGCGGAGCCGATGGGGATGGTCCATTGGTTGAGGAGGTCAAGTTCGTCCAGGCGGCGCTGGATGGGAACGAACTGAGCCGTCACATCGGCTTGGTAGGACGCGAAGATCAACCCTGACTCAGAGATGCCGTCGCCGCTGGGTGGGAGATCGTAGTTGTAGCTGCGTCGGTAGATGCGCTCGGTGCCGTCGCCACGGGCGCGCCGCATGTGGGCGAAGTCGGGGATGACGGGAAACCCTGCGGTGCCGGTGGCGGCGAAGTCGGGTTCATCAGTCTCGTTCGCCCCTGTGAGCGGTGCTCCGTTCGACAGGGTTCGGCCGATCGATGCCTCGCGCCCCACGCGGTCGAGCTCGTCCCAGGTGTCGAGGGTCATCCGGATGCGACGGATGACGAGGCCGGTGCCGCCGGCTAGCCAGCCGTCGGTGGCCCAGACGACGGAGTCGAAGTCCTCGGTTCCGGGGACGGGATTGACGGTGCCGTCGACCTGTCCGAACAGGTTCCGCATCGTGGTTCCGGATCGTTCGGTGCCGCGGGCGCGGCGGAAGCCGTCCTGGCGCCAGCGCACGGTCGCGAAGCGGCGGGCATCCTTGAGCAGCATCCGGGCGGTGTGTGCGACGGTGACCGGGTCGTCGGAGGCGATCTCGATGAGCAGGTCCCCGCCGCTCCAGGCGTCCTCGAGCTGGTCGATCGAGAACACGGGCAGCGGGGCGAGCCAGCCTGGGGCAGTTCCTCCCGCGCGGGCGACGAGACCGGGGCCGAAGCCGAAGGTGACGGTCAGGCGTGCGGGCGCGATCGCGAGCTCCGGTTCGGAGTCGGCGAGAGCGGCGACCCCCTGGGTGAGGCGCGCGGCGTCGTCGGTGAGGATGCGCATCATCCGGCGCAGCCCGTCTCGGCTCGTGCTCGGTGCGAGGTCGAGCCCGATGAACGTGGTGTGGGCCTGCGGAACGGTCGCGACGCCGGCCTGATGGGGTCCGTGGAATGGGACAGCGTCGCTCCCGGTGATCGCGTCGGCGTCGGCTGCCGATGTCGAAGAGGCGCGATCGCGGGAGGCGAGGGTGAAGTCTGCGCCGATCGCGGCGGCGGCGCCGAGGCCGGCGGCAGCCCCTCCGAGGAGGAGCTGTCGCCGGTTGACGCCGCGCCCGGAACCGGCGTCCCGGGCTTGGGGCATCAGTCGTCCCCGCCCATGTTCATGTCGTCACCTGTGTAGGTCTCGTTGGCGCCGGAGTAGTCCTTCGCCGGGGCGGTGAAGGTGTAGTCGGAGCCGTCCGAGAACGTCAGGGTGAACTCGATCTCGTCGCCTGCGACGATTGGGGCGGTCAGGCCCATGAGCATGAGGTGGTTGCCGCCCGGCTCGAGCGTGAGCGCGCCGCCGGCCGGGATGGTGAAGCCGCCGTCTTTCTCCTGCATGACCATCGAGCCGCTGCCGTTGTCTACGGTCTCGTGCAACTGCATCGAGGTCGAGGCGGTGCTGGTGGCCGAGACCAGGGTCACGTCGGCGTCGCCGGTGTTGGCGAGCTCGCCGAAGGCGGCGGACATGCCCTCGTCGGCGGCCTTGACCCAGGCGTCGGTGATCGTGACGCTCTGCCCGGCGGTTGTCGGGCCAGCGGCCTGGTCGGGCGTCGTTGTCGCGCATCCAGCGAGAGCGAGCGCAGCGGCGGCGGCCAGCGCGAAGACGACCGCCGGACGGCGGACGGTGAGTGTGTTCATCAGAATGGTTCCTTACGTCGTTCAGAAAGGGTTGGGTGTGTTCACGGAGAGCCGGGCTCGTCCGTGCCGTGTTGGGTGACGCGTCGGCGGAGGAGGCGACTGGCGATCCAGTAGCCACCGCCTGCGATGACGGCGCCGGCAAGACCGATGAGAACGATCCGTATCGCCCCCGGCGCTCCCGGCTCTCGGGTGTCTGCGCTGTCCTGCCCGTTCGCTGCTCCTGGCGCCGTGGCGGCCGGTGACGGCCGTTCGCCGGCGTCTCCGACGGCGAACGGGATGATCCCGCTGATGGGATGCCCGTCGCGAGAGACGACCTGCCATCGGATCTCATACCAGCCGTCGGGCATGCCGCCCTGCAGTGCGATCCGCGCCCTGGTGTCGTCGTAGGCGAGGTCGCCCTCGGTCCACGACTGCTCGGCGGCGTCGATCACGATGATGATGCCGCCGAGCTCCATGAGCTCTCCGGAGAACTGCAGCACGACCTCCTCCGGTGGAGCCTGAAGCACTTCGCCGTCGGCCGGGGTCGATGCGACGAGCTGGTCATGAGCCTGGGCAGACTCCGCGATCCAGAGCAGGCCACTGGTCATTGCGGCGACCGCGAGCGTGGCCGCGACGATGCGTGTCCACCCGGAAACGGGTCGTGACATGGTGCGTCCAATGCTGATCGGCACGGCAGCGCCGCACCAGGGTGAGAGCCAGATCGTCACCGTCGGCGACGGTCGACCGCGAAAGAGCCGGCTGGTTGAGGTTCACGCCCCGAAGGGTCGGAACGGACGCCAGCCGCACGCTCCCGGGGCGCGTGCGACCCGGTGCGTCAGGAGAGCGCGAGCAGAGTGGAGCGCGGTGGCCCTCTGCGGGAGATCGACGCCCCGAGCAGCAGATGCGCGAAGGGGCGCTGGTTCAGGAAGTCGCCCACCAGCCGCGGCAGGGCGACCCGGATGGCAGCCGCACGAGGCAGTCGCGGGAACAGCGTGCGCACGAGCATTGCCGTGAGCTGCCACAGGCCGACGAGGGCGGCTTCGCCGCGTCGGATCAGCAGGATGGTGACCACCGCTGCGATACCGTGCCCGACCCACATCCCGCCGTCGGAGTGATCCATGTGGGGAGCCATCTCGGTCCCGGTGTGCAGCAGCGTGATCGTCTGCGCATGATGCCCGGCGTGGCCGGCGGGGGCGTCTTCGATCAGGAGCACTCCGGGGCCGGTAGTGCCGAGCACGAACAGCCAGTGGAACAGGAGTTGGCTGGACAGCACCGAGAGCACCAGCCCCGGCAGAGACAGGACGCGCCCGGACAGCGGGAGGCATACGAACACCGAGAGCGCCAACGGCACCAGGATGCCCGGCATCTCCGGCACGGACCCTCCGGCGAGCACATGCGATATCAGCGCGATCAAGGTGGAGAACACCGCGACGAGCAGCGCCTTCCCGGCGCGCGCCTGCCGAGACAGACGCGCCCCGCGCAGCCGCGCCGGGACGGGCTCGCCGTCTCGGGCTGCTTCTGCAGTGCGAGGTCTCATCAATCTCATCCTAAGGATCGGCCGAGCCCCTCCCAGGAGCCCGCGGCGGGCGCATGGAGCACCTCCGACTAGGCCACACTATACGGTGGGGGGTATATTCGGAGCATGTCGACCCCCACGATCACGCCCGCGCGTCGCCGGGTGCAGCGGCGCACGCTGCTGCTGCTCTCCCTCGCCCAGGTGTTCAGCGGCGTCGGCACCGGCGCGGTGGTGTCGACCGGCTCCTTGCTTGCCGTCGAGCTGTCGGGGTCGGAGGCGTGGGCTGGTTCGGTGACCACGACGATGACGCTCGGCGCGGCAGTCGCCTCGGCGCTGCTGATGCGCCTGGCCCTGGCCCGGGGTCGTCGGATCGCCCTGTCGACCGGACTGCTGATCGGCGCTGCGGGAGCTGTCGGCGTCGTGCTCGCCGCCGTCAGCGGGGCCTTCTGGCTGCTGGTCGCCTCGGGGGTGCTGATCGGATTCGGGAACGCGGTGAACCTGCAGGCACGATTCGCCGCGACCGATCTGAGCGCGACCGAGCACCGAGGGCGCGACCTGTCGCTCGTGGTCTGGATGAGCACGATCGGCGCGGTCGCCGGCCCGAACCTCATCGGCGCCGGCGGGACACTCGCAGCCGGACTCGGCATTCCTGCGTTGTCCGGGCTGTTCGTGATCTCCACGGCCGGAATGCTGGTGGGCATGGCCGTCATCTGGATCGGCCTCCGACCCGACCCCTACCTCGTCCTCATCGGTCGGCAACCGCCGGCCGGAGCCGACGGAGCGGTCACGACTGCGCCTGTGCCGGGAGGTCCGCGGCCGGGGTTGCGGCAGGGCATCCGGGCGTTGTGCCCCACCCCGGATCGCGAGCCGGGCTGATCGGCATCGTCGCCGCGCATGCCGTGATGGTCGCGGTGATGTCGATGACGCCCGTACACCTGACCGGGCACGGCGCCTCGATCACCATCGTCGGGCTCACCGTGAGCCTGCACATCGCGGGCATGTATGCGCTCGCCCCGGTGATGGGCGTGCTCACCGACCGGCTCGGCGGGCGCATCGTCGCCGCGGCCGGGATGGTGACGCTGCTGGTCTCGGTGCTGCTGGCCGGGTTCAGCGGCGACGCCCACGTGGTGACCGTGATCGGGCTGATCCTGCTCGGCCTGGGCTGGTCGGCCGCGACCGTGGCTGGGTCGGCGATGATCGTCGCCGCCACCCCCGTCGCCGAGCGGGTTGCCGCCCAGGGCGCCTCGGACACGCTGATGAGCCTCGCCGGTGCTGCGGGCGGGTTGCTCGCCGGGGTCGCCCTCGCCGCGATCGGCTATCTCGGCCTCGGCGCTGCCAGCGCCGTGGTCATTCTCATCACCCTCGCGGTCCTGGCCTGGACCGCACGAACGAATCGGAGAACCCCATGACCATCCTCGCCTTCCTCAGCTCCACTCCCGGACGGTGGACCCGCGCCATCGTCGGCGCCGTCCTGATCGCGCTGGGCGCGATCCTCGGCGGCTGGTGGTGGCTGCTCGCCGCGCCCGGGCTCTTGTTCGTCCTCGTCGGCGCACTCGACGTGTGCCTGATCGCGCCGCTCGCGGGAAAGCCCCTGCGCGGCAAGGACTTCCGCGCCGCCCTTGGCCGCTGACCGGCCCAAACGAACGGACACGCATCATGCGCACGCTCCTCTCCCTGCTCTCGCTCGCCTTCGCCGCAACCCTCACCCTGGCCGGCTGCTCCAGCCCTGCCCCCGTGACCGTGGGTGAGGATGCCGTCATCATCGACGTCCGAGCTCCGGCTGAGTACGCCGAAGGGCACCTCGACGGCGCGGTGAACATCGACGTCTCCTCCCCGGCATTCGCCGACACCATCGCCGAGCTCCCCGCAGACGGCGAGTATGTCGTCTACTGCCGGTCGGGCAACCGCTCCGCACAGGCCGCCTCGATCATGCGCGACCACGGATTCGAGCACGTCATCGACGCCGGCGCCCTCAGCGATGCATCAACGGCCACCGGGATCGACATCGTCACCGAGTGAGCGTCAGCCCGCGCGACCACGAATGGTCGCATCACAATACCCGTGGGGGTATATTCAGGTTATGGCTACCCGAGAGATCACCCTCGACAACCTCGAACCCACCATCACGGGGAACGACATCGTCCTCCTGGACTTCTGGGCTGCGTGGTGCGGCCCGTGCCGCGCGTTCGCGCCTGTATTTGAGACCGCCTCGACCACCCACCCGGACGTGGTGTTCGGGAAGGTCGACACCGAGGCGCAGCAGCAACTCGCCGCCGGGTTCCGGATCACCTCGATCCCGACCCTGATGGCGTTCCGCGAGAACATCCTGGTGTTCGCCCAGCCCGGCGCCCTCGCGGCCCCGCAACTGGAACAGGTGATCGCCGCCGTGCGCGACCTGGACATGGACGAGGTCCGCGCCCAGGTCGCCGCACAGGCTCAGCAGAGCCAACAGGAGACGGCACGATGAGGATCGTCATCGTCGGAGGCGTCGCCGGCGGCATGAGCTGCGCCGCCCGCGCACGGCGGTTGGACGAGACCGCGGAGATCATCGTGCTCGAACGCGGCGAGCACGTCTCCTACGCGAACTGCGGACTGCCCTACTTCGTCGGCGGGGAGATCGCCGACCCCGCGAAGCTGCTCGTGCAGACCCCGCAGTCTCTTCACGCCGCTCTCAACCTGGACGTGCGAACCCGCCACGACGTCACCGGACTCGACCCCGAGCAGCGGGTCGTGACCGTGGACACCCCGGACGGGACGACGCGGATCGGGTATGACGCACTCGTGCTCTCGCCGGGTGCGCAGGCCGCACGACCCCCGATCCCGGGTCTGGACTCTCCGCGAGTGCGCACCCTGCGCACCGTCGATGACGCCCTTGCTCTGCGCGAGCAGGTCGAGGCCGGAGCGCGGCGCGCGGTCGTGCTCGGCGCCGGGTTCATCGGCATCGAGGCGGCCGAAGCCCTCGCCCACCAGGGGCTGGACGTGACCGTGGTCGAGCTCGCCGAGCACGTCCTGCCCCCACTGGAGGCGGAGCTCGCCGCGCTCGTGTCCGACGAGCTGCGCGTGCTCGGGATCGAACTGAGAACGGGCATCGGCGCCGCGGGCATCCAGCAGGGCGCCGAGCACGACTTGGTCGTCCTCGCCGACGGAACGCTGCTGCCCGCAGACCTGATCGTCCTGTCGGTCGGCGTGCGACCGGACACCGCCGTGTTCGAGGAGGCGGGGGTGACGTGCGAGCGGAGCGCGATCGTGGTGGACGAGCACGGCCGCACCTCCCTCCCCGGCATCTGGGCCGTGGGCGACGCGACGGTGAGCACCGACGCCGCTACCGGAGCCCGCCGCCCGGTCGCCCTGGCAGGACCAGCCAACCGTGCGGGACGACTCGTGGCCGACGACATCCTCCGACCCGGCACCGCCAGGCCGATCCCGCATGCGGTCGGCACCGCCATCGTCCGCATCGGCGCCCTCACCGCGGCGCTGACGGGGGCGAACCGCGCCGCCTTGGATGCCGCGGAGATCGAGTACCGGACCATCCATTTGCACCCGAACCAGCACGCCGGCTACTTCCCCGGAGCGACCCAGCTCCACTTGATCCTCCACTTCCGCGAACCGGACGGGCTGCTGCTCGGCGGGCAGGCGGTCGGCGCGGAAGGCGTCGACAAGCGCATCGACGTGCTCGCCACAGCGATCCGCGCGGGGATGGTCGTGGAGGATCTGATCGATCTCGACCTGGCCTACTCGCCGCCCTACGGTCAGGCCAAGGACCCGGTGAACCTCGCCGGGATGATCGGGGAGAACGTCCGCACCGGAACCCTGGCGCTCTGGTACGCGCAGGACGTGGACCGAGTCCTCGGGGAAGCGTTCGTGCTCGACACGCGCAGCCGGGCGGAGTTCGCCACCGGACACCTGCCCGGCGCGCTGAACATCCCTCACACCGAGCTGCGCGAACATCTCGACGAGGTCCGCACCGCGGCCTCCGGGCGTCCCGTCCGAGTGATGTGCGCCTCCGGGGTCCGCTCGGCCATCGCCCACCGCGTCCTCGCCCAGGCGGGATTCGACTCCGCGTCCCTGTCCGGCGGCATCCTCACCCTCCGGGCCGCGCTCGGCGACCGAGCCGCCGAGCTGCTGCGCTTCGAGGGGGCGATGCAGGATGCCTGAGCCCCGTGCGCTCCGCTCCTGCGCCGTGTCCCCTGCGGATCGAGTCGTCCGGGCGATCGCGGCCGTGCTCGTCGGCGCGTTCGCGTTGAGCATGACCGACCAGCCCTGGTGTGCGATCCCGGCCGGGATCTGCTCGATCCTGCTCGCGGTCGGCGCGATCACCGGCCGGTGCCCCACCGACCTGCTCCGCACCCGTCAGGCTGAGACAGTCGAACAGAACACCCTCGGCTACACCGACGCCCGCCAGCACATCGACATCACCTGACCATTTCCGACCGAGAGGAACCCCATGCGCACGACCGACCCCGAGGTGCAGCGTCGCATCCTGCACCGCCTCCGCCGTGCTCGCGGCCAGCTCGACGCCGTCATCAACGCCGTCGAGCAGGAGAAGCCCTGCCGCGACATCGTCACCCAGCTCGCCGCCGTCTCCAGCGCCCTCGACCGTGCCGGCTTCGCCATCGTGTCCACCGCGATGAAGGACTGCCTCACCGACCCCGACACCGCCCTCGCCGAAGACGGCATCACCACCGAAGAGCTCGAGAAGCTCTTCATGATGCTCGCCTGACCCCGGACCCCACAGACAAGACAACGAGGAGAACGTCCATGTGCCAGCAAGTCACCTGCTCACGCTGCGGCCGACCGACATGGACCGGCTGCGGACAGCACATCGAGACCGCACTTGCCGGAGTGCCCGAAGCCGACCGCTGCCACTGCCAGGAGGTGTGACCATGTGCTCAGCGACGACCTGCAAGACCTGCGGAAAAACCACATGGACCGGCTGCGGTCAGCACATCAACCAGGTCCGACGAGGCGTGCCCGCGCACCAGTGGTGCAACGGACGCCATACCCCCGAGGAGATCGCGGCGGCGAAGGCGGAACGCGGGAACTTCTTCACCCGACTCCTCGGCCGCTGACCCCAACCGCTTCGAGTTCAGTCGCGAGACGGTGTGCCAAACGACACCGCGCCACCCTCTAATCCGCCGACCGCCTCGGCCGCCGATCCGGTCGGGCTCGCTTCAGCGGCAGCTGACGGCTCACGCCCCGGGAGGTACGGAGACGGCTCCGGCTCGTGGTGCCGAACCGTCTGAACAACCATGATGGCGATGCCGAGGGCGACGACCGCGAACGACGCCCAGATGTTCGCCGGGATGCCCAACGGCGCGTCGCTGGTCGGATCGATCCGGATCGCCTCCAGGCCGCTCCGCCCCAGCCCGTACCAGATCAAGTAGACCGCGAGGCTGCGCCCCCACCCGAGCGCGAAGCGCCGCTCCAGCAGCAGGATCACTCCGGCCCCGCACAGGTTCCAGATCATCTCGTACAGGAACAGCGGATGGAACAGCGTCCCCGCAGGCAGCCCGTCCGGGAACATCGCCGCCGACGGTGAAATCTCCAAGCCCCACGGCAACGTCGTCGGCAGCCCGAACAACTCCTGATTGAACCAGTTCCCCAGCCGCCCGATCGCCTGGGCGACCAGCAGCCCCGGCGCCAGCGCGTCCGCGAACGCCCAGAACCGCAAGCCCATCCGCCGGCAGGCGATGAAGGCCCCGATCGCGCCGCCGATCAGAGCGCCATAGATCGCGTTCCCGCCATCCCAAATCGCGAACACGTCCCACAGGTTCGCGCCCGGATAGAAGTAGTCCCCGAGATGGGTGAAGACATGGTAGAACCGCGCCACCACGATTCCCAGCGGGACGACCCAGATCACGATGTCCAGCACTGCCCCACGAGCCACTCCGCGCCGTCGCAGCCGCGTCTCCGTGATCGCCACCGCCGCGACGATTCCCGCGATGATGCACAGCGCATAGGTGTGGATCGTCAGCGGACCAAGCGAGAAGCTGGCCCACGACGGGTCCGGACTCGGGATACTCGCGGGAAGCATCGACAGCCTCACCGCCCTTTCGGTCAACCAGCGGCCAGTCTACCGAAAGATCGACATGGGCACCTGGCGTGTGCCGGGGCGGATCGCGGAGAACGCGCTCTGTCGGTTCGTCCAGCGTCGGGCGGGCGAGTTGCAGGCATCGTCAGCGAAGATCACCTAGCCAGGCCACAGCCACGAGTCCAGCCCGCCGTGTCCCCGTCATCATCGCCTCGGCTTCACCATCCGATCCCGCTCCTGTTCCTGTCCTTTGGACCCCACGGCCCGATCCTCCGACTGTCCTGCTCCCGGCCGCTTCCCGAATCTCGGAGAATACCCAGCCTCAAACGAATGGATCTACGCTTGATACGCCCTGAACGTCGTGCTGCTGATGAAGCGCACCAAGGGCTCGGTTCGCTTGGCGGGGCAGGACGCCGTTGCCGAGGGCGGTGAGTTGTTCGCTGCCGGTCAGCGCGAGGGCAGTGTCGGTGACCCAGCCGTCGGGCAGTCCCATGAGCCATTCCACGAAGCGTGGCGCGGGCCGGGGCTGGCCGTCATGGTTCAGGAGGGCCGGTGCGGGGGCAGGTCGTCCGGTGAGGTGTTCCCAGCGTCGGATGGCTCTGGCGTAGTGTCCCCATCGTCGAAGAGCTGTTCGATCAGCGGCCACAGCCCGGCCGGCTCCTTGCCCTGCCGGGGTCGGGGTCCGTTCTGTGCCAGGTCGATGATCTGGTGCGAGAGGGCGATCGTGCCGCGTCGGGCTCGCACCTGTTCCAGGGTCTCCCCGCCGCGGGCGACGTCCGAGGCGAGCGGGGTGCGGAACAGTGCGCCGGGCGAGGATGAAGATGCGAAATCGGGTGTGGGGTGCGCCGACGTGGGAAGCGGGTAGGCCAAGCCAGCGAGCGTCGTACCGGAGGTCGGCCAGATCGCCGAGTACGGCGCCAAGTGCCCGTAGAGGTCGGGTTGGTGCGTCTCCCAGATCCCACGGGTCGGGTTCCATTGCGCGAAGGGCAGCCCGCGTCGCGGGTGTTGCGCGTTCGAGGACTGCGGAGAGGGGATTGCGTTCATTGTGCGTGTCCTCTGGGTCGGGGCGGCGTGCGGTGGCCGAGAGCAGGCCGCGGACGTTCTCGGCAACGACCCACTCGGGTTGCAGCACGTCGATTGCCGACGCCATCTGCGCCCACAGCCCGGAGCGGGTGCCGGGCGCGAGGCCGGCGCGCTTGCCGACCGTGGAGACGTCCTGGCAGGGGAACCCGCCGCAGATCACGTCGACGGGCTCGACCTGCCGCCAGTCGACCTGGGTGATGTCGCCGAGGTTGGGGATGCCGGGCCAGTGATGCGCGAAGACGCGGGCCGGGGCGGGGTTGAGCTCGGAGAACCAGGCCGTGCGTCCGCCGAAGACGCGCTCGACGGCGAGGTCGAGGCCGCCGTACCCAGAGAACAGTGACCCGATCCGCAGTGGGGCGGCCGGGGCGGGGGTTGAGTCGGGCATCGCGGTTCCAGAGCGGTCGGCGCGTCCCGGTCAAGACGTTCCGCCGGGCTGGTCACCTTCCAGGTGCGCGCGACGCCCACGCGCCCTGCGGCTCCTCCCTCGTCACCGCGGCGTCGACAGCTCGGTGTGGCGGCCTCGGATCGCGTTCCTGGGAGCGCCGTTCGGCGCGGCCGGTCAGCCGGCCTTCGGTCGGCCCACGCCTCTTGCAGACGAGGTTCGGCCGGTGATCTCGTTCGCACCTGACGAGCATGACGGTCTCGATGCGGGTGATGAGCGCGGGTGAGGGCTACAAGTACCTGCTCAAGACGGTCGCCTCGGGCGATGGAAACCGCGCGTTGTCGACCCCGCTGACGAGGTACTACCTCGAGGAAGGAACTCCTCCCGGCCGCTGGATGGGCAGCGGCGTGCCCGCCCTCGGCGGCGGCAGGATCGTGTCCGGCGATCAGGTCTCGGAGGTCCAACTCCAGCTGCTCGTCGGCATGGGGCGTGATCCGGTCACGGGCGATCCGCTCGGCCGCGCCTACCAGGACTTCTCGACCGCTGCCGTCCGCGTCGAGGCGCGGATCGCCACGCTGGACCCAAGCCTGGGCGTGGTCGCGCGCGGAGGCCATCGCGCAGATCGAAGCCGAAGAAGCCGCGCGCGGGACGCGGCGCGCGGTCGCTGGGTTCGACTTCACGTTCTCGATCCCGAAGGCTGCATCGGTCGTGTGGGCGGTTGCGGACGCCGGCACGCAGGCGATCATCGCCGACGCGCACCATGCAGCCGTTGCAGAGGTGGTTGCGTTCATGGAGCGAGAGATTGCGGCTACGCGCGTCGGCGCAACCGGACGCGACGGCGCCGTTGCACAGGTCGGCGTCGGCGGACTCATCGCAACCGCGTTCGATCACTACGACAGCAGGGCCGGCGACCCTCACTTGCATACGCATCTCGTGATCTCGAACAAGGTGCAGACGTTGCGCGACGGCAAGTGGCGGTCGCTAGCTGTACTGCCCAGGCAGGTTGTTGGGACTGCTGAGGGTCTTGGTGACTCTTCGTGTTAGGCCGCGGACGCGGCCTGTGTGGTCATGATGGCTTCGAACTCGACGGGCGTCAACTTGCCGAGGATGCGCTGCCGGCGGCGCCGGTGATAGG
>Ga0180218_1000251_pt1 | contig 69093 bp, 63 predicted proteins | sample eDN3rd37CKraftBY_FD_151334 | JGI IMG/M metagenome (GOLD analysis project Ga0180218, IMG submission 151334) | Enriched backyard soil microbial communities from Emeryville, California, USA - eDNA 3rd pass 37_C Kraft BY (version 2) (version 2) | ecosystem: Environmental > Terrestrial > Soil >... | reverse complement strand
GCATCTCCGGGGCGATCCAGCACCTGGCGGGCATGAAGGACTCCAAGGTCATCGTGGCCATCAACAAGGATCCGGAGGCGCCGATCTTCGGGGTGGCCGACTACGGCCTGGTGGGCGACCTGTTCCAGCTCGTGCCCGAGCTGACCGGCGCGCTCTGAGCGGCGCGCCCTCGGCGCCTGTCCCCGCGGTGGCAACGAGGTGCCTGAGCAACGAGGTGCCTGAGCAACGAGGTGCCTGAGCAACGAGGTGCCTGAGCAACGAGGTGCCTGTCCCCGCGGGGACAGGCACCCCACGCACCCCACGCACCCCGCGCACCCCGCGTTCCTTCCCGCATCAACCGCCGAATTCCCGCCAATTGCCGGGATTCGGACGCCTTCGTGTTGTATTCAAGCTGCAATAAATCCCCTCCAGGCCCCCAAAACTGAACTTTTCCTGAATTAATTCTGACGTTTAGTTGAATAGAAGAATAGGAATGAATAGCATTGTCATTCCTTGCAAACCGTTACCGCGGCAGCCGCGCGGTCTTTCCTTCGATTCCCATGTCAGAACAGAAAAGCAATCAACGCTCCGGGGGAGCGCAGCGTCCCGCACATTCATCCAAACGCCAGCCGATCCTGCGCCACGTGCCGCTGGCCCTGGCGATTGCCGCGCTGGGCACCGCCCAGGCCCAGACCGCCAGCCCCCAGGAAGACACTCTGGGCATCACGCAGATGGACACCGTGGTCGTGACCGCCTCCGGGTTCGAACAGGAAATCAAGAACGCGCCGGCCTCGATCTCGGTCATCACCCGCGAGCAGCTCGAAAGCAAGCCCTTCCACAACCTGGCCGACGCGGTCGCCGACGTCGAAGGCGTCAGCGTCGAACGCGGCGGCAAGGCCGGCGGCATGAACATCAGCATCCGCGGCCTGCCCAGCGACTACACCCTGGTGCTGGTCGACGGCAAGCGCCTGAGCCAGAACAGCTCGGGCGCCCGCCCCAACGGCTTCGGCGACGTGGACACCAACTTCATCCCGCCCATGTCCGCCATCGACCGCATCGAAGTCGTGCGCGGCCCCATGTCCACCCTGTACGGCTCGGACGCCATGGGCGGCGTGATCAACATCATCACCCGCAAGGTGGCGCGGGAATGGACCGGCCAGATCACGCTGGACGGCACCGCCCAGGGCGACAACCGCTACGGCAACAACTACGGCTCGTCGTTCTACCTGAGCGGCCCGCTGCAGACCGACAAGCTGGGCCTGTCGCTGCGCGGCGGCCTGTACCGGCGCCTGAGCGCGCACGGCAGCTACCCGGCCAACCAGGCCGAGTACGACAGCGGCGACTACTCCGGCGACATCGCCAGCTTCAGCGGCCTGGGCGACAGCCTGCAGCGCAACGTCGGCCTGCGCCTGGCGCTCACGCCCAACCGCAACCACGACATCCTGTTCGATGTCGACGCCAACTGGCAGACCTTCGACAACGCCAACGGCGAACTCGGCACCCTCAACGCCGACGTGGCGCCCAACCGCCAGGGCGGCGGCTATGAACCCGAGATGAAATTCAACCGCCAGCGCTACGCCCTGACCCACCTGGGCCGCTACGACGGCGCGATCAGTTCCGACACCAGCCTGCTGTACGACACCACCGAGACCATCGGCCGCACCAACCCCATGAGCACGCCGCGCCAGCCGAGCGACGGCGAAAAGCGCGACCTGGAGTACGAGAACTGGGTGTTCGACACCAAGTGGACCATGCCCCTGTTCAATGACCGCCACAATCTCACGATGGGCGGCCAGTGGCGCGAGCAGAAGTTCAAGGACACCCTGGTGAGCGCGCCCCTGAACCTGCGCCAGTACCAGTGGGCCCTGTTCGCCGAAGACGAATGGCGCATCGTCGACGACCTGGCCCTGACCATGGGCGCGCGCTATGACCGCAACGAGCAGTTCGGCGGCAAATGGAGCCCGCGCGGCTACCTGGTCTGGAACGCCACGCCCGCCTGGACCGTCAAGGGCGGCGTCAGCAAGGGCTACAAGACGCCGGACATCAACCTCATGACCGACGGCATCATCGGCCTGGGCGCGCAAGGCACCATGCCGCTGCTGGGCAACTCGCAGCTCAAGCCGGAATCCAGCACGTCGTCCGAACTGGGCGTGCTGTTCGACAACGGCGAAGGCCTGTCGGGCAACCTGACCGGCTTTCACACCAAGTTCAAGGACAAGATCGACACCCAGAACGTGCCCAACTGCCTGGCCGCCGGCGGCCCCGTGCCGGGCTGCCTGGACCTGGGCGTCTGGGAGCGCAACGGCGTGCCGGTGGCCAACTTCTCGCAGCGCGTGAACGTGGACACCGCCACCATCCAGGGCTTCGAGCTGGGCGGGCGCATCCCGCTGTTCGAAGGCTGGTCCTTCAGCGGCAACTACACCCTGACCGCCAGCGAAATCACCTCCGGCGCCAAGCAGGGCCAGCCGCTGGGCTCGCAGCCCCGCCACAGCCTGAACCTGGGCCTGAACTGGCGCGTCAACGAACGCTTCAACGCCTGGGTGCGCGGCGAGTACCGGGCCAAGCAGTTCAACGACATGAACTGGGAAAAGGAACAGGTGTTCTACAGCCCGTACTGGCTGGCCAGCCTGGGCGGCTCGTACGTGGTCAACAAGAACGTGACCCTGTCGGCCTCGGTGTACAACCTGTTCGACAAGAACTTCGTCAACTACGGCCCCACCAAGATCGGCACCAGCGCCCCCACGGCCGCCACCTCGTGGAGCAACTCGTACCGCCAGGTGCTGGAAGGCCGCCGCCTGTGGGTGTCGGCGAACATCACGTTCTGATCCCGCATGGCCTGCGCCCGCCGCCGCGCGGGCGGCAAAGGGAAAGCCGGCTTGCGCCGGCTTTTTCCTGCCTGCGCCGGCGCGCCCTACTGAGGTTGCAGGCCGGCATCCTTGACGATGGCGCCCCAGCGCGGCAGCTCCTCGCGCAGCATGGCCTCGAAGCCCTGCGGCGTGGTCGTATGCGCGACCACCCCGAGACTTTCCAGTTTCTCGGTGACTTCCTTTTCCTGCAGCACGGCGTTGAACACGCTGTTCAGCTTCTGCACCACCGCCGGCTGCGCGCCCTTGGGCAGCAGGAAGCCGATCCAGACATGGGCCGGAACGGTGCCGAAGCCGCTTTCCTTCATGGTGGGCACGTCCGGGAACAGCTTGAGCCGGTCCTCCGAGCCGATGGCCAGCGCTTTCAGCTTCCCCGAGCTGACGAACGCCTGCACGGCCGGCACCGTGTCGAACGCGATGTCCACCTGGCCGGCCAGCAAATCCGTCATGGCGCGCGCGCTGCCCTGGTAGGGAATGTGCTCGATGCGCAAGCCGTTCTGGTGCTTGAGCGTTTCCATCGCCAGGTTGGATGAGGTGCCCGTGCCGGGGCTCGCGTAGTTCAGCTTGCCCGGATGCTGTTTGGCATAGGCCACCAGGCCGGCGACATCCTTGAACGGCATGTCCGGACGCGCCACCAGCACCAGCGGCAGGTCCGCCACCAGCCCGACCGGCGTGAAGTCGTCCGGCGTCTTGTAGTTCACCGTCTTGTAGAGGAAGTGGTTGGTGACGGCCGCGCCGGTGGCGGCGATGGTCAGCGTATAGCCGTCCGGCGCCTGCCGCACGAACGAGGACAGCAGCACGCTGCCGCCCTGTCCGGGCTTGTTCTCCACGATCACGGGCTGGCCCAGTTTGGCCGCCGCGCGCTCGGCCAGCAGGCGCGCCACCGTATCGGTGGCCTGGCCCGGGGGAAAGCCCAGCTGCAGCGCGATCGGCTTCCGGGGATAGGCGTCGTTGGCCGTGGCCCCCGCCAGCGGGGCCGCGAGGATGAGCGCCGCGCCGAGCAGGCGCACTACGGATTGCTTCATGTCTCTCTCCTTGTACTGGTATGTGCGTGCTTGCGCCGTTATTCAGGCCGGCGCTTCTTCAGCAGATAGGTCTGCGACCCTTCCATGACGGTTTCGCCTTTCTGGTTCACCACCAGCGTCTTCATCCGCACGGTGCCGGTCGTGCGGCCGGGCTTGAGCTCGTCGATCTCGAGCGAGCAGTACAGCGTGTCGCCCACGAAGACGGGGCCGACGAAGCGCGAGCTCTGCTCGATGAAACCCTTCATCGACGCCTCGGTCATGTGCGGGAACAGGCCCGCGCCGGCCGCCGTCTGGATCACCACCTGGAAGCCGTGCGCCAGCATGTGCGGCATGCCGTGCGCGCGGCAGTACTCGACGTCGTAATGGATGGGATGGTTGTCGCCGCTGGCCAGCTGGAACGCCGCGAACAAGGCGTCGGTCATGGTGCGCGAGGGCAGGACGAAACGCTCGCCCAGCTCGAAATCCTCGAAGTAGCGTTGCTCGCACATCTGGTGCGCGGTGGGATCAAAACCAGGGGTACTCATGGGCGTACGCCTCCTTTCCAGCGGGTTGCAGTGGCGCCAATGTACATTACGGAAATTGTTTTCGCAATTACACGAAACGATCTTTTCAGGGTAAACACTCAATAAACCCCCGCCGGTATTGTGCCGGCATAGCACCTTCATATATATTGCGAAAACAATTTCTGCATAATTGATCCAAGTCGGAAAGGCACAGGAGGCAAGCATGGATCTGGGTTTGAAGGGCAAGGTCGCCATCGTGACCGGCGGCGGCAGCGGCATCGGCGCATCGATATGCGCGCACCTGGCCCGCGAGGGCGTGGCGGTGGTCGTGGCCGACATCAACCTGGAGGCCGCCCAGGCCCAGGCGGCCGCCCTCGCCGGCGACGGGGCCAGCGCCCAGGCGTGCCAGGTGGACGTCACCGACGAGGCCTCGGTGCGCAAGCTGTACGAGCAGACCGCCGCCTGGTACGGCGGCGTAGACATCCTGGTCAACAACGCCGGCTTCACGCGCGACATGCGCATCGCCAGGATGGGCATGCAGGACTGGGACAGCGTGGTCGACGTCATCCTCAAGGGCGCGTTCCTGTGCACCCGCGAAGCGGTGCGCCATTTCGCCGAGAAGAACTGGGGCAGGATCATCAACATTTCCTCGCGCGCCCACCTCGGCAACGCCGGGCAGGCCAACTACTCCGCCGCCAAGGCCGGGCTGATCGGCTTCACGCGCGCGATGGCGCTGGAACATGGCCGCTTCAACGTGACGGTCAACGCCGTCGCCCCCGGCATCATCGATACCGAAGCGGTCAAGCGCCTGCCCCACTACGAGAAGATCCGCGACGCGGCCAAGGCCACCACGCCCATCCCGCGCATCGGCCATCCCGACGATGTGGCCAGCGTCGTCACCTTCCTCGCCTCGGAGCCGGCCGGCTACCTGACCGGGGACGTCATCCATGTCACCGGCGGGCGCTACTGACGCCGCCTCGAGAGGAAACCCCGATATGTCCATCAAACCCCTGGCCGGCATCCGCATCCTGGATTTCAGCAAAGTGCTGGCCGGTCCCATCTGCACCCAGGCCCTGCAGGACCTGGGCGCGGAAGTGACCAAGGTCGAATCGTGCGACAGCGGCGACGACACGCGCGGCTGGCCGCCTTTCAGGGAAGGCGAAGGCGCGGTGTTCCTGTACGCCAATCGCGCCAAGCGCAGCATCGCGCTGGACCTGAAGTCCGATGACGCGCGCGCCGTCATACGGCAACTGGTCGAGAATGCCGACGTGGTCGTGGAGAGCTTCGGCCCGGGCGTGGCCGAACGGCTGCGGATCGACTACGACACCCTGAGCGCCATCAACCCGCGCCTGGTCTATTGCAGCATCTCCGGCTATGGGCGCAGCGGCCCGCTGGCGCACGGCAAGGGCTACGACATGATCCTGCAGGCCTTCGTGGGCATGTGCTCGATCATGGGAGAGCAGGGCAGCGGCCCGGTGCGCGCGCCGTTCTCGCCCATCGACCAGGGCACCGGCATGCAGGCCACCAGCGCCATCCTGGCCGCGCTCATGAACCGCGACCGCACCGGCGAGGGCTGCCATATCGAGGCCTCGCTGTTCGACACCGGCATCTTCTACCTGGGCTATATGTTCCAGAGTTTCTGGGAACGCGGCACCGAGCCCCAGCGCTTCGGCTGCGCGCACGAGTCGCTGTGCCCCTACGAGGCCTACCAGGCGCGCGACAAGCAGATCCTCATCGGCGTGGCCAGCGAGGCGCTGTGGCGCAAGCTGTGCGACGTGCTGCAACTGGCCGACATGAAGGACGACCCGCGCTTCGACATCAATGCCCGGCGCGTGGCGCACCGCGAGCTGGTCGCGCAGCGGCTCAACGCCGTGCTGGCGGGGCAGGACGCCTCCCACTGGCAGGACCTGCTGGTGGAGAACGGCATCCCGTGCGCGCAGATCAATTCCTTCGCCGACGCGCTTTCCCACCCGCACACGATCGCCAGCGGCATCGTGGCCGAGGTCGACAGCGAGCGCTACGGCCCCATGCGCACGGTCGGCCAGCCGGTGAAGTTCAACGGCCAGCGCAATTTCGCCGACGCGCCGGCGCCGGCGCACGGCGAGCACACCCGCGCCGTCCTCGAAGGCCTGGGATACAGCGAGGCGCAGATCGAGGCCATGCGCCAGCGCGGAACCATCAAGATTTCCTGAGCCCACCGAACACAGAGAGAAAGAACAATGAGCGAGACGTACATCGCGGGCATCGGCATGACGCCCCTGGCCAAGCACCTGACGCTGAGCGTCAAGCAGCTGTCCGCCATGGCGATAGACCAGGCCCTGCAGGACGCCGGCATCGGCAAGGACGCCGTGCAGGCGGCCTGGTTCTGCAACACGCGCCAGGGCGCGCTGGAAGGCCAGCACGGCGTGCGCGGGCAATGCTCGCTGCGCGCCTACGGCTTCGAGGGCATCGCCATCTTCAATACCGACAACGCCTGCGCCAGCTCCAGTTCGGGCCTGATGCAGGCGCACGCGGCCGTCAAGGCCGGCCTGTACGACGTGGCCCTGGTGGTGGGCGCCGAGAAGATGAACTACCCCGAAAAGCGCAAGGAGATGTTCGAAGCCTTCAAGGGCAGCTGGGACCGCGAGCTGGCCGAGCAGCACATGCAGGCGCTGCTGGCCATGGGCGAAGGCATGGACCTGCCGCCCGAGGCCCTGGCCGATACCGGCGAGCGCTCGGTCTTCATGGACATCTACGCCGCCCAGGCGCGCTTTCACATGAAGACCTTCGGCACCACGCAGCGCCAGATCGCCGCCGTCGCCGCCAAGAACCACTGGCATTCGCAGTTCAACCCGCTGGCGCAGTACCGCACGCCCATGACGGTGGAGGAAGTGCTGGCCGACAAGCTGGTGGCCTGGCCCATGACCCGCTCGATGTGCGCGCCGATGAGCGACGGCGCGGCCGCGCTGGTGGTCGTGTCCGAAAGCGCGCTCAAGCGGCTGGACGCCCGGCGCGCGGTGCGCATCCGCGGCCTGGCGGCCAGCAGCGGCTCGCAGCGCAGCGCCGACCAGGTCGAGCGCCACCTGACGCGGGTCGCCGCGCTGCGCGCCTACGAAGTGGCCGGCGTGGGGCCGCAGGATATCTCGCTGGCGGAATTGCACGATGCGTCGGCCATCGCCGAAATCCTGCACACCGAGAATTGCGGCTTCTGTGACTACGGCGACGGCGGCGCGCTGGTCGAGAGCGGCGCCACCCGCCTGGGCGGCCGCCTGCCCCTGAACGTCTCCGGCGGCCTGCTTTCCAAGGGACACCCCATCGGCGCCACCGGCGCGATCCAGGTCCACGAGGTCGTGACCCAGTTGCGCGGCGAGGCCGGCCAGCGGCAGGTGCCGGGCAACCCGCGCCTGGGCATGACCGAGAACGGCGGCGGCTTCTACGGGCTGGAGGAGGCGGCCTGCGTGGTCGGCATCTTCGAAGCGCCGTCGCGCCACTGAATCCGCCACGCCGACCAGGAGCCGCACACCGATGGCCATAGACCGCGACCAGCTGTTGAACTGGACGATACCCGACGTCCGCCATACCTATACCGAACGCGACACCATGCTGTATGCGCTGGGGGTCGGAATCGGCGACGACCCGCTGGCCCCGCAGACACTGCGCTTCGCCTTCGAGCGCGACCTGCTGGCGCTGCCGACCATGGCGGTGATCCTGGGCTACCCCGGGCTGTGGATGCGCGACCCCGCGCTCGGCCTGCAATGGCGCAGGATGCTGCATGGCGAGCAGGGCATGGCCTTGTACCGGCCGCTGCCGGTGGCCGGCACGGTCATCGGCCGCACGCGGGTCACCGAGGTCTACGACCGCGGGCCCGGGAAGGGCGCCGTGGTCCATGCGCGGCGCGACGTGGTCGACGCGGCCACCGGCGAGCTGCTGTGCAGCCTGTTCGCCACGTCCGTGCTGCGCGGCGATGGCGGGTTCGGCGGACCGCCCGCGCCGCCGCACCGCGCGCCCGCGCTGCCCGAGCGCGAACCGGACCGCGTCGAGGATATCGCCACGCTGCCGCAGGCGGCCTTGATCTATCGGCTCTCGGGCGACTACAACCCCTTGCACGTCGATCCGGAGCTGGCGGCGCAGGCCGGCTTCGAGCGCCCCATCCTGCACGGCCTGTGCACCTTCGGCCTGGCCGGCCGGGCGCTGCTGCAGGCCGCCTGCGGCCACGATCCGCGGCGGCTCGCCGGCATGAACGCGCGCTTTTCCGCGCCGGTCTTCCCCGGCGAGACCCTGCGCACGGAAATCTGGCTGCAGGACGACGGCAACGCAATCTTTCGCACCAGCGCGCTGGAACGCGGTACTGTGGTGCTCAACAATGGACAAGCCAGGCTGGCGACCTGATCCGCCGGCCGCAAACGAGGAGAATGCGATGGGTCCCCTGGCAGGACTGAAGGTGGTGGAGTTCCCGGCGATCGGCCCGGCGCCGATGTGCGCCATGCTGCTGGCCGACATGGGCGCGACCGTCATACGGCTGGAGCGGCAGCAGCCCTCCGCCGACCTGGGCGTGGAGCGCCCGCTCAAATACAACCTGCTGCTGCGCAACCGGCCCGGCATCAGCGTCGACCTCAAGGCGCCCGAGGGCGCGCAATTCGCGCAGGCGCTGCTCGAATCGGCCGACGTGCTGCTCGAAGGGTTTCGCCCCGGCACCATGGAGCGCATGGGGTTCGGCCCGGACGCCTGCCTGCGGAAGAACCCCCGGCTGGTATACGGACGCATGACGGGCTGGGGGCAGACCGGCCCCTACGCCGCCATGGCCGGACATGACCTGAACTACATCGCCATGACCGGCGCGCTGGACGCCATCGGCCGGAAGGGCCAGCCGCCCACCCCGCCGCTGAACCTGGTGGGCGATTTCGGCGGCGGCGCCCTGTACCTGGCCATGGGCGTGCTGGCCGCCGTCTTCGCCGCGCGCGGCACGGGCAAGGGCCAGGTCGTCGACGCCGCCATGGTGGACGGAGCCGCCTCGCTCATGACGCCGTTCTTCGGCATGGCCGCCGCCGGCCTGTTCAACGCCGAGCGCGGCACCAACGTGCTGGACTCGGGCGCGCCGTACTACGACGTGTACCGTTGCGCCGACGGCAAGTATCTCTCCATCGCGCCGATCGAAGCGCGCTTTCGCAGGATCTTCTTCGAGAAGCTGGGCCTGGACGCGCCGGCCGGCGACCAGCGCGCCGACTGGGATGCCCTGCGCGAGGCCATCGCCGCGCGCATCGCCACCCGCACCCAGGCGCAATGGTGCGAATGCTTCGACGGCACCGACGCCTGCGTCGCCCCCGTGCTGTCGATCGCCGAGGCCCCGTCTCATCCGCACAACCAGGCGCGCGCCACCTTCCTGGAAATCGATGGCGTGGTGCAGCCCGCCCCCGCGCCACGCTTTGGCGCCACCCCGCTGGCCACGCCACGCCCGCCCGAACCCGCCAACAGCCGGTTCGAGGAGTGCCTGGGCGCATGGGGGATGTCCGAGTCCGACATCGCGCGCTGGAAAAACAGCGCCGCCATCGGCGCGGCCCGCTAGGCGGACCGCCACAGGGCCTCTGCTAGACTCCTACGCCAACGATTCGGGAACCCCCATGAGCAAGACAGATCCCACCGTCCAGGGCAAACGGCGCCGCAAACCGATGGAGACCTCCTCCGCCGGCGCGGCGCTCGCGCGCGACGACCTGAAAGACAGCACCGACCGGCAGTTCGTCGTGGCCCTGGCCCGTGGCCTGGACATCCTCAAGGCGTTCCGTCCGCGCGAAGGCCCGCTGGGCAACCGCGAACTGTCCGAGCGCACCGGCATGCCGGCGGCCACGGTCTCGCGCCTGGCGTACACCCTGTGCCGGCTGGGCTACCTGGAGTTCAATCCGCGCCAGGAGAACTACGAACTGGGCAGCAGCACCCTGGCGCTGGGGCAGGTGGCGATGGCGCGCCGCAATATCCGCAAGGTCGCCGCGCCGCTGATGCAGCAGCTGGCCGACAGCACCAACGGCAACGTCGGCCTGGGCATCCTGCACAAGCGCATGATGCTGTACATCGAGACCTGCGAAGGATCGGGCCTGATCGGCCTGCGGCTGTTCAACGGCTCGCGCATTCCCGTGGCCACCACGGCCATGGGCCGCGCCTATCTCGCCTGCATGGAAGAAGCCGAGCGCGCAAGCCTGCTGGAGGAATTGCGACCCCAGTTCGGCGCGGACTGGCCGACGGTGCTGGTGGGCGTGCAAAAGGCCATGCGCGACATGGAACGCGACGGCTTCTGCACGTCGCTGGGCGAATGGCAAAGCTACATCCACGGCGCCGGCACCGCGCTGCGGCTGTCCGACGGCAGCCTGTACGGCATGAACCTCGGCGGCGCGGCCTACCTGCTGCCCGAGCGCGAGCTGACCGAAGTCTACGGACCACAACTGGTCGAAGTGGCCGAGAAAATCCGCAAGGCCATGAGCGTGCCCGACGAGGCCTGACCCCCGGCGCCCGGCCGGGCGCCGCATGGCGCTTGCGCTGTGCTCAAGCATGGCGTGCAATAAAATCGTTTGTCGCTGTCCCCTTGCAAGCCTAGATTGCTTGCTGACCCAATCGCCTTTTTTCAATCAGTCCTAAAGGTTGTCAGCATGCAAGAGCTGTCGCAAGACGCGGGCGCGAGCACCGTCGACGCCCCCTATTTTTCGCCCCGCCGCCTGGGCCACGTCAATCTCATCGTCCGCGACACCGACGCATCGATGCGCTTCTACCAGGACGTCGCCGGCTTCGAAGAGGTGTACCGCGTGCCGGCCATCGGCGGCGGCTTTCTCAGCAACGGCAACACGCACCATGACATAGGCATGGTGCAAAGCTCCGGCCCCTCGGGCAAGGGCCGCCCGCCGGGCCTGAACCACCTCGCGTTCGAGCTGGAAACCGAAGTCGCGCTGGTCGAAGGCTACGAGCGGTCGCGCCAGGACGGCCTGGCGTTCGAACGCACCCTGGACCATGACATCGCGCACTCGGCCTATTGCGCCGACCCGGACGGCAACTCGTGCGAACTGTACGCCGACGTCGTGCGCGAATGGCGCACCGCGCGCACCGGCGAGGTCACCAAGCCCAAACCCGCATGGTGGCCGGGCAAGACGCCTCCCAACCCGCATCGCAACTACCATGCCGACCCGCAATTGCGCCAGGTCGCGCATGCGGCGTTCCATCCCTTGCGCACGCAGCATGCCACACTGGTGGTGGCCGACCTGCGCGAAAGCATCGCTTTCTACACCCGCCGGATAGGGCTGGCGCTGCAGGCGCAGGGCGACGGCTACGCGCTGCTGGGCGGACAGTGCGGCCGGCGCGACGTCGCGCTGGTGCAGGCGCGCGGCCAACTGAGCCCCGGCTACCATCACGTGGGCCTGGAAGTCGCCGACGCCGGCGAACTGCTGCAAGCGGCGCAACGCTGGCGCGAGCAGGGCGGCCAGGTGGAGCGCCTCATCGAGCACCCCTTGCGCACGGCGGTGTACATCACCGATCCGGACGGCCTGCTGCTGCAGTTCTTCGTCGACCACGCCGCCGACCACGCCGCCTGGCGCCACCTCGACCGGGAGCAGGCCCTGTGGATCGTGTGAACGCGCCGGCCGGCGGCGCGCAGCCGGTGAACCTGACCGCCTACGCCACCCGCCAGTACGCCGACATACTCGGCATACGGACCGCCTACTATCGTTCGTGCGCCCGCCCGCGGCCGGGCCAGCCCGCCATCGTGCTGGTGCATGGCGGCGCGCCGGGCGCATCGGCCGAACTCAACTGGTTCCGCAATTTCGCGGTGCTGGCGGCGGCCGGCTACGACGTGATCGCCTACGACCAGCCGGGCTTCGGCTACAGCAGTCCGCCCGCCGACCACGGCATCGACTTCCGCTACCAGCACCTGGTCGCCACCTTGCAGGCCCTGGCGCCGGACACCGTGCATCTGGCCGGCAACTCCATCGGCGGCCTGCTGTGCAGCCTGTACGCCCTGCGCCGGCCCGCCGCCGCCCCGCGGGCGCGCTCGCTGATCCTGGCGGCGCCGTTTCCCTATTTCGATCCGCCGGCGGCCGCCAACGACCGGCTGCTGGCGCACCGCGGCCGCCTCGGCTCGATCGAACCCACGTTCGAGAGCATCCAGGCGCTGTGCATGAACACCTTCAACCAGCCCGCGCAGGTCACCGACGATATCGTGCGGCTGCGCCTGGACATGCTGGCGGGCGAGCGCTGGAATGCATACAAGGCGCGGGCCGGCGCCTCGCGCGAATTCGAGCGCGCCGACGTGCTCGGCCGGCAGCTCGATACCCCGACCCTGCTCGTGTGGGGCGTGCAGGACCGCAGCCTGCCCTGCGAAATCGGCATCGAAGCGATGCAGCACCTCAGCCGCGGGCAGTTCGTCTTCCTGACCCAGTGCGGCCACTGGCCGCAGACGGAACACGCCGACGCGTTCAACCGCCTGGCGCTGGCCTTCCTCGACGAGCACGGCCGCCCCTGAGCGCGCCGCCGCGAAACGCACGGGCCGGCTTATGCCGGCCCGTGCGTTTCGCGGCCCAACGGCCCGCTACAGGCCCAGCACCAGCCGCCTGCTGCGCGAGCGCGAGCAACACGGCAGGAACTGGTCGTTCCTGCGCTTTTCGTCGTCGGACAGATACATGTCGCGGTGGTCCGGTTCGCCGTCCAGCACGCGCAGCAGGCAAGTGCCGCAGATACCCTGCTCGCACGACGTCTCGACGAACACGCCATGGCGCGCCAGCGCCTGCACCACGCTCTCGTCCTTGCCGACCGCGAACACCTCGCCGGACGAGGACAGCTGCACTTCGAACCCCTCGTCCTCCGCCAGGGCGGCGCCGCCGTCCTGCGGATTGGAAAAGCGCTCGTAGTGGATGCGGGCATCGTCCCAGCCCTGCTCGCGCGCCTGCGCGATCACGGCTTCGATGAACCCGCCCGGGCCGCACACGTACAGGTGGGCGTCGGGCTCCTGGCGGGCCAGCGCCTGCGCGATATCCAGCCGCTGCGCCGGCGGGCCGTCGTCGGTGTGGATATGCGCCCGCGCCGCCAGGCCCGGGGCCTGCAGCCGCTCCAGGAACGCCATCCGCTCGCGCGAACGGCCGCAATAATGCAGCGCGAACCGTCCGCCGCGCGCGGCCAGCGACTCCGCCATGCACAGGATGGGCGTAATGCCGATGCCGCCCGCCAGCAACAGCGACGGGCCATCGGCATCGGCCAGCGCAAACAGGTTGCGCGGCGCGCCGATCTCGATCACGTCGCCCACGTCCAGCACATCGTGCACCGCCCGCGATCCCCCGCGCGAGGCGGGTTCGCGCAGCACCGCGATCTGGTAGCGCGCCGCCGGTCCGCCGTAGCGGCACAGCGAATACTGCCGGCTGATGCCGTTGCCGACATGGACATCGACATGGGCGCCCGGCGCATAGGCCGGCAAGGGCTCGCCGTCCAGGCTTTCGAGCTCCAGCACGCAGATGTCGCGCGCCCCGGACTGCTTGCCCGCGATACGCACCGCCAGACGCTCGCTCATTGGGGCACTTGCTCCTGCGTCGCCTTGGCGTCGGGAACGGCGGGATAGCTCAGGCTTTTCAGGAAGTCCGCCAGCTCGCGCGTCTCGGCCACCGTATCGACGGGCGCCATCGAGAAGACCGTGCCGTCGCGCACCAGCGCCCGGAACTTGTGCAACGCCTCCGGGCTGGCCATGAAATCCAGCACCTTGCGGCGCGCCATCACGATCGCCAGGTCGGCGCTGACCAGCTTCTCCTTGGTCCGGTCGGCGATGCGTCCCATGCCTTCCTGCATGGCGCGATCCTGGTCGTTGACGCCATGGATGCCCGTGGTGGACGTGCCCTTCTGCGCCTCCCGGTTGACCAGGTAATCGTTGCGCCGATTGCGGATCGGCGCCCAGGTGTCGATGATGGAGCCGTTGTTGAGCTCGACCGGGCCATAGCGGTACTCGGGCGGAAACGAAATGCCGCGCTCGACGAACTCCAGGAACGCCTGCGGCAGTTCGCCGTCCAGCACGTAGTTGAAGTCCCAGCAATAGGTGTTCTCGTCGTCGATCGGCACCCAGGCCCGGCCGCCGATGGGCCAGGCCGCGCTGGGAATGACCGAGAACATGGGGGCCATCCATTGCGTGACGCGCCAGTAGAAGCGCTCGTCGGCGCGGCGCCGCGCGATCGACATGAATCCGATGGGCGTTTCCTCGACGTTCAGTTCCGGCCTGGGATCCTTGTAGGTGTAGGTGCGGTGCACGCGGTCGGACGCCACGCCCTGGTCCGACTTGTGCAGCGTCGATACGTGCGAGCTGTCGATCTCGCCTTCGGCGCCCTGCATCCAGTTGGTCTCCTGCACCCAGACGCTGGCCAGCCGCTGCGTGTCCGGCAGGTCGATCCATGGAAACCGCGGCAGCTCGGGCGCCGGCCCGGTGCCCATGTAGATCCAGACGATGCCGGCCTTCTCCTGCGCCTGATAGGCAGGCAGGTGCATTTTCTGGCACAGGTTGGAATTCTTCTCGCTGGGCATCTCCAGGCACTGGCCGTCGCGGCCATACAGCCAGCCGTGGTAGGAGCAGCGGATGCCGCGTTCCTCGACCTTGCCGAAGAACAGCGGCGCGCCCCGGTGCAGGCAGTGCGCATGCGTGATACCGACCTGGCCGCTGCCGTCGCGAAACGCGATCAAGTCTTCGCCCAGCAGGCGCAGCCGCACCGGCGCGCGGCTGCCCTCGGGCAGCTGGGACGACAACACAGCGGGCAACCATAATGAGCGGAAAAGCTCGCTGCCCGGCGTGCCGGCACCCACCCGGCACAAACGCTCATTATTTTCCTTGGTCAACATGACGTTCTCCTTTGTGCTACTTTCCCGCGACGCTGGCCACTGCACTCATGATCTGCTTGGCCGCGGCTTCGCTTTGACGCAACTGCTCCTCGGTGCGGACCTCGACGACCTTGACATCAGGCATCATGGCCTTGATTTTCTGTGTCGTGGCCGAATCCGGATCGTGGAACAGCGACAGATACTCTTCCTTTTCCTGGATTTCGGCCCCCTCGGTGGCCAGCCACGCCAGGAACAGCTTGCCCAGGTTGGGCTGGGGCGCGCCCTTCAACATGAACATGAACAGCGGGCCCACCGGCATGGTGGCCAACGGCGCCCACTCGATCGGCGCGCCCTTGCGCTTCTGCGCCTCGGCCAGGGCCGTATAGCCCGACACGCCCAGCGCCACCTCGCCGTTGGAGATCGCGCCCACCACCGCCGGCGGTCCCGGCTTGAACCGCGGCTTGTTGGCGATCAGCTTGTTGGTCAGCTCGACCGCCTTGTCCACGCCGATGTCCACCGCCAGGATGTCCAGCGGCGGCGGCGTATTGTTGGCCATGGCGAAGCGGCCCTGCCATTTCGGCTCGGTCAGCTCCCATATATCCTTGGGCACCTCGCCGGCCTTGACCAGGTTCTTGTTGTAGACCATGACATACTGCACGTCCCATTGCCGCAGCATGCGCTTGCGGTAGGACGGCAGCACGCCGTCGACCGCGGCCGCCTTGATCTTGGGGAACATCTCGCCGAAATCGCCGACCCAGTCCACTTCGGCGTCCAGCCCGTTCCTGGCGAACCAGTTCTCGTACGTGTTGTAGCCGTAGCCGCCGATGGCGCTGGGCACCGCCAGGCCGGCCGTGGCCTGCTGGTGCACGCGCGGCGCCGATACGGTCGACGTCAACGGGGTCCACTCCCAATTCACGTCGATGCCGAAGCGCTTCTGGAACGCCTCCATGATACGGCGCTGCGCCTGTTCCGACTTGGGCGAACTGACCATGATCACGAACGGCCCGGCGGCGGCTTCCTTGCGCGCCGCCTCGACGATGGCCTGGTTGTCCGCCGCCTGCGCGGCGAATACGGCGAGCGACGACAGCGCCACCGCCGACAGCCACTGCCCGCCGCGCTTGATCGCGGTCCTCCTGGAACTGCACGTCTTGTCTTGCATTGCCTGTCTCCTGATCGTTGTTTTACGTCCGGGGCCTTTTGTTTTCATGGAAAGCCCCGTCGGATTACTACTCTAGGAACTGCCGCCTCGCCGGACAAACGATTTCTCCGTCGCTCATGCATGACCTGTGCTCAGCTATTGCGCTCGTCGACCCGCGCCATGTACACCTGCAGGGGCATGACCACCGCCGCCAGCAGCACGATCAACACCACCGACAGCGCCGCCGCGCCCGGCACATCGGGATAGCCCCACAACAGCCACAGCGCCGAACTCAGCATGGCCGTCTTGGTGGTCAGGAATATCAGCGGAATGCCGACGTCGCGCATGCCATGGGCAAAGACCAGCAGCCACCCGTTGAAGATCTGCGTGCGCAGGATCGGCACCAGGACGCGCCACATGATGCGCAACCGCCCGACCCCGCTCAGAATGGCGGCGCGCTCGATATCGGGATGCACCTGGATCAGCGCCGCCGAGATGACCCGCGTGCCGAACACGAGATTGACCACGACCTGCGCCAGCAGGATGGCGGCGATCGTGCCGTAGATGGGCGTGCGCACATACAGCAGCAGCACCGCCAGCCCCAGGACGATGTTGGGAATCGCGATCGGCAGGAACGACAGCACATCCAGCCAGCGGCACCAGCGGTTGACCGGACGCACCGAGACGTACGCGACCAGGAAGCTGACGCAGATCGCCAGGGTCGAGCCCAGCACCACGACGATGGCCGTATTGGACAGGCTGCGCTGGAACAGCGCGGAGGAAAACAGCTGGCGGTAGTTGTCGAACGAGACATTGGCCAGCGCCTCGATCGAAGGCAACGTGTAGAACGGCAGCAGGCTGGCCCACAGCAGGATCAGTACCGGCATGAAGGCCAGCAGGAAGAACGCCACCGCGTAGCCATGCACGGCATGCCGGCGCCAGCCCAGCTCGCGCGCCACCAGCCGGAAGTTCTTGCCGCCGATGACGGCGAACTTCTCGGACTCGCGGGTCAGGCGCTGATACAGCAGCACCAGGAACAGCGCGATCACCACCAGCACGATTCCGAACGCCGCGGCCAGGTTGTAATCGGGCGCGCCCAGCTCGGCCGTGCTCAGCAGGTAGATGCGGGTGCTCAGGACCTGGATGCCGCCGGTCAGGCCGATGGACAGCGGAATCTCGAAGACCTGGATCATGATCATCACCGTATAGATGAAGACCGACAGCAGGCCGGGCAGCAGGATCGGACCGACGATGCGCAGCAGGATGCGCCAGGGAGACACCCCCGCCAGCGTCGCCGGGAACTCCAGCTTGTAGTCCATGTTCCGGATGATGCCGGACAGCATCACGTAAATGGTCGGCGTCAGCAGGAAGCTGCTGACCAGCACCATCATGCCCAGGCTGTAGATATTGATCGGGCCGTTGTGCGTTTCCAGGTCGAACCAGGTGCGCAGCAGATGATTGATGTAGCCGTTGCTGGGGTTGAGCAGCAACACCCAGCCGAAACCCTGGATGAGCGAGGGCAGCGACAGGGTCAGGATCATCAACACCCGCACCGTGACTTTGTAGCGGAAATCCGTGCGCTCGGTGATCCACGCCCATAGCGTGGCGAAGAACGTGGCGATCGCGATCGTGCCGCCCACGTAGATCACCGTGTTGGATATCAACTGGCCCAACCCGGGCTGGCTGGCCAGGTTGACGAAGTTCTCCAGCGAGAACCCCGCGGGATCCAGCCACAGTTTGCCCTGGGGACGAAAGGCCGTCAGCAGCAGGACCAATACGGGCAGAACGGTCAGCGACACCACCAGAAAGCTGACCAGGCCAAAAATGGCGACCATGCTGACTACTCCTCGATGCAGTGGATTTTCTCAGGGGGGTAGTGCAGCTCGACGTGGGTGGCGCCCGTGTCCATGGCGCGCGCATTCACGTACGCGGACACGGCCTGGCCGGGATCGGCCGGCGCGCGGCACACGACCTCCATGCGCTCGCCCAGGAAAACGCAGCGCTCGACCGCCAGCGCATACCGGTTCGGCCGGTCGCGCGGCCCGTCGGCGGCAACCAGCTGGAAATCCTCCTGCCTGAGCACCAGCGTGGCCTTGTCGCCGGCCTTCAGCGCCGCATCGCGCCGCGGGAAGACCACCGGCCCCAGCGCGCAGCGCGCCAGCACGTCGCCCGAGCCCGCATCGACCTGCTCGACCGTCGCCTCCAGCAGATTCGGGGCCCCCATGAACTGGGCCACGAAGCGCGTTCCCGGCTGGTAGTAGATCTGGTGGGGCGTGCCGATCTGCTCGATCCTGCCTTCGCTCATCACGATGATGGTGTCCGACATCGCCAGCGCTTCCTTCTGGTCGTGCGTGACGTAGACCGTCGTGATGCCTTCCCGGCTGACGACGTCCCGGATCTGCTTCTGCATGGCGTCGCGCAGGTTGGCGTCCAGGTTGGACAGCGGCTCGTCGAGCAGGATCAGGCTCGGGCTTTGCGCGATGGCGCGCGCCAGCGCCACGCGCTGCTGCTGTCCGCCGCTGAGCAGGGGCGCCGGCCGGTCGGCCAGGTGCGCCAGGTGGACCTTCTCGAGCGCGGCGTCGGTGGCCTGCTCCAGCTCGGCGCGGCCGCGGCGGCGCTGGCGGCCGTTGAGCAGCGGGAAAGCGACGTTCTCGCGCACGGTCATATGCGGCCAGATCGCGTAGCTCTGGAACACCATCGAGATGTTGCGCCCGGCCGCGGGCACGTACACCGAGGTGCCGCTGTCATAGACGGTACAGCCGCTGATGTCTATCCTGCCGCCCGAGGGCTTGTCCAGGCCTGCCAGCATGTTGAGCAATGTCGACTTGCCGCAGCCGCTGGGGCCCAGCAAGGTGACGAAAGCGCCCGCCGGCGCTTCGAACGACACGCCGCGCAAGGCCTGGTGGTGCTCGCCCCGGCGCGTGTACCCTTTGGTGAGATCGGTGACTCGAAGACCCATGGTTGCCACCTCAGCGCTCGACCTGCCTGCCGGTCGCGCTGGATTCCAGCACGGCCAGGCACACTTCCAGCGTGTCCTTGCCCCAGCGCGCGTCGCGCAGCGCCGGCGCCACGCCGGCGATGGCATCGCGCAATTCGTCGATCGTGTCGCCCTGGCTGAACGGTCCGCGGCCCGTGATGGCCGGCACCTCGCGCACCCCCTCGTCGCCGTAGACCAGCACCCCCTCGGGCGAGGCGCGCAGGTCGGCGTGCTCGCACGTCACCAGCATCACGCCGAAGTGCGGCTGCTTGCGGTCGGTGTTGCCGGACTCCATCGACTTCGAGATCGGGCCGCCGAAGCCATAGCGGGCACGGCGCAGTTCGGCCTCGTCGCCCTGCAGCTGTTGCAGCACCTTGCGCGCGCCGCCGTGGTTCGGCTTCTTGGCACGGCCCCCTTCGGCCAGCCAGAAATGCATTTCGTCGCTGTCGAAGTGGTCGTACCCGCTGTACACCATCACCGCGCAGGCGCCATCCTCCAGGGTCAGCATGGCGGCGCAATTGCCTTCGGTGGGACGCTTGGGGTCGAGCCGGCCGGTCATGGCGCGCACCGCGGTGATGCGCTGCCCCGTGACGGTCTTGATACTGTCGATCTGGTGCGGCAGCTGGTTGTAGATGATGCCGCCGCCCTTGCTGGTGTCGAGCTCCTCGGGCCGGCGCGGGCGATACAGGAAGTCCGTGTAGTTGAAGCAATTGAGCATGGACACGCGCCCCACGCTGCCTTCCTGGACGATGGCGCGCAGGGTGCGCACCACCGGGTCGTGGCTGCGCGACGTACCCACCACCAGGTGCACGCCGGCGCGCTCGACCGCCTCGATCATGCGATCGGCCTCGTCGCGGCTCAGCGTCAGCGGCTTCTCGACGATGATGTGCAGGCCCTGCTCGCTGGCCTGCACCACATGCTCGCAATGGAACTGGTGCGGGGACGCGATATACACCGCGTCCATCTGCACGTGCCGCATCATCTCGGGCAGGGTGGCGAACACGGGGATCCCGTATTCCTTGCCGAACCGCTCGCGCACGTCCTCGTTGGGATCGCAGGCGGCCACGATCTGCGCATCGGGATGCTGGCGCATCGCCGGCGCCATCAGCACCGATCCCGCGAAACCCAGGCCGCAAATTCCGAATCGTATTTTCATTTTCTGTCTCCTCCGTGGTTGCCGGCGGCTATACGTGGCCGTATTGTTCGAGCGCCTGGGCCAGCGTCAGCCCCTTGGCGAGATCGATCCGGATCTGCCGTTCGGTGTCGGTCAGCTTCTCGGCCTCGGCCAGCACCTGTTCGACCACTTCCATGGGAATGACGATCGCCCCGTCCTCGTCGGCCAGGATGAAATCGCCGGGCCGCACCTGTACGTAGGTCGACGTCGCGCCGCGCAGGTAGACCGGCACCTGGCTGTCGGTCACCTTCCAGCGTCCGATCGACTGCACCGGCGTGCGGTACCGGGCGTACACGGGGAAGCCGTGCTCGCCGATCCAGCGCACGTCACGGATGCCGCCGTCGACCAGCGCGCCCACGCAGCCGCGCTCCTTCATGCCCAGCGCGATCAGTTCGCCGAAATAGCAGATGCCGTCCCCGTCGCCGCTCCATACGCTGATCTCGCCTTCCGAGATGCCGTGGCATGCCTGCATCTTGGCCGCGTCGCCGCCCAGCGGATAGGGCGTCATCTGGCCGCGTATCGTGTAGGCCCAGCCGGCCAGCCGGCCGCCATTGGCGGGGTAGGGCGAGAACTCCCGGGCCAGCCCGCAGTCCAGGTAGCCGAGGGTATCCAGCACATCCGCCACGTTGGCGGTGTCGACCGCCGCGAACCGTTGCCGGATGTCATCGCGCTGCGCTTTCGAGAACATGTCTTGCTCCTGTAATTTCGGTTTTGCTGCAGATCAGATGCCGGGAATCAATCCGCCATCCACGCGTACCGTCGAGCCCGTGATATAGGACGCGGCCTCGCTGGCCAGAAAGGCGACCGTGTCGCCGTATTCCTGCGGACGCCCGTACCGGCCGGCCGGGATGCTGTCCGTGCTGGCGTCCACGATCTCGGCCAGCGCGCGGCCCTCCCGGCCCGCCTTCGCCTCGTCCAGCTGCTGGATGCGCCGCGTCGCGATCCGGCCCGGCAACACCACGTTGGCCGTGATGCCGGCCGCCGCCACCTCGCGCGACAGCGTCTTGGACCAGCCCAGCAGGGCGGCGCGCAAAGTGTTGGAAATGCCCAGGTTGGGAATCGGCGCCGCCACGCCGGACGACGCGCTGGTGATCACCCGCCCCCAGCGCGCCTGCCGCATGCCGGGCAGCACCGCGTCGGTCAGCCTGATCACGCTGGCCACCATGGCGCGAAAGTGCTTTTCCCAGTCGTCCGTGTGCACGCCCTGCGCCAGCGTGGGCGGCGGACCGCCCGTGTTGTTCACCAGGATCTGCACGTCGCCCCAGTGCGCGGCGATCCGCGCCACGCGCGCCTCGGTATGGTCGAGTTCGGACAGATCCCAGTGCATGGGCATGGCCGTTCCGCCGGCCGCCTCGATCCGGCTGGCGGCCTGCCTGGCCGCGTCCATGTCGATGTCGGCGACCACGACCCTGGCGCCTTCCCTGGCCAGGCTGTCCGCGATGGCGCCGCCCAGGCCGCCGCCGCCGCCCGTCACCAATGCAATCCTGTTTGCGATACCCAAGTCCATGGCGCGCCCCTCAGGTACCGACGCGCACCGGCGCGGACATCTTGCGCAGCATGGCCATGACGCTTTGCGCGGTAATGCGACCGGTCTTGGGGTTCTCCGACGGGATGTTCTCGATCGTCATGTTCAGCAGCGCGGCATCGGACACCACTTCGATCGTGTGCGTATTGCGCACCACGCCAGGGTCGGCCCACACTTCCAGCTGCGTCTCGTCGGGGCCGATGCCGGCCAGCGACAGCGCCACGGCCACGTTCAGGTTGGCCGGAAATCCGCGCGCCGCCGCGCGCGCCGAGCCCGAGTACAGCAGCAGCGGCTCGGTCAGCCCTTCGATGTTCAGGTTCCGCTCGGCCAGGATGGGCGCGCCCTTGAAGCCGATCGGCGGCTTGCGCGAAACCATCTTCACCGACTCGATGCGGCCTTCCGCCGCCGCCGTGACGGCGTCCAGGCCCAGCAGGGCGCCGGTGGGCACCAGGATCTGCCCGTCGCTCGACCCGGCCTTGCGGAACAGGTCCGGAAACTCCAGCAGGGCGCCGACCGACAGCACGATGACTTTCTTGCCCGCATCCAGCACCGGCTCGACGATCTGCGGCAGGACGGCCGCCGGCGCGCACTCGACCACGATATCGGCGTGGCGCGGCAGCTCGTGCAGCGGCACGGCCGGCACCGGCCGGGGCAGCGATGCGATGAAATCGGCGGTCCTGCCCGGGTCGCGCCCGCTGACCGCGCTGAGCCGGCAGCCGGCCACTTCGTTGCGCGCCAGGCGATTGGCCAGCGCCTTGCCGATCGCGCCGAGCCCCGCAACCGCGACACCCAACTCCTCTCTACTGCTCATTGCTTTCCTTTTATTCATCTATAAAATGGGCGGAACGCTACGTGAAGGAATGTATGCGGCGGCAAATGGGGCGACAAACGATTTGTTCTCGGCCCAGGCATGACGACAAGTAATGCATCGAGCCGCCCGTCCCGCACAGAAAAAAGCGCAGGAGGAGAAAGAGGTATGCACAAGGCCTTGCCGTCCCTTATCGCGTTGCGCTTTTTCGAGGCGGCGGGACGGCTCCAGAGTTTCTCGAACGCGGCCCACGAGCTGCACGTCACCCAGGGGGCCGTCAGCCGGCAGATCCGAGCGCTGGAAGACGAGCTCGGCGTCAAGCTGTTCAATCGCCTGACCCGCAAGGTCGAGCTCACCGACGCCGGCCGCACCTACCTGGCCGACGTCGACGCGGCCTTCGCGCGTCTGCGAGCCGGCACCGAACGCCTGAAGGCGCAGCAGGAACACACCATCCTGCGCATCAGCGTGCTGCCCTCGGTCGGGCCATCCTGGCTGATGCCGCGCCTGGGCTCGTTCACGCGCGAGTACCCCTACATCGAGATCCGCATCAGCAGCTCGATAGAGCCCGCCAACCTGCAGGCCGGCGACGCGGACGTCGCCATACGGGTCGGCGCCATGCCCGGACACCAGTACGGCAGCGACTCGCCGCGCATCGATCTGGTGATGACCGAGGACTGGCGCGATGTCCTGGCGGAAGAATTGATGGAGGACGTGCTGGTGCCGGTGTACTCGCCCAACATCCTCGAAGTGAACGCCAGGCTGGACGACAAACGGGTCTTCCAGACCCTGCCGCTCATCCACACGACCAGCCGGGCCGACGCCTGGACCGGCTGGATGAAGGCCTTCAACCTGCACGAGCCGCCCGCCACGCCGCGCATCGAATACGGCCACTTCTTCATGTCGCTGGACGCCGCGCGCCAGGGGCTGGGCGTGGCGCTGATCCCGGAAATCATCTACCGCAGTTCGTACACCCAGGGCCTGCACTGCGCCTCGCAGTACCGTACCCGCAGCGCCGGCGAGTACTACATGCTCACCCTGAACCGGCACGCGCAAAGCCACCACGTCGCGGTATTCCGCGACTGGGTGCGCAGGCAGTTCCGGGAGTTCAGGCACGGCGGGAACGCGCCCGGATAGGGCGCCGGGCGCGCGCGCGCCGGCGCCCGTGCGCCGCCTAGCCGAGCAGCGTGATGGATTTCGCCGCCGGATCCAGACGGATCGCGGTCCCGCTGGCGATGGCCTGCAGCAGGCGCGGGTCGAATCCTTCCATGATGGGCATGCCGGCCAGCACGGCTCCCTGGACCATGACAGGGTTGAGTTTGCCGAACACCAGGGCCTTGGGCGCGATCCCCTTGTGCAGCAGGTCGTAGAACGCCCAGCCGCCCGCCACGCCGCCCTTGGCGGTCGGGATGACGAGGATGCGATCCTTGATGGATTCGCCTTCCGCGCTGTGCCCGATGCGCGAGATCACGCCGCTCCAGCGGTCCAGGTCGTAGCGCGGGCTGAACCCCTCCCGCATGACCAGGGCCTGGCCCTCGACGACCGGTCCCCAGGCGCGGTCGACCGCAAAAACTTCGCTCATCGGAGTTCTCCCGTGCAGGCTATGTCCACGCAATCCGCCGTGCGGCGCAAGACGGTGTTGAAACGATGGGCGGTGATGGTGTTGACCAGCTTGCCCGAATTGGAGATCAGGTTGGTCCAGCCGTTTTCCTCGCGGATCTTCGACAGGCGCTGCAGGATGTAGAAGCACACGCCCTGCAGGATCGTCACGCCGGCGGCTTCCAGCACGCCGACATAACCCAGCCGTTTCGCATCGCTGTAGATCATGTGGTTGGTGGTCACCACCGCGGTCATGCCGGGCGCCACGCGGCGTCCCTCGAACCGCTCGGAGAGCGACTGCATTTCGTACAGCGACAGCTGCGGCCCCGAGAAGACCACGATGTTCGAGCCGCCGTCCTTGTACTGGCAGGCGTCGAAGACGGCCTGCACATCGGCATCCGTGACGGTCATGGATGCGGCGGGCGCCGCGCCGCCGAACGCGGCCTCGGCCGTCGGCGCTTCCGGCGTCGCGCCGACCATGTGGAACATCGCCATCGAACCATAGCTCGCCAGCGAGGCGCCGAGATGCTTCAGCTCATCGGACATCGGCGTCTTGTCATAGCCCTCGATCACGGGAACCGCGAAATAGTCCTGGTTGGGATGCCCGATGATCTTGCCCAGCGCGCCCCAGTCGGCGAAGTCGCGCATCTGCGCCTGCAGCCTGACATGGATGGTTCCGCGCCGCGCCGCGTCGAGGTGAAAGCCATACTCCGGCGTGCGGCCGGTCAGCGCAGCGGCGAAACTGGACTTGCCCGCCTCGAAGTTCGTGCGCGCGCCCAGCACCGAATTCGCATAGATGACGGTACCCGTGTCGCCCCAGGCAACGTGCTCGCCGATCTTCGGCTGGTAGACGGTCTGATACGGGATGCACGAGTCGGTGGCCGCGATGCGCATCGTCTTGTAGCGCGAGAGGATGTCCTTCTCTTTCTCCTCTTCCCCGGGATCCTGCGTCATCCTGGGATCGGCGTGGAAATGCATGCACTGCGCATTGCTCGACGCGGGCACGGCACAGCTGGCATGCTGGTCGGTCATGTGCCGCAGATGCTCCAGCCCGCCATCGCCCATCACCTCGATGTCGCCCATCACATGGGCATGGGTAATGGGAACGAAACGCGTGGCGCCGAAGAAGTTGCCGACCTGAATCTGGAATTCGATCGCTTCCCGCACCGCGGCGCCCTTGTCGCCGCGCAGCATCGCGAGTTCCTCCTCGCTCAGCCGCATGGTCCCTTGATCCAGGGTAGTTGTGTTGCTCATCGTCTTTCCTTCGTTGTTCAGTCCGCTTTCGCGCCTGATTCCTTGACCAACTTGCTGTATTTGCGCCTTTCCGCATCGACGAACCCGGCCATTTCGCCGGCATCCATGAACGCGGGACTGGCGCCCTGCGCCTGCAGGCGTTCGGCGAAACGCGGCTCGCGGGTAATGGCGCCGATTCTTTCGGACAGCAGCTTGATCACCTCCGGCGGCGTCGCGGCCGGCGCGAACACGCCCTGCCAGTTCTCGATGGCAAAGCCCGCGAACCCCTGCTCGGCCATGGTCGGCACGTCGGGCAACAGCGCGGAGCGCTCGGGCGTGGTGACCGCCAGCGCCCGCAGCTTGCCGGCCTGCAGGTGCGGCAGCGCCGGCGGCAGGCCGGAGAAGAACATATCGACCTGGCCGCCCAGCAGATCGGTCATCGCGGGCGCGCCGCCCTTGTACGGGATATGGGCGATGCTCGCCCTGGACTCCAGCCGGAACCATTCGCCGGCCAGATGCTGCGGCCCGCCGGTGCCGGACGAGGCATAGTTCGCGGTGCCGCCCTTGGCCTTGATCTGGGCCAGGAGGTCCGCCACCGAATGGGCGGGGCTGCGCGCGTTGACCACCAGCACCAGGGGCGCGGACGCCACCCGCGCCACCGCGACGAGGTCCTTGGCCGGGTCATAGGGCATCTTGGCATAAAGCAACTGGTTGATCGCCACCTCGGCGGGCGACCCGACCAGCAAGGTATAGCCGTCGGCGGGCGAGCGGGCCACGGCGTCGGCGCCGATGTTGCCGCCGGCGCCGGAGCGGTTCTCGACGATGACGGATTGCCCCAGCTCCTCGCCCAGGCGGGCGCCCAGCATGCGCGCCACCACGTCCGTGGCGCCGCCGGCCGGGAAGGGCACGATGATGCGTATGGGTTTGTCGGGATAGGCGGCGGCCGCCACGCCGCCCAGGCCCAGTGCCGCGGCGGCCAGGCCGCCGGCGATCAAGTTTCTGAGTTTCATGATGTCTCCTTCTCCTGGACCAGACTATGCGCGCTCCAGGCATTCTTGGATAATCACGAAAACAGGCTACGTGACATATTTTTGTTATCACTAAAGGGGAAGGCCATGGCACGGCAAAGACTGGCGGGCGGTTCGGTGCCGGCCATATTCAAGTCGCGGCTGCGCATGAAACACCTGGAACTCTTTCGCAATCTCTGCGAGCTGCACTCCTTGCGCAAGGCCGCGGAGGCCTCCAGCATGACGCAGCCGGCGGCGACCAAGCTGATCCAGGAGCTGGAAAGCATGTTCGGCGTCCCGCTGTTCGAGCGCGACCGGCGGGGCATGCGCCCCAACGCGCATGGGGATCTGATCAAGCGGCATTTCAATGTGGTGATGTCCGATGTCGGCCATATGTGCGACGAGCTGGCCTTGTACGCCAGCGGCGGCGCGGGCGTCGTCAGGCTGGGCATCGTCCCGTCGCTGTCCGCGCAACTGCTTGCCCGCATTACCGACGACCTGCTGTCGGCCCACCCCAACGTGCGGCTGGAGCTGACCGAAGGCGCCACCGACCGGTTGATGGAGGCCCTGCGGCGCAACGATCTCGACCTCATCTTCGGCCGCGTCCTGGACCGGGCGAGCGTGTCCGAACTGCGCGTGGTCGAGGTCTATACCGAATCCTTCGAGGTGGTCAGCGCGGCGAGCCACCCGCTGGCGCGCAAGGCGCGCGTCAGCTGGGAAGACCTGAGCCAGGCGCGCTGGATCCTGCCGGCGACCGGATCGCCGCTGCGCGACATGGCCGAACAGTTGTTCACCGGCCGCGGCATCCTGCGCCCCATCGTCTCGGTGGAGTACAGCAGCTTCCACCAGATGCGCTACGTCATCGCGGGCAGCGAACTGGTCGGGCTGCTGCCCACTTCCGTCGCCCTGCAAGGCGAAGCGCAGGGCGATATCGCCAGGCTTTCCCCCGCGGAGCGGGCCCGGTTCGCCCCGATCAGCCTGATCTCGCGCCAGGACTTCGAACAGCCGCCCGTCGTGCGGCAGTTCGAGGCCATCGTCCTGGGGGCCGCCAAGGATCTCGGCCAGGCCTGAGCGCCGCCCGGTGATCACCCGTGTTTATCACCTCCGCCCAATAACTGATCACCGGGGAATGATCTTTGGTGCACACTATGCGACCAGCCTGATCCCGCCCCTTTTCCCCGGAGTTCCAGTGGTACACGCCACGCCCCCCACGCCCGGTCCTGGCGACAGCCGCGGCTTTGTCGAACAACTGCGCGGCATCGTCGGCGCCGCGCACGTCCTGACCGACGAACATCGCACCCGCCGCTACCGCGCCGGCTTTCGCTTCGGCTTCGGACGCGCCATCGCGGTCGTCAGGCCCGGCAGCCTGCTGGAGCAATGGCGCGTCGTGCAGGCCTGCGTCGCGCACGGCAAGATCGTCATCATGCAGGCGGCCAACACCGGCCTGACCGGAGGGTCGACGCCGGACGGCGACGACTATGACCGCGAGATCGTGATCATCAGCACGATGCGCATGAAGAAGATCCAGCTCATCCTGGACGGCCGGCAGGTCATCTGCTTTCCCGGATCGACCCTGGACCAGCTCGAACAGGCGCTCGCGCCGCTGGGGCGCGAACCGCACTCGCTGATCGGCTCGTCGTGCCTGGGCGCCTCGGTGTTCGGCGGCATATGCAACAACTCCGGGGGATCGCTGATCCAGCGCGGCCCGGCCTACACCGAGCTGGCGGTCTATGCGCAACTGGGCGCGGACGGCCGGCTGCAGCTTGTCAACCATCTCGGCGTCGCGCTGGGCGATTCTCCCGAGGAGATACTGGGCCGCCTCGACGCCGGACAATTCGGCGCGGCCGACGTGGCGACCGCGGTGGGAAGCGGCTCGGACCAGGAATACGCCGAACACGTGCGCGCCGTCGACGCGGACTCGCCGGCGCGCTACAACGCCGACCCGCGTCGCCTGTTCGAGGCCTCGGGCAGCGCCGGCAAGCTGATTCTCTTCGCCGTGCGGCTGGACACGTTCCCCGCCGAAACCCAGACACGTGTCTTCTATATCGGGACCAACGACCCCGGCGAACTGACGGCGATACGCCGCCACATGCTGACCAGCCTGCCGGCGCTGCCGATCGCCGGCGAGTACCTGCACCGCGACGCCTTCGATATCGCCGACGCCTACGGCAAGGACACCTTCCTGGCGATACGCAAGCTGGGTACGGCCCGCCTGCCCAGGCTGTTCGCGCTCAAGGCCCGCATCGACAGCTTCTGCGAGCGCGTCCCCCTGTTGCCGAAGTACCTCAGCGACCGCGTCCTGCAATTCGCCAGCCGGCTGTTCCCCGACCATCTGCCCAGGCGGCTGCGCGAGTACCGCGATGCCTACGCGCATCACCTGATGATCAAGGTGCCGGGCAGGATCGGCGACCAGACGCGGCGGTTCCTGCAGGCCTACTTCGACGACGCCACCGGCGCCAGCTTCGAATGCACGCCCGAGGAAGGGACGGCGGCCTTTCTCCTGCGCTTCGCGGCGGCCGGCGCCGCCGTGCGGTATCGCGCCGTGCATGCGGACCAGGTGGAAGACATCGTCGCGCTCGATATCGCACTCAAGCGCAATGACCGCGACTGGCTGGAACAGCTGCCGCCCGACATCGAGGCGCCCATCCTGATGAAGCTGTACTACGGGCATTTTTTCTGCCACGTATTCCACCAGGACTACATCGTCAGGAAGGGCAACGACTGCCTGGCGCTGGAGCACCGCATGTGGAAGCTGCTGGACGAGCGCGGCGCCGAATACCCCGCCGAACACAACGTCGGGCACCTGTACGACGCCAAGCCTGAACTGAAGGCGTTCTACCGCGGCCTCGATCCGTGCAATCAGTTCAACCCGGGCATCGGCCGCACCTCCAAACTGCAGGGATGGCGCTAGGGCGCCGCGGCACACGGGCGAGGGCGGTCCTCGCCCGTCCGCGGTTCAGGCTTGCAGCAAGGCGGCGTACCGGTCCAGATGATGGTCGGTGCCGCCAAGCAGGGGATCGATCATGGCCAGCCGCTTGAAGTAATCGCCCGGCGCCATCTCGTCGGTCATGCCCATGCCGCCATGCAGCTGGATGGCCTGCTCGCCCACATAGCGGCCGGCCCGCGCGACCACGACCTTGGCGGCCGACAGCATGCGCTGGCGCGCGGCCGCGTCGGTTTCATCGAGCGCCTGGGCAGCCACGTAGGCCATCGAAAGCGCCAGTTCCTTCTGTACCAGCATGTCCGCCATGCGATGCTGCAGGGCCTGGAAGCTGGCCAGCGGCACGCCGAACTGCTTGCGCGTGCGCAGGTACTCCCCCGTCAGCTCGATCAGGCGCTCCACGGCGCCGGCGGCCTCCGCGCACAGCGCGGCGACGCCCCAATCCAGGCCGGCCTGCAATGCGCCCAGGCCGGCGCCCGGCGCGCCCAGCAGCGCCGATGCCGGCAGCCGGACATCGGCCAGCCTGACGCTGGCCGCCCGCTGGCCGTCCATGGTGGGCTGGCTGGCCATTGTCAGTCCGGCCGTGCCGCGGGTAGGCACCAGGAACAGGCTGATCCCGTCGGTGCCGGCCAGCCTGGCGCTGACCACCAGCACGTCCGCCGCCGCGCCATGCCAGACCAGGATCTTGGCGCCATTGAGCACATAGGCCTCGCCCGCGCGCTCGGCCACGGTCCGCACCGCCTCGGGGTTGGACCGGCCGCCCTGTTCCAGATAGGCGGTCGCGGCGATGCACTCGCCGGCCGCCAGGCCGGGCAGCCATGCCCGTCGCTGTTCGTCGCTGCCATGCCCCTGGATGATCGTGGTGGCGATCACCGCGCTGGGCGTGATCGGCTCGCTCATCAGCCCGCGGCCCAGTTCGTGCTGCACGACCAGCTGGGTGGCCGCGTCCGCGCCGAAGCCGCCATGCTCGGCGGCCACGTTCAGGCCCTGTATGCCCAGCTCGGCCAGGCCGGCCCAGATGGCGGGGTCCACGCCCGCGTCGCCGCGCACGATGGCGCGGCGCTTCTCGAAGGCGTATCCGGTCTCGATGAAACGCCGCAGGCTGTCGGCCAGCATGCGCTGCTCGTCGCTATAACTGAAGTCCATGATTCGCCTCTCGTTCAAAGGCCCAGGATGGCCTTGGAGATGATGTTCTTCTGCACCTCGGTCGCGCCGCCGAAGATGGTGGTCTTGCGCATGTCGAAGTACGCCGCGGTGGCGCCGGCGGCCCACGCGGGGCTGTCCACGGCCTGCCCGCCGCCGTCCAGCCATGCGCTGGCAAAAGGCCAGGCATCGGGCCCTGCAATCTCCATCTGCAGCATGGCCAGGTCCTGCTGCAGCTCCGAGCCGCGGATCTTGACGATGGATGCCTCGGGCCCCGGGGCGCCGGCGGCCTGCGTGGCCACGCGCAGCAACAGCATCTCCAGCGCCATCACGTCCATCTCGATGCGCACGATCTTGTCGCGCACCCGGGGATTCCCGATCAGCGCCTGGCCATGCCCATCGGAGGTGGCGGCCGCGTAGCGCTTGAGCTGCGCCAGCTCGCGGTGGCAATTGCCGATGCCGGCAATGCCCGTGCGTTCGTGGCCGAGCAGGTACTTGGCATAGGTCCAGCCGCGATTCTCCTCGCCGACCAGGTTCTCCACCGGAACCTCGACGTCCTCGAACCAGGTCTCGTTGATGTCGTGCCCGCCGTCCAGCGTCTTGATCGGACGCACAGTGATGCCGGGCGTCTTCATGTCGATCAGCAGCAGCGATATGCCCGCCTGCGGCTTGGCCTCGGCGTCGGTGCGCACCAGGCAGAAGATCCAGTCGGCCCAATGCGCCATCGTGGTCCAGGTTTTCTGGCCGTTGACGATGTAGCGGTCGCCCTTGCGCTCGGCGCGCGTGCGCAGCGAGGCCAGGTCCGAGCCGGCCCCCGGCTCGGAATAGCCCTGGCACCAGAAATCCTCCACGCCCGGTATGCGCGGCAGGAAGCGCTGCTGCTGGGCGCTGCTGCCGTACTTCATCAGCACCGGCGCGATCATGCTCAGGCCGAAGGGCAGCAGGCGTGGCGCGCCGGCGCGTCCACACTCGATGTCGAAGATGAGGCGCTGCAACGGCGTCCAGCCCGTGCCGCCGAACTCGACCGGCCATCCGGGCGCGCCCCAGCCATGCGCATGCAGGATGCGGTGCCAGCGGATGTAGTCATCGCGCAGCAGATGCTGGTGCGCGAGCACTTTCTCGCTCAGTTCCCTGGGCAGCGCATCCGCAAGAAAGCCACGGACTTCCTCCCGAAATGCCTGTTCCTCTGATGTGAAGCGCAGATCCATGAGATGTCTCTTTGTTGTAGGTGGAGCGGAACGCCCAACGCGTCCACGTCCAGCCAGGATAGCCTCCTCATTGCGGATTGCGGGAAAAAATATCCAGCGAACTGCTCGCGCAGAAGGCCGGCATCGAACCGAATTGACGCGGGACAACGGGCGCCCGGACCGCGGGCGCCCGCCGCGGTCAGTCGATCCGCTGCAAGCCGACCTTCTCGACCACGTCGCGCCAGCGCTGCAGCTCGTTGTCGATCCGCTCGCGCGCGGCCTGGCGCGTGCCGCCGCCCGGCTCGATGCCGCGCGCCTGCAGGTCGCGCACGACATCCTCGGAACGCATGATCTCGTTGACGGCGGCGTTCAGTTCATCGAGCACCTGGGTCGGCGTGCCCTTGGGCGCCATCAGGCCGTTCCATCCGCGCGCGGTCAGGTCGGGATAGCCCGCTTCGGCGCTGGTCGGCAACGAAGGCATTTCCTTCAGGCGCTGCGGTGACAGCACGGCCAGCGCCTTCATGCGGCCGGCCTGGACCTGGCTGAGCACTTCGGCCGGCGAATTGAACGAGATCTCGATCTGGTTGCCGAGCAAGGCCGGAATCAGGTCGCCGCCGCCCTTGTAGGGCACATGCAGCAGCTTCGTGCCCGTCAGCAGCTGCAGATACTCGCCCGTCAGGTGCGTGAAGGTGTTCTGTCCGTACGACCCGTAGCTGACCTTGCCCGGATTCTTCTTGGCGTAAGCCACCAGCTCCTGGAGCGTATTGCCCGGGAACGACAGGTTCGACACCAGCAGATAGGTGGTCTGGCTTGTGACCGCGACGGGCTCGAAATCCTTCGCCGGATCGTATTGCAGGGAGGTCCTGATGGTGGGAACGACCGTCAGCTCCGAGGAGGCCGAAGCCAACAGGGTGTAGCCATCCGCCGGGGACCGCGCGACAACGGTCGCCGCGATCGTGCCGCTGGCGCCGGAGCGGTTTTCCACGATGAAGCGCTGGTTGTACTTCTTGCCCAGCCGGTCCGCCACCAGGCGGGCCACCGTATCGGCGCCGCCGCCGGCCGGATAGCCCACGATCAGCGTCACCGGCTTGAGGCCCGGCCACGCCACGTCCGACGCGGCGGCCATCGGGGCCCACGCGCCCAGCAGCAGCGGCGCGGACAGCGCAAGCAGCAGCCTGCGCAACAGTCGGCTTGTTCTTGCAGCGATTTCAATGCACATATGATTTCTCCTTGTCTCATCGTTGTAGAAAAAGCACCGCCGTCATGGACCGGATCCGGAATCCCGGCTTGCGTGACGGAGGAGTACATCACCACTACCGAAAAAGCGTCATGGCAGCCTCGCCGCTGCCGCTTACCCTGTTTGCGCGGCCGGCTCCCGCGCATGCGCGATCAGGCGCGCCAGCATCGCGTCGCATTGCGCAAGCTGTTGCAGCGACACGAACTCATCGGGCTTGTGCCCCTGGTCCATGCTGCCCGGCCCGCATATCACCGTGGGGATGCCCGAGCGGCTGAACAGCCCCCCTTCCGAGCCATAGGCCACGGTGCCGAAATCGTCCGAACCGCACCATTGCGCCAGCAGGCGCGCCGCTTCGCTGTGCGCCTCGGTCGCCAGGCCCGGGTAGGCGCTCAACGACCGCATCTCGATGCCGGTATCCGGATTGACCGCCTGCATGCGGGGCAATAGCTCGCGGTCCGCATAGGCGCGCAACTCGCGCTGCACGACGCCGGGGTCGAAGGCAGGCAGGGCCCGCACCTCGAAATCGAACTCGCATTCGGCCGGAACGATATTGAGCGCGCGCCCGCCGGCGATGACCCCCGTCTGCACCGTCGAGAACGGCGGATCGAAACGGTCGTCGCGGTGCCCCGGGCCGGCCAGGCGGTCCCCGATCTCGTTGAGCTTGCCGATCAGCCGGGCAGCGTACTCGATGGCGTTGACGCCCGAAGGCGCATACGCGGAATGGCATGCGTGTCCCTTGACCTGGCAGCGCATGGCGGCCTTGCCCTTGTGGCCCAGGACCGGACGCAGCAGCGTCGGCTCGCCGATCAGGCACATGGCCGGAAGCGGCGAGCGCCTTTCGATCTCGGCCAGCATCGACCCGACGCCCAGGCAGCCGAGCTCCTCGTCATAGGAAAACGCCAGGTGTACCGGAATCCGCAGCGGTCGTTCCACCAGGGCCGGCACCGCCGCCAGCACCGCGGCGATGAAACCCTTCATGTCGGCCGTGCCGCGCCCATGGAGGCGTCCGTCCTTTTCCGTGAGACAGAACGGATCGGTGGTCCACGGTTGACCGTCCACCGGCACCACGTCGGTGTGGCCGGACAGCACGATGCCGGCCCGGTCGCGCGGCCCGATGGTGGCGAACAGATTGGCCTTGGTGCCCGCTTCGTTGTAGAACAGTTCGCTGGCCACGCCGGCCTGTGCGAGGTAGTCCTGCACGAACGAGATCAACGCCAGGTTCGATTCGCGGCTGACGGTCGGAAACGCGACCAGCCGCGCCAGCAGGTCGCGGGTGGCGCTACTCATCGCCCGGCACGCCATAGGTCGGCGCGACCGTCGGGTTCAAGGCCCGCGCCAGATAGTCCTGCATCTGCGGGCGATAGGCCTGCCACAGCGCGCCGAGCGAGGCGATGGGGCAGCCTTCGTCCCAATCGACGCGCAGGTCGGCGATCGGCCAGCTGACCTCCCCGGCCAGGCTCAACGCCGCCGAATGCACGGGGCCGGCTTCGCCGCCCGCGGCCACGCCGGCGGCCATGCCCGCCAGCAGGCGATCGGCCAGGGGGCCAGCCGCGCGGTCGAAGGCGCCGGCCATGGCGTCGATCACGCCGGCACTGCTGAGCAGGTTGCCCGCGGCGACGCAATTTTCCGCTTCGACGACGTGGTGCACACCCAAGGCGCCGGAGCCGGTGAAGGACGCGGTGCGTCCTTGCGCGTCGATGACCGTGACCTGGCGGTGCTGGCGCCAGGGGTCGGCATCGAGCGCCTGCCGCAGGGCCTGCCGCGGCGCGGCGCCGGCGGCCAGCAGGTCCAGGATGGCGGGCCCCAGCGACGGCAGGGTGATGTTCTGCGTGGATACGGCGCCCACGCCGGGCCTGAGCCACGGGCAGCGGGCGCCGACCGCGATGCTGGAGGAACTGATGGCAACGCCGAGCTGCCCGGTTTCGGGACACAGCCCGATGATGGAGAACGTCATGTTCCGCTCCCTGGCGCCGCCGCCTGCCAGCCGTCCGGAATGACCGCGATCACATCGATTTCCATCAGCCATTGCGGCTGGCCCAGCGCGCTCACCACCAGGCCGGTGGAGATCGGGAACACCCCCTTGAGCCACTTGCCCACCTCCTGGTAGACCGGTTCGCGGTAGCGCGGATCCACCAGATAGGTCGTGGTCTTGACGATGTGGGACAGGTCGCTGCCGGCCTCCTCGAGCAACTGTCTGACGTTCCTCATGGCCTGCTCGGCCTGGGCGCGCGGATCTCCCAGGCCGACCAGCCGGCCCTCGAAATCCGTGCCGACCTGGCCGCGCACGTAGACCGTCTGCCCGGCGCGGACAGCCTGGCAAAGATCGTTGTCCAGCGTCTGGTTCGGGTACGTGTCCTTGGTGTTGAACATGCGTATGCGTGTATGCGTGGGCATCGATAGCGTTCCTGTAGACGGGATTCACACTCACAAACCGGGCTTGCCGAAATCGGGGTACGACAGGTAGTTGCGCTGCATCGCTATGTGGCCGGCAATGTGCTTCGCGTCGTGCCACACACCCCAGAGGAACGCCGAGCCGCGCCGGGACAGCCAGGGCAGGCCAAGAAAATACACCCCCGGCTCGCTGGAGACCCCGCGCTGGTGGCGCGGCCTGCCGTTGGCGTCGAACGCGTCGACATTCAGCCAGCCATACTCGGCGGCATATCCGGTCGCCCAGATGATCGACGTCACGTTGGCCGCCGACAGATCGAGCTGCAAGATGGGCTCGGTCATGCATGCGGGGTCGGGCGGCAGCCGGCGGGCTTGCGGTTCTTCCGGCAGCGACAGGCCGTTGCGCGCGATGTAGGCGTCGGCGGCATCCAGCAAGGCAAAGTGGTTGGCATCGCCGCGCGCCACGTTCTCGGCCAGATCGTTCTCGAACGCGGCGACGCCATCGCGAAACGACTTCGTCACGCCCACCAGCGTGATTCCCTGGTGCGCCAGCGCGCGGAACTCGATGGTCCGTCCGCCGTCCGCGCCGCTGACGGCAATGGTCACGTGCTCGCGGCCGGGCTGGACCGTCTCCTGATCCCACAGGCCGAGCACGCCCAGCCACCAGCAGAAGTCGCGGCCGCGGTAGCGCCGCGGCGGACGATCGTGCGGCCCGACGGACAGATAGACCTCGCGGCCGGCGCGCTGAAGCTCATCGGCGATCTGCACCCCGGACGAGCCCGCGCCGACCACCAGGACGGCGCCCGCGGGCAGTTGCCCGGGGTTGCGGTAATCGGCCGAATGGATCTGCGTGAGCGCGGGGTCCTGCGGCGCAATGGCGGGAATCACCGGGCGCTGGAACGGCCCCGTCGCGACCACGACGCGCTGCGCCTCGTAGGCGCCGGCGGACGTCTGCACCGTAAAGCCAAGCCTGCCGGCATTGCGTTCGACGCGGACCACTTCCACGCCGGTCCGGATGGGCGCATCGAACTTGCGCGCATAGGCCTCCAGGTAGTCGGCCACCGCGTCCTTGGACGCGAAGCCGTCCGGATCCAGCCCCTCGAATTCCATACCGGGGAAGCGGTCGTGCCAGGCGGGGCCGTTCGCGACCAGGGAATCCCATCTCCCGGTTCGCCAACGCTGCGCGATGCGGTCACGCTCCAGCACGATGTGAGGCACTCCCTGCCCAGTCAGGTGCTCGCTCATCGCGATGCCCGCCTGGCCACCGCCGACGACAAGGGTGTCGGTCAAAATGGGGCTATGAACAGTCACGTCTTCTCCGTAATCGACGTCAAGGGGTTCATGCCTTAGGCACGCGGCGGATGGGAGACCGCACTACGTCGCCATCGGCATCGGGGTGCCGCAACATGCACCCGCTGGCTTGACGGCATTACAGCGAAAAACGCCTGCCCGCTGCGTTGGATTTACTGATGGCGTACACCAGTAAAGCCGGAAAATGCCATGCCGGACGATGCGCGGCGCATGCGATGCCTGTTGCGTCGGCATATGCGAACCCGAACGTCGACAAATACGAAGCAGTGCATCCGAGGGTGTCTATAAGATCTGGCCAATGGCGCCGCTTCGGCCGGCCGCCGCCCAACCCCACTGACACCATTGCACCTTGAGGAGTCGATGCATGTTTGACGCGCTTGTCCTTGAAAAGAATGACGATTTCAAAGCCGCCGTACGCCAGGTCGACGACGGTTTCCTGCCCGATGGCGACGTGACCGTCGACATTCATTACTCCACGCTCAACTACAAGGACGGCCTGGCCATCACCAACCGCTCTCCGGTGGTGCGCGATTGGCCGATGGTGGCCGGCATCGACGGCGCGGGCATCGTCCGCGCCAGCGAACATCCCGCCTGGCGGCCCGGCGACGCCGTGATACTCAACGGCTTTGGCGTGGGCGAGAAGCACAAGGGCTGTCTGGCCCAACGCGCGCGCCTGCGCGGCGACTGGCTGGTGCGGCTGCCGCAGGGACTGAGCCTGCGGCAGGCGATGGCCATCGGCACCGCCGGCTACACGGCCATGCTGTGCGTGATGGCGCTGGAACGCAACGGCGTGCGTCCCGGCGATGGGCCCGTGCTGGTGACGGGCGCCACGGGCGGCGTGGGCTCCATCGCGTTGCTGCTGCTGTCCAGACTGGGCCACCAGGTCGTGGCCGTGACCGGCAAGGCCAGCGAGGCGCCGTACCTGCGCAGCCTCGGCGCCACCGAGATCCTGGACCGGGCCGAACTGTCCGGCCAGGGCAAACCCCTGCAGAAAGAACGCTGGAGCGCGGTGGTCGATGTGGTGGGCAGCCACACGCTGGCCAATGCGCTGGCGCAGACGCGCTATGGCGGCACGGTCGCGGCCTGCGGGCTGGCCCAGGGCGCGGATCTGCCGGCCACCGTCATGCCCTTCATCCTGCGCGGCGTGGCGCTGGTCGGGGTGGACAGCGTCATGGCGCCGCTTGAAATCCGCAACCAGGCATGGCAACGCCTGGCGAAGGACCTGGACCTCGCCATGCTGGAGACGCTGACGCGCGAGATCGCGCTGGCCGAGGCCATCCCGGCCGCGCATGAGCTGATGGACGGCAAGGTGCGGGGCCGGATCCTGGTCGGCACGGGCAACGCCTGACGACAGCGCGGGTCCGTCGCCCTTGGCGCGGGCCCGCCGCAACCCTAGGCCGTATCGTCGGAGGCAGGCTCGGCCTGCGGACGCCACATGAAGTGCGAAGGCGCGACCATCCCCGGCACGTGCTCGTCGGAGATGTAGGTCCGGCATCGCTGCATGAAGGCTTCCAGTACGCGGCGCGGCCTGGGCACGTGAATCCACGCCATGCCCAGGCGCATGGGCTGGTGCTTGCCGGCCAGGCGCAGGCTCACGACGCGCTTGCCGTCCAGCGAATGGCTCATGCGCGGCCGCACATTCACCAGCGAGTAGCCCACGCCGTTGGCAACCAGCGAACGCACCACGTCCGGGCTGCCCGAACGCGCGGCCACCAGCGGTTCGAGCTGCTGGGCGTGGAACAGCCCGAAGAAATACTCGCGGCTTCGCGGCAAGTCCAGCAGCACCATGGGATGCTCGGCCAGGCCCTTCAAGTCCACCACGCGCCGGTCTGCCAGCGCCGAGGTCTCGCCGACGATGACATGCGGCGGCAGGGTGGCCAAGGGCTCGAACGTGATATCGGTGCCTTGCACATCGAGGTCGTAGGTCACCGCCACGTCGATCTGGCCCTTGTACAGGCGCTCGATCAGGCCTTCATGATGGTCTTCCACATGCGTCACCTGGACCTGTGGATGGGCGCGCGAAAAACCCTGGCACAGCTCCGGCGTCACCATCGCGGCCAGCGTCGTGAAACATCCCACGCGCAGGGGCCCCCGAATGCTCGACTGCGCGTCCGAGACGATGCCGTACAGGCCGGCGGTCTGGTCCAGCACGCCGCGCATCTGCTTGAGCAGGTCCTCTCCCAGCGGCGTGGTCGACAGGCCCTGGGCATGGTGCCGCACGAACACCTGGGCATCCAGCTCGGACTCGATATGCGCGATTGCCGCCGAGATGGACGACGGCGACACATGGATGCAGGCCGCGGCTTCGGCAATGCTTTTGTAGTCGCCGGCGGCGAGACAGTATTCCAGCTGGCGTAACGTGATTCGGGAGAGCATGGAGGATGAACCGTCAGCGAAAGTGGAAAATATTTCGTCACGGATCATTCACCAATTCAGTCACCATGACAAGCCGACAGCATGCCGGCGGCGCATCGCGGCAAGACCTTGCCGCGACCGCGCGCCGGCGTGCTTGCCGCGTACTGTCAGCCCGGGCCGAGCATGGCGGCCCGCGCGTCCACGCCGACCGGCTTGCCGTCACCGGCCCGGATCAGCAACGGGTTGATGTCGAGCTCTGCCACCTGCTCGCGCAAGTCCGCGATCAGCCAGCTCACCCGGCTGACCACCTCGGCCACGGCCGCCACGTCCGCCTTGGGCATGCCCCGGTAGCCATCGAGCAGCGGCCATTGCTTCAACCGCCGCAATAGCGCGATGGCCTGCTCGGTGTCCACGGGCGCCACCGCCAACTGGGTATCCGGCACCAGCTCCACGGTGACCCCGCCGAACCCGACCATGATCATCGGGCCGAACTGGGCATCGTTGATCGCGCCGACCAGCAGCTCGCTTTGCGCCGCCACCATCTCGGCCACCAGGCAACCGTCGAGCACCGCGCCATCGACCTGGCTGGACAAGGCCTGCGCGATCTCCGACCAGGCGCGCCGCACGGCCGCCTCGTCCGCCAGCCTCAGCTTGACCGCCCCGATATCGCTCTTGTGCACGAGTTGGGCGCTGACGGCCTTGAGCACCACGGGAAAGCCGATGGCCCGCGCGGCCTCGACGGCGTCATCGGCCGTGCGGCAGAAACGCTCCTGCGCCAGGGGTATGCCGTATGCGCGCAGCAGCGCCTTGACCTCGGGTTCGCCGGGACGCGCGCCCAGCATGCGGCCGGCGCCCTCGGGCATCGGCCACGACGCGGGCCGCGGCGCATCCCGGGCGGGCAGGGCGTCGGCCCTCGGCACGTAGTGCCGCAGGATGCGGATCGCATCGTCCATGCGATCGACGTACGGCAGCCCCAGATCCTGCAGCAGGGTCCTGCAGTTGTCGGCCACCGCCCCGGGCGTCACCAGGAACAGCACCGGCTTGCCGCCCGTCCGCGCCATGGCCTGACCCAGCGCCAGCGTCACCTGCTCGAAGTGGGGCGACGTGGTGAGAATGACGAAGATGACGCCGATGTCGGGCGCCTGGTTGTACGCCTGCACGATGGTGCGCAGCTGGCTCATCTCTTCCGTGGTCCGGTTGCCCAGGTCCACCGGATTGAAGGCATGGCTGGGGTTCATCACCGTGCCCAGCAACTGCTGGGACGCGGCGTCCAGCCTGCCCAGCCGGATGCCCACGTCGGACAGGCGGTCGACGCCGATCCCGATCGCGCCGCCCGACGGGGAAACAATGCCCACGCCTTCGGCGGCGCATCGTCCGAAGCGCGCCAGGATCGCGGCCAGCTGCAGCATTCCGTCCGGGTCGTCCACGATCGTCACGCCCGTGGCTTCGCACAGCGCTTCGAGCGCCCGGTAGTTGCCCGCCAGACTGGCGGTATGCGAGCGCGCGGCCTCGGCGCCGGCGGCGGTGCGGCCGGTCTTGGTCAGGAGCACGGGCTTGCCCGCGCGCTGCGCGCGGCGCGCCAGTTCGGCGAACCGACCGGTATCGACGAAGCCCTCGACATACATCGTGATGACGCGCGTCAGCGGGTCGTCGATCATGTACTCGAAGAAGTCGCAGATCTCCAGGTCGCACTGGTTGCCCAGCGACACGCAGGCGCTGAAGCGGATCTGCTCGCGGCATGCCCGGTCGTACATCGACACCATGAGCGCGCCGCTCTGGCTGATGAGGCCGATGTTGCCCGGCAGCAGCTCGCCCTGTTCGACCACCAGCGAGGACGTCAGCGCCATGCGGTGGTGGGGGTTGATGATGCCCATGCAGTTCGGCCCCACCAGCCGCATGCCCGCCTCGCGCGCGATGCGCACGATCCGGTCCTGCCGCGCGACGCCTTCGGCGCCCAGCTCGGCGAACCCCGCGGACACGATCACGCAGGCGCCTACGCCCGCCGCGGCGCATTCGCTGATGGCCTGCTCGATCATGTCCACCGGCAGCGCGAGGATGGCGACATCCACCGGGCCCAGGTGGCCGATGCTCGGCACGGCCGGCAGGCCCGCCACTTCGGCCCTGCGGGGGTTCACGGGTATCACGGTGCCGCGGTAGCCGTTGCGCGTGACGTAGTGGATGATGCGGCCGCCGAACTTCTTCAGGTCGTCGGAAGCCCCGACGACGGCGATCGAACCCGGCGCGACGATGCGCGCCACGCTCAACCGTGGTTGCCTGGCGAAACCGGGCGATACGGATGCGTTGTCCATTACCTGCCCTTGAAGCGCGGCTGGCGCTTTTCCTTGAACGCGGCAATGCCCTCGTTCTTGTCTTCGGACGCCCAGATGCGGGTGCACCATTCCTCTTCGAGCTGCGCGGCCCGGTCGGTGTTGTCGCGATACTGGGCGCGCACGGCCAGCTTGATGGCCTTGACCGACATGGGCGCGGCGGTGGCCAGCCGGGCCGCGATCTGCGCCACCTGCTCATTGAACTCCCCGGCCGGCACGACCCGGGTCACCAGGCCCAGCTCCAGCGCAGCCGCGGCATCGATGTCCTCGCCCAGCAGCAGCAGGTCCAGCGTGCGGTTGCGGCCCAGGAAATGCACCAGGCGCACCATGCCGATGCTCCACGTCGGGATGATCCCGAGATAGGCGTCCCCCGCGCGGAACTTGGCGGTGTCCGAGGCGATGCGGATATCGCCGATCCACGCAATGCCCGTGCCGCCGCCGATGCACCAGCCTTCGATGGCGGTGATGACGGGCTTTTCCAGCGTTTCGATGCGCTCGACGACCTCGCGCCCGATCACGCGCAGCATGCGGGCGTCGTGCTCCGAGAAGTCGGCCTGGTCGTTCAGGTTGGCCCCGGCGGAAAACGCGCGGCTGCCCGCGCCACGGATCACGATGGCGCGCGTCTCGTCGCGCCGCTCCAGCGCCTGCAGGCCCTCCAGCAAGGCGTGCAGCATCTCGACCGAGAATACGTTCAGGGGAGGCGCGTTGATCGTCATCGTGCTGACGGCGCCCTCATGCGTGATATCTATGCTCCCGGCCATCCAACGTCTCCTTTTCGATATGGGGGAAAGAACCTGGCAACGCTTGCTGGCCTCAATGTTCACGGGCTTGCCGCCGGCTGTAAATCTTCAAATTCCGCGCCAGCGCATCAAGAAATCCAAACCTGCGCCGGGGTTGCCGGCATTGCGCGGCGCAAGGACTGTCGTGCGGTCCTCGCCCAGCCAGCGCGGCGCTTGACAAGACGATGGCGACCCCCTATAAATATATTTATAATTCATTTAATAATAAATTATGCAGGGGAGAATATGGTGAACCCGCCACAAGCCAGCGCATCCATCCGGGTCGCGACCGCCACGCGCTTGCGCGGCGCGCGCCGTCATCCCGCCTGGGGCCCGGCATCATGAAACTGCGCCTGGCCGAAAATTTCCGGGCGGTGTTCTACGCGCCGTTCTACGCCCTGAAGGCGCTCGGCCACGCCGAGCGCGCGGGCCTGGAAATCGAATGGCTGGCGCCCGGCGACCCCGGCGGCGCGATCGACGCGGTGAAATCGGGCGCCATCGACCTGACCTGGGGCGGCCCCATGCGCGTCATCAAGGACCACGACAGCGCGCCGGACAACGGCGCATCGCTGCTGTCCTTCGGCGAAGCGGTCGGGCGCGACCCATTCAGCCTGGTCGGCAGGGCCGGTCTGGCCGCGCGCGATCTTCATGACTTGCCCTCGCTGCGCCTGGGCGTGGTGTCGGAAGTGCCGACGCCCTGGTATTGCCTGCGGGCCGATCTGCACGACCGCGGCATCGATATCGCGCGCGACGGGCGGCTCGTCGAGGGCCTGACCATGCCGCGACAGGTGCAGGCCCTGGCGGACGGGACGCTGGACGTCGCGCAGCTGTTCGAACCCTGCGCCAGCCAGGCCCTGGCCGCCGGCGGCCGGCTGCTCTACGACGCCGCCAGCCGCGGCCCCACGGTCTACACCACCTTCATCTGCACGCGCGATGGCCTGGCGCGCAACGGCGCCGCCCTGGCCGCGCTGGATCGCGCCTTGCGCGCAACGCAGGCGTGGATCCACGCGCACGACGCGCGCGACCTTGCCCGCGTCACGGCGCCGTTCTTCGCCGACCTGGCGCCGGACCTGCTCCACGCGGCCATCGAGCGCTACCGGCGCAACGGCATCTGGTCCGCGACCACCCATGTGAACAAGGAGGGCTTCGACCGCCTTGCCCACAGCTTGCACGGCGGCGGATTCGTTTCGTCGCGCATGGGCTATGAGGCCTGTGTCCACAATTTCCACCACTGACGCGGGACGGCCATGCACGGCGCCCGATTGCGTTGCCCACCTCCTTTCTCGGAAATCATCACGATGGCCATTCTGCATCCCCTGAGCTTTGCGCGCGGCCTGTGTCGCCTGCCGCGCCTGGTCCTGAACGCATCGATCCTGTTGCTGGCGAGCCTGGCGGCGCAGGCCGCCTCGGCCGCCGACGCGTTTCCCAACCGTTCGATACGGATGATCGTGCCCTTCTCGGCCGGCGGACCCGCCGACATCGTGGGGCGCCTTTACGCCCAGCACCTGTCGGACCTGATGGGCCAGCCCGTGGTGGTGCTGAACCGCGACGGCGCCGGCGGCATCATCGGAACCAACGAAGCCGCGCGCGCCGCCGCCGACGGCTATACGATCGTGTTCGGCACGACCAGCACCATGGTCATCAACCAGATCATCTCGAAGAAGCTGCCGTACGACTTCTTCCGCGACTTTTCGCTGGTCGGCCTGATCGCCAATGCGCCGCACGTGCTGGCGGTGCGCGCGGACTTTCCCGCCCGGACCGTGCCCGAACTGATCGCGCTGGCCAAGCAGCACCCCGGCAAGTACACCTTCGCCACCTCCGGCATCGGGACCATCGTCCAGATGGGCGGCGAACTGCTCAAGTACACCGCGGACATCAACCTCATGCACGTGCCCTACAAAGGCGGCGGACCGGCCACGCTGGCGATGCTCGGCGGCGAAGTCGACATGACGGTCAACGACCTGACGACCATCAAGAACCACATCGCCAGCGGCAAGCTGCGCGCCCTGGCGGTGGCCGACAAGAACCGGCTGGCGCTGCTGCCGGACGTGGCGACCTTTACCGAACTGGGACTGCCCAGGATGGTCTCCAGCACCTGGTGGGGCATCGCGCTGCCGCAAGCCACGCCGGCCGACATCCAGGCCAGGTTCCAGGCGGCCAACAGCAAGATCGTCGCCAACCCGGACTACGCCGCGCGCCTGGCCGAACTGGCCGTGCAGCCCCTGGTGCTGACGGACCAGGAAAGCCGCGACTTCATCGCCGCCGAAACGCAGAAGTGGCAGACCATCGCCAACGTCGCCGACATCAGCGTCGATTGATCGGCACAGGCGGCCGCGCCCAGGTGGAACGGCCGCCCGATACGGAGCAGGAAATCATGTCGGTACTGGTCACGGGTGGGGCGGGGTTTGTCGGCCTGAACCTCATCGAGCAACTGCTTGGACGCGGCGAAGACGTCGTGGCGTTCGGGCCCGCCCCCTTGCCGGACGCGGCCACCGCGGCCATGGCGCATCTGCCGGGGAAACTGTCCACCGTACTTGGCGACGTACGCCGCGGCGCGGACCTGGACGCCGCCTTGCGCGAGCATGCCGTCGATCGCGTGGTGCATGGCGCGGCCGTCACCGCCGGCCTGGAGCGCGAAAAGAACGCGGCCGCGGATATCTTCACCGTCAACCTGCTCGGCGCCGTGGAAGTGATGGAGGCCGCCCTGCGCCATGGCGTGCGGCAGGTGGTGCAACTGGGCACGGGCTCGGTGTTCGGCTCCGCCGGGCGGGTCGAAGGCATGCTGGACGAAACCAGCGCCGTGCTGCCCGACACGCTGTACGGCATCAGCAAGTTCGCCGCCGAGCGCACCGGCGTGCGTTATCGGCAGACGCGCGGCCTGAACCTGACCGTGCTGCGGCTGGGCACGGTCTTCGGCCGCTGGGAGTACGACACCGGCGTACGCGATACCTTGAGCCTGCCCCTGCAGCTGTCGGGCATCGCCGAGGCCGGCGGACAGGCCGTGGTGCATAGCCTGGCGGCCGATGACTGGGTCTACTCGGTGGACGTGGCGCGCGGCATCCTCGCCGTGCTGGACCGCGGGCAGACGCCCGACCCGGTCTACCACCTGTCGGCCGGCGCGCGCTGGTCGGTGCGGGACTGGTGCGAACGCCTGCGCGGGCGCTTCCCGCGCTTCGCCTATCGCATGGCCGACAACCTGGACGAATGCACCATCGGGCGCGACAAGGCCGTGCAGCGCGCGCCGATGGATATCGCCCGCCTGCGCCGCGATACCGGCTACGAACCGCTGTACATGCTGGAGCGCGCCTTCGACGACTACCTGGCCTGGCAGGCGGCCGTGGGCAGGATCGCCTGAATACGCCGCAGCCTGACCCGTGCCGATGCACGGAGAGCCAGTCCCGCATCGCGTGGTGTGCCTGTCCCCGCATGGGGACTGGCCTCTGCCCGTGCGTGTGCCTGTCCCCGCTGGGACAGGCACACTACGCCAGCCTGCCAGGACGGTAGCCGTCCCCGCAGGGGGACAGGGCCTCTGACCGGCCGCCGGCTTTTCCCGCTTACTCCACCGTCACGCTCTTGGCCAGGTTGCGCGGCTTGTCCACGTCGGTGCCGCGCACGCACGCCGTGTGGTACGACAGCAGCTGCAGCGGGATCGTGTGCACGATGGGCGAGAGCGCGCCGTAGTACTCGGGCATGCGGATCACGTGCATGCCTTCGGCGTTGGCGATCTTGCTGTCGGCGTCGGCAAACACATACAGCTCGCCGCCGCGCGCGCGCACTTCCTGCATGTTGGATTTCAGCTTCTCCAGCAGCGCGTCCTTGGGCGCGATCGTGACCACCGGCATGTGCTCGGTCACCAGCGCCAGGGGGCCGTGCTTGAGTTCGCCGGCCGGGTAGGCCTCGGCGTGGATATAGCTGATTTCCTTCAGCTTGAGCGCGCCTTCCAGCGCGATCGGATAGTGCATGCCGCGCCCCAGGAACAGCGCGTTTTCCTTGGACGCGAAACGGTCGGCCCAGGCCATGATCTGCGGCTCCAGCGCCAGCACCGCGCCGATGGCCGCGGGCAGGTGGCGCAAGGCCTTCAGGTGCTCGGCCTCCTGCTCCTCGGTGAGGCGGCCGCGCGTCTGCGCCAGGGCCAGCGTCAGCAGGAACAGCGCGGTCAGCTGCGTGGTGAAGGCCTTGGTCGACGCCACGCCGATCTCGACGCCCGCGCGGGTGATGTAGGCCAGCTCGCACTCGCGCACCATGGCGCTGGTGGCCACGTTGCACACCGTCAGCGTGTGCTGCATGCCCAGCGAGCGCGCATGCTTGAGCGCGGCCAGCGTGTCGGCGGTCTCGCCCGACTGCGAAATGGTGACCACCAGCGCATTGGGGTTGGGCACGCTGTCGCGGTAGCGGTACTCGCTGGCGATTTCCACCGCCACCGGAATGCGGGCGATCGACTCGATCCAGTACTTGGCGGTCAGCCCGGCGTAGTAGCTGGTGCCGCAGGCCAGGATCAGCAGCGAATCGATCTCCTTGAAGACCTTGTACGCGCCGTCGCCGAACAGCTCGGGCGTGATCGACTCGATGTCCTGCAGCGTGTCGCCCACGGCGCGCGGCTGCTCGAAGATCTCCTTCTGCATGAAGTGGCGGTACGGGCCCAGCTCGGCCGCGCCGGTATGCACCTGCACCGTGTGCACCTTGCGCTCGACCTGCTTGCCGGCCTGGTCGACGATCCACACGCGGGCCAGCTGCAGATCGACCACGTCGCCGTCTTCCAGGTAGATGATCTGGTCGGTCGTGCCGGCCAGGGCCAGCGCGTCGGAGGCCAGGAAGTTCTCGTTCTGGCCCAGCCCGACCACCAGCGGCGAACCCTGGCGGGCCCCGACCACGCGGTGCGGCTCGTCGCGGCAGAACACGGCGATGGCGTAGGCGCCCTGCAGGCGGCGCACGGCCTGCTGCACCGCCTCGAACAGATCGCCCGCGTACAGATGGTTGACCAGGTGCGCGATCACCTCGGTGTCGGTCTGGCTTTCGAACACGTAGCCCGCGCCCTGCAGTTCCTGGCGCAGCTCTTCGTGGTTCTCGATGATGCCGTTGTGCACCAGCGCGATGCGCGGCTCGTCCTTGCCCTGCGCCGAGAAATGCGGGTGGGCGTTGTAGGTGGCGGGAATGCCGTGCGTGGCCCAGCGCGTGTGGGCGATGCCGGTGAAGCCGCCCAGCTTGTCCTCGGCGACCTGCTCGGACAGCTCCGCCACGCGCTTGGTGCTGCGCGTGCGCCGCAGGTGGCCGTCCATGTACAGGGCGACGCCGCACGAATCGTAGCCGCGGTACTCGAGGCGCTTGAGGCCTTCAATCAGGATCGGGGTGATGTCGCGCTGGGCGACGGCGCCAACAATGCCGCACATGGGTGGACTCCTAAGAATTCAGGTTCGGACGCATTGTGCGCTGCCCGGCGAGAAATTAGATTTCTTAATTCTACGAATTTTGGAAGGTTATTTTCTTACAGAAACGTGATTAAATATAATTTCTTCCAGAGCGTTATTTTGAATTAATCATGCAAAACACGCCTAATCCTTCCGTCCCTTTGGATGAACTGGACCGCCGCATCCTCGACCAGATGCAGCGTGACTGCGCCCTGACCAACCAGGAACTGGCCGCGCGCGTGCACGCCTCGCCGCCGACCTGCCTGCGCCGGGTGCGCCGCCTGGTCGACGAGGGTGTGATCGAAAAGCAGGTGGCCATCGTCGCGCCGGCCAAGGTGGGCAGCACGCTGACGGCCATCGTGGAAATCACGCTGGACGTGCAGGCGGCCGAACGCCTGGCCGAGTTCGAGGCCAGCCTGCTGGACGAACCGGCGGTGCTGCAGTGCTACCGTGTCTCGCCCGGTCCGGACTTCGTGGTGATCGTGCAGGTGGCCGACATGCCGGCCTACCACGCCCTGGCCCACCGGGTGTTCACCGCCCAGGCCAATGTGCGCAACGTGCGCACCTTTTTCTCGGTGCACCGCGCCAAGTTCGAGACGCGCATCGGGATCGGCGGGTAGCCGGCGTCATCGCCGCGTCGCCAGCCAGGCTCCCCCGATGATGGCCAGGGCCGCCAGTACCGGCCCCCAGCCGGCCGCGGCGGCGCCGGTGGCGATCAGCAGCAGGGTCGAGACCAGCGGCGCGAGGTATGACAGCGCGCCCAGCAGCGGCAGCGAGCCGCGCTTGGTGGCGTAATCCCAGGCGAAGAAGGCCAGCCCGACCGGCCCGATGCCCAGCCCCAGGATGGCCCACCACTGCGCCGCCGACGGCGCCACGGTCTGCTCGAAGGCCAGGTGGCAAAGCCCGCCGGCCAGCGCCACCACGCCGCACACGCCGCCTATCATGTCGCTGGGCACGTCGGCATAGCGGCGATTGAGCGCCGAGTACCCCGACCAGACGAACGCGCAGCCCAGGGCGGCGAGATAACCATCCGCGCCCGCGTCCGTCCCGGGCGCGCCGCCGGCGCGCTGCCAGACCAGCAGCGCGGTGCCCGCGAAACCCAGGGCGGCGCCGGCCAGCGCGCGCCAGCGCCGCGCGCCGCCGGCCCCGCGCAGCGCGAACAGCACGATCAGCAGGGACCAGAGGTAGGCGATCAGGCTGGCTTCGGCCACCGGGGCGTTGCCCAGCGCGTAGAAGTAGAGCGCGTGGTAGCCGAAGATGCCGCCGACGGCCAGCAGCCAGGCGCCGGCGGGCGCGCGCAGCCGCCCCCAGGCGCGCCGCGCGGTCAGCAGGACGGCGCTGAGCGCGAAGGCCACGCCGAAGCTGGCGGCCAGCAACTGGAACGGCGGCAGGCCCTGCGCCGTCGCGGTCATCAGGGCGAGCGACGCCCACAGCAGGATGGCCGCGACGCCGGCGCCATTGGCGGCATGGCGCGCCGGCTGCGCGCCGGACAGGACGGAAACGTGCATGGAAGGCGCTCCAATCAGGTTGGTCGCGCCACGCTACCCGCCCGCGCGCGCCCTGTCTTGAAGCAATGGCGCGGGTTTAGGCAAAACCCGCGACGGGTTCAGCCGCGCTGGCCGCGCCGGTACTGCAGCGGCGTCATGCCGCAGCCGGCGCGCACGGCGCGCGCCAGCGCGCTCTGGTCGGCATAGCCGGCCGCCGCGGCCACCTCGGCCAGCGGCAAGGCGGTCTGCGCCAGCAGCGCGCGGGCGCGCGCCAGGCGGCGCTGCATGACATAGCCATGCGGGCCCACGCCCAGCTCCGCGCGGCAGACGGCCTGCAGCGTGCGCTCGCTGACCCCGGCGCGGCGCGCCAGTTCGGCGACCGTCAGCGGCCGGGCCAGTTCGGCCTCGACACAGGCGCGCAGCCGCGCCAGCACCGCCGCGGGGCGAGGCGGACTCGCATCGCCCAGGGCCTGGCCCAGCAGCGCCGCCCAGTCGCGCCAACCGCCGGCCAGCCGATGCGGGGCATGCGCCGCCTGCGCGCCGGCGGCTTCGGCCAGATGCCAGGCCGCTGGCGGCAGCGGGAAGAACACCTGTTCGCCCAGGCGGTGCAAGGTATCGGTATCGAACGGGCTGGCGGCGGCGGGCAGGTCCAGCACCAGGAAAGCGGCGCCGGTATCGGCCTGGAAGGCGTGCGACTCGCCGGCCGGTACCAGCGCCCCCCAGGCGCCGGTCACGCGCCCCTCGCGGCCGGCGGCCGACAGCAGCATGCCGCCGCCGCGCGGCAGGATCAGCTGGTGATGGCAGGGATGGGCGTGGCGGCTGGTTTCGCCGCGATAGGACCGCAATCCGAATGTGGCCGTTTCGATCGCAGCGCTCCAGGGCGTCGGCTAGCGCCGCGCCGGCAATTGCTCGAATCGGGCCAGGTAGCGCCGGCCCATTTCCGTGACGTCGTGTTCGGTGCGCACGTAATCGTAGGCGCGCTGGGTGACGTCGGCGCGAAACGCCGCGTCGTCCAGGCAGCGCGCCATGCCGGCGGCCAGCGCATGATGATCGCCCACGGCGCACAGGACGCCGCGGCCGTCGGCCAGGCTTTCCTTCAGGCCGCCGGCGTCGGTCGATACCACCGGCACCCGTTGCAGGAAGGCATCCAGCACGCTGCTGCCCAGCGCCTCTTCGAGCGAGCTCATGACGAATACGTCCATGATGCTGTAGAAGTCTTCGACGCCCTTGCGAAAGCCCGCGAACACATACACGCCGTCCAGGCCCAGGGCTTGCGCCTCGGCGCGCGCCTGCGCCTCGCGGTCGCCGCCCGCGCCGAAATGCAGGAACACGAAGTCCTGCCGCTGGCGCGCCAGCTCGCCGACCGCGCGCACCAGCGTCAGCGGGTCCTTGTCGTGGATCAGCGCCGCCGAGGTGGCCAGCACCTTCCTGCCTTGCAGGGCGAATTCGCTCGCCAGCCGCTCGACGTTGGCCGGATCGATGACGTGCGGCTCGACCGCGCTGCGGATGATGACCGGCTCGATGCCCAGGCGGCGCGGCTCGCCGGCGGCCATCTCGCTGATCGCCACGAACAGGTCGACCCGGCGCCATTTGAAGCCGGTCTTCCACTCCTCGCCCGGTTCGACCACGAACGAGGTGCGGCGCGAGAACGCCACCGGCCGGCGGTGCAGCACCTTGGTCAGCACGGCCCAGGTCACAGTGTTGGCGGTCTGGGCATGGATGATGTCGTAGCTTGCGCCCGCGCTGGCCAGGAAACCCAGCTGGCCGGGCACGTTGCGCCGGCCATGCGTGACGAAGCCTTCCTCGGCCGCGCGCGCTTGCAAGGGCCCGCCGGCGCGGCACAGCAGCTCGACATCGTGGCCGGCCTTGCGGAAGGCGCGCATGCAGTACAGCGTCTGGCGTTCGCCGCCGCGCCAGCCTTTCTCGAAGTTGAGCTGCAGGATCCTCATGCGCGGCCTATGCCCTGGTAGTCGAAGCCCTGCGCGCGCATGTCGGCCGGCGCATACAGGTTGCGCCCGTCGATGATCAGCGGCGCCTTGAGCATCTGCTTGACGCGCGTCAGGTCGGGCGCCCGGAACACCTTCCACTCGGTAGCGATCAGCAGGCCGTCGGCGCCGTCGAGCGCCTGGTACATGTCGTCGACCAGTTCGACCGCGGGATTGTCGTCCAGAACCTTGGCGGCCTGCGGCATGGCCACCGGGTCATAGGCCCGGATGCGCGCGCCGCGCCGCGTCAGGTCGGCAATGGTGCTCAGGCTGGGCGCCTCGCGCATGTCGTCGGTGTTGGGCTTGAAGGCCAGGCCCCACAGCGCGAAGGTGCGGCCTTGCAGGTCCGTGCCATAGCGCGCGACCACTTTGTCCGCCAGCCGCAGCTTCTGCGCCTGGTTGGCCGCCTCGGCGGCCTCGATCACGCGCATGGGCAGGGCATGCTCGCCGGCGGTGCGCATCAGCGCCTGCACGTCCTTGGGGAAGCACGAGCCGCCATAGCCGATGCCCGGATACAGGAAGTGGTAGCCGATGCGCGGATCGGCCCCGATGCCGCGCCGCACCTGTTCGATGTCGGCGCCCAGCGCCTCGGCCAGGTTGGCCATCTCGTTCATGAACGAGATGCGCGTGGCCAGCATCGCGTTGGCGGCGTACTTGGTCAATTCGGCCGAGCGCACGTCCATCACCATCACCCGCTCGTGGGTGCGCTGGAACGGCGCATAGATGCGCCGCATGGTGTCGATGGTGTGCTCGTCGTCGGCGCCCACGATGATGCGGTCGGGGCTCATGAAGTCGTTGATCGCCGCGCCTTCCTTGAGAAACTCGGGATTGGACGCCACGCTGAACGGCACCTCCACCCCGCGCTCGGCCAGCACTTCCTGCATGGCCGCGCGCACCTTGTCGGCGGTGCCCACCGGCACGGTGGACTTGTCCACCACCACCTTGCGGGTCGTCATGTGGCGGGCGATGCTGCGCGCCGCCGCCAATACGTATTGCAGGTCGGCCGAGCCGTCCTCGCCGGGCGGCGTGCCCACCGCGATGAACTGGACGTCGCCGAACGCCACGCTGGCGGCGATGTCATCGGTGAACTGCAGGCGGCCGCCCGCCACGTTGCGCTTGACCAGGTCTTCCAGGCCCGGCTCGTAGATGGGAATGCGCCCTTCGCGCAGCATCGCCACCTTGGCGGCGTCCGTGTCCAGGCACAGCACCTCGTTGCCCATATCGGCCAGGCACGCGCCCGACACCAACCCGACATAGCCGGTACCAACGACTGTGATTTTCATGCCTGCAACCTCGCAATACGCGGCGTCAGCGGACCATCCGCCGCACTGCGGGCATTATAGAAGTAGTGGGGCGCCGCTCCAGCGCGGGCGCCCCCCTGGGGCCGCCCCTAGGCTTCGGCGCGCCGGCGCACCACGTTGACCGCCACGCCCAGCGACGCGCATACCGTGCCCAGCGCCAGGGCCAGCGTGGGCCCGTGCTGGGGATAGACGCTGAAGGCGATCGCCACCAGCGCGGTGCCGAAGCTCTGGCCGAACACGCGGGTGGTGGCCTGCACGCCGCCGGCCGCCCCGCTGCGCTGGCGCGGCGCCGACGACAGCATGGCGCGGTTGTTGGGCGTCTGGAACAGGCCGAACCCCAGCCCGGTCAGGAACATGCCGGCCATGATCCACGGGTTGGACACCGTGGTCGGCAGCAGGGTCAGGCAGGCCATGCCCAGCGCCATGATGCCGGCCCCCACGCCGCTCAGCGTCGAGGCCGCATAGCGGTCGGACAGCCGTCCGGCCACCGGCGCCACCACCGCCGTGCCCACCGGCCAGGCCGCCATCAGCAGGCCGATCTGCAGGTAGGGACGTTCGAGCACCTGCTGGAAATAGAAGGGCAGCGCCACGTACGAGGCCATCTGCGCGGCGAAGGTACAGGCCGAGGCAGCCACGGCATACGCCACCGACTGGATGCGCAACAGGTCCACCGGCACCAGCGGCGCCGTCTGGCCGCTGGCGCGCCGCACCAGCAGCCAGCCGATGGCCACGGCCACGGCGATCATCCCGATGCCGCGCAGCACGTCGTGCCCCAGCAGGTCCACGCCCGAAATGAAAATGCCCAGCGTCAGCATGGCCAGCAGCGCGCTCAGCCAATCCAGCGGCATATTGTTGCGCGGCACCTCGGGCAGGAACCGCAGGCCGCACATGATGACGATGCCGATGGGCAGGTTGACGGCGAAGATCCAGCGCCACGAGGCCACCGACAGGATCAGCGAACCCAGCGTCGGCCCCAGCACCGACATGATGGCCACCGTCGTGGCGTTGATGCTGATGCCGCGGCCCAGCATGCGCAGCGGGTAGATGTTGCGCACCAGCCCGCCGAACATGCACATCAGCGTCGCCGCCCCCACGCCCTGGCAGACCCGCGCCAGCGTCAGGTGCCACAGCTGCCCGGCGAACACACAGGCCAGCGACGACAGGGTGAACAGCAGCAGGCCGAACGTGAACATGCGCCGAAAGCCCACGCGCTCGGCCAGCGCCGACATGGGCAGCAGCATGACCACCACCGCCACGTTATAGGCGTTGATCACCCATACGGCATCGGAAGGCGCGGCATTCAGGTCGCGCGCGATCGTCGGCAGCGCCACGTTGGCGATGGTGGCATCGAGCACCGCCAGGCTCATGCCGGTCAGGACAGTGGCGGCGGCCCAATACCGGCGCGGCGTGGGCAGCCCATCGGGCGGCGAGTTGCGAGAGCCGCACCGGGCGGCGGACGCATCCTCGCCGATCACGATTTCTTGACCGGGCGTTTCCAGCCTTCGATGGTGCTCTGGCGCGCCCGCGAAATGGTCAGCTGTCCGGCCGGCGCATCCTTGGTGAGCGTCGTGCCGGCCCCCAGGGTCGCCCCCTTGCCCACGCGCACCGGAGCCACCAGCTGGGTATCGGAACCGATGAAGGCATCGTCCTCGATCACGGTGCGATGCTTGTTCACGCCATCGTAGTTGCAGGTGATCGTGCCCGCGCCCACATTGACGCGCGCGCCGATGTCGGCATCGCCGATATAGGCCAGGTGGTTGGCCTTGCTGTCGGCCTGCAGCACGCTGTTCTTGATCTCGACGAAGTTGCCCACGTGCGCGCGCTCGCCCAGGTCGGCCCCGGGGCGCAGCCGCGCATACGGGCCGACCACCGCGTCCTGGCCCACCTTGGCCTGCTGCAGGTGCGAGAACGCCTCGATGCGCGCGCCGGCCTGCACGGCCACGTCGCGCAGCACGCAGTGCGGGCCCACCCGCACGCCGTCACCCAGCGTAACCGAACCCTCGAACACGCACCCCACGTCGATGAAGACATCGCGGCCACAGCTCAGCGTGCCGCGCACGTCGAAGCGGGCCGGATCGGCCAGGGTGACGCCGGCCTCCAGCTGGCGGCGCGCCAGCTCGCTTTGCCAGGCGCGCTCCAGCTGGGCCTGCTGCACGCGGCTGTTCACGCCCAGGGTCTCCCAGCCGGCGCCAGGCTGCGCGGCGCCCACCGGCACGCCGTCGCCCACCGCCAGGCCGACCACGTCGGTCAGGTAGTACTCGCCCTGGGCATTGTCATTGGTGATGCGGCCCAGCCAGTCCTTCAGGCGCGCCGTGGGCGCGGCCAGGATGCCGGTGTTGACTTCCTTGATGGCGCGCTCGGCCTCGCTGGCGTCCTTGTGCTCGACGATGCGGCACACCTGGCCCTGCCCGTCGCGCACGATGCGGCCGTAGCCGGTCGAATCGGCCAGCACCTCGGTCAGCACCGCGACGCCGCGGCCGCGCGCCTGCAGCAGGTTCTGCAAGGTGGCAGGCTGCACCAGCGGCACGTCGCCATAGAGCACCAGGGTGACATCGTCCTCGCCATCGCCTTCCAGCAATTGCGGCGCCGCCTGCTGCACGGCATGGCCGGTGCCATGCTGCGGCTGCTGCAGCGCGAACTGCAGGCCGGGCTGGCCGTCGAAGGCCGCCTTGACGCGATCGGCGCCGTGCCCGACCACCACGATGATGCGCGCCGGCTGCAACTGCCGCGCGCTGCCGATGACGTGATCGAGCATCGGCCGGCCGGCCAGGGTATGCAGCACCTTGGGAAGATCGGACTGCATGCGCTTGCCCAGTCCGGCGGCGAGTATCACTACATTAAGCATAGAAACCTGAGATATCCAAAGTCAGTAAACGCGAAGATTCGATGAGCGCGACGATTCCAGGTCGGCGCGCTACGGCTTGTCCGCCGCGCCCTTGGCGGGCGCCCGCTTGCGCGGCGCCCGCGGCTTGGCGGCGCTCTTGCGCGCCGCCTTGGGCTTGCCGGCGGCGGCGGGCGCAGCACCCGCCGGGCCCGGCGGCGTTTCGCCCGCCGGGGCCTGCATCGATGCGGCCGTGGCCGCGGCCAGGTTGTTGAATTGCTGCTGCATCAGGTCCCACCAGGCCTGCGACGCCGACTGGGCCGCCGCGTTGATGGAGGGAGGAACGGCGCCAGGTTCGGCGGCCGGCGCGGCGCCCGGACCGGCCGACTGACCGCCTGGCGCGCCGCCGCCCTTTGGCGCCGGCTTCAGGCCCAGCGCCACTTCCAGCGGCGAAGCGCCGCCCGCGGCCTCGTCGGCGCCGGCCGACGACACGCTGTCGACGAACGAGCGCAGCGTGGCGATGGTGGCGCGCTGCACCTCCAGCCCCTGGATCGAGCTCGACAGCATCGACAGGTTCAGGCGCAGCCAGTTCTCGACGCTGCGCAACTCGTTGATCCGGCGGTCCAGGTCTTCCAGGTTCATGGGCACCGTCATGGGCAGGGCCTGGGTCAGACCGCCCGGGCCCGCCAGCCCGGCCCACGCCTGGCGCATCATTTCCATGCTCGCCAACAGGGGGTTGCCGGACAGATCCGAATTCTGGCCCATCCCGGGCAGCACGAACGGATTGGTGTGCGAGTCGCTCATTCGGTCTCCTGCGATGGCTGGGGCGCGCCGGCCCGTTATCGACATATGGCGGGCCGGTAGGCGACCCGCATTATCGCTGCCCGATATTACGCTCGATTCCAGCCCCTGCCAAAACGCCGGATGACCTACGCCGCTGGCCGCAAGTCTGCCACGGAACGGCCGCTCGCCATGCTGCGAATTCTTTGCACCTGTATCCGGGCGCGCCGTCCGCGCACTCAACCCGGCAGCAGTTGATCGTTCTCGACCCGCACCGGATCGCCCGAGGCGAACGCGAACGGCTTGGCGCTGCGGAACTGGCGCCGGCTGCCGTCGCTCATGCGCACGGTCAGCTCATAATGCGTCACCGTCTGTTGCTCACGGATATTGCGCTCGACTTCGCGGCCGGCCAGCGCGCCGCCCACCGCGCCCAGCACGGTCAGGGCGTCTCGCCCATGGCCGCCGCCGAACTGGTTGCCCACCACGCCGCCGACCACGCCGCCGGCGACCGTGCCGATCAGATGATTGCTGTCATCGCGCACCGGCACCTGCACGGTGCGGATGCCGTCGACCACGCCGCAGGTGGCGCAGGCCGGCGCGCCCGCCTGGGCGGGCTGCTGGGCAGGTTGCGCCGATTGGGCCGACTTCTGGGCCTGCTTGGGCGCCTGCTGCGGCGCGGAAGCCACATTGGCGGCCTCCGGCCCGGCCAGCGCAGCCTCCTGCGCCGAGGCGGCCTCCTGCGGCGACGATCCGGCCGACAGGTTGGGCAAGACCCCCGTCATGGCCGCCACGGCGACCGCGCTGAGAATGATGACGGAAACGGCCGCGGCGCCCAGCAATGGGTGCAGCCTGCGCCTGGGCGCGGATTCTGAGGGACGATTCATGTCGGTTCTCCGGCAACGACTACGGCCCGTTGTATAGCACCGCCGCGGCGTTTCCGCGTATTGCGATGGTGACCCTTTGCAAAGAATACGCCATTCTCCACGCTGGCAATTCTGGGACAATGCCACGATGGATACGCCGATCACCCTGCCCGAACTGGAACAAGCCATCAATTACTGGCGCCACCGCGAACCCTCGCAGGGCGACGAGTCCCGCCTTTGCGCCCAGGCCGCCGCGCTGGCCACCCCCTATGCGCTGATGATCATCGGCCATCGCCGCGACATCGCCCCCGCCGAGCTGAGCGAAGCCGCCCGCGCCGCCTACCAGGCGTGGCTGGACAGCCGGCAATAAGGCGCGCGGCCGGGCGCTTTGGGCGTCCACGGGCATCAGCCCCCAATGCGGGGACAGACACCGTCTTGGCAGTCAACCGTTCATGGCATGGAGCGATGTGCCTGTCCCAGTGGGGACAGGCACACCTCGCCGCGGATGTCAGCTCCCGTCCGAGGACAGGCGCACCCTGCCGCCGATGTCAGTCCTCATGCGGGGACGGACACCCCGCGTTTACAGCAAGGCCTTGATGTCGTGCGCCAGCGCTTCGGCGCCGGCGGTATTGGTGGCCAATACGCGCGATTCGCCCTTGCCGTCGAACAGGTAGAAGGCGGCGGTATGGTCCATGGTGTAGTTGGCGCCGTCCTGGGTCGGTACCTTGGCGTAATAGGCCTTGAACGACGCGGCGGCCTGCTTGATCTGCTCGGGCGTGCCGGTCAGGCCCAGGAAGCGCGGATCGAACGTCGTTACATACTGCTTGAGTATTTCGGGCGTGTCGCGCTCGGGGTCCACGGTAACCAGCAGGACCTGCACGCGGTCGGCGTCCGGCCCCAGCTGCTTCATGACCTGCGACAGCTCGGCCAGCGAGGTCGGGCAGACGTCGGGGCACTGGGTGAAACCGAAGAACACCACCACCGCCTTGCCGGCGAAGTCCTGCAGGGTGCGCGGCGTGCCGTTGTGGTCGACCAGCGCCAGCTTCTTGCCCAGTTGGGTGCCGGTGATATCGCTGCCCTTGAAGGCCGGCGCGCTTTCGCCGCAGGCGGCCAGCAGCGCGGCCACGCCCACCGCGGCTACGGCTTGCAGCGCGCGGCGGCGTACGGAAGTAAAGGCGAACATCGAAACAACCCTCCTACAGTCAGCGCAGCAGGCCGACCCAGTGATCGATCAGCAGCGCGCCGAACAGCAGCGCCAGGTACAGGATCGAGAAGCGGAACAGGCGGCGCGCCAGCGCGTCGCTGTATTCGCGATACAGGCGCCAGGCATACCAGACGAACATGCCGCCCAGGGCCAGCGCGCTGGCCAGGTACAGCACGCCGCTCATGCGGATGGCGTACGGCAGCAAGGTGGTGGCGAGCAGGGCGAAGCTGTAGAGCAGGATATGCAGCCGCGTGAATTGCTGGCCGTGCGTCACCGGCAGCATGGGCAGGCCGGCCTTGATGTAGTCGTTGTTGCGGTACAGCGCCAGCGCCCAGAAATGCGGCGGGGTCCAGATGAAGATGATGAGCACCAGCACCCAGGCCTCGGCCGGCACCGAATCGGCCACCGCGGCCCAGCCCAGGGCCGGCGGCATGGCGCCCGACAGGCCGCCGATCACGATGTTCTGCGGCGTGCGCGGCTTGAGGATGACGGTGTAGATGATGGCGTAGCCGACGAAGGTGGCGAAGGTCAGCCACATGGTCAGCGGGTTGACCAGGTGGTACAGCACCAGCATGCCCGCGCCGCCCAGCAGGCCCGACAGGCTCAGCACCTGGATGTCCGAGATGGTGCCGCGCGCCGTCGCGCGCCGCGCGGTGCGCAGCATGCGGGCGTCGACCTCCTGCTCGATCAGGCAGTTGATGGCGAATGCCGCGGCGGCCAGCAGCCAGATGCCCAGGGTGCCAAACACCACGTGGCTCAGATCCGGCATGCCAGGCGCGGCCAGGAACATACCGATCACGGCGCAGAATACCGCCAGCTGCGTGACACGCGGCTTGGTCAGGACGAGGTATTGGCGCAGCAATCCGGTTTGGGGGGCAGCAAGACTGGACATGGTCGCTATTCTAAACGCGATCGAATTGGGGCCGGACCACCCCGGCGGCTTGCGGCGCGTCGGCCAGGCGCACCAGGATGACCACGGCGGCCAGGGTCAGCCCGGCCGCCCCGCCATTGTGCAGCACCGCGATCAGCAGCGGCCACTGGAAGAAGATGGTGGTCAGCCCGGTGAACAGCTGGGCCGCCAGCAGCGCCAGCATCAGCGTGGCCGGCCCGCGCAGGCCCGGCTCGGCGCGCAGGCGCCAGGCCAGCACGCCGACGTAGGCGAACACCACGAAAGCGAAATTGCGATGCGTCCAGTGGATGGCGGTCAGCGCGTGCTGGGAAATCATTTCCCCCGAAGGCAGCTCGCCCAGCGCGCGAATCAGCGAAAAACCGCCATGGAAATCCATCTCCGGCACCAACTGGCCATGGCAGGTCGGGAAGTCCATGCAGGCCAGCGCCGCGTAATTGGTGCTGACCCAGCCGCCCAGGGTGATCTGCGCCAGCAACAGCAGGAAGCCGAACGTCATCCACGGCCGCCAGCGCCGTGCCTGCGGCGACAGCGGCGCGTGCGGCCGTTCGCGCGCCGACAGCCAGGTCATCAGCGACAGCACCAGCAGGCCGAACACCAGGTGCGCGGTCACCACCACCGGCATCAGCTTGTGCGTCACCGTCCAGGCGCCGAACGCGCCCTGCACGCACACGGCCACCAGCGCGCCGACGGCCAGGGCCGGCGAGCGGCCCAGTTCGCGCCGGTAGCGCCAGGCCATCCAGACGATGGCGATGATCAGCATGCCCAGGAAGGCGCCGACGTAGCGGTGGATCATCTCGATCCAGGCCTTGGACAGGGTGACCGGCCCGAACGGCATGCTGCTGGCGGCCTGGTGGATGTCCGACATGGCGCCCAGCGGCGTCACGCTGCCGTAACAGCCCGGCCAGTCGGGGCAGCCCAGCCCGGAATCGGTCAGGCGCACGAAGGCGCCGAACATGATGAGGTCCAGCGTCAGGAACCAGGTGAAGAAAACGAGTTTGCGATAACGCTGCTTGATGCGGTCCATGGTCAGCCGATGCGCGAGTTGTACAGAAGCCTGCTGAGGTCCTTGCGCACCTTGACGCCGTCGGCGTCGGGAGGGAACTGCAGCATCAGGTTGCCCAGCGGGTCGATGACCCAGATCGGCCCGAGCAGGGCCGCCGGCGCGGCGGCGTCCTGCCCCAGCAGATAGCGGTTCAGCTGCTCGGGCCGGGCGCGCAGCATCAGGGTGCCCCGATAGGCGTCCAGCACTTTCTGCGGCACCTCTCCGTCGTCCGTGATGAACCAGACGCGCTGCACGCGGTCGACGTTCTTGCCCTGGCTGGCGTGGCTGTTGCGGGTGATGAACAGCTTGCGCGCGCACGACTCGGGGCAGGCGGCCTGGTCGGCCACGCCCAGCAGCCACTTGCCCTTGAGACCGGCCGGGTCGAACGGCTTGCCATCCAGGGTGGTCAGCTGCAGCTGCTGCGCCGCCGGCATGGGCCGCTGCGGCTGCACCAGCGTGCCGTAGTTGCTGCTGTCCTCGGGCCACCACTGGGGATTGTTGTACACGATGACAGCCGCCAGCACGGGAGCCAGCGCGCACAGGAACACCAGCACCAGGGGCAGCATCGAGCGCTTGGGCGCGGAAGGAGCGAAAGAGCGGGCCACGTATGTTTTCCTGTATCGGGAGGGATCAAGCCTGGCGCCGGCGCCGCCAGGCGCGCGCGGCCACGACCAGCCAGGCGATGGCGGCGATGCCGGCGAACGCAAACCATTGCATGGCGTAGCCGATGTTCTGGTTGTAATCGACCGAGGGCTGGGGCCAGTCGCGCGCCAGGCCGTCGTCGTGCTCGCCGGTCTGCATCAGCACCGTCGGCAGCAGCGTCAGGCCGCTGGCGCGCGCGTAGTCATCGAGCTGTAGGTTCTGCACCACCGGCGGCAGCGCCCCGGACGCCGGCAGGGTGTCGGGCAGCTTGCCGGCGCGCTCGTCACCGAACGACCACAACTCGAACAGCCTGGGCACGCGCGGCATCAGTTCGCCGGTGACGGCCTGCGGGCCGGCCGGCGGCGCCGGCACCGAAAGCGTCTGGCCGGCGCCCAGCGCGCGCGGCAGCCAGCCGCGCAACACCAGCACGGCCGCCCCGCCGGCATGCAGCCGCAGCGGCGTGGCCAGCCAGTAGCCGGGCCGCCCGCCATGGTTGCGGTTCTCCAGCAGTACACTGAACTGCGGCAGCCATTGGCCCTCGGCGCTGGCGGCGCGCCATGCGGTCAACTGCGGCGCCGGCGTATCGGGCGCCAGGGCCAGGGGCGCCAGCGCGCGCCCGCCCTCGATGGCGGCCAGCACGGCGCGGCGCTCGTCGGCGCGATGCAGCTGCCAGCGCCCCAGCGATGCGAGAATGGCCGCCGCGATACCCAGCAGCAGCAAAGCTGCCAGGGTCAATTTCCACGAGTGCGGTCGAGCCATGTCTGCAATAATTTCCGTTTTGCGCCGGAGGCCTGCATGCGCGTCATAGTCATAGTGGCCTTCATCGGTATTCTCGCCAGCCTGGCATCCGCCCTGGTCTACCTGATGAAGGACAAAGGCAGTACCAACCGCACGGTCAATGCGCTGACGGTGCGCATCGGGCTGTCGGTTGCCCTGTTCCTGTTCGTGCTGCTGGCCCATCACCTGGGCTGGATAGAAAGCACGGGATTGAGATAGCGCACGGCGGCGCGAGTTCCCGCGGCCGCGCCCTGCATGATAGCCCTGCTGGCGAACGAATGCCCCCTTGCGGGGGCATTCGTCGTCCAGGCGCGCAGCGACGGCGGGTCTAGAACCAGTACACGAACAGGTACAGGCCCAGCCACACCACGTCGACGAAGTGCCAGTACCAGGCGGCGCCTTCGAAGCCGAAGTGGTTGTCGGCGGTGAAATGGCCCCGGATCAGGCGGATCAGGATCACGGTCAGCATGGTGGCGCCCACGATCACGTGGAAACCGTGAAAGCCCGTCAGCATGTAGAACAGCGACCCGTATGCGCCCGAATTGAACTTCAGGTTCAGGTCGGCATAGGCGTGGATGTACTCAGCGGCCTGACAGGCCACGAAGATGAAGCCCAGCGTCACCGTCGCGAACAGCCAGAAGATGGCCTTGCCGCGCAGGTTCTCGCGCAGCGCGTGGTGCGCGATGGTCAGCGTCACGCCCGAGGACAGCAACAGCGCCGTGTTGATGGTGGGCAGCCAGAACGGGCCGACCGTCTGGAAGTGCTCGACCACGCCGGCCGGGCCGAAGTTGGGCCAGGTGGCGTTGAAGTCGGGCCACAGCAGCAGCTTGTGGTCCAGGTCGCCCAGCCACGGCGTGGTGATGGTGCGCACATACCAGAGCGCGCCGAAGAAACCGGCGAAGAACATCACTTCCGAGAAGATGAACCAGCTCATCCCCCAGCGGTACGACGCGTCGATGCGCTTGCTGTACAAGCCGCTCTCGGACTCCTGGATGGCGTCGCCGAACCAGAAGTACAGGGTGAGGAACAGGCCGATCACGCCGGCCAGCACCACCCACTTGCCCCACACGGCGCCATTGACCCAACCGGCCGCGCCCAGGCCCATGGCCAACAGTGCCAAGGCGGTCCGCACGGGGTGCCCGGAATCTGCAGGCACGTAGTAGTACGGGGCCTCTTTGCCTTGAACCGAGTGGCTCGCACTCATGGTCTTCTCCCTGGTACAGATTGTTGAATTATTGCGTCATGCCAGGCCGGCGACGGCCCAGCGCACGATCGCCACCAGGGCGATCACGAAAATTGCAGCAGCCAGCAGGCCGGCCACGATGACATGCACGGGATTCAGCCTGGCGATGTCGTCCTGGTAGCCCGCACCCTTGCGCACCCCGAAAAAGCCCCACAGCACGGCTTTCATGGTCTGGAAAAAGCTCAGCTTGCGCTGGCTGAGCTTGTGCAGGTCGTCGGTCATGTCATGTCCTCCGTCAGCCCGTCACGCCGGCAAACAGCACGGCGCCGCGGATAAAAGTCCAGACGAACACCGCCGCGACCAGCGCCAACAGGATGAGGGCGATATTGCGATTGCGGCGGCGTTGCTCAGGAGTCATGTTACTGCCTTGCTGCGTAGGGGTGCGATGGCCTTACTTTACTTCGGGCGGGGTTTCAAAGGTATGGAACGGCGCCGGCGACGGCACGGTCCACTCCAGGCCTTCGGCGCCTTCCCAGGGCTTGGCCGCGGCCACTTCGCCCTTGCCGCGGTAGCAGCGCACCACGGCCCACAGGAAGATCAGCTGCGACAGGCCGAACCAGAACGCACCGATCGTGGCCAGCTGGTGGAAGGTGGTGAACTGCGCGGCATAGTCGGCGTAACGGCGCGGCATGCCGGCCAGGCCCAGGAAGTGCATCGGGAAGAAGGTGATGTTGAACGAGATCATCGACGACCAGAAATGCAGCTTGCCCAGCTTCTCGCTGTACATCCGGCCGGTCCACTTGGGCAGCCAGTAGTACGTGCCGGCGAACAGCGCGAACAGCGAGCCCGCCACCAGCACGTAGTGGAAGTGCGCCACCACGTAATAGGTGTCGTGCACCTGGATGTCGATCGGCGCGACGGACAGGATCAGCCCGGTGAAGCCGCCGATGGTGAACACGAAGATGAAGCCCACCGAGAACAGCATCGGCGTCTCGAAGGTCATCGAACCGCGCCACATGGTGGCCACCCAGTTGAACACCTTCACCCCGGTCGGGATCGAGATCAGCATGGTGGCGTACATGAAGTACAGCTGCCCGGTCACCGGCATGCCGGTGGTGAACATGTGGTGCGCCCAGACGATGAACGCCAGGATGGCGATGGCGGCGGTGGCGTACACCATCGACGCATAGCCGAACAGCTGCTTGCGGGCAAAGGCCGGCACGATGGCCGACACGATGCCGAACGCCGGCAGGATCATGATGTAGACCTCGGGGTGCCCGAAGAACCAGAACACGTGCTGGTACAGCACCGGGTCGCCGCCGGCGGCGGCGTTGAAGAAGCCGGTGCCGAAGTGGCGGTCGGTCAGCACCATGGTGATGGCCGCGGCCAGCACCGGCAGCACCGCGATCAGCAGAAACGCGGTGATCAGCCAGGTCCAGCAGAACAGCGGCATCTTCATCAGCGTCATGCCGGGCGCGCGCATGTTCAGCACCGTGACGATGATGTTGATCGCGCCCATGATGGACGAGGCGCCCATGATGTGCAGCGCGAAGATCGCCAGGTCCATGCCGGGGCCCATCTGGGCCGACAGCGGCGCATACAGCGTCCAGCCCGCGGCGGTGGCGCCGCCGGGCACGAAGAACGACACCGTCAGCATGATGCCGGCGACCGGCAGCAGCCAGAAGCTGAAGTTGTTCATGCGGGCGAACGCCATGTCGGACGCGCCGATCTGCAGCGGGATCATCCAGTTGGCGAAGCCCACGAAGGCGGGCATGACGGCGCCGAACACCATGATCAGGCCGTGCATGGTGGTGAACTGGTTGAACAGTTCGGGGCGGAAGAACTGCAGACCGGGCTCGAACAGCTCGGTGCGCAGCAACAGGGCCAGCACGCCGCCTTCCATCAACATGAAGAACGAGAAGATGAGGTACATCGTCCCGATATCTTTGTGGTTGGTAGCGAAAAGCCAGCGGCGCCAGCCGCTCGGCATGGCGTGGTGGTGGTCATCGTGACCGTGGCCGTGGCCCGGCGACACGTGGTCTACAGTGACGCTGCTCATGATGGACTCCTTCCTGCTGATTGCCGGCCTCGGTCCAGGAGGCCGGCAGGGATCTCGATCGAACTAACGGTGGAAACTGCCAACTACCGGAACAGCGGCGGCGCGCGCCTCAGCGCGCCGCCACCACGTCCTTGGGTTGGACCACCGGGTCCTGGCCCTTGCCTGCGTTGCTCCAGGCATTGCGCGTGTAGGTGATGACCGCCGCGACTTCGACATCGTTGAGCTGGCCTCCGAACGCCGCCATGGCGGTGCCGGGCTTGCCCTTGAGCACGGTGTTGATCTGCGCGGCCTTGGGGCCCAGCACGACGGCGTCGCCGTCAAGCGGAGGGAACGAGCCCGGGATGCCCTTGCCGTTGGCCTGGTGACAGGCCACGCAATTGGCGGCAAACACCTTCTCGCCGCGCGCGACCAGTTCGGCCTGGGTCCATTCCTTGTTGGGATCGTCCGCCGAGGCCGCCATTTTCTTTTTCTGGTCGGCGACCCACTTGTCGTACTCGGGCTGCGCCAGCACCTCCACCACGATGGGCATGAAGGCGTGGTCCTTGCCGCACAGCTCGGCGCACTGGCCACGATAGATGCCGGGCTTCTCGGCGCGGAACCAGGCGTCGCGCAGGAAACCGGGAATGGCATCCTGCTTGACGCCGAAGTCCGGAACCATCCACGAGTGGATGACGTCGCCGGCGGTCAGCACCACGCGCACCTTCTTGTCGACCGGAACCACCATGTGGTTGTCGACTTCCATCAGATAGAACTGGCCCTTGGGCTCGCGGTTCTCGATCTGCGCGCGCGGCGTGGACAGGGTGGACAGGAACTTGATGCCGGCGGCTTCGCCGTCAAGATACTCGTAGCCCCACTTCCATTGGTAGCCCGTGACCTTGACGGTCACGTCGGCGCTGGAAGTGTCCTTCATGGCGACCACGGTCTTGGTCGCCGGCAGCGCCATGGCGATGACGATGAGGAAAGGAATGACGGTCCACGCGACTTCCACGCCCAGGTGCTCGTGGAAAGTGGCGGCCTTGTGCCCGCGCGACTTCCGGTGCGCCCAGATCGAATAGAACATCACGCCGAACACGCCGATGAAGATCACGATACAGATCGCGAGCATCATCCAATGCAGCCACACGACGTCTCGCGAGATTTGCGTGACGCCTTCGTGCAGGTTTAGCTGATTGACCCTTGGGCCCCCGGGCATGTCTTGGACTTGCGCCGCGGCCGCGCTGCCAACCAGCAGCGCACAAGCGCCCAGTATCCCTCTCCACTTCTTCATGCTTACCTCGAAACACGGCACGATGCCCGTTCCTTGATACGCCGTACAGGCCGTCCTAAAGGCGGGCAAACGCGCGATTTATTAGACGGTAGGGCAAGGCAGGGTAGAAGCAGCCCCGTCGATCCCACTCGAATTCACAAAGAAACCGCGGAATTATAGCGGACGCGCAAACGAATGTAATTTTGCCCACTTGAATTCATTCCGAAGCGCCCCCATCTGCGCGCCCGCCATGGCGTCCGCAACGCGCGGCTGAACTAAAATCCGTCCCATGCCAGACACTCACTATGCAAGCCAGCAGCGGCTCACGAGGCTGTATGCCGAGCTCGGCCAACGCGCCCAGGCCCTACCGCCCGACCAGGCCCGACCGCTCTACATCGCCGGCCATTGTTGCGGCTGGGTCACGCATGCCGCGTGCGACGCCCTGCGCGCCAGCGGCCTGGCCGACCTGCAGCCCGACGCCGACGGCCTGCGCATCGGCGCCGAGCTCGCGCCCGGCCCGCGACTGGACGCCCTGCTGGCCCAGGTTGCGCAATCCTTGCGCGATGCCCGCTGCCTGCGCGGCTGGCGCGACGAATTGCTGGACGTATGCGCCGGCGATCTGCGCCTGGGCGCCATCGAGCGCGCCGCGGTGCGGCCGCTGGGGCTCAATACCCGCGCCGTGCACCTGAACGCCTGGACGCCGCAAGGCGAACTGTGGATCGCGCGCCGCGCGATGACGAAATCCACCGATCCCGGCATGTGGGACACCCTGGTCGGCGGCCTGGCCGGCAGCGGCGAAGACCTGGACACCGCGCTGGTGCGCGAATGCGGCGAAGAAGCCGGCCTGGATCCGCACCAGCTGGAACAACGCACCCCGCTGCGCACCATCCTGCGCATGCACCGGCGGCTGCCCGAGGGCTACCAGGTCGAAGACCTGCTGACCAGCACGTGCGTATTGCCGGCCGACGCACGGCCGGCCAACCGCGACGGCGAAGTCATGGAAATCGCCACCATCGGCATCGACCACGCCGTGCGGCGCATCGAAGCCGGCGAATTCACCCTGGAAGCCGCACTGGTCATCGTCGAAGACATCATGCAGCGCAGGGCCGAAGGCACAACCTGACCCCCGGGTGCCTGTCCCCGCAGGGGGACTGGCGCCCGCTGACTTCCCGGTGCCTGTCCCCGCGGGGACAGGCACACTGCCGTACGCCATGCCACTCGGCCGCCTACGCCGGCGCCGAATCCTCCGAGGCCGTGGCGGCGGCCGCCGCCGCGGCTTGCGAGTACTGCTTCCACACCTCGATGGCGCGCATGCGCTGCTTGGCAACCGTCTGGATGCGCTCGCGCAGGTGCTCGTCGCGCGCGAGCAGGGCATGGAAATCGCGCGCCGACAGCATCAGCAGCTTGCTGTAGCCCAGCGACGTGACATCGGGCACCAGTTGCTCCTCGCCCAGCAGGGCGAGCTCGCCGAAGAATTCCCCGCTGCCCAGTTCGATGGTGGTGTGGTCGGGCAGGTGCACCACCACGGCCCCGGACGCCACGATGCACATCTCCTGGCCGTGGCGGCCCTGGGTCAGCACATGCTGGTCGGGCAGGGCCAGGCGCGGCTTGAGCAGGCGGCAGATCGCGCGCAGCGAATCCTGGCTCAGGCCCTCGAACAGCGGCACGCGCTTGACCAGTTCGGCCGAACCCAGCTCGATGTCCAACGGCGGATGCTTGTCGATGTGCTGCCAGCGGGCTTTCAACTGCGCCATCAGGTCGGCATAGACTTCGCCGCTGATGAGGAACTGCTCGAGCATGTCGCGATAGCGCCGGCGCTCCAGTTCGCGCGCCACCCGGCCCAGATGGCTTTCCTGCAGCCAGAGCGAATACGACGGGTACTGCAGCGTCAGCGCCTGCAGCGCGCTCTCGATCAGGTCCAGGCGGCGCTGGTGCGCGGCGATGATGCGGTCGGCGGCCTCCTCGCCCAGCAGGGGGGCCACCTGCTCGCGCGCGAACTTCATCAAGTCCCGCGCCACCGACCGCTTGGTCAGCAGGCTGGCGAAACGCTTGCCCAGCTCGCGCGCCAGCCAACCCTGGAACCCGAACATATAGTGCGTCCGCAAGGCCATGCGGAACAACCTCGAATAGCGCACGTCGGCAACGATGCCCGCCTCGAAGCCGGCCAGCCCGCCGGCGCGCACCGCGTCCTCCAGGCGCTCGGCGCGCGCCAGCAGGCCTTCGGCCAGGCGCCAGTCGACGATCTGCGCCTTCAGGATGTCGAAGAACATTTCCTCTTCGCGCCGGGCCACGATGGACAGGCCGACCGCCACCCGCTGGTCCAGCGTCATCTGGCCGACCTGCCCGTCGTGCACGCTGGTCAGGCTGGCGTCGAACACCGCGCGGATGCGGTCGCGCGCCTCGGGATTGACATGGTCGACCTTGGCGATCTCTTCGGTGCGGCCCTGCAGATCCTCCAGCGCGGCCGCCAAGACCTGGTTGCGGATGGTGCGCTCCACCGGGGACAACTGGTTCAGGCCCAGCATGCGGATCAGCGGACGCAGGCTGACGCCGTTGATCATCAGGGTCATCAGCACGAAACCGGTGGTCGCCACGGCCACGAACTGGCGCGCCTGCTCCGGCACCGAACTCTGCTCGGTCACCGCCAGGGCCAGCGCCAGCGACACGGCGCCGCGCAGGCCGCCCCACCACATGACGCTCTTGTACGGGTTGCTGACCTCGGCGCCGATGCGCGCCACCCGCAGCAGCGGCAGCAGGCCGAACACCACGATGGCGCGCGCGACCAGGGTGGCGGCGAACACCACCAGCACCAGCAGCAGTTCCTGCCAGTCCGCCTCGGCCATCAGCTTGGGAATCAGCATGGCCGCGAACAGGAAGATCAGCGAATTGGCCCAGAACCCGAACTGCCCCCAGGCGCTGGACAGGAACTCGAACGTGGTAGGCGACATGCGCGTGCGCCCGGTCGACCCCACCACCAGTCCGGCGATGACCGTGGCCACCACCCCGGACACGCCCAGGTAGTGCTCGGAAATGAAGAACGACAGATACGCCAGCGTCAGCGTCAGGGTGATCTCGGCGGTCGGGAAGCCGCGCA
>Ga0180218_1000250_pt1 | contig 69186 bp, 78 predicted proteins | sample eDN3rd37CKraftBY_FD_151334 | JGI IMG/M metagenome (GOLD analysis project Ga0180218, IMG submission 151334) | Enriched backyard soil microbial communities from Emeryville, California, USA - eDNA 3rd pass 37_C Kraft BY (version 2) (version 2) | ecosystem: Environmental > Terrestrial > Soil >... | reverse complement strand
CTCCCGCCGCAGCCGCCGGGGCTGTTTCAGCCCCGGCGCGAGCGCGCCCCGTCCGCGCGACAAAACTGGCAGAAAAGAAAGAAGAGGGGGTCCGGGGGAGAATTCTTTCTCCCCCGGTTCCGCCCCCTGCCGGATTTGAGGACAGGCCCGGATCCCTCTCAGTTGGAAAGAGTGGTTATCGCGTGGGCCTGCCAGGAGGCGGCAGCTTGCCGCGACCGCTTCAGAAGGCCTCGTCCAGTTCCTCTAGGCCGCCGCCGAGGCCATACCAGCTGCCATTGCCGGTCCCGGCACCACCTCGCGGATCGCAGCGGTGCCACAAGCCCCAGGCGGGCGCCGCCAACTGCACCGGCGCGCCACAGCCCTGCGCCAGTTGATGGCCGAGCAGCAGCAGGGCCATCGGCGTCTCCGGCAGGGGCAGTAGCACCGCCAGAGCGGCCGCGCCCTGTCGCGCCAGGCGGTCGGCACCCAGTTGCGGCAGCGGCAGCGCCTCCTCACCCTCCATGAGCAGACTGGCCGCCTCAGCCGGGATGGCCTGCCGCACGCCGCGCAGAAAGGCGAGCCGCGCCTCCGGCCGCCAGGCGCCCTGCCAGTCGGCGGGTGTGATGCCCAGCATGGCCCGAGGCGTTGTGGCGGCGTTGATCGCCACGGCGGCGTCGGGCCAGTCCTGCAGCGCCGCCAGCCCCGCCGGTCTCTCGAGCGGGGCCGCGAAACAGGAGGGCAGCAGGCCGATTCCGTCGGCCACCATGCTCGCTAGGCTGTCCTCGCCATCCGTCCAGTGGTCGGCCAGAGCGAAACGCAGCAGGTCGCTCACCTCATTGCCGAGCAGTTCGTCGAGATAGGCGGAGAGGCCAGTGGACAGCAGCTGGTAGCGGTCGTCGCCGGTCGGCGCGTCCCAGAGATCGCGTGGGAGTGCTTCGCTCTCCGTCAGCGCCTCGCCCACCACACTGGCACCGAGCGCCAGCGGGGCGGGGGCCGGGACCATCTCCCAGGCCACTACGCCGCCAGTCCCCCAGCGCAGCAGGACCGGGCCGCGCCAGCCGGCGACCTGCGGCCAGGCATCGGCCAGGGTGGCGGCGGGCTCCACCAGGCTGATGGCTTGCGCCACCTCCTCCGGCGGCAGTCCGGCAGCTAGCCACAGCCCGGCCGCCTGATGTGTCACGCTGCGCAGCGGCAGGCTGGCCAGGGCCGTGCGCAGTGCCGCCGCAGCGGGGCCGGTCAGGGCACAGGCCGAGGAGGGGTCGCAGACCAGCACCTGCTCCTCCCGCCGCAGCGCCAGGGCACCGCCAGGCAACACCAGAAGGCCCCGGGCGCGGTCGGAGAGTGGGGCATGCAAGGAGAGGCGGCGCACCGCAGCACACTGGGCCTCGGTATCGCCGAGGCGTCGCAACTGCGCATCGAAGCGGCGCAGCAGCGCCATGCCGGTGACCGTGGACAGGTCGAAGCGAGTTACCGCCCCAAGGGGCGTGTCCAACGGCGAGGCGGAAATAGGAGGGAAGGGCATCAGGCTTACTCGCGCCTGGGTTGATGGGCCACCTATCCACCTCTTGCGGCTCGCGTCAACGTCTGCCGGCGGGAGGGTGCCTGGCGGGTCGTTCTTGGCACGGATGCATGCTTTGCGAAAAACGTTGAAATAGGCGCCTTGTCATGGCACGACACCGCCGGTGTGATCGGATTCAGGAGAAACCGAATGCAGATCATCCGCCGCGGCCCCGGCGAGGCCAGCCTCACTACAGAGGGTCGCGACCTCCTCGATCTCGTGGCCGTGGAGGCCAGTGAGGAGGAGTTCGAGCAGTTCATCGCGCGCCTCAATGCCCTTTTCGCGCCTTCGGCCGGCGCGCCGCGCGTCGTCCTCACCTATCGGGAAGGACTGCTGGGGGCCGTGCAGGCCGAGGCGCCCGTCGAGGTGATCGTGGTTGAGGACGACCCGCACGACACACCGCCCTTGCGGCTGGTGCGGCGACCGGTGGAGGCAGACCCGGCGGCGCTGGCCGCGACCTTGGATCAGGCCGAGCGCTGCATCGCGCGGGGGGCGGCATGAGCCCCCCGCCCCGGCAATCCCGGCTGGAACTGGACGTCGCGCTCCGTTGCCCCCTGCCCCGTCCGGACGCGGAGGCATTGGTCGCGCTGCTGATGGGGCGCCGCCCGGCCACGCCGCCGGCGCATCCGCTGTTCCGCCATCCCGACGTCGCCACGGTGCTGACCGGCGAAAGCCTGGACCATGCCACCCATGGCTCACTCGTGCTGCAGGAGGAGGCGGTGCCATGGCTGGTCGTTTCCGCCAGCCTGCCGCCGCAGCCGGGGCTGCTGGAGACCACGCTGGATTGGCTGGGCGGGCTGTTCATGGCGGCGCCCGGCGAGGTGCTGGGCTTCATCGTGCCGCCTGGCAGCCATCGGCATGATCTGCGCCTGCTGGTCTGGGACGGGGCGCGGCCGCAGCCGCTCGGCCCCTTGCCGGAGACCCCGGCCCTGGCCGGCGGGTGCAGCATGGCCGCCTTCCAGCGCGCCGCCGGCCTACCGAGTCCCGCCGCCCCCGAAGAGGAATTGGCTCCGGCGATGCGGCGCGTGGCCCTGGCGCAGGTGCGGCGGCAGGCACTGCCGGTCGCGCAGGCGCTCTTGGACGGGCCCTTCGATGGCCAGGTCCTGTTCCGGGTCTGGCTGACCGCTGCCGCCGCACAGCGTCAGGGCTTCACCACCAGCCTCGCCCCCTTGATGCTGGATGTCGCCTGAACGGCGCTGTTAGGGCGGTGTCGTTTCAAGTTGTGCGAAACACGAAATGTCTTGCGAAAAACAGCAGTAAAGGATAAGCCGGACTAGCCCGCAGGACGCGGGCGCGGCCACCGGGAGCGAAGCGAAAAGTCCTGGTGGCGCCGGCAGAAGGCAGGCGTGATGAGGCATGAAACCACCTGGGAGGCGGCCACGCAGAGCCCCATTCGGCTGCGTGGCCGCTCCCATCCTTTCCTGACCCTGGAGATCGCCGCGCTGGATCCCGCGGCACTGGAAGAAGCGCTGGCGGCGCGGCTGGCGGGTACGGCCAGCTTCTTTCGCCACGCGCCCGTGCTGCTCGACCTCTCCGCCCTGCCACCGAATGCCGAGGCGCAGGTGGAGCCGCTGGTGCGCGCGGTGCGCGGCTTCGGCTTGGTGCCGGCCGCCTTCCGCGCCCGCTGGCCGGAAATCGAGCGCGCCGCGTTGGCCTGCGGCCTGGGCCGCATGCTGGAGGCCGAGGCCCGGCAGGACTGTACCACCCCCTGCACCCGTCGCCCCTCGGTGATCGTCGATCAGCCCGTGCGCTCCGGCCAGCGGATCTATGCCGCAGAGGCCGACCTGATCGTGCTGCACTCGGTCTCGCCCGGGGCGCAACTGCTGGCGGATGGATGCATCCATGTCTATGGCGCGCTGCGCGGCTCGGCCAGCGCCGGCATCAGCGACGATCCGCATGCCCGCATTTTTGCGAAAAACATGGACGCGGAAATGCTCTCCATCGCCGGGCTCTGGCTCAGCGCGGAAGAGATCCCGCCCGAATGGGTCAAGCGCCCGGCGCAGCTCGGCATGCGCGACGGCTGGCTGCGCTTCGCTCCGCTGCCCTGATCCCCTTCTCGAACGCCCGCACCGACAACAGGGAGAACCCGATGTCCGCGACCGTCATCACCATCACCTCCGGCAAAGGGGGCGTCGGCAAGACGACGACCACCGCCGCCTTCGGTGCCGCACTCGCGCTGCGCGGCAAGCGCGTCTGCCTGGTCGACTTCGATGTCGGCCTGCGCAACCTCGATCTGGTGCTCGGGGTGGAGAAGCGGGTCGTCTATGACTTCCTGCATGTCGCCAATGGCCAGGCCAAGCTGCAGCAGGCGCTGATCAAGGACAAGCGGGTGGACAACCTGTTCATCCTGGCCACCTCGCAGACGCATGAGAAGGATGCGCTGACGCTCGAGGGCGTCAGCCGGGTGATGGCGCAGCTGAAGCAGGAATTCGACTACATCCTTTGCGACAGCCCAGCCGGCATTGAGCACGGCGCGATGATGGCGCTCTACCACGCCGACCATGCGATCGTGGTCTGCAATCCCGAGGTCAGCTCGATCCGCGATGCCGATCGCATCCTTGGCTTCATCGCCTCGAAGTCGAAGCGCGCCGAGGATGGCGAGGAGCCGGTGCGGGAGCACCTGCTGGTGACCCGCTTCGATGCCGAGCGCGCGCAGAATGGCGAGATGATTTCCCTGCGCGAGATCCAGGACATCCTGTCCGCCGAGCTGCTTGGCGTGGTGCCGGAAAGCAAGGCGGTGCTGAAGGCCTCGAATGCCGGCGTGCCGGCCAGCCTGGACGCGGGGACCGATACCGGCCGCGCCTATCGCGAGGCCGTCTCGCGCTTCCTGGGCGAGGCGCGCGAGGCGGTGCGCCTGCCGAGCGCTGCGGTGATCCACGCAACCCTGCCCACCGGCACGGAGCCGCGCGGCCTTCTGCGCCGCCTGTTCCGCCTCAGCTTCGCCTGAACCGACGGAAGCCAAACCCATGCCCCTGATTGCCCTGATCCAACACCGCCGCAAGACGGCGGGGCTTGCTGCGGCGCGCCTGCGCCAGCAGGTCGGCGCCGACCGCCGGGCGGTGCTCGGGGACGACATCACCCAGCGCATCCAGGACGCCTGCCTGCGGGAGATCCGCAAGCTGGCGCGCGGCGGCCATGTGCGGGTGAAGATCGGCACCTCCCCTGCCCTGGAACTGCGCGAGATCGACATCGACCTGACGCCAGGGCGATAGGCGGCGCGATGCTGATCTCCGCGGCCCAGTGCCGCATGGGGCGCGCGGCGCTGGGCCTCAGCCTGCGCGAGCTGGCCCAGGTGGCCGGCATCTCGGTCAACACGCTGAGCCGCGTCGAGAGCGACGGCAATGTCACCAGCCGGACGCTCGCCAAGGTGCAACGTATCCTGGCCGAGAACGGCGTGATGTTCCGGCAGGACGGCTCCGTCGGCGTGGTGCCGCAAGGCGCCGAGGCCCGAAGCTGAAAAAGTCCGGGGGAAGGAATTCCCCCCGGTCCCCCCATCTTCTTTTTGTCAGTCTGGCGCTGCGCTGGCCCCAAGCTCTGAAAACTCGAAGAAAAAAGAAGGGGGTCTGGGGGAATTCATTCCCCCAGCCTTAAGCCGCGCGCCGTCGCGCCTTCGATGCCTCGGCGGGCATCTCCGGTGCCGGCTCGGCATCATCCTCCTCCAGCAGCGGCATGCATTCGACCGGCGCCAGGCTGGTGATATTAGTGGTCGGGTAGAAGGCCACCAGCCAGGCCTTCAGCGGCGTATGCCCGACCGGCTTGGGGAAGCCCTTGTCCAGCGAGCGGCGCAGCCGCGGATCGATCAAGGCGATGCCGTAATCCGGCAGGCTGCGCCTGTGATTGGCATAGGCGGCCAGCTCGGCCTTGAAGCGGCGCAGGTCCTGCGTGGTGCCGACTCGGTTGCGCAGCTTGTCGAGGTTCATGCGGAAGCCGCCCGGCGGGCCGCTGCGGGCGATCTCGTAGAGCCGCTTGGCCACCGGCGGCAGCTCGAAATACTTCGGCGTATAGGTCAGGAAGTGCTTGTCCTGCACGATGGCACGGAACAGCCAGGCGCAGAGGGTGAGCTCGACGGCGCGCATCTGCTTCGAGCCGTCCTGATTGCGGCGATAGAGGATGCGGTATTCGTCGAGCCAGCCAAAGCCGCGGTCCTCCCCCTCTCCGCCGGTCTCGATATTGGTGCGCACGAAGGTGGATTTCAGCCGCGCCAGGGATTCCTCCAGCCGCTCATAGGCGGAGCCGCCCGTGGCGCTGCCGGTGGTGACGAAGAAGTCGTGCGCGGTGAAGGTGATACGGGCCGAGGGGGTCTCGCCGCGGTTGATCTTGTCGGCGATCAGCGAGGCCGAATAGACCAGCAATTCCTTGTCCCAGATCGAGGCGACGCCGTGTTTGGTGCCGACCACCTCGATCCAGGCCTTGCCGTCATCGTAGCGTGGCAGCTCGGTCTCCTTCTCCCGCCGCAGCGAGAAGAAGTTGTAGACCATGGTGTTGCGATCACCCTTGACCTTGCCCACCAGCGGGCTGTCGGTCCTGTCGAAATCGAAAGCGTGCTGCTCGTCCATTGGCGTCTGGCGCATCCTGCTGCCGAAGTTGTGGCCGAGCCTTGGCGTGGATGCCAGCGCGCAGAACAGGAATGTCGGCGTCACGACGAGTCTTTTTCCCCGGGGCCTCGTCCTGACGCCGACATGGCGCGAAACACAGGGTTGGGCAGGGCCCGGCGAGTTATCCACAGCCTTGACTCGTCGTGACGCCGACACGCTCCGCAGACCTCGTCGTGACGCCGACACAAACTCGTCGTGACGCCGACGCAGACTCGTCCCGACGCCGACGCAGGCTCGTCGTGACGCCGACGCAAACTCGTCCCGACGCCGACGAGGATCCATACTAATCCTTTGAATACAAAAGCAAAAATGAGGGGTATAACTCTATAACTCTATAACTTGTTTGACTCTTTGACTCAAAAAAAGAGCAAGCCCGCAAACGCAGCGTCGGAGTGGTCATGGAAGCTCTGCGCCAGACCGCAAGTGTCGGCGAAAGGACGAGTGACAATGGAGGAATAGGGGCAAAGAAGCGCAACCTTAGGTTGCTTAAGCCGCAGAGGGCAGCGGCATTGAGGAAGGGAAAGGAAAGACGGCAGCGGAACTCGTCGTGACGCCGACATCTTCTTGAATCCCCAAGCTCACGATTTCGAGATCGGGCTGGGAACCGCCTTTCCATTTATCCGCCCTTGTCCTGTGGCAAAGGAGTTGCCGACGGGCTGGGAGGAGGAGAACCGGTAAATTCTGCGAAAAACCTTGAAGAAACGGCGATGTTCACCCTATGATCGCGCCGCCGGCCAGGATGGCCGGCCGCAGTGACGAGGAAGAATTCCGGATGCCCGACGCAAGGCTGCTTGGCCCCGCCCTTTGCCTGACAGGCAGCACCCTGCTGGCTCTGCCGGCTGCGCTGCCTCTGGCGATCAATAACCTGGGGCTCAATGGAAGAACCCTCAGCCTCGGCGGCCTGGTGCTGGCGATGCTGGGCCTTGCTCTGGCCCTGCAGGGCTGGCGGGAACGCCTGGCCAGCGCCTCCTTCCATGGACGGGCAGCATTGCGGCAGATGACGGGCCGATCCGCCGGGAGGGGGCCTGCCAAACGGGTGAAAATCCGCATACGGTGCGCGCGCTGACAGGGCCGGGCATGCTGGGTTGCCGGAACGTCCTGCAACCGCCGCCTGGGCCTCCAGAATGGAAGGACGAGAAATGAACGATCCCCTGAACGGCCACGAGATCTGGGTGGTCTGGGGCGGGATTTTCCGCGACACGAGCTTTACCGAGCTGGAGCCCGGCACCGAGGAGCTGCATGGGCCGTTCCATAGCGTGGAAGCGGCGGAAAAGGTGTGGCTGGAGCGGATGCGCCGCATGGTGGACATTGCCTCCCACCGGCTCTTCGTGCTGCGCGCCGTCCCTCCCTCCGACAAGCCGTGAGCGGCGGCTTGGTCCTCCGCGCACCGGCCGCACTGCCTGGCTCCTGGGTGGCGCGGCTCGGCGGGCTTTGGCAGGCCATGATTGCCCTGCCCTCTTCGCAGCAGCGGGCCTGGCGGCATCGCTGCCAAGCGCTGGAGCATACCCTGGAAGACCTGACGGACCGGCTAGCCCGGAGTGAGATCGCCCTGGCCCGCGCGCAGCACAACAAGCAGCAGGCTGCACAGCGGACAATCGAGGCGGAGGCGGCCCTGGTACGGGTTCAGTCCATGCTGGACGCACTGCGCTGGCGGCAGGCCGAGGCTGCGGACCCCCCTTCCCGCTGAGAAGGCAGGCTATTCGCGAAAGATGCGAGCAAACCGCTCGGCCCGTTCGGCCGGCAAGGGCGCGATGTGACGTGCTCCTAGGCAGCCTGTCGCACAGGCCTCGGACAAGTTCGGCACCGGATCGGGATCCTGCACAGCCAGCAGCAGGGCACCACCGGTACCGCCAAGGATCAGCATAAGGTAAGCAGCCAGAATGCGAAACGACATGGCGGGAAAAGCCTCACATGCGGGCCTTCTGGCCGATGACCAAAAAATAAACTAATGATCTATAAATTAGGAATCAAGAAATAACCTCGGCCATTGGCCGAAGAATGAGGCACGCCGCACGGCGCTTGGCCGGCCTGTCACGGGTAACTTTCACCGCAGCAGCGCGGATACCCTTTTCATGGCCGGACCGACCTTTCTTCTCCTCCGCCGTCTGAGGCCCCACCCCTTTTCCGAAGGCAGGGTGCCATGAGCGCGCCTCAGACACCCCGCTTCATCGCGCCCCATTTCGTCGAAATCGAAGGCAGTGCCGACCTTCCGGGGCCGGTGCGGCGGGCCTGCGCCTTCACCACGGCCGCGCCGGGTTGGCCGCGCGATGCAGGGGGCGCCACGCACCACCACCTTTGCGTGCTGCTGTCGGAAAGTGGGCGCGGGCATGAAGGCAGGCCGGTCCATTGGCGTACCGAAACCCGAGCGGTGGTGGGCGCGGGCGAGCCAATGGTCGCCGCGGGCCGTGCACCAGATCTGGTGCGCGGCATCGCCGCCGCGCTGGCTGCCGCCCATGCGCCGGTGCTGCCGCAGGATGGTCCGGCACAGGCTGATCCGGCGGTGCTCTGTGTGGCACCCGCCTTTGTGCCGATGATGCGCGAGCCTGGCCTGCCTGGCGTCTGGGTCTGCAGCCATCTCAGCGCGGCGGGGCCGGTTTCGGCGGAGCGGCCCTGGACGCATCTGCAGACCGCCTTCATCCGTGCCTGGCCCGGCGGTGGCCCGGCCTTTCGCTGCGAACTGGAAACCCTGCCCTTCACCTCCGTGATGCCCGCGGCGGTGCATGGCAGGATGCCCGGCCGCGAGCTTGCCTTCTGGTCGGCGGCCAGCCTGGAGGAGGCGGTGCGGAGCTGCCAGACGCGCATCTTCGCTCCCCGCGCCACGCCAGCCGAAACCCGACGCTGACAGGGCGGCCTGCAAATAGTCAGAAAAAAGATGGGAGTCCGGTGGAATTCCTTCCCCCCGGCCTTCCCTCTCCCACTCAAACTTTCCCCCGGCATCAACGGTCAACCTTAAAAGTTGACGTTGACGGAAAAACCCTAAAGCGGCACCCTCCCCTTCATCTTCTGACGTCAGAACCGGCCGGGGGGCGGGACGCATGGATGGGGAAATGCTGCGGGCGCTGCGCCAGCAGCTCAGGCTGAGTCAGTCCGAGCTGAAGGATGCCCTGAATCGGGCGCTGGGCCGCTCCTACGACAAGCCGCGCATCTCCCGCTGGGAGAACGGCCGGGAGCCGATCCCGGAGGAAGCGGCGCGCGCCGTGCAGGCTCTGGCCAGCGACCAGCCGCGGCATGCCCGCATCCTGGTGCTGGCCAACCAGAAGGGTGGCGTGGGCAAGACCACTTCGGCCCTCAACCTGGCCTGCGGGCTGGCCCGCCAGGGCCAGCGGGTGCTGCTGGTCGATCTCGACCCGCAGGCCACGGCCTCGGTCGCACTAATGGCGGCGAACACCGTGGAGGCCTATCGCCAGGGGCGCACCATGGCGCAGGTGATCCTGCGCGACCTGCCGCTGCAACAGGCGATCTTCGACCGCGCGGATCCGCTGCTGGTCGGCCGTGGCGGCTTCGATCTGGTGCCGAGCCATATCGACCTCGCTGAAACCGACGGGCGGCGCGAACCCGGTTTCGACGTCGTGCTACGCGAGGCGCTGGAGGCGGTGCGCGACCGCTACGACGTGATCGTGCTCGATGCGCCGCCCAATCTCGGCATGCTGACGGTGATGGGCCTGGCGGCAGCGGACGAGGTGATTATCCCCGTCCGCACCGAACCCTATGACAGCATGGGCGTCGGACTGATCCTGGCCACCATCGGCAAGGTGCAGCGGCGGCTCAACCCGGCACTGCGGCTGGCCGGAATCCTTCCGACGCAGTTTGGCCCCCGCAAGTCGGTGGATCGCGAGGTGCTGGAACAGTTGGTCGGGGTGATGGCGGGCAAGGCACCGGTGCTGGAGCCGGTGCCGGCCAGCGCGGTCTTCGGTCACGCGGCGCGCAATGGGCGGATCGCACTGGAAGCCTCGCCCGGCACGGCGGCCGTGGCGGTCTATGGGCGGCTGGCGGCCGCGCTGGTGGCGGGGGCTCCCCTGCCCCAGGCCGAGCTGCTCGCCCCGGTGGAGGAGGCCTGAGTCATGCGGCAGCAACGCAAGCCCGCCTCGCCCGTGCTGGGCGCGGCGATCTCGGCGATCGGCGCGGCCAGCAACGGTCTGGTGCCCCGCGACAGCCGCTTCCGACACTCCTTCGAGGCGCCATTAGCGCGCATCCGCCCTGATCCCGATCAGCCGCGCAAGCGTTTCGATCCCGCGGAGATCGCCGCCCTCGCCGCGACCATGGCGGCGGAGGGGCAATTGCAGCCCGTGCTGCTGCGGCGCGATCCGGAGCAGCGCGGAGGCTGGATCCTGGTCGCCGGCGAGCGCCGCTGGCGCGCCGCGCAGCACAATGGCTGGACCAGTCTTCTGGCCATCGAACATGTCGGCGATGCGGCGCTCGCGGCTCTGTTGGAGAACCTGCAGCGCGTCGATCTCACCCCGGCCGAGGAGGCGCGCGGCCTGCAACGTCTTCTGGCCGCGCGTGGGATGAGCCAGGCCGCCGCCGCCACGCTGCTCGGGCGGAGCCCGGCCGAGATCAGCGCCACGCTGCGGTTGCTGACCCTGCCGGAGGAGTTCCTGGAGCGGGCCGGCACCTTGCCGCGCAATTTGCTGGTGGAACTGGCACGACTGGAGCCGGGTCCCTTACGGGACCGGTTGTTGCGTCAGGCCGAGGCGGGCAGCCTGACGGTGCGGGCCTTGCGGGCGGCCCGGGCCGCGCCGCCGCCTGCGCCGAGGCAGCCGCAGCCGCTGCGTCCTGCGGTGCTCAAGGCCCTGGCCGCGAGGCTGGCACGGCGGCGGTCGCAGGGGGCACCCCTGGCGCCGGATGAGCGTGAGCAATTAGCGGCCCTGCGGCAGCGGATCGACGACCTGCTCGACTTCTGACGTCAGAACTTTCAGGCCGGGGCCAAAGGGGGCACCGCCCCCTTTGGAAACCCCCGCCGGGGTGGCAACGGCCACCCCGGACCTCGCGATAACCTCTTCAGGCGGCCGCCTGGGCGGGGCCATCATCCGTTTGGGTAAGAGCCGAAGCCGCCGCGTGCAGGTGCCGGGCATTCTCCTGCACCGCCTGCAGCAAGGCGGCTGTGCGATGGGCTAGCGCAGAGGGAAGCGCCTGCTGTGACATCGCCCGCGCTTCCTGCAGCAGCTGCGCGGCATCGGCCTCCACAGCGCCAAGACGCTCCAGCGCATGGCTTATCTTCGGAGAAGTGACCCCTCCCGATCGCGCCGCAGCCTGCTGCCCAGTGATGCTGATCATCGCCTGCAGCCGCACGGCATGGGTTTCCAGCGCCGCGGTGCCGGCGGCAAAGCGGTCGGTCGTCTCCGTCAGGTAGCGGGCGGCATCGCCCAGCGTCGCCTCGTTGCGGAGCACGCGCTCGATATGGCCGCCCAGGCTGTGCACCAGCTCCTCCAGCCGCGCGGGCGGCGCCTCCGCCAGGCGTTGCACGGCCTCGTCGAGCAGGCCTTCCATCCGCTGGCTCAGTCGCGCCGCCTGCAACTGCGCTGCCCGGCTCTGCTCGGTCATGCGCCCGGCCGTTCCGGAGAGCGCCTGGAGCTTCTCCGGGAACTGCGCTACGGCCGTGGCCGCCATTTCCAGACGCTGTATGCCGGCGGCAAGCTCCGCCGCAGCCGCCGGCAGGGCCTGCAAGGGGTCCTGCGCCGCCGCCATCCGCTGCGTGCAAAGCTCGAGGCGCGAGGACAATGCCACGGAAGCGGCCTCTGACGGCGCCGGGAGACCCTGCTCCAGCACCTGCCGGAACCGTTTCTCAACACTGTTGGCCAAGCCGGAAAGCTGGGCCCCAGTGGTTACCGCGCGGCTCACCGCCGCCGTCGCCTCATGCACCTGCCGTTGCTGCTCCTCCAGAAGCTGCCGGAGCCCCTGGACCAAGCCTTCCGCCCCGACGTCTGCCGTCGGCTCCTCGGCGGCGCTGCGCAGCAAATGGCGCAGTGTGTGCAGACCGCCTCCGAGCGCCAGCAATGCCGCTGTGACGGCACAGGCCATCGCAGCCTCGCCGCCCCCGGCCGCTGCCGCTGCCGCAGCGTCCGGTAATCCGCTCCCCGGCAGCAACTGCAAGACCGCCGCGCTGCCCAGCAGGGCCAGGGCCAGTTTCCAGGGCCAGCCCATCAGAGTGATCAATTCCCCCAGGCGGGGCTCGTCCTGTGTCGTCGCTTCTGCGCTCATGATGCCGGCCTCCTGCCGGGTCGTGGTGATGGCAGCCGCCGGCGCGACTGAGGTCAGGATCGGTGCCGCGCCGGCGGCCACGCGGCATGGCCCTCGCAAGGCACCAGGCGCCTCCGGGTGCGTGGCAGGAGGGTGAAGAGGTCTGTCTCGGCGCACCGGCGAAGAGCGGCGCAAGCCGGCGATAGGCAGCAACCATGCCGGTGGCATCGGACCCGGCGTCGGAGGGCAGCAACTGGAGGCGACTGCGCGAAGGCGATCCCGCCCTTGACGGTGTATTGCGAAGGCTGGCCCCTCGATCTGCGCTATGGCGGCTGGGGCGGCCTTGGTCTTGGTGGCTGGCGCGAGGCCGAGCAACCGGACCAGTCCCGTCACGGCACGTTTCCCGGAGCCATTCTGGGTTGCCGCCTTGCGATGAACGCTTTCCGGAGAGCGACCCCAGAATGGACCTGGTCCTGGCCACCAGGACGGCGCCAGCCGGAAGGCCATGCAATCTGGTGGAAAAAACAAGGTCCTGCACAACCCAGCCTTTTGCCAAGGAATGCGAAAATCTGCGACACACATAATGCGAAAAATATCGAAGAGGCAAGCCGATTGTCGCTTCGTCCCCGATTGCCTTACGGCCGGCGGAGGCTCTCCCGGCTCAGGAGTATAATTCAGCCACGCCCTGGTTGGCCGTAGGCGGCGCGACAGCGTAGAAGCGGTGCGCGCGGGTGGGCCAGGCCGGCCCGCGGAGCCATCCCGCGCGGGGATGGCGTCTGCACCGGCAGCTCCGGGGACAGGCAGGAGAGGGCGGCATGAAGCGCATTCTCGTCACCGGCGCGGCCGGCTTCGTGGGTCAGGCCGTCAGCGCGCGGCTGTTGCAGGACGGCTTCGCAGTGCTCGGCCTCGACAGTTTCACGCCCTATTACGACGTCCGGCTGAAGCAGGCGCGACTGCACCAGCTTGAAGGCCGCCCCGGCTTCTCCTTCCGGCAACTCGACCTGGCGGATGCGGCGGAGACCCAGGCCGCCTTCGCAACGTTCCAGCCGGAGGCGGTGGTGCACCTCGCGGCGCAGGCGGGGGTGCGCTACTCGCTCGACCATCCGCAGGCCTATACCGCGGCCAATATCGACGGCTTTCTGTCAGTGCTGGAGGCCTGCCGCGCCCATCCGGTGCGGCATCTGGTCTATGCCTCCTCCTCCTCGGTCTATGGCGCCAATACCAAGGTGCCTTTCTCGGAACAGGACCCGGTGGACCGGCCGGTCTCGCTCTACGCGGCGACCAAGCGCGCCAACGAGCTGATGGCGCAGACCTACAGCCATCTGTTCCGCGTCCCCGTCTCGGGGCTGCGCTTTTTCACGGTGTACGGGCCCTGGGGCCGGCCGGACATGGCCTACTACAAATTCACCGCGGCGATCTTCGCCGGGCGGCCGATCGATCTCTACAACCAGGGCCGCATGGCGCGCGACTTTACCTATATCGACGAGGTGGTGGAGGCGATCCGGCGCCTCGTTCCGCAGCCGCCCGCTGACCATGTCGCCCCTGGGGCTGAGCCAGGCCGGGTCGATCCCGCGACGCCGCACCGCATCTTTAACATCGGCAACCATACGCCAGTGGAACTGGAGCGCTTCGTGGAGGTGCTGGAGGCGGCAATCGGCCGCCGCGCCGAGCGGCGCCTGCTGCCGATGCAGCCCGGCGACGTCGAGCGCACCTATGCCGATGTGGCGGCGCTCCAGCAGGCCGTGGGCTTTGCGCCGCGCACCTCGATCGAGGAAGGGCTGGCGCGCTTCGTGGCCTGGTACAGGACCTATCACAAGCCCTGAGCGGCATAGGGCAGGGGAGGCGGCTTGGCCTTCAGCGCTTCTCCCCGCCTTCCGGCGGTATCGCCGCTTTTCCACCCGGCGCGGCGCCCCAGATCCTGCGCGTCGGGTTGTTGCGCCAGAGATCGGCCGGGCGGAGATAGCCAAGCGCCACCTCGGCCGACCGATGCCGGGTCTGGCGCATGACCTGGGCGAGATCGGCACCCGCCTCGCCGGCGGCGGTGGCCAATCCCGCCCGCAGGGAATGACCGGAATAGCGCTCCGGCTCGCGCAGGCCGGCCGCCCGCGCCGCAGTCTTCACCAGACGCCAGACCGCCTTGTCCGAGAGCTGTGCGGTGCTGAGCCGGCCGGCCTTGCTCATTCCGACGAAAAGCGGCCGCTCCGCATCGGAGGCCGCGCCGATGATATCGCCGCCCCGGCGGCGGTGCTCCCGCCAGGCTTCCAGAGCGGCCAGCGGGCAGACCGCCGGCTCATCCGGATTGGCCCAGACCGCGACCTCCTGGCCGGCGCCGCGCGGGTCGGTCTTGGAGCGGCGGATCAGCAGCCGCAGGCCGCGCCCGGGCACGATCTCCACGTCGCCGAGCGTCAGCCCGACCAGCTCGCTTCGTCGCAGTGCTGCCCCAAAGCCGAGCAGCAGCAGGGCCCGGTCGCGCGCGCCGAGCGGCGTGTCGGCGGCAGGGCGGGTGGCCAGCATCAGGCGGAGCGCATCCGGTCCGGCGGCGGCGGCGCGCCGGCGGGGCCGCGTGCCTTTGGTACGGGCGATGCCCTCCAGCACCATGACCAGGCGTGGATCGCGCAGGTCGAGGGCGATGCCAGCGAGCCGATGCGCGGTCTGGATGGCGGCCAGATGGACGCGCAGCGTGGCGACGCTGAGCCCGCGATCGGCGCAGTGCACGGCATAGAGGGCGAGGCTGTCGGGGGCGCCGCCGAGGGGCACGCGGCCGAGGGCCTGGCACCAGGCCTCATAGGCCCGCCAGGCCGAGCGATAGGCACGGCGGGTGCCCTCGCCACGGGCGCGGGTGGCATAGACGGCGGCCTGGGCGGCGAGGGCCTGGATCTCAGCTGCACGCCCCGCGCCACCAGGGACGGAAAGCGTACCCAAGAGGCCCGTATGCAGGGTCAGCATCTCATCCGGCGGGGGAAAGGGCTTCGCAGCGTCCATCATGGTGATGGTTAGCGTCCACCATTCTGTCCGAAAAGAATTATTAGCGGACGGAATGATGGACGTGAACAGCCAGGCCCATTTGGCCCAGTCTGCTCCGGGGCAGGTTTGCGAGAGTCATGTAAGTTAAGACCAAATTAGCTTTCAAAATCCATGCTAAGCGGTTGAACGTTAAAAACTCGTTTTGGCTGGAAGAAGCGGGAATCCGGCCGGGATTCTCCTCATCACGGCGACCGTCTACCGACGCCCCCGGCCCAAGCCGGACAAAGGAGAGACAATGCCCACGGATCCCTGGAAAGGCTGGTTCGGCGACGCGGCCTTCGAGGAGGAGGACGGGCCTGCCGCCAGGTTCCGGCAGCGCGCGGGTCCGGCACCGGATCCTGCGCGCCTGCTTCTATCCCTCGCCGCCGCCGAGGATGCGCTTTCTCGCCTCGATGCGCTCACCGGCGCGGCCTCCGAGCCGGTGCGAGCAGGCCTGGCGGCGCGGCTCGCTTTTGCCGAGGCGGCGGGATGGCTGATGGAGGAAGGCGTCCTCGTGCATTCGCGCGACCTGGCGCTGCGCGCCAGCCACATCACCGGCTCTTACACTGCGGCGACAGCCTTGGGACGCCTGCGCCGGGAACTGCCCGAGACCTGGCGCGCGGTGGAGATCCTGCCAGAGGAAATTCCGGCCGAGCACCTGGTCGAACAGGCCCTTGCCCTCGCCCGGTTGCTGCAGCGGCTGGCCACCTTGCGCAGCCTGGACCCACTCGACAACGCGGCCAGTTTGGCGAGTAGCCTCCGCAGCCTGGGCCCCAGTGCCTGGCCCGCTGCACTTTGTGCGGCCGAGGTGCAGCCGCCGGATTTCACCACCTGGCGCCGCGAGTGGCTCGCGACAGGCCAGGAACAGCCAACGCTGCTGGCCGCCGCCGAGGCCTCAGCACTCTGGCTGCGGCAGGCCTCGGAAGGCGACATCGCCGTGCCGCAACTCTCCCAGGCTCTGTTCCTGGCGGCCCTACTGGTGAAGCGACGGGGGCGCCTGCGGCATGTGGCACTCCCCTTCTGGTCGGCGCGCCCTGCCGGTGCCTTCCGGTTGCGCCGCCCCGGAGAAGATCCGGCGGGCTGGCCGTTGCGCATGCTGGAGCGGATACGGGCGGCGGCACTGCGGGGCCTCGACGAGCTTGACCGGCTGCAGGCCGCGGCGGAGGGGATGGCGCGTCTGGCCAAGCAGGGGCGGCGCTCATCTTCCCTGGGCGCTGTGAGTGATCTGGCGCTCCGGCGGCCGGTGCTGACCGCGGGTGCCCTGGCCGCCAAGCTTGGGTTGACCCATCAGGGGGCGCTTCTTCTGCTCGACCGTCTGGCCGGTGAAGGACTGCTCCGCGAGATCACCGGGCGGGCCAGCTTCCGGGCTTTCGCGGTCTAAGGCCGGGGAGGAAATTCCCCAGACCTCCATCTTTTTCTGCCCACTGCAGGACGCGGGGCAGCCCTGGGTTTGGCGTCAGACTTCCGGCTCCTGCGTGGCGCTGTGGCCGTAGATGCGGCCCGGGACATCGGCGGCGTGCAGGGCAGGGTCACCGCCGCCGGCGCGTTCAAGATGCGATTTCAGGCTTTGCAGGGCGGCCTCGGCACTGAGGCGGGCGGCGTCCTCCGGGGTCTCCGGCTCGGTCGGATCGGCCGCCTGTGCCGTGTCGCGCGCCAGATGCAGGATCAGCCGCGTCACACCCTGGACACTCTGCACCCGCCATTCCCCGGCCGGCGGGAAGGACCAGCGGATGATCCCGGCCGCGGCATCGGCTTTCAGGCCGGTGGTCGGTAACTGGGTTTCCTCGCGCCGCAGCTGCGGCAGCCAGTCGTTCAGATGGGCCGGGTCCGCCAGATAGGCGAAGACCTCGGCAGCCGGACGAGCAATGGTGATCTGCTGCTCCATGCTCTGCCAACGCTTCGGGCAGGCTGCGGTTTCGAAGCGACGAACCCGGCGGCACCCGCCGGGAAACCCCTTGCGCCTTCGGGCGTCACCGCCTTCAGCAGCGGGAAGGATGCAGCATGACGGTGCCCCCGGTCGGACCCCAGCCCAGCGTGGTTCTGCCTCGTCTGGCTCGGCAGGGGGCGGGGCTGTCGGCAGGCCTGCGTGCCGTACCCGAAGAGGCCGCCGTGGCCCTGACCTATGGCCGTGCCACCCATGCGGTGATGATGGCCACCCCGGCCGACCTGTCCGATCTTGGCCTCGGCTTCAGCCTGACCGAGGGGCTGATCACTCGTCCCGAGGAGCTGACGGCGCTGGAGGTGGTGCCGCGCCCCGGCGGTATCGAGTTGCGGATGGAACTGGCTGCCCCGCGCGCGGCGGCGCTGTCGCGCCGCCGGCGCCATCTGGCCGGCCCGCTGGGCTGCGGCCTCTGCGGCATCGAGAGCCTGAGCGAGGCGATGCGCGACCTGCCTGCCCTGACCGCCGCGACGCCGCTTCCCGCCGCCGAGATCGGCGCGGCTATGTCGGCGCTCTCGGCCGCGCAGTCATTGCACCGCGAGACCCATGCCGTGCATGCCGCGGGCTTTTGGCGTCCTGGCCAGGGCCTGCTGGCCTTGCGGGAGGATGTCGGCCGCCACAACGCGCTGGACAAGCTGGCGGGGGCGCTGTTGCGGCGAGGCGTGGCGGCGGCCGCGGGCGCGGTGGTGCTGACCAGCCGCGTTTCCGTCGAAATGGTGCAGAAGACGGCACTGCTCGGCGCGCCGTTGCTGCTGGCCGTTTCGGCACCCACTGCCCTGGCCGTGCGCGCCGCCGAGGGCTGTGGCATCACCTTGGTGGCCCTGGCGCGCGGGGAGGATTTCGAGGTCTTCACGCATCCCGATCGCATCGTTTAGGCGGAGCGCCTGGAAGCCGCCGCCGGCAGCGCCTATCCTGGCACGCCTTGCAGCTGCCGGATCTGACTTTTGATGCGCCTTCCCTCCCGTCGTTCGCCTCGTCAGGACTGATGCATGGCGCAGCAGGAACAAGGCGGCTTCACGCAGCAGGAGAAGGCGGGCGGGCGGGTCCTGTTCATCGTGCGGCCGGCCCGCGCGTCGCTTGCCTTCCTGGCGGCGGCGGTACTGTTGGGAGCGCTGTTTGGCCTGCCGGCCCTAGCCGTATTGCTCAACCCGCGGCGCCATGACGCCATCTCGCTCGCCGCCGCCTTGTGCGCCCTGCTGATCCTGGCGGGCGCGGTCGTGGCCTTCCGCCGGGCACGGCATGGGCGGTCGCCGCGCCGGATCGAGGTGGATGCCACGGGCATCGCCTTGCCGGAGCGGCATGTGCCCTGGTCGGTCGTGCAGGGGCTGCGCGTGGAGCAGCCCGCGGCTGACCGTCAGGTCGCCTCCGGCATCTACGATCTGGCCGCCAATGTGGCGGCACAGCAGCGGGCAGCCGAGGCGCGCCTACTGCTGGACGGTCCGGAAGGCGGCGCGCCGCTGCTGGTGGCCAGCGGGCTGGGCGCCGCCGTGGCGGAACAACTGCGTGCGGCGATACTGCGGCTGAAGCCGTGACAAGGCCGGGGGAATGAATTCCCCCAGGCCCCCATCTTTTTTCTTCGAGTCTCCCGCACGGGCGGAAAGCGTAGCGCCCAACTGACAAAAAGAAGATGGGGGTTCGGGGGAATTCCTTCCCCCGACCTTCTGACGTCAGAACTCCGCGTCAGTAGGGCATCACCCGTTCCATCAGCTGCTGCCCCCAGCGCGGCCGCTGCAGGTCGCTCGACACGCCGCGCCCGCCATAGGCGATGCGCGCCTCGGCGATCTTTTCCGAGGCGATGCGATTGTTCGGGCGGATATCCTCCGGCCGTACCAGCCCGCGTAATTGCAACTCGCGCAGCTCGTTATTGACGCGGATCTCCTGCGAGCCGGCGATCTCCAGATTGCCGCTCGGCAGCACCCGCACCACGGTCGCGGCGATCTGCAGGCGGATCTTCTCCGTGCGGCGGATCTTGCCGGTGCCGTTGGAGGTGCTGTTGCCCCCCAGTTCCGCTGCCGGGTTCAGCTCGCCGCCGAAGGCCTTGCCCAGCACCCCCTGCAGGCCGAACAGGAAAGGCACCTTGAAATCCTGCTCCGCCTTGCGCTCCAGCTCGGTCTTGTTGTCGAACTGCGCGCTGTCGTCGATCTCGATCTCGACGGTCAGCAGGTCGCCCACTGTGCGGGCACGCTGATCGCGGAAAAAGGTGCGGCTGCCCGGTCGCCACAGCGAGCCCGTCATGGTGGGGCCGGTGCCACCTGGCCGCGGCCGCGTCGCCACGTCCATCGGGCTGTCCACCAGCTCCTCGGCGGGGATGCTGCTGATCGCGCCAGGCGCGGAGATCGGCGGCGGCTGCTGGAAATGCCCCCAGGTGTCGCAGCCGGCGAGGCCGAGCAGGAGCACGCTGCCGGCCAGGGCACGGTGAGGCGCGCGGCGTGGCGGAAGCCTCGGCATATTCCCGCTCATGGCGCGCCGCGCACCTCGGTGGTGCCCTCGGCTACCACCATGGCGCGGATGGTGCGGTTGCTACCGGGATTGTGCACCCGGATCTCCTCGCCCATCGCACCGCTCTCCATGGCCCGGCCTTCCATCTCCAGCGTCACGCCGCCGCTCTTCCAGAAGACGCGCACCGTGTCGTTGGAATGCACCGCCAGCGGCTCGCCGACATCGCGGTCGCGCAGCGGCATGCCGTCGCGGACGCGGAAGCGTATCTCCTGGCCGACCAGATCCTGCCCGGCCTCGATGAAGGCGTTGTTGTCGCGGCGCGGTGCCATCGCCTCCAGATCCTGCGGTCGCAGGATGTCGCCGCGTTCGAGCGTGCGGGTGGCGTGCCAGACCTCCCGCGCCACGACAGGGCCGGCGGCCACGAGCAGCAGCGCCGCGGCCAGGGGGGGAAGAAGGCGAGGGGGAAGAAGGCGCATCGCCGCTCCCCTCAGCGCACGTTGTTGGCGGTCTGCAGCATCTGGTCGGTCGCCTCGATGACCTTCGAGTTCATCTCATAGGCCCGCTGCGCCGCGATCAGCTGGGTGATCTCCTGCACCACATTGACATTGGAGGCCTCCAGATATCCTTGTCGGATTTTCGCATAGCCAGGGTCAGAGGCGAGCCCGGCTTCCGGCTGGCCGGAGGCATCGGTCTCCAGGAACTTGTTGCCGCCGATCGCCTCCAGCCCCGCCTCGTTGGGGAACATGTACAGCTCCAGCCGGCCGACATTCTGCTGCTGGCCATTGGCATCGGTCACCAGCACCTCGCCGGCCTGGTTCACCGTCACGTCCTTGGCGTCAGCCGGGACGGTGATGGCGGGATTGACCGGATAGCCCTCGGTGGTGACGATCTGGCCTTCGGGGGAGAGTTTGAAGCTGCCGTCGCGGGTATAGGACACGGTGCCGTCCGGCAGAGTGATGCCGAAATAGCCGCGCCCCTCCAGCGCCAGGTCGTAGCGGTTGCCGGTGTCGGTCAGCGAGCCCTGCAGAGTGATGCGGTTGACCGCCGAATTGCGCACGCCGAGCCCGATCTGCGTGCCCACCGGCAGCACCGTGCCGGCCTCGGAGGAGGCGGAGCCGACCCGCTCGGAGGACTGGTAGATCAGGTCTTGGAACTCCGCCTTGCGGCGGGTGAAGGCGGTGGTCGAGACATTGGCGATGTTGTTCGCGATGATCTCGACATTGGTCTGCTGGGCCTGCATGCCGGTGGCCGCGATGCTCATGGCGCGCATGGTTGTGTGTCCTTCTGAAGCCGCGCGTGGGGTCAGGGGAGGCGGGTCAGTTCGAGCGCCCCAGGATCTCTATCATTTTTCGCACGCGATCGTCGTCCTCGGCAACGATCCGCTGCATGCTCTCATAGGCCCGCTGGATCAGGGTCAGGTTGGACAGTTCCTGCACGGGCCGCACGGTGGAAGCCTCCAGCGCCCCCTGCTGCAGGCGGATGCCTGGCGCATTGGCGGGCACCGGCTGCACATCGGCGACCGGGATCTCCAGCAGCCCGTCGCCGCCCTTGCGGATGGCGCGCGGATCGCCGCCGCGGAACAGGCCGATCCGTCCGGCCTGCTCGATCCGCCCCTCCACCGTGGCCAGGATGGTGCCGTCGGTGCGGATCTCGACCTTGCTGACCTGCTCCGGCATCAGAATGGGCGCGCCGCCCTCGTCGAGCACCGGGCGGCCGCTGTTGTCCACCAGGGTATTGTCGGGGGCGATGCGCAGCCGGCCGTCGCGCGTGTAGCCGCGGCCGCCGCCCGGGCGCTCCACGGCCAGATAGGCATCCCCCTCGATCGCCAGGTCGAGCGGGTTGCCGGTGGCCGAGATCGTGCCGGGCTGGGTGTCGAGATAGGTGGCGCGGTCCTGCACAAAGGCGACCTCGCGCCCCGGCACTTCGAGCCGACTGACATGGGTCTGGAACAGCGTGCGGTCGCCGCGAAAGCCGGTGGTTGTGGCATTGGCCAGGTTGTTGGCGGTGATGTCGAGTTGCTGGCGCAGCGCCATCTGGCCGGAGAGGCTGACGATGCTGGGGCTGTCCATCTCAGTTATTCCCTGTACCCGGCAGCAGCTTTTCGATTTCCCGGCTGCGTGCGATGGCCGAGCGCACGGCCGCCACGCCATTCACCGGTGCCCCGGCGGGGTCGCCGCTCAGCTGCAGCAGCGCCGCCGCGCCGTTCCGTGGCGCCAGCAACTCGGCCGGCACCGCCGGGCGCTGCCGCGCCAGGGCGGCGGCGCTGGCCAGCCGGGTGGTGGCCTCGGCGCGCGCCGCCGGCTCCAGCGCCGGATCGCGCAGCAGGTCGGCATAGGCTGTGGCGGCCTCCGGCCAGGCCTTGGCCTGGAACAGCAGCCCGGCGCGCGTCTGGCGGTCCTCCAGCGCCGTCAGGCCGGCCAGCTCATCGGCTGCCTCCTGCGGCTTGCCCAGCCGTGCCAGCGCGGCACTGGCGGTGCGCTGCACCTCGGGGGAGGGCGGCAGGCCGCGCAGCAGCGCCAAAGCCCGCTGCACGTCGCCCTGAGCGGCGCTCGCCTCGGCGCGGGCCACCAGCAGCGCCGTCTCCGGCTGCTGCCGCGTGGCGGGGGTCAACTGCCGGGCGGTGTCCAGCGCCGCATCGGCCAGGCCCTGGTCCAGCATCAGCCGCAGCGCGCCGCGGCGGATGTCGTCGCCGCGCTCGCCGGGCGTGGCATAGCCTTCGTACTGCCAGTACAGCGCCAGCCGTTCGTCGGGGGGCGGCAGCGTCATGCCCTTGGCGTCCACCAGCAGCAGGCGCATCGCCTGGGCCGCCAGCCGTGCGCCGCGGCTTTCCATGCTAGGCCGCAGCGAGGCTTGGCTGGCGCCGTCGGCCACGGCCAGGGCGCCCGCCAGATCGCCGCGTTCCAGCAGGCGCTGCGCGTAGAGCGTAGCGGCCTCCTCGCCCAGCGCGTCGAAGCGGTAGGTGCGGCTGAAATCGAGCAATTGCTGCTCCGCCCGCTGACCTTCGAGGCCGGGGCGGTTGAGGTTCAGGGCCGCCAGCCGAGCCCGCGCCTGCAGCGCCGGCACCCAGCGGCCGGTCTGCGCCGCCTTCTGCAGGTGCAGCATCTCGTCGGCGCGATTGCCTTCCAGGCGGGCCAGCCGCGCCAGCAGCCAACTGCGCAGCGCCGTCTGGTCCGGATGCAGGTCGCCGGCAGTGCGGATGGCGCCCACCAGGGTGCGCAGCGTCTCGGCATCCTCCTCCACCGCATCCGTCAGGATGCCGACAAAGGCGATGCGCAGATCCTGTGGCACCTCGCGCAGCGCGGTGCGGATGGCAGGGGCCAGGCGCGCCAGCACGGTGGCCTCGCCGTGCAGGGCGGCGTTCAGGCCCCGCCACAGCGGCAGGTCGGGCCAGGTGCAATCGGCCGCCTCGGCCAGCAGCGGGGAGGCGGGGTCGATCGGCTGCCGCGCCAGCAGCCGCGCCACGTCGCGCGCTCGTTGCAGCCGCTCCAGCGTCTCGCCGGCAGGCTGCTCGGCCAGAGGCGTAGAGAGCACGTTGAGCGCCTCGCGGGTCAGTTCGTGCCCGGTATAGAACTCGGCGAGCGCGGCGATCTCGGCGGCGCCCTGATCAGAATGAGCGAGCGCTGCGCGCAGCTTCGCCAACTGCTCCGGGAAGGCTTCTGGGCCGGCCCAGCCCTGCAGGGTGAAGGAAGCTTCCAGACAGGCCGGCCTGGCTATTTCCTGGGCGGGTGGCACGAAGCGCGGATTGGGCGCCGGGACGCTGGCGGCGGGCGCGGGCTCGGGCCTGGCCTCGGGTGCCGCAGTCGTGGATGTCGGTGTGCCATTCAGCACGGCCAGCCGGCGCACGATGCCCTCGCGCAGTGCCGCCATATCGTCCGATGCCGCGGCTGCCTGGAGTGTCGTGGCTTGCGCCGGCGTCGGCGACTCCGGTGCAGGGGTAGAGGTGGGAGCGGGAACGGCGGCAGGGACAGGTGCGGCCGACGCCGGAGCGGGCGCGGGCTGGGCCACGCCTGCCGTGGGAGCGGGTGCCGCAGCCGGCATTGCCGCTGGCGCGGTGCCGCGCAGCAGGGCGATGGCCTGCGGCCGGCTCATCAGCCCGAGCTTGACCGCATCATCCAGCAGGCGCCGCCGCGCCGCGGCGAGCTGCGCCGGGCTATGGACCTCGCGGGGAGCATCGCGCGGCGCTTCGCTGGCGGCGGGGCGCAGGTCGACATAGAGCATGCCGTCAAAGGCACCCGCTTCGGCGACGCAGTCGCAGGCGGGATGCAGCCGCAGCACGGTCTCGCCGTTCTCCTGCCGCGCCTCGCTGTCGGCCAGCTCGGCGATCCGGCGCATTTCCGAGAAGTCCAGACGGTAGGGGCCGCGCAGCCGCAGCTCCCAGTCCTTGCCGACGCGCTGCAGGGCATAGGAGGGGATGCGGCCCAGATGCAGCACCACGCGGCCATGATCGGCATGCTGGCCGGTGCGGATGCGCACCGACGGCACGGCCGCGGCCGTGGCCGGCGCGGGGCTTTCCTGGGCATGGCCGGGCAGGGCGAGCAGCGGCGGCAGCGCCAGGCTGGCCAGCAGCAGGGCAGGGCGCATCGGCGTTACTCCCCGCCGCCCTCGCCGGCGCCGTCCGTCTTGGCGCGGCCGGCCTCGCGCAGCTGCTCCTCCATCTGGTCGAAGCTGGGCTGCAGCTTGGTGGGCACCACCTGGCGGCCGACCTCGACGCAGAGCTGCGGCGAAAGATTCTCCAGATAGCTGGTGATCACCGAGCGGGTGACGTCCAGCATGCGCCGCTCCTCCTCGAAAATCGCCTTGAGCCGCGCGGCCATCGGCCCGACCAGCCCGTAGGAGAGGAAGACGCCGAGGAAGGTGCCGACCAGCGCGGAGCCGATCATGTGGCCGAGGATCTCGGGGCTCTCGCTGATCGCGCCCATCGCCTTGATGACGCCGAGCACGGCGGCGACGATGCCGAGCGCCGGGAAGGCGTCCGCCATGGTCTGGATCGCCTTGGCCGGCTTCAGGTTCTCCGCATGGCGCTTGTCGATGGTGGCTTCCATCATCTCGCCGATACGGTGGGGGTCCTTGTTGTTGAGCGTGACGGTGCGCAGGGTGTCGCAGATCATCGCGCGCAGCGCGCCATCCTGCATCAGCCGCGGGTAGCGGCTGAAGAGGGCCGAGCTTTCGGGTTTCTCGATGTGCTTCTCGAGCTTCGCCGCGCCTTCCTTCTGGTGGGTGCGCAGCAGCAGGTAGAGCAGGCAGAGCAGGTCGGAGAAGTCCTTCCGCTGCCAACTCGAGCCCTTGAACACCTTGCCGAAGGATTTGAGGGTTTTCGCAAGAAGCGCGCCGTCACCGCCGATCAGCAGCGTCATCAGGCCGCTGCCGCCGATCACGAGCATCTCCGGCCCGAGGGCGCCGAGAATGACGCCCATCTTGCCGCCGGCGATCAGGTAGCCGCCGAAGACGGCAAGGAAGACTCCAAGGATTCCGGCGATCTGGATCATCGATTGGGACGGCCCCGCAGGTTGCGACGGTCGGCGCGGAGGCGGCCGACGCATCGCTCTTATCATTTCGCGATCTGCTGTGCTATGTGCATTTTTCGCAAAAGCGACAGAAAGGCCCGACCATGCCGACCCCCCTTGCCCTTTCGCCCGCCCTGGAGAAGACCGGCCTGGGCGCCGCCCGCCCGAGCACCGAGACGCTGGGCCGCTACAAGGTGGACAGTGCCGTCACCGGCGCGCTGCGCAGTGCCGCGCAGGCCACCGGCGTGGATTTCGAGGTGCTGGCCGCCAAGGCGGCGATGGAGAGCGGCTTCCGCGCCGATGCGCAGGCCCCCACCTCCTCCGCGCGCGGCCTCTTCCAGTTCATCGACCAGACCTGGCTCGGCGTGGTGCAGGAGCACGGCGCTGAGCACGGCCTGGCCAACGCGGCGGCGGCGATCACCCGCCAGGGCAGCCGCCTCACCGTCTCCGACCCGGCGATGCGCGCGCGCATCCTGGCGCTGCGCGACGACCCGGAGATCTCCGCCCGGCTCGGCGCCGAGCACCTGAAGGATCTCTCGGATGCCATGGCCACGAATCTCGGCCATCGGCCAGACGCGGCCGAGTTGTATCTCGGCCATTTCCTCGGCCTGCGCGGCGCCTCCGAGCTGCTGCAGAAGGCCGCGGCGGATCCGCAGATGGCGGCCAGCCAGGTCTTGCCCGATGCGGCGCGCGCCAATCCGGCGATCTTCCGCGGCGGGGATGGCGCGCCGCTCTCGGTGAAGCAGGTGCTCGACAAGCTGCGCGAGCGGGTGAACCAGACCTATGCGCAGCTTGGCCTGGACGCGCCGAGCGGGCCGGTGACGATCGACCCCGAGGTGCTGGCGCAGGCGCCGAAGCCCGGCACACCGATGGCCAGCAACGAGCCCTTCTGGTGGGGCAGCGGCGCGCCCGCGCGGGTGGCACATGCGCCCGAGCAGGCGATGCTCTCCACCCTGCTCGAGGTCTTCACGCGCATGAACAAGGCGGGCGCCCAGCGCGCCGCCGGCGAGGACCCGCGCAGCCTGCCGGCCGGCGTGGTGGCGGCGCTGCGCCAGGGCGGCGACGCGACGGCCGAGGCGCGCAAGGCTTACGGGTTCGGCTGAGCCGGCGGCCAAGCCGCCGACACCTTCCGTCGGGTGTCAGGCAGCCTGCTCCGCCGGCGGGCAGGGGGGTGCCTGCCCGACGCGGCGCCGCTGCCCCTCGCGCCGCACATCGGCGCCATGCGCATGCCCAGCCGCATAACACTGGCGCAGCGCGGTCAGCAGGAAGTCGGGGAGCGGCATTTCCTGCAGGAGCGGCAGATGCGCCGCCCCGGCAGCGGCGACGTCGCGATGCTGCCCTTCCAGCCCGTCCCGCCGGCCTAGAGCCACGGCGCGCCGCAGCAGAGTTTCGGCGAGGGCTTCCCAGTCGACGGCGGAGGAAAGGGGGGCGAAGCCATTGACGGTCATGAGCGGGATTCCAGCACGGGGGGGGCGGCGGCACCATGCCGCCGTTCAGCGGCATAGTGGCTTTTTCGCATTCCCCTCTCAAGATAATTTCGCAAAATACTGTAATGCCGCGCACCCAGTCCCGGGGCAGGCGGCTTTGAACCTTCCGTGGTCTGGCGACTGTCTCCACTGGCGGGAACTCCGCGTGGGAGACTCGCTCATTGGTCTCCTGACGAAACGCAAATGGCCTAAAAAGTTTTGCGAAAAATTGTCGAATTCAGATCATGTTTGCGGCCATGCCAAGATTTCGCAAAGGCCTTGCCATGCCGCAGCATCCTTCTCTCCCCGGGCCGCTTCCTGCTCTTGCGCTGCTGGGCTTGGCCGGCCTGGGCGGGATGCCGCCCCTTGCAGCGCCGGACTGGCAGGGGCTGGCCCCGCTGGCGGCCGGCGCCGGGGCGGCCGCCTGGCTCTGGTTGCGTGACCGGGGCCTGCGGCGTCGCTTTGCCGCTCTGCGCCTGCAGGTGAATCCCCTGCCGCAGGAGGTGCAGACCCTGGACGGGGTGGTGCGCTTCGCCAGCACCGCACCGCTCGCCTGGTGTGCCCGGCGCGGCGAATGGTGCCTGGACCTGGCGCGCACTCATTCTTCTGATCTGCCCTGGCGGCTGGACCTGCGCCGCGTCGAGCCGCCGGAGGCGCCGCTGCCGCTGGCGCAGGCCGCGACGCTGGATGCGGTACTGACGCTCTCGCGCCGACTGTTCAGCGGGCATGACCCCGTCCTGCAGGGTGCCGCCGAACTGCTGGAATGTGACCTGGAATTCGTGCTGCCCGCACCGCAGGGGCGGATCACTGCGCTGGCCGAGGGAGGCTATGCGCTGCATGACGCGGCCGGCAGCCGCGCACTCTGTGCCACGGCGGCGGATGCGCTGCTCGGCGAAGCGAGCGGAATGTCCACCGGCAGGGTCTGAGATCTCACGACCAAAAAAGGTCGGGGGAAAGAATTCCCCCGAACCCCTTTCTTCTTTCTATCAGTTCCAGCGCCCCTTCGCCGGGTCGCGCCCAAACTCGAAGAAAAAAGATGGGGGTCTGGGGGAATTCCTTCCCCCAGACCTTTTCTGCTTTCAGGGTGCCGCGCTGCGGAAAGCTTCGCGCCGCCCGGCGATTTCCTGTGTCACCGCCAAGGCCGCTGGCGGCTCCATCGAGGCCAGGATCGGCCCCGCCTGCCGCTCGGGGATCTTCAGCAGGATCACCGCTGCACGCGGTGCTTCCAGCCGCTCCAGCACCTTCGCGGCCTGCTGCGGCTTCATGTTCACGTAGAGCGCGACCAGGGCGTCGATATCGCCTTCGGCCGCCGTGCTTTCGTGCGCGACCATCTGCTCGACCTCCTGGCGCAGCCGCGTCAGTTCGGCGATCTGCGTGCGCGCCATGTTCTCGGCGGCCTGCAGCCGCGCCTCGCGCGCCTCCAGCTCGCGCTCGCGCTTCTCGATCTCAGACTGCCGGCGCGTCACCTCCATCAGCAACCGGCTTTCACCGGGGCGCTCCTCGCCCAACGGATTGGCGCGCACCGCGCCGGCCAGGACGGGCGAGATGGTGGGCCGGGCCACCACCCCCTCGCGCAGCGGCACGGGCGGCGGCGCCTCGCGCGCCAGCAGCGTGCTGCCGAAGCGGGGCAGCGACAGGCCGCCGCCTTCCGTCAGCCCCGCGATGCGGCCGGGCAGCAGGGCGGCCAGACCCAGCACCATCAGCGGCAGACCGGCCATCGCGCGCAGTGGCCGGCGGCGGAGGGCAGGGTTGAAGGGGGGCGCGGATTTCATCGGGCTCAGTCCAGCTTGACGCGGATGGTGCGCGCGCCGGCCGCGGCGGGCGGGGGAGCGGCGAAGAGCAGTTCCGCCGCCAGCAGGCTGCGCAGCGGCGGCTCGCCAGACAGGACCGGTTCAGAGATCAGCGGGTCCGGCGCGACCGGTACCGTCAGCAGCGGCACGGATGGTGCCGCCAGCGGCTCCGGCAGCGCGCGCGTCGGCCGCCCGGCCAAGCGCTCGGCGAGGCCCAGCGGCTCCGCCAGCTCGCGCGGCGGCGCGGCGGCGCGGGCGCTGTTCAGCTTGCGGTTCTGCCGCAGCGCCTGGTCCAGCCGAGCGGCCACCTCCTCGGCCTGCCGCGAGGCGGTGGAAAGCTCCTGCACCAGCCGCCGGCAGGCGCCGAGCTTGCTGTCCACCTCGCCGATGCCGTCGCGCACCTTCTGCACGATGCCGACGGCCGAATTGTCGAGCCGGCGCGAAGCCTCGTCCAACTGGCCGATCACGTCGCCGGCGCCGTCCAGCGCCGCGCGCAGCCGGCCCATCCGGCGATAGAGCAGCCCGATCCATCCCGCCTGGGCGGCCAGCACCGCCAGGGCGGAGGCGTCGAGGATCTGTGTCAGCGTCATGGGGATTCTCCTCAGGCCTCCTGGCTGAGCGTGTTGCCCGGCCAGCTCTTGTCGATCACGCATTCCTCCACGCGCAGCACCACCCGGTCATCCTTGGTGGCGATCGCGGCGCGGCAGACCATCAGCCCCTGGCAGAACACCTCGATCGGGTCCTCCTGCCGGCGGTCCAGCACGAAGACCGAGCCGGGCTGCCAGGAGGCGACTTCGGAAAAGGGCAGGGTGCGGTGCTCGATCACCGCGGTCAGGTCGACACCCGCGCGCGGCAATTCCTCGGCAAGGTGGCTGCGCCAGATCGTGTCGCCGCCTTGCTTCTTGCCCAGCACCTCCTGGCTGAGCAGGTCGCGCACCGGCTCGATGGAGGTATAGGGCAGCAGGAAGTCGATGTAGCCGCCGCGCCCCTCCATGGTGATCTCGGCGCGGAAGGTCAGCGCCGCGGCGGTCGGCTTGGTGATCATCGCGTAGCCCGGCGTGATCTCGAAGCGCTCCAGCCGGAACTCGGCGGGCGAGACGGACTCGAAGGCCTTGCTCATGTCCTGCGCGATGATCGAGACGAACTTCTCGACGAAGGTGCGCTCAATCGGCGTGTAGGGCCGGCCCTCGATCGGCTGCAGCGCGTTGCGCCGGCCGCCGAGCAGGATGTCCACGATCGAGCCGATCAGCCGCGAATCGAGCGCGGCAAGGCAGTAGCCGTCCCATTCCTCGATGCGGATGACGCCGATCAGTGCTGGCAGGGTGATGGTGTCGAGAAAGGCGCCGACGCGCACCGGGCGGATGCGGTCGATGACGACATCGGCGTTGTCGGCGGTGAACTTGCGGCTGGAGGTGGTCATCAGCCGGGCCAGCCGGTCCACCACGATCTCCAGCATCGGCAGGCGCTCGTAGCGCACGGCGCCGCCGACCAGCGCCTCCAGCCCGCGCCTCGGGCTTTCCTCAGCGGCCGGCTCGGGGCCGCCGAACAGGTCGTCGATGTCGCCCTGGCCCATGGCGACGCCGGCGGCGCCCCAGTCGGCCATGGCGTCGACCATCGGGTCGCCGCTGCCTTCGGTGCCTTCGTTGCTCCCGCTCATGCTCAGGCCACCACGAAGCCGGTGATCAGCACGTCGCGCACGCGGCCGGGGCCGAGCACCAGTTCCAGGCGCCGGTGCAGGTCGCCGCGCAACCGGTCCATGGCCAGGGCGCCCTCCATCTCGCCGTCGCGCAGGGTGCGCAGGTAGAGCACTAGGCTGTCGTAGATGCGTGGGCTGAGCAGGTCGGGCTGCACCGTGGCGGGGTCGCCACTGACCTCGACGGCCAGCTTCAGCCGAAGCTGGCGCGGCCGGCCGCCATTGGGCAGGGACAGGGTCATTTCCGGGAACTCGACGAAGCTCGGCTTGCCCGGCGGCGGCAGGGCCTCGGCGATGGTCTCTTCCCCGGCGGGTTGCAGGCCGGCGATCCGGCGCAGGGTATCCGCCGCGCCGGGGGCAAGGAACCAGGTGCCCGCGGCGGCGCCGGCGAGCAGCAGGGGGAGCAGGGCAAGCAGCAGCAGGCGGCGCTTGCCGCCCTTGCGTCCGGCGTTTTCCGGATTTTTCGCGGATGCGTCCGCGGTCGTAGTCGGCATGGCGGCGGATCTCCCGGCGATTGCGATTTTTCGCGCGACAAGCGGAGTGGGCGAAGGTATAAACCGACGCATCTTCGCATGCCATGCTAAAAACATTCCCGAGAGAATGTTCGCATAGCTTGGCCGGCGAATGAGAACAGGGGTCTGGGTGTCATGTCCGGTGCCCCGGCGCGTCGGGGGCCGATGCGCCGGAAGCCGGTCAGGGGCACGCGCCAGCATGAGGCGATAGAAGGTCGATGCAGCAAGTTCGGACCCTGGGGCCTGGTTTCGATCTAGGAGGTCTGGGCGCCACGCTCAGGCGGCTCGGTCCTGCGAAAATCGGTGCTCTGGTGGCAGTGGGGTTGGCGGCCCTGGTGGCCGTGGTGCTGGTGGCGCGCTCCACCGACACCCCGAATGGCCTGCTCTATGCCGGGCTGGAGCCCGCGGATGCCGGACGGATCGCCGCCCGGCTGGAGGAATTGAAGGTGCCGGTCGAGGCGCGCGGCGACGGCGCCATCTTCGTGCCGGCCGATCAGGTGCCGCGGCTGCGCATGCAACTCGCCGCCGAGGGGCTGCCGCGCCAGGGTGGCGCCGGCTACGAGCTGCTCGACCAGGCGAGCCCGATGCAGATGACCTCCTTCATGCAGCGCGTGCAGCGGCTGCGGGCGCTGGAGGGGGAGCTGGCGCGCACCATCATCACTATGCAGGGGGTGCGCTCCGCCCGGGTGCATATCGTGCTGCCAGAGCGCGAGAGCTTCTCGCGCGACGCGCCGCCGCCCACGGCCTCCATCACCGTGACCACCCATGCCGGGCAGCGGCTCGGCACCAGCCAGGCGGCGGCGATCCGCCTGCTGGTGGCCGGCGCCGTGCCGCGGCTGCGGCAGGAGGACGTCTCGGTGGTCGATCCGAGCGGCATCGTGCTGGCCGCCGATGGCGGACCGGCCGCCGTGGCCGGGCGCATCGGAGAAATTCGCATGGTCCAGGAGCAGACCCTGCAGAAGGCGGTGCTCGATCTGCTGGAGCCGATCGTCGGCCGCGGCAAGGTGCGCGCCGTCGCTTCGGTGGAGGTCGAAGGCGCCCGCACCGTGGCGCGGGCCGAGACCTACGACCCGCTCGGCCAGGTGGAGCGCGGCCGGCAGATCCAGACCGAGCAGGAAAACAGCGAGGACGGCCGCGGCCAGGCGCCGGTGACGGTGGGCCAGAACCTGCCGAACCAGCAGGTGAACAACAACGCAAACCGCAGCAGCACCTCCAGCCAGCGCCATAACGAGACGGTGAACTACGAGATTTCCTCGAAGGTCGAGGAAACCGTACGCGAGCCGGGCGCGGTGAAGCGCGTCAGCGTCGCCGTGGTGGTGGGCGAGGCCACCGATGCCGCAGGCAAGCCGGTGCCGCGCCCCAAGGAGGAGCTGGATCGCCTCGCCGCGCTGGTGCGCTCGGCGGTCGGCTTCAACGAGAAGCGCGGCGACATCGTGACCGTCGAGACGCTGCACTTCCTGCCGGAGGAGGGGCTCGGCACGCTGGCCTCAACCGAAGCGGAGGGGCTGCGGCTGAGCGGTACGCAGCTGGCGCTGGCCGGCGGCGGCGTGCTGCTGGCCGCGGGGGCCGCGGGCCTGTTGTTCCGGCGCCGTCAGCGCCGCCTGGTGGCGGAGGCCGCCGCGGCAGCTGCCGCAGCAGCAGCTGCGGCTGCTGCCGCCCAGGCGGACAGCATGGACGATGCCATCGCCACGGTCGGGCAGGACATCCAGATCCGGCTGTCCTCCCTCGCCGCCCTGCAGGAGATCATCGATCAGCGGCCGGATGAGGCGCTGGCCGTGGTGCGGTCCTGGATCGAGGAAGGGATGCCGGCATGATGCTGCGCCCCTTCCAGCCACCTCCGCTGCTGGCGCTGGTCGCCGAGGAGGATGGCAGCGCCGCCGCCCGCCTGCTGGCCGAGGAACGGATCCGCGCCACGGCGCTGGAGGCCGGCCGGCAGCGCGGCCTGGAAGAGGGCCTGGCGCGCGGCCGCGCCGAGGGCCTGGCCGCCGGCCGCGCCGAGGCCGAGCGGGCGATGCAGGCGGAGCTGGCGCAGCGCAGCCGGCAGGGCGCCGCATCCGCCGCGGCGGCGCTGGAGATGCTGCTGGCGCGCCGCGCCGAGGAGCGGGCGGAGCTTGATGCCGCGCTGCGCGACACCCTGGCGGCGGCGCTGAATGCCCTGTTCCCCACCCTGCTGGCGCGCGCCGCCGGCGGCGAGGTGGTGGCGCTGGTCTCGGCGGCATTGGTCGAGCGCGCCGCCGATATGATCACCCTGCGGGCCCATCCCGACACCCTGGCCGCCGCGCAGGTGGAGGGCTTCCCGGGCCAGCCGCAGCCCGACCGGGTTCGGCTGCTGCCCGATGACACCATGTCGCCGGGCCAGGCCGAGGCCGTCTGGGCAGATGGCGGCCTCACCTATGACCCGGCCGCGCTGCGGGCGCGGGTGCTGGCCGCCCTCGGCGCGCCCGTTTCCACCGAGACAGATGCGGCCGCGACCGCACAGGAGAACCAGCCGTGAGTGAGAGCGTCACGCCCGAGAACCCGTTCCTGAGCGAACGCAAGCCGCGCATCATGGACATTCCGGTGAATGTGCAGGTGGTGCTGGGCAGCAAGCGCCTGCCGATGGCGGCATTGTTCAATCTCAGCCGCGGCTCGGTCATCGAGTTCGACAAGAAGGTCGGCGAGCCGGTGGACCTGATGGCCAATGAGCGGCTGATCGCGCGCGGCGAGATCCAGATCACCGATGACGGGCGGCTGTCGATCTCGATCACCGAGATCGTCTCCTCCGCCGGCTGAGAACACCCTTTCCGATGGCGCGCAGAATGCCGCTCATGACTGAACCCGTGGCCAGGGGAGGCGCTGCCTCCCCTGGACCCCTCCGCCGGGGTGACCGTGTCACCCCGGACCCCGCCATTCGTGAGGGAGGTCCAGGAACCTCAGGTTCCTGGTGGGGGGAGTTGGAGGGGGGCAAAGCCCTCCTCAAGGCCGCGTTCCTGACCTTGGGCTTTCTGGTGACAGCGCTGCCCGCCTGGGCGCAGAGCGTCTCGCTCAGCCTCGGCCCCGCCGGCGCGCAGGCCGTGGCCAGCGGCGGGCAGAGCCTGACCACCAACGTGGTCGGGTTGATCGTCGCCACCACGCTGCTCACCATCGCGCCCGGCATCCTGGTGGTGGCCACCTCCTTCACCCGCATCGTCGTCGTGCTCTCGATGCTGCGCACCGCGCTCGGGCTGCAGCAGTCGCCGCCCAACACGGTGATCGTCAGCCTATCGCTGTTCCTCTCGGCCTTTGTCATGGCGCCGGTGCTGGAGCATGTCTGGAACGATGCCGGGCGGCCGCTGCTGGACGGCGCGATCACCGAGGAGATGGCCGCCGAGCGCGCCATCCAGCCTTTCCGCGGCTTCATGGAGGCCAATGTACGGCCGCACGACCTGGCGCTGTTCATCGACATCGCCAAGTGGCAGCCGCCGGAGAGCTCCGAGGCCGCGCCCAACGGCGTGCCGCAGGCGGTGCCCGGGGATGCGGCGGCGGCTGACGCCCGGATGCGCGCCGCGGTGCCGCTGCACATCCTCTCCGCCGCCTTCATCATCTCGGAGCTGAACAAGGCCTTCCAGATCGGCTTCCTGCTGTTCCTGCCCTTCCTGGCGATCGACATCGCCATCAGCTCGGTGCTGATGGGCATGGGCATGATGATGCTGCCACCGGTCGTGGTGAGCATGCCCTTCAAGCTGATCTTCTTCGTGCTGGTCGATGGATGGTCGCTGGTGGCCGGCGCGCTGACGCGGAGCTTCACCACATGAGCGACGCGCCCCGCCCGTCCACGCCGCCGCGCCCGCGCCGCCGCCGCGCGCTGGCCTCGGCGCTGCGGCTCGCCCTGGCGCAGGAGGCCGCCGCAGGGGGCGGCGCGCTGGAGGAACGGCTGCGCGCCATCGCCGCCAGCCAGGGCGCGCTGTTGCCGCCCGAGGCCGACTTGCCCGAGATGCTGGCCCGGCTGGAGCCCGGCGGCGGCTTGCCGCCCGAGCTGCTGCCGGTGCTCGCCACCCTGCTGTTGCCCCTCTTCCACCTTGAGAACCCCGCCCCGCCGCAGACGCGGCTCGATTTTCCGCTGCGGAGTGCCCCCCGATGAAAGCTCCCGAATCGCGCCGCGCGGTGCGCCCCGTCGAGAAGGCCGACGCGCTGGCCGATGTCGCCGTGCTGTTCATGGCGCTCGACGAGGAGCGTATCCAGAACCTGTTCGACCGGCTGGACGAGCAGGAGATCCGCCTCGTCAGCCGCGCCATGGCCAATCTCGGCAAGGTGGACATCGAGCAGGTGGAGCGCGTCATCAACCGCTTCCGCAGCGAGGTCGGCCGCACCGGCGCGGTGATCGGCACCGCTGAGAGCACCGAGCGCCTGCTGCGCCGCCTGCTGCCGAACGAAAAGGTCAGTGAGATCATGGACGAGATCCGTGGTCCCGAGGGCAAGACCATGTGGGAGAAGCTGGCCAACATCTCGCCCGAGGTGCTGGCCACTTACCTGCGCACCGAGCTCGCGCAGACCGCCGCCGTCATCCTCGCCAAGCTTCCGGCGCAGCACGCGGCGCGGGTGTTGGCGCTGCTGCCCAAGGCCTCGGTGGACGAGATCATCCTGCGCATGGTGCGGATGGACAGCATCCAGAAGGGCGTGCTGCAGGATATCGAGCAGACGCTGCAGAAGGAGTTCATCACCAACCTCAACCGCAGCTACGAGCGCGACAGCTCGCAGATCGTCGCCGAGATCATGAACCGCGCCGACAAGGATCTCGTCGATCATCTGATGCGGCAGATCGAGTCGCGCGAGCCGCATGCGGCCAGCCGCATCAAGCGCATCATGTTCACCTTCGACGACCTGATCCGCGTCGATCGCTCGACCTTCGCGACCCTGGTCGCCGATTGCCCGGTGGACAGGCTGCAGATCGCCCTCACCGCCGCCTCGCCGGAGCTGCGCGAGCTGTTCCTCGGCAGCATGTCGGCGCGCGCTGCGACGCTGATGCGCGAGGAGATCGAGAACATGCCCGCGCAGCGCCGCAAGACGGTGGAGGACGCGCAGGCCGACATCATCACCATCGCCAAGCGCCTCTCCGACGAGGGCCGCATCTTCATCCTCGAGGAGGATGAGGTGGGCGAGGAGTAAGGGCGCAGCAACGCCATGGCTTCGGACAAGGCGCTTTCCCCCGTCTCGCCGGTCGCCGCGCCGGCGGAGCGCGAGGTAGGGGCCGGTTATGCCGCCGCCGCCCGCGCGCTCAGCGCGCTACCGCCGCTGGGCGACGCGGAGGCACCGCAGCAGCCGGCGGCGCATCCTCTGCTGGATGTGGCGGCGCTGCGGCGGGCCGGCCTGGCATCGCTGCTGCCGGGCGGCCTGGAAGGCTTCGTGCTGCCCCTGGCATTGGCCGTGCTGCGGCCGGATGTGCGCCGCTGGCTGGGGGCGGAGCGGCTGCAGGCGCTGGCCGCCCTGCTGGCCCTGCCGCCGGCGGAAGGGGCGGCCCTGCTCGATGCGCCGCCTCTGGCGCCCACCGCGCTCGGCGACCCGTCGCGCTGGAGCGGCCGGCAGGTGCCGCTGCTGACGTCCGAGGGCGGTCTGGCCTGGCTGGACCTGTTCTGGCGGCCGGACCAGGTCCGGCGGCAGCGGCTGCGGGACCGGCACGTTCTGGCGGCCCGGCTAAGCCTGCCGGCCACGGGGCGCGTCGAGATCCGCGCTCGGCTGGAGGATGCGCGGCTGGACACGGTGATGGAGACCGGGCGGGCACTGCCGCGGGCGGTGGTCGCCGACCTCTCCGACGCCTTCACGGCGGTGCTGCGAAAACTCCGGTTGCAAGGCAGCCTCACCGTGCGGCACACGCAACAGGATCGTGGCACTTGAAATGCGAAAAATTATGAGTGTAAAGATGGGCTCCGCCCCGCAGACAGGCCAGCCCGCCGCATGAGCGCCGACGACCACCCAAAACGCCCGATTATCGTCAAGCGTCACCATGGCGACCATGACGACGAGCATGGCGGCCAGTGGAAGATTGCCTATGCCGACTTCGTCACGGCGATGATGGCCTTCTTCCTGGTCATGTGGCTGCTCTCCTCCACCACGGAATCGCAGCGCGAGGGGATCGCGCAGTTCTTCACCGCCTCCAGCGCGCTCGACCTGCCGGCCGGCAATGGCGTGCTGAGCGGTGGCCGCTCGGTACTGGTGGCCGGCGAATCCCGCCACGACTCCCTGACCCCGGTGAGCGATGGTGGTCTGCGCCAGGACCGTGAGGGCGGCGAGGCCGCCGGCGAGGGCGAGGCGCCGCAGGCTGTGCCGAACACCGCGGCGGCGGCGCGCGACCCGATCGAGCGGCAGCGCTTCGATGCCATGAAGGCCGAGCTGGAGCGGCAGATGCAGTCCGACCAGCTGCGCGACTTCGCCCAGAACATCCAGCTGGAGATGACGCCCGAGGGCCTGCGGCTGCAGATCTTCGACCGCGACGGCGCGGCGATGTTCCTCTCCGGCAGTGCCGAGCCGACGCCGCGGCTGGCGCGCATCCTGCAGGTGGTCGGCAGCGTGCTGACCACCGTGCCGAACGAGGTGGTGGTCGCCGGTCATACCGATGGCGATGCCTTCTCGCGCGGCCATTACGGCAATTGGGAACTGTCCGCCGACCGCGCCAACAGCGCCCGCCGTGGCCTGGAACAGGCCGGCGTGCCGGCGCAGCGGATGTTCCGCGTCGAGGGCAAGGCGGCGGTCGAGCCGCTGCTGCCCGAGGCTCCGGGCGATCCGCGCAACCGGCGCATCGCCATCACCGTGCTGCGGTCCGACGTGGTGGCCGAGGCACGCGCGGCAGCACGCCGCACTCCTGCTGAGTCGCGGCGGTGAAACCCCGCGCAGCCCCCGGCCTGCTGGCAGAAGCCGGCGCCGGTCCTTCACTGACCCTGGCACCGAACCTGGCCGGCGCGCGCCGGCCGATCCCGTACCACACTGTTTCCTGAGGGACCGCCGATGACGGCCATCAACGCACTCCGCACCAGCACCTCCGGCCTGAACGCCCAGGCGCAGAAGCTCGCCGGCATTTCCAACAACATCGCGAACAGCTCGACCGTCGGCTACAAGCGGGTCGATACGCAGTTCGAGAGCTTGGTGCTGGAAGGCACCAGCAACGGCTCGACGGCGCTGGCCGGCACCGCGGCGCATAACCGTGTCGAGATCAGCAAGGTCGGCCAGGTGCAGAGCACCGGCATCGACACCGACATCGCGGTGAACGGCAACGGCTTCTTGGTGGTGAACGAGGGCGCCGGCAGCGACGGCAAGTATCTCGCCACCCGCGCCGGCTCCTTCCGCCCCGATGCCAACGGCAATCTGGTGAACGCGGCGGGCTACTATCTGCAGGGCGTGCCGCTCGGCGCCGATGGCCTGCCGGTCGGCAATCTGGGCGACAACAACCTGGAAAGCCTGAGCACCGTCAACATCAGCAACACCAGCGTCGCCTCCTCGCCGACCACGCAGATGACCTTCTGGGCCAATCTGCCCTCCGCGCAGACCGCGCCGAGCCTGACCCCGCCGGACCACAACGCCTTCATCAGCAGCGTCGATTACTACGACGCGCTGGGCGCCAGCCAGACCCTGACCTACCGCTTCACGCCGGTGGTGCAGGACCCCGGCGCCGGTGCCGCCAACACCAACACCTGGACGCTGGAGATCTTCGACAGCGCGACCGGCAGCGGCGCCACGGCGACCGCCGACGACCACCTCGTCGGCCGGATCGGCATCGAGTTCTGGGACGAGGCGGCGGGCGCCAACAAGGCCGGCACGATCAAGGCCCTGACGGATATCGACGGCACCTACAGCAAGGCCGGCGGCACCGTCGCGGGCGATGTGCCCAATCCGGCGACCTATGGCCAGGACCGCACCAGCTCCGACCCCCTGAAGACCGCGACCGTCAGCGCCCTCGGCGACTACGATCCGATCACCGGCATGCTGAACATCAAGGTGGCGGGCAATGCGGTGGATCTGCCGATCAAGATCGGCGTCCCCGACAGCGTCTCCGGCATGACCCAGCTCGCCGGCAGCTACACGCCGGTGAAGGTCGAGAAGGACGGCTCCGCTTTCGGTCTGCTCGAGCGCGTCTCGGTGCAGGATGACGGCAAGGTCATCGCCACCTTCTCCAACGGCCAGTCGCGGGCGATCTACCAGCTCAAGCTCGCCGTCTTCCCGAATGCGGACGGGCTGAACCCGGTGCGCGGCGATGCCTATGAGATGTCGCGCGAGGCAGGATCGGTGCGCCTGCTGACGGCCGGTGAGGGCGCCGCCGGCACCACCTCGGGCGGCGCGCTGGAATCCTCCAATGTCGATATCGGCACCGAGCTAACCAACCTGATCGAGACTCAGCGGGCCTATAGCTCCAATGCCTCGGTAGTCCGCACGGCCGATCAGATGCTCGAAGAAGCCACCAACCTGAAGCGCTGAGCCCAGCGGGGCGCGGGGCGCGGGGCCGGTCCGGCCGGTCCCGTACCCGCGAAAAACCACCATAGGCCCACGACCAGCTCCCGGAACCCGCGACATGAGCATCCAAGCCGCTCTCTCCAGCGCCCTGTCCTCCCTGGCGGCCGAGCAGCGGCAGTCGGCGATCCTGGCGAACAACATCGCCAATGCGAATACGCCGGGCTATGTGCGGCGGGAACTGCCGCGCAGCGAGCGGCTGGTCGCGGGCGTCGGCTCGGGCGTCAGCACCGGCGCCACCACGCGCGCCGCCGACAGCGCGCTGGCCGCCGCCTCCCGCGCCGCCGATGCCAGCGAGGCCTATGCGCTGCGCATGCAGAAATCGCTCGAGGCCTATAACAGCGCCATCGGCCAGCCCGCGGACGAGCGCTCGCTCTCCTCCCGCCTCGGCGCCTTCCGCGAGGCGATGACCACCCTCTCCTCTGCGCCAGACAATGCCGTGGCGCAGGCACAGGCGCTCTCCGCGGCGCAGGATCTGGTGGGCGCGCTGCACGCCATGGACAGCGCCGTCTCCGGGGCGCGGAGCAATGCCGATCTCGACATCCAGAAGGATGTGGAGGCGGTGAACGATGCCCTCGACAGCCTGGCCGAGGTGGACCGGCAGATGGCGCAGGCCAGCGCCCGTGGCGCTTCCACCGCCGAATACGAGGACCGGCGCGACACGCTGCTGGCCGATATCAGCGCCAGGCTGCCTGTGCGCATCTACAACAACGGGCCCGGCCAGCTGGTGCTGATGACCGAGGGCGGCACCACGATCTATGACAGCACCACGGTCCATCACCTCAGCTTCACCCATACGCCGTCGATCCCGGCTGAGGCGCGCTACCCGGCGCAGCTTTCCGGCATCGCCGTCGATGGCCAGGCGCTGCGCCTCTCCGACAGCGGCTCCATCGCCGCCTCCCTGAAGCTGCGCGACGGGACCCTGCCGCAGTTCTCCGACATGCTGGATCAGGTGGCTGGCCGGCTGGTGGACGCCTTCCAGGAGGCCGATCCCAGCCTGGGGGGCACGCTGGGCGGCACGCCGCCCAAGGAATTCGGCCTCTTCACCCGCGAGGGCGCGGCCGGCTGGGACCCTGGCGACCCTGATGCCGTTCCGCCGCGCGCCGGCAGCATGGTGCTGGGCCTGGCGCGCGAGATCGCCATCAATCCGCTGGCCGATCCGGAGCAGAGCGGCGGCGAGCTCTGGCGCCTGCGCACCGGCATGGGCGCCTCCGGCGAGGGTCTGGCCACCGACAACAGCATCATCCTGGGCGCGCTCGACGCGATGGATGCCGACCGCCTCTACGACAAGTCCACCGGCCTGCCAGGCACCATGACGCTGTCGGAGGCGGCGGCGCAGAGCGTCGGCCTGATGCAGGGCGCGCGCGCCACCTGGACCGACCGGGCGGAGACGCGCTCCAGCCTGGCGCTGGAGGCGCGCCAGGACCTGACCAACAAGACCGCGGTGAATGTCGATGAGGAGCTGCAGCGCCTGCTTCTGGTGCAGCAGACCTATTCGGCCTCGGTGCAGGTCATCAAGGCCGTCGGCAGCATGCTCGACGAGCTGACGCAGATCCGCTGACGGCACGGCAAGGAACAAGGGCGATGGTTGACCGTATCTCTCCCATGGGCGTCTCGCTCGGCCGGCAGGCCCAGCTGCGCAACATGCAGAGCAACCTGGCGGTGCTGACCGCCGAGATGTCCTCCGGCCGCAAGGCCGATCCGGCGCGCGAGCTCGGTGTCGGCGCCTCTCTTCTCTACAAGCTTTATGACGACGTGCAGCAGGGCGAGGCGATCCAGAATTCCACCAGCCTGGCCGGGCAGCGCCTGACGGCGATGCAAACGGCGCTGACTTCGATCGGCAAGCTGATGGACCAGATGTCGCCCGAGATCCTGAAGGTCGATGCGCTGGAGGGCGACGGCTACGCCATCATCGCCCAGAACGCGCGCGAGATGCTGGGCAGCATGCAGACCCTGCTCAACACCAGCTGGGACGGGCAGAACCTGTTCGGCGGCACCGACAGCGCCGCGCCGCCGCTCAAGGACACGGCCGGGCTGCTCGACTGGGCGCGCGGCAGGCTGGGCGACGCCGTCACCGCCGGCGGCGTGCTGGACGGCGCCGAGGCGGGGGCGCTGGTCGGCAGCTTCGACGCCATGTTCGCCAACCCGACGCGCGACAACAGCGGCGGCACCTCCTTCTACGGGCTGGTCTATCAGTCCACCAGCCGCACCACGATGAATGGCTCGACCGATCCGGAAACGGATGCGCCCACACTGGTCCGCATCGGTGCCGGCGAGACGCTGAGCTACAACATCCGCGCCGACAACCCGGCCTTCAAGGACGCCTTCCAGTCGCTGTCGCTGCTGTCGCTGCTGGATGCGCCGGGCGACCAGCTCTCGGGCGAGGCGAAGGCGGCGCTGCTCGACCAGGCGGGCGAGCTGATGCGCGGCGCGCGCTCGCAGCTGACCGTGGTCGCCGGCGTGCTCGGCAGCAAGCAGCAGCGGCTCGAGAACGTGGCGGAGATCCAGGAGCGTGCCGTCAGCGCCGCCACGGCGCAGATCAACGACCTGGAGGGCGCCGATTACTACACGATTTCCGACCGCATCAGCACGCTGCAGGTCCAGCTGCAGGCGACCTACTCGATCACCGCGCAGCTCTCGAAGCTGAGCCTGGTGAACTACCTCTGACCCTTCCCACCCGAACGGAGAAGCCGGACATGCGCACCACCCCCACCCCGCCCGCCGGGCTGGACTTCGTCCCCCTGGCGCTGGAGGAGGAGGATATCGCCGTCTATGCCAGCATCGCCGAGGCGCTGGAATGCGGCACCGAGACCTGCGCCGAGGCCTTCATGCTGGCCACGCCGCCGGCGCGCGATACCGCGGTGCGGCTCTGGCAGGCGGTGCAGTTGCTGAACGCGCCGCGCGCAGGTGCTCCCGGCCTGCGGGCGCAGTGGCAGTTGCAGGCCCGGCAGGCGCTGGAGGCGATGCGCGCCCTGCTCGGGCTCGACCCGGGGCGGATGCCGACCGCCGCCCTTGCCGCCGCCGGCCTGCGTTACAGTGCCTGATGGGGACGGCCATGCCTCGCCCCTTCCGCGCCGCACTGCTGCTGGCCGCGGCCTTGTCCTTCGGGGCGCTGCTCCCGGCGGGGGCGGCGCAGGCCCAGGTGCGCCTCAAGGACATCGTCACCCTTGAGGGTGTGCGCGGCAACCAGCTGATCGGCTATGGGCTGGTGATTGGCCTGCAGGGCACCGGCGACCAATTGCGCAACACCCCCTTCACCCAACAGAGCCTCGCCGCGATGCTGGAGCGGATGGGCATCAACGTGGCGGATGCGCGGGTGCAGACCCGCAACACCGCCGCCGTCATCGTTACCGCGACGCTGCCGGCCTTCGCCCGGCAGGGCACGCCGATCGACGTGCAGGTCTCCTCCCTTGGCGACGCCAAGAGCCTCAATGGCGGCACGCTGATCGTCACGCCGCTGATGGGCGCCGATGGCGAGGTCTATGCCGTGGCACAAGGGCCGGTCGTGGTCGGCGGCTTCCTGGCGGCGGGGCAGGCGCAGAGCATCTCCAGCGGCGTCACCACCCAGGGCAAGGTGCCCGGCGGCGGGCTGGTCGAGCGCGAGGTGCCGGTGGATCTGCGCGACTTCGAGACCATCCGCCTGGCGTTGCGCGCGCCCGATTTCACCACCGCGGTGCGCATCGAGGAGGCGATCAACACCCGCTTCGGCGCCGGCGCCGCCACGGCGATCGACCTCGGCACCGTGGAGATGCGGGTGCCGCCGGGCTATCGCGACCGGCTGCCCAACCTGGTGGCGCAGATGGAATCCCTCTCCATCCGGCCCGAGACGCCGGCGCGGGTGGCGGTGGACGAGCGCACCGGCACCATCGTCGTGGGCGCCCAGGTGCGCATCGAGCCGGTGGCCATCACCCATGGCAATCTGGTGATCCGCGTCACCGAAAGCCCGATCGTCAGCCAGCCCGCGCCCTTCTCTAACGGCGAGACCACCGTGGTGCCGCGCACCCAGGTGGAGGTGGACGATCAGCGCGGCCGGCGCCTCGCCACCCTGCCGCGCGCCTCGACGCTGAAGGATGTGGTGGACGGGCTGAATGCGCTAGGCCTCGCTCCGCGCGATCTGATCTCCGTGCTTACCGCCCTGAAGGCGGCCGGGGCGCTGCATGCGGAGCTGCAGTTCATCTGAGCCGCGAAGCCGCGCGGCCGGTCAGCAATGGCCGGCCGCGTGTTTCCAGCCGGGATGCGCCAATTCGCCCAGATGCTCCTCCAGACCGGCGGCGCGCAGGGCGGCGATGCTGGCCCAGCCGCCGGGCCGGTCGATGGTGACGGGGTGCAGCATCAGCTCCGCCTGCCCCTCCTCCTCCGGCCAGCCGCCTTCCCAGAGCTCGACGTGCCAGCGGGCCAGCGCCTCGGACGTGAAGGTGGCCACCGCGTCGCGCCCACCGGCATTCAGCTTAGACCAGTAGGACAGGCTCGGCGTGCGGCCGACATACAGCCCGAGGGCCGCATGCACGACCACAAACCCCGTACCATAAATCTCCGGCATCCTGTCTCCCCAAGCATTGAGCGGCCACGATGATGCCGGGGGATATTGTCGTGCACGGATGATGTGGAAAACAGAGACAGTGTCTCAAAAACGATTCAGGTCCGATCGGAAGAGGCCCGGCACATCACAAAATCTCCAGGGCGCTCACCCTTTCCGCTCAACGCTGGCTGCCAAAGCCGTCCCGGCTCCATCCATCACTGAACAGGCCGGTTCCGGCGCTGCGCGGGGCCGCTTTCCCGCCCTCTCCGAGCGAGGCCAGATTGGCCCCCTGCCGGCCAGACTGCTGGGAAGCAGGGGCGGGTGGGGCGTCCTTTTCCGTCGGTGCGGCGGCGATTGTGGGATCCTTCTGCTCGGGCATGCCGAGCGGATCGAAGGCGCGCACATCGAAGCTGTCGGGGCGCAGCGGGATGGAACTGACCGGTGGCAAGTGATGCGGGAGGTCGGGTCCCTGTGCCCAGGCGCCGGGCGCCCAGAGCAGCGCGAGCGCCAGGATGCCGGTGCGGAGGCCGCGGTATGGGAGGGGGAGGGGCGTTCCGCGGGACATGATCCTGTATCTGCATACTCGGTGGAGAGGGGGGGAAGATTGTGACGTCAACGCAGCATGGTATGCCTTGCAGGCAACGTGATAGCGCAAGGGTTGTTCCGAAGCCTCACGGGGCTTTGTGCCTCCTTGCCCGAACTGGCGTGGTGATCAGCCTTTGTTAAGGCTTGTTGGTCATACTTCCACCATTCGCTGAATGCGGAGAGCAAGCCAGAATGGCGGCGCGTCCTGCCCCCTCCCGGTGCCCTGCTCCGCTTCCGGCATGGAGGTGCTGATGTCGCTCGGTCTGAACCTGTTGCTGAACGCTGCCGGCACCGCCCTGGACCGGCTCTGGCTGCTTCGCCTCGGCCGCGACATCGGTGTGCTGCTGCCGGACTATCTCGATCCCGGCCGCATCTGCCCAGTGGAAGGGCCAGCCTCGCCGGAGGAGACCGCCCTGCGCGAGAGCCTTCTGCAGATCGGCCGACAGATGCGCACCATCGGCCTCGCCGCCGTGGCTCGGGCGGTGCTGCAGGCGCCGCTGCCGGAACGTCGCCGCGCCGCGCTCCTGGCGCTGGCCGGCGGCGCGGCCTGGCAAGATGTCGCTGGCCAGCCGGGGCTGCAGCAGCGCCGCGCGGCGGATGGCCGGCTTTACCTTCTCGCCAGCCAGGCGGGCGCCGGCGCGGCGCATGCGCCGCATGCCATTCTCTCCTATCGCCAGCGCCTCTGGGTGCTGCCCGCCAGCGCGGAGCCGACCGGCCTGCCCGAGGCCGCGCCCTGCCTGTTGCGCGAGGATGCGCCGGACTGCCTGTCGCTCGACCTGGCGCTGGAAGATGTGGCGCTGGCTCTGCGTGCCGAGGGCGAAGCCGGGCTGGCGATGCAGGTAACGGCGTTGCGGGGGAGCCCCGAGGCGCTGGTTCAGCCGCATCCGATGCCGGCTGCCCTCCATCCCGAAACCGCCGCTGCCTGATTTTGATTCAGCAGGTGACGCGCCGCGTCGCCGGCGCGGTGCGGGCCTGCACGCCCGGCCAGTCCGGTATGAGCGCCGCGGCCGAGGTGTGGAACACCGGCGCCACGCCGAGGCGCGCCAGGAACTCGCGCAGGTCCTCGAGCGGCACCGCCGAGGTGGAGCCGCCCCCGCCGGCATAGACCACGCCGACCACATTGCCCGCCGCGTCCAGCACCGGGCCGCCGGAACTACCGCCGCTGCTCGGCGCGTCGATCTCCAGCCGCCAGCGCAGCCGGTCCGCCTTGTCGGCGCCGAAATAGCGCAGCCCGTCCTCCCAACTGGCCGGGATCTCGCGGCCTTCCCGGTCGGTCATGACGAAGCTGACGGCGCGCCCGGTTTCCGGATCATGCACCGTCAGGGCGGCGCGGCGGATCTGACCCGGCCTGGCTTGCAGCGCGGCGGGAACGCCCGCGCGGACAGGATAGCCCATCACCAGGACCGGCATACCGGGTGGCAGGCGTTGCGCGGCGGAAAGGGCCAGCGGCGCCTCGTCCCAACTGGGGCCGGACAGCAGGGCGAGGTCCGTGCTGGAATCCTCGGCCAGCACACGCCAGGCGCCGGGTTGCCCGGCCACGTCCAGTGAGCGGCCTTGGGCGCGGCAGCGCAACACCACATGCGCATTGGTCACCAGCAGACCGGGCGCTACCAGGAAGGCCGAGCCGCCGATCCGCTCCGCCGCTTCCGCCGGCGGCGCGGGTCGGGCCGCACGCCCCGGGCCCGCCAGGCCCAGTGCCAGCCCGGCAATCGCCGCCGCAGCCAAACCCGGAACCAGCCAACGCAGCCAAGCTCCCATCCAGTCTCGACCCCTGTGCGAAAAACTGATAACTCGTATCATGCCGTTTCGCCAGGAGCCAGGAGTTCTGGCAGGCGCGCGTTACGAAAAGGATTCTCGCATGCGCAGCCTTCCTCTTCTGATTCGCCTGGCCCGGCAGCGTGCCGACGAGCGCCGCGCGGTGTTGGTCGCGGCCGAGCGGGCGCGGGTGGCCGCCGAGACGGCGCTGGCGGAGCAGGAGGCGCGAATCGCAGCCGAAAGGGCACTGGCCGCCGCCGATACCGAGAGCCTGGCGCGCTGGTCCGTCTGGTCGCGCGCGGCGGGGCGGCAGCGGCAGCGCCTGACGGGCGAGCTGGGTGTGCTGGCGGAGCGGGAGGAGGCGATCCGCGCCGCTTTGGCAGAAGATTTCGCGACGGTGAAGCGGCTGGAGTTGGCGCTGGAAGCACAACAGCGGAACGCGGCCCGCCAAGCCGCGCGCAAGGCGGAGAAAATGGCCGAGGACGTGGAATTGCGGCGGGTGCGGTAAAAGCACGGGGGAAGGAATTCCCCCGAACCCCCATCTTTTTTGTCAGTTCGGCGCGGCGCTTTCCGCCTGCGCGGGAAACTCGAAGAAAGGAGAAGGGGGTCTGGGGGAATTCCTTCCCCCAGCCTTGATTCAGCCCTCGTTCAACCGTTCCAGATCCGGCTTCTCCTTGAAGCGGGCCCAGGCGCTCATCAGTTCGCGCAGTTGCTCCTCCTGGCTGGTGCGCTCGCGCCGCAGGATCTGCATGCGCCGGCGCAACTCCAGGATCAGGTGGCCGCGCGGCAGGTCGGCGCCGCTCTCGAAGCGCTCCAGGAAGATGCGGCCCAGTTCGGGATCGTCGCGCTCGATGCAGTAGGCGGCATAGGTCAGCACCGAGCCGCGGCCGAACTCGATCATCTTGCGGCCGAAGGTGCGCAACTCCAGGAGGCGCGGATGCTGCTCGACGATGCGCATCACCTCCGCCGGGGTGGGCTTGGCGTTGCGCGTGCCCGGCGGCTTCAGTTCGTGCTTCCACAGCAGCACGGCGGCGGCGGCGATCAGCGGCTTGTCGCCGAAGCTGTCGAAGGCGGCGCCGAGTTGCGGCCCCTTCTTGGCGTGGATGTCGTAGGTGTCGTAGGCCTCCTCGGGGAGGTTGCGCATGACAGGCACCTCGATCGCCTCGCCCGCCTGGATGACGGCGGAGAGCCGGTGCTGGCCGTTCAGCAGCCGCCCCGATCGGCTGAAGCAGATCGGCTGCGCATTCATCATCCAGTTGCCGGCGCGGATGTCGCGGGCGATGGCATCGACATGCGCGGCGACGATCTTGCGGTTGCGCGTGTTGTGCCCGAGATAGGCCTCGGCCAGTTGCGGCGAGATGGTCTCGATCACCAGCGGATAGACGTCCTCCTCCTGGCCCAGCCGCTCCACCGCCTCGCGCAGCTTGCGCGCCGTTTCCTCGGTGTCGTCGGCATGGCCCGGATCATCCAGTCCGGAGTAACCCAGAAGAGCCGGGAACTCCTCGCCCTTGGTCGGGTTGGCGGTCTTGTCGATCCAGGTGTAGGAGCGCTGGTGCTCGCCGGTGAAGGTGGCGTTCAACGCCTTGATACAGAGCGCGAAAAGCGTTACCGGCTTGAGCCGCGTCGCCGGGTCGCCGCGGGTGATGTCGATCAGGTCACGGATGCGCGCGCCCGGCTCCATGGGCGAGTACTTCTCCGGCCAGGCGATGGCGTCGAGGAAGCGGCGGGTCGCCGCCTTGTCCACCCGGAAGCCCATGAAGAGCAGCGGTGTGCGCACCGCCTCGGAGAGCGCGGTGGCCTCGCTCTCCAGCGACATCTTCACCGCTTGCTCGAGATCGGGGTTGGCGCGCAGCACGCGGTCCATGCGTGACCAGGAGGCGGTGCCGGCGCCGCGCAGCATCTTGCCATCATCGTAGCGGATCAACTTCACCAGCGCGGATTGCAGCGCATGCGCGTGCGGTACGCCGCGCGCCTCCAGCACGCCGGCAAAAGAACGGCGGCGTTGCTGGTCGATGGTGTGCAGCACATCATCTGGGATGTTCTGCGCCAGCACGGTCAGGAACGGGACGCCGGCCTTGATGCAGGCGCGCAGCCGCTGCACGCCATCCAGCAGCACGCCGGTGCGCGAGAGGATGACCGGCATGCCGTTGAGGATCCAGCGGCCCTCGCGCATCGCCTCGGCATAGGCGTTGATGGCGTTCGGGTTCTCGGCGGCACTGGGACGCTTGCGCTGCAGCAGCTCGGTCGCGCCCTCAGGCGTGACCAGCTCGATCGAAAAGGCGGGGCCGTCGGGATTCTGGCCCTGGACCTGCACAATCTTGCCGCCCTGCTTGCGCGCCGCGCTCTTCTCCGCCTTGCGTACCGCCCCGTTCGCCCGTGCCATGGGTTTCTTTTCTCCGTCCGCTGCGCTTTGCCGATCAGGAACCGGCAGGATCCGCCGGTGGATAATCGCCGGCGCCGCCCCGCCCGTTTAGACTTTTTTCGCTCTTTAAGCTAGATGCAAAAATTGCCGCCACTGGAAGTTTTTTCGCTGACCATCTTTCGCTTGATCTGGAGCCTTTTGGTCGACCGCAAGGGAAATCAAAGAGTAACCCATCCGTATAGGAACAGAGAGCAGGATCTGCTTTACCATGTTCTCGAATCCCGAAATGGCCTCTGCGTCGCAACGATGCTAAAGATCGTGAGTGTTCTGGCGAGACGCCAAGTTTTGCGCAGCGAGCCCCGCTCCGCGAAGTTCCGATCCCGAGCGGCTGCGGCCCCGCTGTGCCAGCCGCCCGGCCCCCGTTACTGCAGGAAGGAGAATCCCTCCCATGACTGGCACTGCTCCCTTCTTCGTCAACCATACCATCCGCCTGAGCCGCACCGAGGTGCTCGAGGCCCTGCGCGGCGCCGCATTGGCGCGGGCGCGCGAGGCTCTGCGCCTGGTGGAGCCGGCCTCCCGGGGCGTCGAACTGGAAACGCGCCTGCTGTCCGGCTCCATGGTGGAGATCGATGGCGCCGCCATCGTGATCGAGGGCCGTCTGCCGGAGGATCTCGCGGCACTGCTGCGCACGGCGCCCGCCGCTTCGGCTGTCACCCCCTTGGAGGTAACCGAGGCCGAGCCGGCTGAGGAGCCGCTGGTCGCCGCCTGACGCGGCCGCGCGCTCCCTTCCGGGCGCGCGCGTCCCTTCCCGCTTCCGGTCGTGGCGCCGTCTGTGCTGTGCAATGGCGTTCATGGCTATGCGAAATACTACACTTATGCCGGTTTGCGCCCCTATGGCTGGGGCTCGGCGGCGTTTTGTGCAGGCTTCCCGCACAAGTCTCTTGCTTTGTTCCGCCCTGATCGGTCTTTTGCTCACGAAAATGCGAGGGCTGGCGGGATGCTGACGCGCGTGCGTCCGGAACAGGATGGGAGCTGGCAGGCCCTGGTGGGCCAGGGCACCCTGCGCTTCGGCCGTGACGCCTTCCCCGACCGGGCCGCGGCCGAGGACTGGGCCGCCCGCGCCGGCCTGGCGGCGCGCCAGTGCACCATTCGCATCGGCAGCAAGCGCTTCCTCGGCACCGCGGCTGAGGCGGTGCGTCGCTGGGCGATCGACCAGGGCACCCTGCCGCGGGCTGAGGGCGGCACCCAGGTCGCCCCCTTGCAGCGCATGGCGCCCCTGCTGGAGGATCCCGACTGTGCTCTGCCGCTCTCCGTCCTTGCGCCCGAGGATCTGGCGGCCCTGCGGCGCCGCCGCCTAGCCGCGCTGCCGGGCCCCGCCGCCCTGATGGCCGAACAGGCAGCCCTGGCGGCGGCCCTGGAGCAGTTCCGCGACTTCCACCTGCCCGCGCTCGATGATCCTTTCGCCGAGATCGCACCGGACGGGCTCTGCGTGCTGGATGAGCCGAGCTGCGCCCAGGCCATCGGCTGGGCCGGGCAGATGGGCGAGGGCTGGGGGCGGCTCGTCGGCCTGGTGCTGACCACCGGCGCGCCGGTTCCGGCGCTGCTCGCCGCCTGTTGCGGGCATGCGGACGGGCCGGGCGGTCGCCTGCAACTGCCGGGCGGGCCGGTGCTGGCTCCGCCGCCCGAGCTGTTGCCCGGCCCCGATAAACCACCTGCTGCGCCGCTGCTGCCGGGACTGGCGGATGTCGGAATGGTCGTGGCCGGGATTGCCGAGATCGGCCGCCGCCTACAGCGGCCGGGGCTACGGCCAGAGGCGCTGCAGCTGACGGCCCTGGTGAGCGCGCTGAATCAGGGGCAGCACCTGGATGAGATCCTGATCCTCACCGGGGCTGAGGGGGCGCCGCGCCGTTAAGGCGATTTGTCGCCATGAATTGTGCGAAAATGTTTGCATGAGGAATGCGAAAAAAGTAGGAATGGCCCTGCGGTGCGATCCGCCCGCATGGGCCCTCCTAGAACGGGACTGGACATGAGCTTCTTCGGCAAGCCCAGCGGCGGAGAGCCGCGTATCACCTTTGAGCGCATCGACCTCGCGGCCGAGCCACCGGCTCAGGCGGCGGAGCCCTCTTCGCGTCTCCTGGCCGATCGGCTGGAGCCGCGCACGGGCCGTGCGAAGAACTATCAGGAGGAATTCGTCGAAGCCGGCATGATGCTGGTCGCGGCCGATAGCGAGGTGGAAGGCCAGCTGCGCAGCCGCGGTGCGGTGCGGGTCGAGGGCGTGTTGCGCGGTACGCTGCATGCCCCCTTGCTGCTACTGGAGCCCGGCGGCCTCGTCGAGGGCACCGTGCATGTCGAGCGCATCCGCCTTTGCGGCACGCTGCGCGGCACCGTCGTTGCCCGGGAGGTGGAGGTGGTCCGCACCGCCATGCTGGATGCCGAACTGGTCTACGACGAGATCAGCATCGAGCGCGGTGCGCGGGTGCGCGGCCTGCACCGTCAGCGCGACCCGGAGCCTGCGGCAGTCGAGTCCAGGCCGGAGGCCGGAGTGGAGGTGCTGGACCCCACGCTGATGGCCACCGCGGCCGCCAGCACGGCCGCGTTGGTGGCCGAGGCTGAGGCGGCGCTGCAAGAATTGGCGCAGGCCAGCCAGGCCGCTGCCGGGTCGGTGACCGAACTGGCGCAGGACGGCATCAAGGATCTGGTCGAGCTCGAGGCCGAGCTGCGCGGAATTCCTGAGCAGATCCTGCGGGATCCGGTGACGGCCTGAGAAACCGAAGGGCGGGCCGCCCGCCCCGACGAATGCACCGCCGTCAGGACCGGCGCGGGCCATTACGGCCGGTCCTGACGGCGGGATCCGTCCCCCATGGAGGGGAGTTACCTGGCCAGTCCAGGGGGCCTCCGAAGGAGCCCGCCAGGCCAGATCCCTCAACGGGACTCAGCGGTAGAGCGGCGTCAGTCCGGGATAGGGGATCTCCGCCAGTCCGCGTTCCCGCAGCAGGCGGTTGGCGGCGCGCGCTACCTCCTTCGGCCCGGCCTGGAAACCATCCAGCACATAATAGCCGTTGCGCAGCGGCCGCACGCGGCTGCCGAGCAGCCCGCAGGCATACTGCAGCGGCGTCATCTCCTCATCCGCCTCACGGAAGCCGCCGATGAAGGGTGACTGATCCTGCTCCTGGTCGGCGCGGCTCAGCACCCGCTTGGCGCGGCGCTGGGCATACCAGGGCTCGATCCCGAAGGCACGCGCCAGGCTGTTCACATCCTCCCCACTTAGCAGGCGGCGGTCGAACTCGCCGCGCAGTTCCACGGCCAGGGCACGACGGCGGATCTGATGGCGCCGCTTCGACCCTGGCGCCATCGACTGGCATTCATCATCCTCGCCCACAGCGTCGGTTCCTCATTCGCCGCATCTTTTGCGGCTGGGGGTCTGCTCCTTCTGGAGACGCAAGGAGCCATCGCTTCTCGAGGCCGGGTTTGATGCCGCATGTTATGCGAAAATTTGCTGATACCTCGCTAATATGCGGCGACGACGCGCGGCAGAAGCAAGCCGCCCCAGGCAGGAGGCCGGATCGTATGGAGCCCGTGACCCTTTCACCCGCCCCGCAGACGCGGCGGCTGGCGCGGCAGTTGGAGACCAGTTTCGCGGCCGAGCTGCTGCGTTCGGCGCGGCCGCAGCAGAAGGCGGGCGGGCTTACCGGGCGCGGCACCGGCGGCGATGCCTTCGACAGCTTCATGGATGAGGCGCTGGGCGCTGCCCTGGTCGCTCGTGGTGGCCTGGGCCTGGGCGGCGCGCTGGAGAAGGCGATCGCCGGGCGCGCCCAAGAGGCCGGCCAATGGGGGACGCGCCGATGAGCGTGTTGCTGGAAGCCGCCAACCGGCTGCGGATGGTGCTGCTGCAGGAAGCCGCGGCGGCGCGGCAGGCCATGCTGCCCGAGCTGGTGCAACTGATCGGCGAGAAGCGCCTGGCGCTGTCCGAGCTGGCCGCGGCCGGCGCGCCGCAGAGCGAGGCGGAGCGCGGCGCGCTGGTCGCCATGATGCACGCGGCCGAGGAGAATGCGCTGGCGCTGGGCGCCGTCGCCGGGGCGCTGGAGGGTGTGCGCGAGCGACTGCGGCGCGACGTCTCGGAAGCCGCCGACCCCGGTCTCTATGGCCCGGCCGCCGGTGTGCGGCGGCGGCCGTTGCGCCACACCCTGGCCGCTAGCCTGGATCAGCAGGCATGAGACTGGCACAGCGGCCGCGGTGCCTTGGCCGCGATTCGAGGCACCGAATGCCTTGCGAAAAATTTTTCCGCACCGCTAGTAATACCTGCCGCAGTCGGACCGACCTTGGGCCGCGCGCAGCGAGTTTCGCGTCAGAAGGCGCTCCCCAGAACCGGAACCCTTGAAGGGCGCAATCATGGTCAGCTCGATTCTCACCAACAACGGCGCGATGACGGCGCTGCAGTCGCTCAAGTCGACTCAGAAGAACCTGCTGGACACGCAGAACCGTATCTCCACCGGCCTCAAGGTCGGCACGGCGAAGGACAATGCGGCGACCTGGGCCGTGGCGACCTCGATGCGCGGTGACATCGCCAACTTCAAGCAGGTGAGCGAGAACCTCTCGGTTTCCTCCGGCGTGGTGAAGACCGCGGCGACCGGCACGGAGCAGATCGCCACCCTGATTTCCAAGATCCGCGAGCAGGTCACCTCCGTCCAGGACGGCGTCAAGGACGCGAAGACGGTCCAGGCCGCGATCGACGAGTATGTCGGTCAGATCAAGAACATTGTTGACAGCTCCGCCTTCAAGGGCGTGAACCTGATCAACAACACCCGTGGCGGCGACGAGAAGATCCTTGCCTCGGTGAATGCCGACGGCGGCGTCCAGAATCCGACCTACATCACTGTGGCGTCCCAGAACCTGACCATGGAAGGCAATGGTGCGCTGAGCGGTCTGGCGACGCTGAAGCTGGAAGACCGGGTGTCGCAGTACTCCTATGCCCAGCCAACCGGCGACGTGGATGTGGGCGACAAGCTGAGCTTCACCTTCAAGGTGGGCACCGTCACGAAGAAGGCCGAGTTCGAGGCCACCTCGACCAGCCTCTCGGACCTGATGGCCGGCATGCGGGACGCCATCAACGCGGCCGCTGGTGAAGGCAATGCCATCGCCAAGGTCGATGCGCAGGGTAAGCTGGTGGTCGATGCCAGTCTGGCGTCGGACTCCATCTCCTTCGACGGTGCGACCGCCCTGGCGAAGACCGTGGACATCGACGGCAACCTGACCCTGGGCGCCGGGACGGACCTCAACCCGCCGAAGCCGAAGTACAGCTACGAGCCAGTGCTGAACGATAGCCTCCAGGTGGGCGGCGGCGAGACCTTCGAGTTCAGCTTCAAGGTCGGCGGCGTTGCCAAGGTCGCCACCTATGTGACGAATCCCGGCGACGACTTCGATGCCGTCTTCAGCAAGCTGAAGGACCAGATCAATCTGCAGGCGGGCGCTGGCAACGAGTTCGCATCGATTGACGAGGCGACCGGCAAGCTGGTGGTCGATGCTGCCAAGGCCAGCGACACGGTCGAGTTCGATGGCGTGCATGCGCTGAAGCGTTCGCTGGATGATGCCGGCCCCGCGCTGGCGGCGGCGTCGGGCGCGAAGTACGAGTACAATGTCACCGCTCTTGACGCAGACGCCAATTTCGCGGACCCGAGCGACGCGCTGACCTTTGCCTTCACGCTCAATGGCCAGAGCGTGATTGCGCGTGGCGAGGTCGGTGCTGCCGGTACGGCGGAAGACGCGCTCGCCGCTCTCGTGGCCGACATCAACACCAAGGCCGGCGCGACGATCGCCTATCTTGAGAATGACACCAAGAAGATGGTTGTGGACGCCAGCGCCGCGAAGGGCCTGGTGTCCTTCACCGGCGGCACGGCTCTGCAGCTGTCCGATGTAGGTGCTACGGCTGGCGCCACGGTGACCTCGACCAATCTCGCCACCACTGCGCCCAGCTACGTCTATACGGCGCCCGACGAGACCACCCGCATCACCAAGCTGAGCTTCAGCTTCACGGACGCCTCTGGTGCCAACCAGACGGCGACGGTCGATGCCGCCGATCATGTCGGAAAGTCCAACAAGGAGCTGGTGACCCTGCTGGCGGGCGAGATCAACACCAAGGCCGGTGCGACGATCGCCTTTATCGACGTCAACGGCAATCTGGTCCTCGACAAGGGCCGTGACACCGCGGCGGCTTCTCCGGTGGTGGACTTCGATGTCAATGCCTCGGGTGCCCTGACGGTCAGCGCCACCCAGGACTATGGCGACGAGACGGCGCTCTCCCCCACCTCCAGCCTGGACTACTCGGACCTGCTGGCGACACTGAAGTCGGTCGAGACCGCCGTGCTCGCCGCCGGCGCGGCCTTCGGCGCGGCGCAGACCCGCATCGACCTGCAGAAGGACTTCATGGACAAGCTGGTCGATACCCTGACCAGCGGCGTCGGTGCCCTGGTGGATGCCGACATGTCCGAGGAGGCCGCCCGCCTGCAGGCCCTGCAGGTGCAGGAGCAGCTCGGCACCCAGGCGCTCTCGATCGCCAACCAGGCGCCGCAGAGCATCCTGTCGCTGTTCCGCGGCTGATCCCGACGGGGGCGCGGCCGATGCCGCGCTCCGCTCCCAGGAGAAGGTCCTGGCCGGATGGCCAGGGCCGCTTCCGCAAGCCCTGCCCAAGGCACCCGCGTCCGGCCGCGCATCGGCCCGGGCGTGACCGAGGAAGAATCCGATGCTGAGCCTCGCCCAGGAATCCCTCTCGCCCGCGCCCGTCATGCGGCCCCGCGGCATCGCCGCCGCCTATGGTTCCGTCATCCGCGGCACCGAAGCGCCGCGCGAGATCGAATACCGCGTCCTGGCCCGGGCCACCGCCCTGCTGGAAAGCGCCAGCCTGCCGGATGCCGGCCCCGCCGACCTGCCCAACGCCATCCATGAGAACCGCATGGTCTGGACCGCCTTCGCGGCCGATCTGGCGGCGCCGGAGAACGGCTGGGAGATGGCGATGAAGGGCCGCCTGCTGTCCCTGGCTCGCTGGATCTTCGCCGAGAGCGACCGCGTGATCCGCGAGAACAAGCCGTTGCAGGCGCTGATCGATGTCAACCGTGCCGTCATGGCCGGCCTGAAGCCCGGCACCACGGCGCAGCCGGAAGCCAGCTGATGTCCCTGATCCTGAAGCTCGCCCCCGGCGAGCGCCTGTTCATCAACGGCGCCGTGGTCACCAACGGGGACCGCCGGGCCTATCTGATGGTGGAGACCAAGGCGCAGATCGTCCGCGAGAAGGATGTGATGCTGCCGGAGGACGCCGCCACCCCGGTGCGGCGTGCCTATTTCGCCGCGCAGAGCGTGCTGCTGGAGGCGCAGCCCGCACTCGGATCGCTGGAAGCCTTCCACGAGCACATGGCGCGGCTGCGCACCGTCTTCATCAAGCGCGAGCATGTGCAGCACCTCGACGAGGCGGAGCAGCACATGCGCGAGGGCAATACCTATCGCGCCCTCTCCGCGCTGCGCGATCTGGTGCTGTACGAATCCGCGTTGCTCGACATGGAGCCGCCCCAGCGCTTCCGCCGCAACGCGCCCGCCACGTGTGCCGAGCCGGCGAGCGAGATGCCGCTGCGCAGCACCACGCTGCGCCTGCCGGTCAGCCGGAGTGAGGCACACTCGGGCTGACCGCGGCGCTTCAGGCTGGACTAGAAACGGATCGAGGCCGGAAGCCTCTTCCTCCGATTCTGCGAAAGGCAAGGAACATCCGCCCATGATCGATCCCGCCCCTGCCCTGAAGCCACGCAACAGCGGCGATGCGCCCGCCACCCCCGCCGCCCGCCCCGAGGCGGAGGAGCCGAAGGCCGCCGGCCCCCACGAGGTGCAGGTCGCCGAGCGGCAGAAGCAGGTCGTCCCTGCCGGCCCCAGTTTCGACGTGCGGCTGGATGGCGAGACCATGCGGCTCTACTCCGAGCTGCGCGACCCGGTGACCGACCGCGTGCTGATCCGCCTGCCTGCCGGCTATGAGCCGACCGAAGAAGAGCCGCCACGTGCGCCCAAGATCTCGGCCGAAGCATGAGCGTCAGTCTCGTCGGCATCGGGCTGCCGACCGGCATGGCCGGCTGGAAGCTGTTGCAGAACAAGACGCCTTCCGACTTCAAGGCTTTCAGCAAGGACCCGGTCCTGCAGCGGGACATCGCCTATCTGCGCGAGGCGCTGCCGGCCAAGCTGACCTCGAAGGACCTGCTCAGCGATCGGCGCCTGCAGGAGATGGTGTTGAAAGCCTATGGGTTGGATGCGCAGGTCGGCATGAATGCGCTGATGGGCAAGGTGCTCGACAGCGACGTCACCGACACCAGCTCGGTCGCCTATCGCATGACGGACAGCCGCTACCGGCAGATCGCCAGTGACTTCAACTATGGCGGGCTGTTGGTGCCGGAGGTACCGGCCGTGCCGAGCACGGCGCGGATTTCCCTCGACGGCCTGCGCAGCGGCTCGGGTTTCACCAGCTTCAGCGGCAGTTTCAGCGGTGTTTCCGTGCAGGACCTGTCGCTGCGCGACGTGCAAAGCTATGCCCAGGTCGCTGGCCGGCTGCAGGCCGCCTTCCGCGCCGCCGATGGCGGCAACAGCGACATCCGCGTCGTGCTCTCCGGGCTGGACCTGATCTTTACCGATGCCAAGGCGCGCGCCCAGCCTCCTACATTGGAGTTCACGCCGGCGGTTGGCAGCGGTGTTGGCGCCGAGGTGTCCGGCAATACCGTGACCGTCACCGGCACAGTTTCCACCGGCTCGGGCTTCACCCGCTTCAGCGGCAGTTTTGCCGGCATCGCCGTGAAGGATCTGGCGCTGGACGGCGCCGCGAGCCTCGCGGCGGTGGCCAGCAAGCTGCAAGCGGCCTTCCGTGCCGCCGATGGCAATGCGAGTAGTATCAGCGTCACCGCTGAAGGCGACAAGCTGGTCTTCACCGATGTGAAGGGCCGCAACAATGCCCTGCTCAGTTTCACGCCGGCGGCCGGCAGCCGTGCCGCCGCAGCCGTGACGGAGAACACCGCCGGCACCCCGGCGGTCGCCGCGCAGGGTGGCCCCAATGTCACCAGGCCGGACTTCGTCGAGCAGCTCGTCCAGCGCTACACCCAGGTGCGCTTCGAGGAATCCCTTGGCGACACCTCCGAGACGCTGCGCAAGGCGATCTATGCCAGGCGCACCCTGCCGCAGATCACCAGCTGGTACAGCGTCATTGCCGACCGCAACCTCGCCGCCGTGGTGCAATCCACCCTCGGCCTGCCGGACAGCTTCGGCCAGCTCGATGTGGACCGGCAGAAGGAGATCCTGGAAAGCCGCATGCCGCTCTCCGACTTCAAGGATCCGGCGAAGCTTTCCAGGCTGCTCGACCGCTATGTGGCGCAGACCAGCGTGGCGGAGGCCCAGGCGCTGAGCAGCAGTTCCGGCATCCTCTCGCTGATGCAACCGATCAGCTGGGGGCAGGACAGCTTCTCCGGCGCCAGCAGTGCGGCACTGTTCTCGATCCTCAGCGGCCGCTGATATGCACGCCGCCCGGAGTGCCCCCCGGAGCGCCCAGGCAGGGCACTCCCGTCGGCCGCGTCAGCCACCGCGCAGGATCTGCTCCAGCTGCCCGAAGGCCGCCTCCGCCGTGCTGCGCTCATCCAGCGCCTGGCTGAGGAAGGCCTCCAGCGGCGGCTGCAGCCGGATCGCCGTATCCACCTGCGGGTCGCTGCCGGCGCGATAGGCGCCGAGCCGGATCATCTCGGCCATGTCAGCATAGCTGGCGAGGTGCCGCCGTGCCTCGCCGAGCAGCGCGTTCTGGTGGGCCTCGTGGCAGCGCGGCAGGGCGCGGCTGACGGAACGCAGGATGTCGATCGCCGGCCAGCGCCCGCGCTCGCCGATGCGGCGGTCGAGCACGATATGCCCGTCCAGAATGCCGCGCACCGCATCGGCGATCGGCTCGTCATGGTCATCGCCATCCACCAGCACGGTGAAGATGGCGGTGATGTCGCCCTCCCCTTCCGGCCCCGGCCCGGCGCGCTCCAGCAGCGCCGGCAGTTCGGTGAAGACGGAGGGCGTATAGGAACGCGCCGTGGCCGGCTCGCCGGCGGCGAGGCCGATCTCGCGCTGCGCATGCGCCAGGCGGGTGACGGAATCCAGCAGCAGGAAGACCTGCTTGCCCTCGGCGCGGAAATGCTCGGCGACCGCCAGGGTCGCCTGCGCCGCGCGGCGGCGGGCCAGTGCCGGCTGGTCGGAGGTGGAAACCACCACCACGGTGCGCCGCCGCCCTTCCTCGCCGAGCGTATGGTCGAGGAACTCGCGCACCTCGCGGCCGCGCTCGCCGATCAGCCCGACGACGATGATATCGGCCTCGACGAAGCGCGCCAGCATGCCCATCAGCGTCGATTTGCCGACGCCGGAGGCGGCGAAGATGCCGAGGCGCTGGCCGCGGCAGATCGGGGTGAAGACGTCGAGCGCGCGCAGCCCGGTTTCCAGCTTGGCGCCGACCAGGCGGCGGCGCATGGCATCCGGCGCCGGCTGGCGCAGCGGCACGCCGCGCCGCCCCTGCGGCAAGGGGCCGCACCCGTCCAGCGGCTGGCCCAGGCTGTCGATCACCCGCCCCATCCAGGCGTCGCAGGGATGCAGCACCAGCGGCGGCTCCAGCCAGACCCGGGCGCCCGGGCTCAGCCCCTCGGTGCCGCCCTCCGGCACGCCCAGCGCGGCCTCGGGGGTGAAGGCGACGAACTCGCCCAGGACGGCCTTGTCCTGGCCGGGGCGCTGCACCCGCATGCGGTCGCCGATCGATACCCCCTCGCCCAGCCCGGTGATCGAGAGCGCCGCGCCGCGCACCCCAGCCAGGGTGCCGAAGCGCTGCCAGCGCGGCAGGCGGCCGAGCTGCGCGGCGATGTCCCCCAGCGGTGTCGCCGAGGGAGAGAGATGGTCGGAAGGAAGCTGGCGGGCGGTCATGCGAAAAATTGAATCCTCAAAACCAGAGAGAAGCGCCCTTCGGGCGTGCGCCTTGCCGATCCGCGGCATTCTTCCGCATCCACCGGAGGAATGCTATGCGAAAAATCTCGACATAAGGCGCGGCCACGGCTATTGCTGCGGGGCACAGCCAGAGGGGCACCGGAATCTCATGCTCGACGGCATCGACGTCTTCCGCATCACCGGCGCGCGCATGCGCCAGCTGTCGGAGCGGCAGAATGTGCTGGCCCAGAACATCGCCAATGCCGACACGCCGCATTATCGCGCGCGCGACGTGAAGCCCTTCAGCTTCGACAGCACGCTGCTGCGGCAGCAACCCGGTCTGGCGCCGCTGCGCCTGGCGGCGACACGGCCCGGGCACCTCGGCCTCGCGCAGGGCGGCGTGGATGTCACGACCGACCGCGCCCGCTCCTACAGCGAGGACCCCGATGGCAACACCGTCAACCTGGAGGAGCAGATGGTGAAGCAAGCGGATGTGGCGAAGGCCTATGATCTCGCCACCCTGGTCTACAAGCGCGGCACGGCGCTGCTGCGCACCGCGGCAGGCGGCCGCTGATGCTGCGCATCGCCCCCGTCACCGGCTCGGGCCCGCTGGTCCAGGCCATGGCCACCGCCGCCTCCGGCATGAGCACGCAGGCGACGCGCATGCGCGTAGCGGCGGAGAACATCGCCAATGCGCAGTCCACCGCTGCCGTGCCCGGCGGCGACCCGTATCGCCGCAAGCTCGTCACCTTCGGCCAGATGATGGATCGCGGCACCGGCGCCGAACTGGTGCGGCTCGACAATATCCGCACCGACCCGCGCGACTTCCGCACCCTGTACGATCCGTCCCACCCGGCGGCGGACGAGCGCGGCTACGTCAAGCTGCCGAATGTCGATCCGCTGATCGAACAGGCCGACATGCGCGGCGCCGCCCGCAGCTACGAGGCCTCCATCGCGGTGATGCAGCAGGCCCGCACGCTCTACAGCAAGACGCTCGACATCCTGAGGTCCTGATCGCATGACCGCTCCCCTCACCGCCATCTCCCCGCTCTCCGCTGCCGTCCGCGCCTATGGCGCGAGCGCCGCGCCGGGCGCGGATTTCGGCACCATGGTCGGCGATGCCGCCCGCGCCTCGCTGGCCACGCTGCGCAATGCCGAGGTGACCGCCGCGCGCGGCGTCGCCGGCACCGCCGATGTGCAGGAGGTGGTGCAGGCCGCCGCCAATGCCGAGCTGACCGTGCAGACCATGACGCAGCTGCGCGACAAGGTCGTCGGCGCCTACATGGACGTGCTGCGCATGGCCGTCTGAGCCTCCCGCCGCGCTGGAGAATCCGCGATGAATGAAGGCGATGTGGTCGAGGTGCTGCGCAGCGGCTTCTACACCACCATGATGGTGGCGGGGCCGCCGCTGCTGGCGGCGCTGGTGACGGGCCTGGCCGTCTCCGTCCTGCAGGCGCTGACGCAAATCCAGGAGGTGACCCTCTCCTACGTGCCCAAGATCGTGGTGACGCTGGTCGCCACCATGCTGTCCCTGCCCTTCGGCTTCGCGGCCCTGCGCTCCTACATGGAAGAGATCGCGCAGCTGATCGTCGGGCTCTGACCGATGGAACTGCTCCGCAGGCTGCGCGCCGCGCTCGGCCACCAGGATCTGCTCTTCGCCGCCGCGATCGTGGTGCTGCTGTCGGTGCTGGTGCTGCCGATGCCGCGCTGGCTGGTCGATCTCGGCCTCGCCACCTCAATCACCCTCTCCGTGCTGATCCTGATGGTCGCCATCTGGATCGAGCGGCCGCTCGACTTCTCCGCCTTCCCCACGGTGCTGCTGGTCGCCACCATGCTGCGCCTGGCGCTGAACCTGGCCACCACGCGGCTGATCCTGGCCGACGGGCACCGCGGCCTCGACGCCGCGGGCAGCGTCATCCACGGCTTCGCCTCCTTCGTGGTGGGCGGCGACTTCGTCATCGGCGTGATCGTCTTTGCCATCCTGATCATCGTCAACTTCATCGTCGTCACCAAGGGCGCCGGGCGCATCGCCGAGGTTGCTGCGCGCTTCAGCCTCGACGCCATGCCCGGCAAGCAGATGGCGATCGACGCCGATCTCGCCGCCGGCTCGATCGACGATGCTGAGGCGAAACGACGCCGCCGCGAGCTGGAGGACGAGAACGGCTTCTTCGGCGCCATGGACGGCGCCTCGAAATTCGTTCGCGGCGACGCCGTCGCCTCGATCATCGTCACCATTGTCAACGTGCTCGGCGGCATCGTCGTCGGCACGCTGCGGCACGACATGTCGCTGGCCAATGCCGCCGGCAACTACGTCACCCTGGCCGTCGGCGACGGCATCGTCTCACAGATCCCCGGGCTGATCGTCTCGATCGGCGCCGGCATGCTGGTTTCCAAGGGCAATGTGCGCGGCTCGACCGACAAGGCGCTGATCGGCCAGCTCGGCGCGCAGCCGAAGCCGCTCTACCTGGCGGCCGGCCTCGCCGGGCTCTTCGCGGTGCTGCCAGGCCTGCCTTTCCTGCCCTTTGTCGCGCTCGGTGCGATCGCCGCCGCCGGCGGCTGGCTCGCCAGCCGCAGCGTCAAGCGGGCCGCCACGGAGGCCGCCGCCCCGCCGGCCGAGGCCGCGCCGCGCGAGGAGACCATGGCCGAGTTGATCCGGGTGGATGATGTCCGCCTGGAGCTCGGTATGGGCCTGGTCTCGCTCACCGCCGGGCGGCAGGGCGGCCTGTCGGAGAAGATCAAGAAGCTGCGCCGCGCCTTCGGACTGGAGTTCGGCTTCGTGCTGCCGGCGGTGCGCATCAAGGACAACATGGACCTCGCCTCGGGCGAGTACTCCATCCAGGTGCAGGGCGTGGAGGTGGCGCGCGAGACGCTGGTGCTCGGTCGCCTGCTGGCCTTCGCTCCGGGCGGGCAGGAGATCACAGTGCCCGGCATCGACACGCAGGAGCCCTCCTTCCACATCAAGGCGCGCTGGATCGAGCCGGCGCTGCGCGAGATGGCGATGGCGCATGGCCTCACCGTGGTCGATGCCGAGACCGTGCTGACCACGCATCTCTCCGAGGTGCTGAAGGGCTACATGGCCCAGCTTCAGACCTACGCGGCGACGCAGAAGCTGCTCGACGGGCTGGAGAAGGAGCACCAGCGCCTGGTTGGCGACCTGATCCCCTCGGTGCTGCCGCTGGCGACCGTGCAGAAGGTGCTGGCGGCGCTGCTGGCCGAGCGCATCTCGATCCGCAACCTGCCGCTGATCCTGGAAGCGCTGCACGAGGCGGCGAGCTTCACCCGCAACGTCTCGCTGCTGGCCGAGCATGTGCGCCAGCGACTCTCCTTGCAGATCTGCCGCGGCCTGACGCAGGAGGACGGCTACATCACCGCCCTGCTGCTCTCGCCGGAATGGGAGCAGGAGGTGGGCAACGCCATCGTCGAGGAGGGCGACCAGCGCTCCTTCGCCATGGCGCCCTCCAAGGTGCAGGAACTGGTCAGCGCGACGCGCGCCCGCATCGCTGAGGCGGCCGCCAGGGGCGACTGGCCGGCGGTGCTGACCTCCGCTGGGGCGCGGCCCTTCGTGCGCCACCTGGTGGAGCGCATCAACCCGACGATCGCCGTGATCTCCCATGCCGAGGTGCACCAGCGGGCCAAGCTGCGCACCGTCGGCCAGATCTGAAGCGCGCAGGCGGTGCAGGCGGCGCTGAACCTGGACGGCTGGCTCTCGGCCGAGCTGTACCGGCTCTTCCTGGTCTTCTGCCGCGTCTCGGCGGCGCTGCTGCTGCTGCCGGGCATGGGGGAGACCCAGGTGCCGGCGCGCATCCGCATCCTGGCCGGGCTGGCGGTCGCCTTCTGCATTGCCCCGCTGGCCGGTCCGGCGACCGCGGCGCCGCCCGTCTGGACGGCCGCGGCCGCCATCTTCACCGAGGTGGCCGCCGGCGCGCTGCTCGGCACGCTGGCGCGGCTGCTGCTCTCGGCAGTGCAGACGGCGGGCCAGCTGATCGGCCAGAGCATGGGCATCAGCAACGCCTTCATTTTCGGCATCGGCATGGATAATTCGGCGGTGCTCGGCACCGCCATCTACGCCGCCTGCCTGGCGGCGCTCTTCGCCATGGACGGGCACCATCCCGGCCTGCGCGCCCTGGTGGACAGCTACACGCTGATCCCGCTCGGCAGCCCGCTGCCCACGGCTGCCGCGGCGCGGGTGACCACCGAGGGCATGGCCACGGCCTTTCGCCTGGCCATGCAGCTTGCCATGCCCTTCCTGTTCCTGGCGATGCTGTTCAACGTGGTGCTGGCCGGGATCAATCGCGCCATGCCGGCCATGCCGGTCTTCATGATCGGCGCGCCGGCGCTGCTGCTGGCAGGCCTCTCCCTGCTCGGCGCCACGGCGCCGAACCTGGTGGGCGAGGTGCTCGGCGCCTACGGTTCCGTCTTCATGCTGCCCCGCTGAGGCCGCGCCGTGTCGGAGGAAAGCGGCCAGGAAAAAACCCTCGACGCCTCGCCGCGCAAGCTGCAGCAGGCCCGCGAGCGCGGCGACCTGCCGATGTCGCGCGAAGGGTCGAGTTTCGGCGTCTATGCCGCGCTGCTGCTGGCGCTCGGCGTGGCCGGCGGGCTGATGGCGCGGCATTTCACCGAGGTGCTGCTGCCGTTGCTGGAGCAGCCCGATGCCTTCCTGGAGCTGACGGAGGAAGGCTACCGCCGGGCGGGCGCCGCCTTCATCGAGGCGCTGGCCGTGGCGCTGCTGCCGGTCTTCGGGTTGCTGGTGGCCGGCAGCCTGCTGCCGCATCTGCTGCAGAACACGGTGGTGGTGGCGACGGAGCGGCTGGAGCCGAAGTTCTCCCATCTGTCGCCCATGGCCGGGCTGAAGCGCATCTTCGGCCTCAAGGCGCTGTTCGAGTTCGGCAAGAACCTGCTGAAGGCGCTGGCCGTGGCGGGGGCCTGCTGGGTGGTGGGCAAGCCGCTCTACGAGCAGGCTGGGCAATTGGCGGCGCTCGATCCGGTGGTCTTCCCGGTCCTGTCGCACAAGCTGCTGCTCACGGTGCTCTTCGCCGTCACCCTGGTGGCCGCCGTGGTGGCGGCGATCGACATCGGTTTCCAGCGCTTCGAATACGCCCGGCGCCAGCGCATGACCCTGCAGGAAATGCGCGAGGAGATGAAATCCACCGAGGGCGACCCGCATGTGAAGGCGGCATTGCGCAAGAAGCGGCGGCAGATGTCGCAGCGGCGGATGATGGCGGATGTGCCGAAGGCCACGGTGGTGATCACCAACCCCACCCATTTCGCCGTGGCGCTGCGCTACGAGCGCGGCAAGGACGAGGCGCCGGTCTGCATCGCCAAGGGGGTGGACAAAATGGCGCTGCGGATCCGCGAGATCGCGCGGGGTGCCGGCGTGGTGGTGATGGAGGACCGGCCCCTCGCCCGTGCCCTGCATGCGACGGTTGAGGTGGGCGAGGTCATCCCGCCGGCGCATTTCGAGGCGGTCGCCAAGATCATCGGCATCGTCTGGGCGCAGCAGCGGCAAAGGCCCGGCCGACCGGGCTGACGGCGCGGTGCGTCGCAAAATTTGTACGATTTGCTTGACGGCAGGAGGGCGAGATTGCGAAACAGGCTCCCCAACTGTGAGGCCCGCCCATGCTGTCCTTCGATTTTCGCCGCGCCCTGCTGAGCCTCGCCGCCACTCTGATGCTGGTTCCGGCGATGCTCTCCGCCGCCTCCCTCGCCCGCGCCGAGGAGGCACCCAAGAAGGAATTCGAGTTCGTGGCGCTGGGGGATTTCACGGTCAACCTGCCCTCCAGCAGCCGCCGCATGTCCTATGTGGTGGTGTCGGTGACGCTGGAGACCAGGGCGGAGCAGACGCAGCAGTTCAAGGACCTGTCGCCGCGGCTGAAGCAGGCGGTGCTGCAGCGGCTGATGGCGATGTCGGAGCGGCAGGAGTTGCGCCCCGGCCGCACTGACCCCGCTATGCTACGCGACAATCTTCTCGACAGCCTGAGCCGGCTGCAGGAGGAGGGCCTGAAGGACGTGGTCATCACCCGCCTGCTCTACAGCTGAGCCAGCAAGGGAGCGGGAGGGCGGGGCCAGCTCTCCCCGCCCGGCCGGATCAGCTGGTGCCGAGGCGGCTGATCTCGGCCGCGCTGACCTGGGCGCCGTTTTCCAGCAGCAGCGAGATCCCGCCATCGGCGCCGCGGCGCAGTTCGGTGATCTTGCCGGAATTGCTCACCATGCCGGCGCTCTGGCGGGCGCCGCTGGCATCCTCGCCCACCACCCGGACCTTGTAGGTGCCGGCGGCCAGGGCGATGCCGTTGCTGTCCTTGCCGTCGAAGGTCAGCTCCGTGGTGCCGCTGTTGAGGCTGACCTTGCGCACCACATTGCCCGAGGCGTCCAGCACCTCGAGCCGGGTGCCGGAGAGCGTCCCGGCATTCACCTGCGCGGTGAGCGGCATCGTGGCGCCGGTGCTGGAAAGGGTGATCTGGGAGAGCTGCGTCTGCACCGTGCGGCCGAGCAGCGCGGCATTCTCCGCCAGGTTGGCGCTACCGCTCACCGCGTCGAGGATCGACTTCAGATAGGTGTTGCTCTTGGTCTGCTGCTCGACCTGGGAGAACTGCGCCAGCTGCGCCACGAACTGGGTCGGGTCGGTCGGCTGCATCGGGTCCTGGTACTTCATCTGCGCCGTCAGCAGCTTGAGGAAGCGGTCGTAGTCCTCGCTGCTATTGCCGGACAGCTGGGTCGTCGCGGCGGTGCCGCCGCCGGCCACGGCGCCAGTGGCGGCGTTGGTGGCACTGATGCTGGGGATGGTGGCCATCGGGGTTCTCCGGTCGGGCTCGGTCGTCTTAGGTGATGATGTCGATCAGGCTGTCGGAGGCGCGGGGCCGCGCGGCCGGCGCGGCCCCGGCGCGGCCCTCCGCCTCCTCCGGCTCGGGTGTGCCGCGCCGGGCACCGGCCAGGGCCTGCTCCGGCTCGGGCTTCGGCTGCGGCAGGGGGCCGTGCTGCAGATCGAGGCCGCTGCCGCCGAGCTGCAGCCCGGCCTGCTCCATCTGGTGCAGCAGGTTGTGCCGCTCGTGCCGCAGCGCCTCGAAGGTCTCGGCCTGCTCCGCCCGCATCACCACCTGCACGGTGCCGTCGCGGAAGGTGAGCTGCAGCTCGACGCGGCCCAGCTCCGGCGGACGCAGGTCCACCAAGATGGTCTCGATGCCCTCCTTCCTGGCAACCTGCGCCATGCGCAGCACCAGCTGCGGCGCAGCCTCGGCCGCCATGCGGTGTTGCGGCAGGGCGGCGGGCGCCGGGGCCGCGGGGGCTGGCGCGCTCAGGGCAGCCGGAGCGACGACGCCCTGGCCGGATGGCAGCGGAAGCGGCTGCGGATCCGGCGGTACCTCGGGAAGTGCGGAGGTCAGCGACAGGACGCGGTCCAACCTTGCTCCGGCCTCTAGGTTAGGAGGCGCGGCCTTCTCGGCCGGATACGGCGCCACCTCGGATGCCGCTGGCGAAGGGGCGATGGCCGTGGTCACCAGCGCGGGCGCGGCCATGCGCGGCGCGATGGAATCCACCGGTATCGCGGCAGCGATGGGTCGGGCCGGCGGGGCGGCCGTCGCGCGGAGTGGCGGGAGCTCGCGGACGGTCTGCACAGGCGCCGCTGGCATGGTGACCGCGGTCCCCACGGCGGCCGGGACCTGGGCCAGCAACGGCGTCAGGGATGATGCCGTCACGTGTTCGGCGGCCAGGGACGCGGGACCGGCCTTGGGCTCCGCAGACGGGGCCGCAGATGGTGTCTCGGTCTTGGCGGGGATTGCCGTGGCCGCTTCCGGCGTGGGGGAGGCGGATGCGCCAGGCGCCGCCGCCATGGGCAAGATGGCAGGTTCAGGCGCCACCTTCGCTGTGTCCTGCGACAGGGCGAGCAGGGCGGCCACCTGTGCGCCGGCCGGCAGGGATGCGGCCGCGGCTTCAGGAGCCTTCAGCAGTGCGGGCCAGTCGGCCTGCGGCGTTGTTGAAGCGGAGGGTGCGGCCGAGAGCATTGCCGCCGAATCCGGCTGCGACGGAAGCGCCGCTTTCCCAGCCTTTGCCAGTTCAGGCGCCGCCAGCCCCCCCTGGAGTTGCAGCGCGCCTTTCGGCAATGGCAGGATGGCCGCTTCCTGCATCACGCCTGAGGGCAGGGTGGCGGAGAGCGGCATCGCTTCGGCGGCCACTACGCTATCCGTTGCCATCTCCACACCCGCCGGCACGGCGGGCAAGGGCATCTGGAAGGCAGCGGCTAGCCGGCTGGCCTCCTCTGCCGCTGCCGCCAGCGCATCCCAGGGCAGGGCGCTGCTTTGGCGGGGCGTCACGGGCGCGGGCACCGGCTCGGCGGGTGGTGACGGGGTCGCGGCCGCCATCGCCGCCCCGGCCTGGGGACCGGCGAGTAGGCCGGCCAGCATCAGGGCGAAGCCATCGGCCGGTACGCTGGCCGCCTCGGTGCCGCGACGCGGCTCGGCGCCCGCCGCGACACTTGCTTGCAGCAGGACAGCTTCGCCGCCCACCGGTTTGGTCATAGATTTTTCTCCTTCCCCCGCGCACGGGTGCACGCCGCCGCCACGGGGTTGGAACACGTCCCGCGCCGAGCGCCTCAGCCGAACAGGTCGTCCACGGCGCCCTGCCCCAGCCCGCCTTCCGTGGCGCTGCTCGGGCCATTCAGCAGCCGCGCATCACCGACCGGCGCCATGGCGGCCTGCTTGGCCTCCGTCTCCTCCGGGCGGATGCCGAGCAGGGTCACCAGCTTCGCCACCCGGACCTCGACCTGCCGCATGGTGGACAGCACCTTGCGCACCCGCTGCCCGGTGATGTCCTGGAAGCCGCAGGCCATCACGATGGCCATCGCGGCGTCATTGACCTCCTCCAGGTCGCGCCTCGAGTCCGTCGAGCTGCCGTCATGCAGCCGCCCGGCGGCGGCCTGCGCCCGCTCGGCCTGCTGCAGGATCTCGAAGGCGGCCTGCTCGGTCTCGGTGACCACGCCATCCAGCACGTCGCCGAGATCGGTCGGCGGCGGCGCCAGGCCGACCACCTCCGCGCGGGTCTCCGCCAGCAGCTGCGACATTGCCCACATCTCGTCCAGCGCCTGGCCGAGCTTGTCCGCCGCCTTGCGGTCGCTGGTCGGGTTGCGCCCGAGCAGGCGGTCGAGCTCTCCCGAGATCGCCGCGACATGCCCGGCAATCCGGACGAGACCGGATTGCGAAGAGGGCTCGCTCACGACGGACCCTCCCCCTAACCGACGACGGAAGCGATTTTGGCCTTCAGCGTCTCGGCCGTGAACGGCTTCACGATGTACTGCGAGGCGCCTGCCTGCTTGGCGGCCACGACGTTCTCGGCCTTGCTTTCCGCCGTCACCATGATGAAGGGCGTCTTCGTCAGGGCGGCATCGCCGCGTACGTTCTTCAGCAGTTCCAGACCAGTCATGGGTTCCATGTTCCAGTCGGAGATCACCAGGTCGTAGCGGTGCCCCTTGATCTTCTCCAGGGCCTCGACGCCATTACCGGCTTCCTCGACATCCTTATAGCCGATCTGGTCCAGGAGATTTCGCACAATGCGCCGCATCGTCGGATAGTCATCGACAACCAGGATCTTCACGCGCCGGTCCCCCTTTTGCGTCTGGCCGCATTCTCCATTCCGCCAAAATTTTTCGCAAGAGAGATCGTGCCTCCGGATGCGATTGGCGCCGGCGAAAGAAAGCCGGGGGGCGGCCTGTCCTCGAAGGAACAGAGAGAGAAAGATTGGGGGAGTGAACTCCCCCAAACCCCCTCCTTTTTCTGCAAGTTTCCGGTCACGCCGGTGGCAAGGATGGCTCCTCCCGCCGCAGCCGCCGGGGCTGTTTCAGCCCCGGCGCGAGCGCGCCCCGTCCGCGCGACAAAACTGGCAGAAAAGAAAGAAGAGGGGGTCCGGGGGAGAATTCTT
>Ga0180218_1000243_pt1 | contig 69689 bp, 67 predicted proteins | sample eDN3rd37CKraftBY_FD_151334 | JGI IMG/M metagenome (GOLD analysis project Ga0180218, IMG submission 151334) | Enriched backyard soil microbial communities from Emeryville, California, USA - eDNA 3rd pass 37_C Kraft BY (version 2) (version 2) | ecosystem: Environmental > Terrestrial > Soil >... | reverse complement strand
GGGTGGTAGCTGGTCCCGTCGGGCCATCACGCCCGACAATCGTACGCGGGTTCACAGCGTCTGGGGTTCGCGGCGGACGGAAAGTGCCGAGGCGGCGGCGATGTCGTGGCGGCGGGACCGTTCGGAACGCAGACCCCAGAACAGTGTCACCGCCAGGCACGGCAGGAGGGACACGATCGAGTATCCGACCCCGGCCAGTTGGTTTCCGGTGGCGTCGACGAGCGACAGGCTGATCAGCGGGAGGAAGCCGCCGAACAGGATGTTGCCCAGCTGCTGGGCGAAGCCGAAGCCGGTGGTGCGGCTCTGCGGCGGGAACTGTTCGGTGATGAACGCGGGCAGCGGGGCCATGACCATGGCGGTGAGTACGGCGAGCACCGAGATGAGCGCGGAAACCGTGACCCACGAGGACGACCCGACCGCAGTGCGGATACCCGCGAAGGCGGGATACGCGGCGAGCATCCACAGCACGATGCCCGTCAGCATGACGCGGGACCGGCCGACACGGTCGGACCATGCGCCGAACAACGGATAGCACGGTGCCGCAATGACAATCGCGACGGCGAGGCACAGGTTGGTGTGGGTCTGGTCGACCTCGAGCACATGCTGCAGGAAGTACAGCATGTAGATGATCGAGGTGTACAGCGTCACCGACGTGCCGCCCTGGGCACCGAACGTGCCGAGAAGGATCGACTTCCAGGAACTCCAGGTGCGTACCGTGTCGAGCAGGGGTGTCTTCGACAGCTGCCCGGAATCCTGAAGTGCGGTGAACACCGGTGTTTCTTGCATCCGCAGTCGAATCAGGGTGGCGACCAGCACGATCGGTGCCGAGACCAGGAACGGCACGCGCCATCCCCAGCTGGTGAACGCCTCGTCCGACAGGAGCACCTTGAGCAGTGACACGAGCACGAGCGCGAACAGCAGGCCGACGGTCGCGGTGCTCTGCAGCACGCTCGTGTAGCGTCCCCGGCGTTCGGCGGGAGCGTGTTCTGTCACGTACACGACGGCCGATCCGTATTCGCCGCCGAGTCCCACGCCTTGGACGATTCGCAGGAACAGCAGCATCGCCGGTGCCCATACCCCGATCGCGGCGTAGGTGGGCAGGCATCCGATCGCGACCGTCGCGACACCCATGACCGCGAGGGTGACGACGAAAGTCTTCTTACGGCCGATCCGGTCGGACATCGGGCTGAAGATCACCGTGCCGAGCGGTCGGGCGAGGTAGGACACCCCGAAGGTGGCCGCGCCCAGCAGCATCGCGACCGTCCTGTCCCCGGCGGGCAGGAACAGTTCGGTGAGCGTGCCGGTGAGGGCGACGTAGACGAAGAAGTCGTAGTACTCGAGCATCGCACCGATACTCGACGTGCTCAGGATCCGCATGATCCCGGTCTTGGATTCGTTGCCGGACACGGTATCTCCTCGTTGAGATGATCAGTTTCTCGCGGCAAGGAACTGCTGAACCCTGCTGCGGTGTTCGTCGCCGCACAGCAGGATCGCCTGCATCGACGCGGCCATTTCCAGTGCGGCCGGAAGCCCGGACTCGGCAGATTCCCGAACCAGACGTTTGGCCATCCGCAGCGCCTGTGGCGGGTTGGCCGCGACCGTGCGGGCCAGGGCCAGGCACTCCTGGTCCAGGTCCTCGTCGGGTACCACCCTTGAGACGATGCGAAGCTCATGTGCAGTTTCCGCCGTGATGAACTCGCTGGTGAGCGTCAGTTCCATCGCCTTGGCGACCCCGACGATCCGCGTGAGGAACCAGGCCCCGCCGATTCCCGACACGAGACCGAGGCGCAGGAAGCTCTCGGCGAACCGCGCGGATTGCGCGGCGATACGTACGTCGCACATCAACGCGAGATCGAACCCGGCGCCCACGGCCGCACCGTTGACGGCCGCGACCGAGGGCACCTCGAGCCCGTGCAGTGCCCGGGTGATCCGGTGCAACCCCGCGCGGAGTCGATGCTGGACCTCGGCCGCGGTGCCGGCCATCAGATCTGTGCCGCGCGCCATGTCTTTGACGTTTCCCCCGGTACAGAAATGCCGTCCGCTCGATCGGATCAGCACGCAGTGCACGTCGGGCATGGCGTTGGCCCGTTCGAGCGCATTCGCAACGGCATTCGTCATCGCGACGTCGAGCGCGTTGCCGGTGTCGGGTGCGTCGAGGGTGAGGGTGAAGACGCCGTCGGCGACGTCGGTGTGGACCAGGGATGTGCTCATCGGAACTCCTCAGCTCGCGGCTCGGGATGGTGCGACGTCGTTGACGACGCCGTGTTCGATCAGGGCTGCCACCTCGTCCTCCGAAAGTCCGTATTCGGCAAGCACTTCCGCGGAATGCTGGCCGGGTGCCGGGGGTGCGGTGTCCGGCGGGGCGGCCGGCTGTGACGGGCCGAGGACCAGGCCCGGTGTATCGATCGGACCGATGGGTCGGTGCAGACCGCTCGCGGCGTATTCGGGGGACGCCACGACCTGCCCGTATCCGTTGACCGGGGCGCACAGGATGTCCCGTGCCGAGAGGACGTCGAGCCACACCTGTGTGGTGCGGGCCCGCAGCAGACGGCCCAACTCGGTGCGCAGGGCCGGGCGGTTGCGGACACGGTCGTCGTTGGTGGCGAAGCGGGCATCCGAACTCAGGTCCGGTGCACCGAGCGCGTCGCACAGCGCGTTCCAGCGCGCCGGGTCGTACGCGGCGATCATGATCCAGCCGTCGGCCGTCGGGAGCGCCTCGTTGGGTGCGGCGTACGGGGCGGCGCTGCCGAGCCGCTGGGGTTCGGTACCCGAGGCCAGGTAGGAGGTGAACCCGATCTGCTGCAACAGGATCGTCGCGTTGTAGAGGCTGACGTCGAGATGCTGTCCACGTCCACCGTCGCGCACCTCGTGCAGTGCGGCGAGCACGGCTATCGACGCGAGGTAGCCGGTCACCATGTCGGCCGCGGGCACCTGGACCTTCGCGGGCCCGGACTCGGGCTCACCCAGAGTGCTCATCAGCCCGGTGACGGCCTGCATGATGCCGTCCACACCGGGGCGGTCGCTGGCCGGGCCCGCCTGGCCGAACGCGGAGATCGAGCAGTAGACCAGTGCGGGGTTGGCCGACGCCAGCGTGTCGTACCCGAGGTCGAGGTCGGTCATGACACCGGGCCGGAAGCTCTCGACGACGACGTCGGCCTGGCGGGCCATGCGTCGCGCCGCGCGTCGGCCCGCCGGCGTCTTCAGGTCGAGGGTCAGGCTGCGTTTGTTCCGATTGACGCTTTGCCAGATGACACTTTGCCCGTCGCGCCATGGCGGGCCGATGCGGCGGCCGATCTCACCGGCGGGCGGTTCGATCTTGACCACGTCGGCACCCAGGTCGGCGAGGGTCATGGTGCACAGCGGACCCGCGACGACGTGGGTGAAGTCGAGCACGCGAAGCCCCCGCATACTTTGTCGGAACATTCTCTCCAGATTTCCTCGACGAGTGATCGTTCGGTGAGATCAAGTTAAGGAGAGGTTTCCGGCAAAGACAATCGACTTTATTTGCTGGGGGGCTTTGACTTTTTGTTAACGCGACTCAGCGCGCGAGCAGCTCCCTGACGAGGCCGTCGATGAACTTGTTGTCCTCGGGATTGGCGTCACCGCCCGCGAAGTGGCCGTAAATGCCTGGGATGACCCGCAATTCGGCATCAGGGATGTGCTTGACCGCGAACTCCTCGTCCTCGGGCGGGAAGTACAGGTCCTTCTCGGCCGGTGCCACGATCATCTTGGCCTTGATGGTCTTCAGCGCCGCGACCTGATCGCCGTGGAACCCGCGCCCCGGGGTGTTGCCAACATTGCCGTTCTGCCACGTCCACAGCATCGCCAGCAGGTTGTTGGGGTCGCGGCGGTCCAGGAAGAAGCCCTCCCAGAAACCGACCAGGAAATCCTCCAGCGAGGAGTAGCCCATCTTCTTGTACTCCTGGTGCCAGTAGAACGCCTGGGAAAAACCCCATCCCGCGTACACGCGCGCCGCGGCGCGAATGCCCTTGGTCGGTTTCTCGGTGTACCAGCCCTCCTTGAACGCGGCGTCCGCGGTGAGCGCGGACTTCACGCCTTCGAGGAACACGATGTTGTGCTCGCTGGTCTTCGACGACCCGCAGAACGGCAGCGCGCGCTGCACCATGTCGGGATAGCTCACGGCCCACTGGTAGGTCTGCCCGGCGCCCATCGACCACCCGGTGACCAGGGCGAGGGTCTCGATCCCGAACGACGTGACGAGCTTGTGCTGCACCTCGACCTGGTCGTAGAACGTCACATTGGGGAAGCGCGCGGCGTTGTACGGCGGCGGCGTGTTCGACGGCGAGGTGGACAGGCCGTTGCCCAGCATGTTCGGCACGATGATGAAGTACTTGGCCGGGTCCAGCGCCTTGCCCTCACCGATCAGCCACTCGTTGTCCCAGTGCCGTCCCGAGTACCAGGTGGGATAGACGATCGCGTTGGACTTGTCGGCGTTGAGTTCACCGTAGGTCTTGTACGCGAGCTTGGCGTCGCGCAGCGTCGCGCCGTGCTGCAGGGTCACGTCGCCGAGATCGAAAAGTTCGTAGTCTTGCGGGAATTCGTCCATCGCACGCCACCTTTGCGTCGTCGCCTGTAGGTGCCTTCTCGAAAGGCCTTGACGCATCGGATCGTAACGAAGGTTACGGGCAGTTGTTGCGGATCGAGGAGAAGGGTTTCGCCTTGCGCACCACGTCGTCGAGCGCGGGCCCCGAGCCGTCCATCGGCAGGACGGTGCGCTTGCTGATCCGCCACCGGCCGTCCGCGCGGGTGAGCGACCATCGATTGGCGAGCACGCGATGGATCCGGAACCCGGTGGACGACCCGTGATTGGGCAATTCACGCTCGGCACCGTCGTGGTCGGGGGTGATCAGTGCGAGGTAGGACGTCGCGGTCGCGGTGTCGCCGTCGAGTTCGATGAGCGGCAGGCTGCCGAAATGCGCGAGGCCACCGGCGATCGCGGCGTGGTGCGCCGCGTTGCCGACCAGGTCGACCATGGCGGAGACCCCTTGTGCCCCTGCAAGCCCGGGTCCCCGGTCGAAGACGAAATCCTCGGTGTAGATCCCCTCGATGAGCTCGGGTTCACCCGTGTCGGCGCTGATCGGATGCGTCGCGAGCAGCCCATAGATGGCCAGCGTGTCTTCGATTGTGCGCAACCGGTCTTCGAGCGTTGCGGATTCCGGCATGAGGTGCTCCTGTTCTCGACGTGGGATCAGGCGAACAGCCCGACCATCTTCTCGGTGTCGTAGTACCCGATGACCTCGGTGATGTGGTCGCCGCTCACGCGGATGACCCAGCAGTACTGCATGCCGGCGTCTGTTCCGTTGACGCCCACCACGTTCTCGGTGTGGAAGCGCACGGCGGCCCACTCGCCGTCGATGATCATCTGGTCGACGTGCGGGCGCATCGGGGTCGCGAGGCGATCGTGCAGGCGGCTCAGGACCTTTTCGCGGTACTCGGTCTTGCCGTGATACTTCCCCGCGACGGGCGATGTACCCGTGGCCGTGAAGACGACGTCGTCGGACAGTCGGTCGAGAAACGCCTCGCCGAAACCCGACTGTTCGGCCGCGGCGAAGAGATCCCGCAGGACCGTGGCGGTGTTCGTGGTCATTCCCCCAACCCGCAATTGCAACTGACGAGTTGGAGTCTGGCATCGCCAGTCGAAAACTGCAACTGGCCAGTTGGAAATTCTGCGTGGTCCGTCCCATGCCGAGGGGCGGGAGAGGTGTGCGTTTGAACCAGAGCCCGGCAGGCTACAGGGGAGCCCATGGTGGCGAGTGGCCGCGACATGGGCGGCCGGACAGGCCCTGCACTGAGAGCGCGCGCGAGGATACGCACGTCGATCCGCGGGGACTGATCCATGCCCGCGGACACCGCCATCCACTTCTTCCTTCAACTGGCCGTCATCCTGATGGCCTGTCGGCTGGCGGGCCTCGTTGCGCGGCGGATCGGCCAGCCGCAGGTGGTGGGGGAGATGATCGCCGGGGTGATCCTCGGCCCGTCGCTGTTGGGCCGGATCGCTCCTGACCTGCAAGGTCTTCTGTTCCCGCCGGGGATCACCAATGTCGTGCTGTACACGACGGCGCAGATCGGCCTGGTGCTCTACATGTTCATCATCGGGTTGAACTTCGACGTCAACCATGTCAAACAGCGCGCGGGGACGGCCGCGGCGGTCTCGGCCACCGGCACGCTGGCCCCGTTGGCGCTTGGTGGCGTCGCGGCGATACCCCTGCTGGCACACGGCGGGTTCTTCGGGGACGGCGTCAACGTCGGGATGGCGATGATGTTCCTCGGTGCGTCGGTCGCGATCACGGCCTTTCCCATGCTGGCGCGGATCATCTTCGAAAAGCGGCTCTCGGGAACATCTTTGGGCACCCTCGCGCTGGCGTGCGGTGCCACGTCGGACGCCATCTCGTGGTGCATCCTGGCCGTCGTGCTCGCGGTGTACCGCAACAGCCCCGTCATGGCGGTCGTGGCGATCGTCGGCGGTCTGGTCTACACGCTGGTGCTCCTCACTCTGGGGCGACGGGCGTTCGCGAAACTCGGCGACGCGGCCGAGGCGCGGCAGGCCATCACCGCACCGATGCTCAGCACCGTGCTGATCGTGCTCATGGCGTGCGCTTGGCTGACCGACACCATCGGCATCTACGCGATCTTCGGCGCGTTCATCCTCGGCGCGGCCATGCCGTCGGGATTCTTCGCCGAACGTCTCACCGGGCGTCTCGAACCGTTGACCACCACGTTCCTGCTGCCGCTGTTCTTCGTCTACTCGGGGCTGAACACCGAGATCGGGCTGGTCAACACGCCGTTCCTGTGGGCCGTCACAGCGGGTCTGCTGGTGGTCGCGGTGGTCGGCAAGGGCGTCGCGTGCGCGGTCGCGGCGCGCCTGAGCCGGGTGCCGATGCGCGAGTCACTGGCGCTGGGCTCGTTGATGAACGCCCGCGGACTGATCGAGCTGATCCTGCTCAACATCGGGCTCGAGGCCGGTGTCATCACGCCCACGCTGTTCACCATCCTGGTGCTGGTCGCGATCGTCACCACCCTGATGGCCTCACCGATCTTCGAGTTCGTCTACGGACGGCACCGCACCGACGAGACCGGCGACACCACGCAGGAGCGCGTCCCGCAGCCCAGCGCTTAGCCCCCGTTCAGGATGGGTATCCGAGCGCCCATGCGTGCGCAGATCTCACACCTGGACCCCACGACGCGGGAGGCCCTCGCCACACGGATCCGCAACCAGTTGTCGCGCGCGGATGCCACCAGCACCGATCACGACGTCGCGATCGTGGGCGGCGGTGCCGCGGCGCTCACCCTGGCGCTGCAGCTGCGCCGCGAACGTCCGGGCACACGCGTGGTGATGATCGCTCCTGAGGTGCGGCCGGTGCCGGAGATGACGCACACCGTCGGCGAGTCGACGGTCGAGATCTCCGCGCACTACCTACGGGACCGGCTCGACCTGGCCGACCATCTGAACACCGCGCAGATTCGCAAGATGGGGCTGCGGATGTTCTTCTCCCACAACGGGAACACCGACATCACCGAACGGATGGAGCTGGGCGGCTCGTCGTTCGTGCCGCAGGTGACCTACCAGATCGACCGCGGACGCCTGGAGAACGAACTCCATCGCCGATGTGTGGCCGCGGGTGTGCAGGTCCTGTGCGGGCGAGTCCGCTCGGTCGATCTCACGACGCGCACCCTCACCTACCAGTGTGACGACGCGACGGCCACCACCACGGCACGCTGGATCGTCGACGCGTCGGGACGCAACCGGCTGTTGGGGCGCGAACTCGACCTCAAACGCACCACCGGCCACCACTGCAACGCCGCCTGGTTCCGAGTGGCCACCGAGATCGACGTCGGCGCGTGGAGCGATGACCCGGCGTGGCAGGGCCGTCTGGTCGAAGGTGAGCGCGCGATGTCCACGAATCACCTCATGGGAGACGGCTACTGGGTGTGGCTGATCAGGCTCGCGTCGGGCGCCACCAGTGTCGGGATCGTCGCCGATCCCGACCACCACGCCTTCGACCGGTTCAACACCCTGGACAAGGCAAAGGCCTGGCTTCGCGAACACGAACCGCAGTGCGCCGCGGTGCTCGCCGATCACGAACATCAGATCCGGGATTTCCGGGTGATGAAGCACTACAGCCACGGCGCGGCCAAGGTCTATGACGGCCGCGAACGGTGGTGCCTCACTGGTGACGCCGGCATCTTCCTGGACCCGCTGTACTCGTCCGGGCTGGACCTGGTCGCGATCGGCAACGGCCTGATCGCCGACATGATCACCCGCGATCTCGATGGCGAGGACGTCTCCGCACGAGCCCAGATCAGCGACACCCTGTACCGGTCGCTCACCGACATGTGGCTGCGGGTGTACCAGGACCAGTACACGCTGATGGACACCCCGGCGGTGATGTCGGCCAAGATCATCTGGGACGTCGCCTTCTACTGGGGGTTCATCGGCCTGCTCTACATGAACAACCGGTACGCCCGCGTCGCCGACGATCCCGAGTTCGTGCCGCAGCTCGAAGGTCTCATCGCGCTGAGCAACCGCATGCAGTCCTTTTTCCGTGAGTGGGCCGCTGTCGAGGACCGGGCGACAACGGTGCCGTTCGTCGATCTCTATGCGCCGCTGAATTTCATGGTGTCACTGCACGCCGCGATGGCCGAACCCAGCGTCGACTTCACCGGACAGTTCGCCACCAACGCGACGATGCTGAGACAACTGGCCGGTCAGCTCGCCGAAACCGTGCTCGCGCACAAGGCCAGTCGGTTCGACGACGACGGCGTCGTGCGCATGGTCCAGGCGTGGCAACGCGACAGCCTGCTGCGGGACCTGCGCGCGACCTACCGCCGCGAACAGGCCACGAATCCGCTGAGCAGCGATTGGATCATCACCGCGTCGCCTGCCCTGGCCACCGGGTGAGAAATTCCTGCTCAAGCGGGTACCCATCCAGACCCATCGCGGCAACGAACTACTCGCAAGCCGTGTCACGCGACGAGGGAGTGCCGATGCCGAACACAGATCACACGAGCCGCCAACCGCTGGCAATAGTCGGGATCGGCTGCCGGTTCCCTGGGGGCGCAGACTCCGCGCAGCGGTACTGGGATCTGTTGTGCAACGACATCGACGCCACGCGTGAGGTACCGGAGAACCGGTGGAACGCCGCCAAGTACCACGACCCCAACCCGGCCAAGATCGGCAAGATCGTCACCCGGCGCGGCGGATTCCTCGACCAGATCGACCAATTCGACCCGCAGTTCTTCGGAATCTCGCCCAGAGAAGCTCATTCGCTCGATCCGCAGCAGCGGTTGCTGCTGCAGGCAACGTGGGAGGCGCTGGAGGACGGCGGAATCCCGGCCGACGAACTCGCAGGTACCGACGTGGGCGTGTTCGTCGGCGGTTTCACGCTGGACTACCAGCTTCTGCAGAACCAGGGCCGCACCAGCCGTTACCGGTTCAAGCCGCACTCGGCCACGGGGATGATGATGACGATGCTGGCGAACCGGATCTCGCACGCCTTCGATTTCCGCGGGCCCAGCATGGCGATCGACACCGCATGCTCGAGTTCGCTTGTCGCAGTGCACCTCGCGGCCCAGAGCATCTGGGACGGCGACTGCGACGTGGCGCTCGCAGGCGGTGTCAACATCATGGTCGGCCCCAACACCGCGATCGCGGAATCCAAGAGCGGGTTCCTCAGTCCCGAGGGACGCAGCAAGGCATTTTCCGATACGGCCGACGGCTACGCCCGCGGTGAGGGCGGCGCCGTCGTCGTCATCAAACCGCTCGCCCACGCGCTACGCGACGGTGACGACATCTACGCGCAGATCCTCGGCACCGCGGTGTCGCAGGACGGGCACACCGACGGCATCACCGTGCCGAACGAAGAGGCCCAGGAAGCCGCGATCCGGATGGCTTTGCAGCGCGCGGGCGTCGAACCGAACGACGTGGCCTACGTCGAGGCGCACGGCACCGGGACACCCGTCGGCGACCCCATCGAGATGCGGGCCCTGGCAGGCGCTTTGACCACCGACCGGGATGCGACGCGTCCGCTGGTGATCGGCTCGGTCAAGACCAACATCGGTCATCTCGAGGCCGGAGCGGGCGTCGCGGGACTCATCAAGGCCGCCCTGATCGTCAAACACGGCCACATCCCGGCCAACCTGCACCTGAAGAACCCCACCCGGCACGTGTCCCTCACCGAGCTCAAGCTCGACATCCCCGCGATCGGGCGGCCGTTCCCCGAGTGCGACAGGCGCATCGCGGGGATCAACTCGTTCGGGTTCGGCGGCACCAACGCCCATGTGGTACTTGCCGAACCGCCGGCCGCCCGCGCCTCCGCGGAGACCGGCGACCACAGAGTGCTGACCGTACTGCCGATCTCGGCGCGCAGTGAAGAGGCCCTGGTCGCCACGGCAGGTCGGTTGGCCGGGCACCTCGCGGCCCACCCGGAGGTCACGCTGGCCGATCTCGGTTACACCCTCAGCCACCGCCGGGCTCACCTGAACCACCGCCATACCTTCGTCGTCGACAGCATCGACGAGGCGCGCCGACAACTGCAGGCCGTCGCCGATGGCGGGCAGATCTCGGCCGGACGGGCAGGCGAGGCCCGGTTGGCGTTCGTGTGCACCGGGATGGGACCGCAATGGTGGCAGATGTGCCGCGGACTGCTCGACGTGTTCCCGGTGTTCACCGACAGCATCCACCGAACCGACCGGGAGCTGTCCCGATACGCCGACTGGTCGCTGCTCGAAGAGCTCACCCGTGACGAAACCTCGTCGCGCATGGGAGAAACCGAGTTCGCGCAGCCCGCCAACTTCGCGATCCAGGTGGCCCTGGCCGAACAACTCGCGCACTTCGGGATCACGCCGGACGCGGTGATCGGCCACAGCGCCGGCGAGGTCGCCGCGCACCACATCGCCGGACTGCTCACCTTCGAACAGGCCGTCCACGTCATCTACCACCGCAGCCGGCTGCAGCAGCGCACGACCGGACAGGGCCGGATGCTCGCAGTCGGACTCGACGCGGAAACCCTCATGCAGATCCTCGACGAGAAGATCCTCGACCAGTTCGGGCGCCGCGTCTCGGTCGCCGCGATCAACAGTCCCTCGGCTGTGACCGTGGCCGGCGACGCCGACGTGCTCGAAGACATCGCGCGTCACCTCGACGAGGCGCAGATCTTCAACCGGTACCTCGCGGTCAAGGTTCCGTACCACACGCACTACATGGAGACCATCAAAGACGACCTGCACACCGCGTTCGCGTCGCTGTCATCGAAAGCCGCGACACTGCCGCTGTATTCGACGGTGACCGGCGAACTGCTGGACCGCTATGACGCCGGTGCGGCGTACTGGTGGCAGAACACCCGGGCCACGGTGTTGTTCGAACCCGCGATGCGGCGCATGCTCGACGACGGATACACCCACTTCGTCGAGCTGGGACCGCATCCGGTTCTCGCCGCGTCGATCCTGGAAAGCGCGGGCACACAGCGTGTCTCGGTCGACGCGTCGCAGCGGCGGGGCCAGGACGATGCGCGCACGCTGCTGAACTGCGTGGGCGCGCTGCACAGCCGCGGACACGAGGTCGCGTGGGACATGGTGCAGCCCCGCGCCGGCGCGCACCCGGTCAAACTCCCCAGCTACCCGTGGCAGACCAAGCGGTTCTGGAACGACACCCACGAGGCCGAAGAAGCGCTGTTCTACCGGCCCGTGCATCCCCTGCTCGGCCAACCCGTGCGGGCCGTACACCCCACCTGGGAAGCCGAATTCAGCACGCTCACCGTGCCGTTCCTCGCCGACCACCAGGTGCAGGGGAGCGTGGTGGTCCCAGGCGCGGTGTACGTCGAGATGGCGCTGGCCGCCGGACGTGAGACCTACGGGTCCGACCTCAGCGTGGACAACCTGGTGCTGCACCGCGCCGTGATCCTCGACGACACCTGCGACCCGGTCATCCGCACCACCGTCGACCTGGACGACGGCTCCGTGGAATTCGCCGCGCTGATCGCCACCGCTGACACCGACCTGAAATGGGTGATCACCGCGACCGCTGAACTCAACACGTTGCCCCGCGCGCCGCGCGCGGGGGACACCGGCGGCGGTGCGGTCACGTCGACCGACGGAGACACGTTCTACCAGCGCACCCAAGCGCTGGGGTTCGACTATGGCGAGGCCTTCCGTTCCGTGGCGAGCGTGACGGCCGGTCGTGACTGGGCTGTCGCCCAGATCGACATACCCCAAAGCATCAGCGCAGACGTCGACACGTACCGGTTCCATCCGGCGCTCATCGACGGTGCGTTCCAAACCCTGTTCGGGGCACCGTTTTCCGGGCAGGAAGAGAACACCGATCCGTATCTGCCGACCCGCATCCGGCACTGCGCCGTGTACGGCCCACCCGCAGAACACATGACGGTGCGGGCGCGGGTGCTCTCGGCCACCCACGACGCCGTCGAATGCGACATCACGATCACCGATCCGTCCGGCGGCGTACTCGCGGTGTTCGACGGGTTCACCGTGCAGTCCCTCAGCGCGTCGTCGCGCATGTCGGCCGATCACATCGACAAGGGCCTGTTCGCACTCGAGTGGTCACCGGTCACCGACACTCCGGACACGGCGCACGGCGACGAATCGACATGGCTGATCCTGACCGACAACGGCGGCGTCGGCGAGGCGATCGCGGACGGCCTGCGCCTGCGTGGCCATCACGTCCACACCGTGGCGCACGATCCCACCGGCGAGATCGACTGGCCCGACATGCTCGCCACGCACCTGTCCGGCGAGCGCACCGGCCTGATCGACTGCTGGCCACTCGAGGTCACCGATGCGGCCACGGACCCGGCAGGGACGGCGACCGTGCTGCGGATCGTCAAGGCACTCGCGACGCTCGATGGCGTCACGCCGCGCCTGTACCTCGTCACGGCCAACGCGCAACCGGCCGCGGGCACCGAACTGACCGGCACCGAACTGACCGGCGTGGAGCAGGCCGCGTTCTGGGGACTCGGACGCGTCATCGGACACCAGGAACTCGGCGAGTACTGGGGCGGTCTGATCGACATCGACCACGCCGACGCACCATCGCGCACCGCCGAACAGATCTGCGGGCACGTCCTCGGCGATGGGGCCGAGGACCAGATCGCACTGCGGGGCAACCAGATCCTTGCCCCGCGGCTACGCCCGTGCAGTGGGCTGACCAAGCCGTTCCCCACCAAGCTGACCGCCGACGCGACGTACGTCGTCACCGGCGGAGCGGGAGCCCTCGGTCGTGTCGTCGCCACCTACCTCGCCGAGCGCGGTGCCCGCCACATCACCCTGCTCGGACGCAGCCCGATCCCGCCACGGGACCGCTGGGCCTCGATCACCGAAGATGACGCCCACCACGCGACGGTGGACGCCATCCGGGCGATCGAACGCCTCGGTGCTCACGTGAGCACCGCAAGTGTCGACATCACCGACGGCGACCAGGTGCGTGCCTGGTTGCGCGAGCACACCGGCAGCGGCGGGCGGCCCGTCCGCGGCATCGTCCACGCCGCGGGCTCGGTCAGAGACCAGCTGTTGGTGAACATGGGCGAGGACGACTTCGCCGAGGTGCTCGCGCCCAAGATCACCGGAACCCGCCTGCTGCACAACGTGTTCGAGGACCATGATCTGGAGTTCTTCGTCATGTTCGGGTCGGCCGGGTCCACGATCGCCGCACCGGGGCAGGGCAATTACGCGGCTGCCAACGCGTTTCTCGACGCGTTCGCCCATCACCGGCAGGGCCTCGGACTGCCGGCCCTCACGATCGGGTGGGGCCCGTGGTCGGTGGGCATGGTCGAGGAACTCGGATTGGAAAAGGTGTACGCGCAGCGCGGTATCGAGCTCATCACGCCGGCGGTCGGGGCGCGGATCATCGACCGCCTGCTGAGCCAGTCGGTGCCTGCCGTGGTCGCGATGAACGCCGACTGGTCCCGCGCGCGGCAGGTCGGCTTCGGTGGGCTGGTGCCGAAGATGTTCGGCGAGTTGGGAACCGCGGACACGGTCGGCGGTCAGGACGGGGCCGGGCCGTCGATCCTCGAACGGCTCGCACAGACGTCCGACGCCGACCGTCCGGCCGTGATCGCCGAGCAGGTACGTCGCCTCGTCGCTGCGGTGTTCGACTGCGCGGTGACCGACATCGAACCCGACGACATGCTCGACGACATCGGGCTGGATTCCATGATGGCCATGGACTTCCGGGTGCGGATCAACTCGGCCTTCTCGATCGACCTGCCGGTACTGGAGATCCTGCGCGGCGTCAGCGTCAACTCCCTGTCCGCGCGGATCCTCGCCGAACTGCGCGACATCCACGGCGTGGCACCGGTCGAACCCGACACCGGGGAAACAGCGAGTGAGCCCACCACCACCGACGACGACGTCGAGCGGCTCCTGCAGGACCTGTCGGAGGCCGAGATGCGGCAGCTGCTTGCCGAGCTGGAAGCGTCCGGAACCGAAGCGGGAGGGGCGATCTCGTGAGTGCGGCGGTCGAGGTGCGCGGGCTGTCGAAGAGCTACGGCCGACGGCCGGCTGTCCGTGATCTCGACCTGGACGTCGGATACGGCGAGATCTTCGCGATCCTCGGGCCCAACGGGGCCGGGAAGACCACCACGGTCGAGATCCTCGAAGGCAACCGGCGGCGTGACTCCGGGGAGGTCCTGGTGCTGGGAGAGGACCCGGGACGTGCCGGGCGCCAGTGGCGGGCCCGCATCGGCATCGTGCTGCAGGAGGTCAGCGATGCGGGGATGCTCACGGTGGGTGAGACCGTGCAGATGTTCGCCGCGTGCTACGGCACCGCCCGCGCGCCCGCCGACGTGCTCGAACTGGTCGGCCTCAGGCATGCGTCCCGGTCACGCGTACGCACGCTCTCGGGTGGGCAGCGGCGCAGGCTCGACGTCGCGCTCGGCATCATCGGCAGGCCCGAACTGGTGTTCCTCGACGAACCGACGACAGGTTTCGATCCCGAGGCGCGCCAACAGTTCTGGGAACTGATCCGGCTGTTGGCCGCCGACGGCACGACGATCGTGCTGACCACGCACTATCTGGAAGAGGCCGCGGCCCTGGCCGACCGCGTCGCGGTCATCGCGGACGGCAATGTGGTGGCCGTGGATTCGCCGACCCGGCTGACGCGCCACGTGGACACCGCGGCGACGGTCCGGTGGATGGAGGGCGGGCACGTCCACGAGGAGCGCACCGAGTTCCCCACCGAACTGATCCGGCAACGCAGCCGCGTCGGGGCCGAACTCGCGCAGCTCACCGTGACGCGGCCGTCGCTCGAAGACGCCTACCTGCACCTGATCGGCCGGACCTGATGTCGATCAAGCACGTCTCGAGTCCACCGTCGCAGCACACCGCCGCGCCCGTGCCCTCCGCGGTGCGCATCGGGTTCTCGCGTGTGCTGCCGGAACTGAAGATGTTCTACCGCAGGCCCGAACAGATGGTCCTGACCTTCTCGATGCCCGCGGTGATCTGCCTGCTGCTGGGCTCGATCTTCTCGGATCCGCTGCCCGTCGGCGGCGTCAGCACCGGCGCGGTGATCGCGGCGAGCATGCTCGCCTACGGAATCCTGTCGACGTCGTTCATCAACCTCGGCATCAGCATCGCCGCCGATCGCGACACCGGTGCGCTGCGCCGCCTGCGCGGCACACCCACCACCGCGACGTCGTATTTCATCGGCAAGATCATGCTGGTCGCGATCGTGAGTTTCGCCGAGGCCGTGCTGCTCATGGCCGTCGGGGTCCTGGTGTTCGGGCTGCGCCTGCCCGCCGATCTCTTCGGCTGGTTCACCTTGGCCTGGGTGTTCGTGCTCGGCGTCGTCAGTTGCTCACTGCTGGGGGTGTTCATCAGCAATTTCGCAAGCAATGCGGTGGCCGCCGCGGCGCTCACCAACGGACCCGCGGTGGGACTGCAATTCCTTTCCGGCACATACGTTCCGCTGATGGTGCTGCCCACGTGGATGCTGGCCATCGGATCGCTGTTCCCGGTCAAGTGGATGGCGCAGGGTTTCCGCTCGGTGCTGCTGCCGCCGGAGCTGGTGGCGATCGAACCGGCGGGCAGCTGGGAGCACTGGCGGATCTTCCTCGTGCTGATGGCGTGGTGTGTCGGCGGGGTGATCGCCTGCCGTGCGGTGTTCCGCTGGTCGGACCGGGACTGATCGGGCTCGCTACCTCTTCTCTGCGAGTGTGGCGGTCACGGCGGCCTGCACCCCCTGCCCGGCCGCGATGATCGGCTCGACGGAACGCAATGTGCGGCACAGCACGAACGCGCCCTCCAGGGCCGTCAGGGTGATGACCGCCAGTCGCCTGTTGGTTGCCTCGTCGACGTCGAGTTGGCCGAACCAGCGTGCGAGACCGGTGAGCCAGTTCTCGAACACCGTCGCGGACTCCTGCCGCAGCACTTCATTGGTGCTCGCCACCTCCAGCGCGATGGTTTCGATCGAGCACGCCTCGGAGTAGTCCTGAGACTGCAGGAGCCGGCCGGCGCTCTCGAACAGCTGGGGGATGCCGGTGGCCGGGTTCGTGTCTGCCAGTTGCGCACCGACGAATTCGCCGTAGCGGATGCCCTCCGATCGGATGACCTCGACGCTGATGGCTTCCTTGCCCCCGGGAAAATGGTGGTAGATCGAACCGAACGGGGCCTTCGCCGCCCCCGAGATCTGTTTCAGCCCGGTGGCCGACATGCCCTGGCGACGGTACAGCTCCGCCGTGGCCTGCAGGATCCGCTCCCGCGTGCCCAACTCTGCCAACTTCGCCTCCTTGCATGGTCGTGCACATCATCCTAGCCTGTACTGAATAGAACGATCTATCTAGGAGTCGTCATGCCGGTGATCGAGCTTCCGTCGGGACCCATCGCATACGAGGACACCGGCGGTGACGGACCGGTCCTGGTATTCGGTCACGGTCTGCTCATGGATGGCAGGCAGTGGCGCAAGGTCATACCGCTGCTGCCCGGATATCGCTGCATCACACCGACACTGCCGATGGGTGCGCACACGGCGCCGATGAGGCCGGATGCCGACCTGACCGAACAGGGTGTGGCGGGCATCCTCGCCGACTTCCTCGATGCGCTCGACCTGAAGGACGTCACCCTGGTGCTCAACGACTGGGGCGGCGGGCAGTTCCTGATCACCGACGGCCGCGACGCGCGGATCGGGCGCCTGGTCCTCGCATCGTGCACCGCGTTCGACAACTACCCACCCGCACCTGCGCGCCCGGCCGCGGCGCTGTGCCGGCTTCCGGGCGGTGGACGGTTGCTCACCAAGATGTTCGGCACCAGGTTCTTCCGGCACAGCCGCCTGGCGTACGGCGCGTTGAGCAAGGCGGGGCTGCCCGACGGGTTGTTCGACGAATGGTTCCGGCCTGCCGTCGAAAATGCCGCGGTGCGACGCGATCTCGTCAAATTCGCCACCGGCGCGCCGCCACGTCGTCGCCTGCTCGAACTGTCCGAGCGGTTGCGGACGTTCACCAGGCCGGTGCTGGTGGTGTGGGCACGCGAGGACCGCATGATGCCGCTGGACCACGCCGACCGCCTCGTCGAACTCTTCCCCGACGCCACCAAGGTGATCGTCGACGATTCCTGGACGCTCATCCCCGAGGATCAGCCCGAGGTGATGGCCGGGGCGCTGCGGGAATTCGTCGGGTGATCCGCACAAGAGGCTTGACAACGTACAACCAGATGGTTGTACGTTGTGTGGGTGACCGTGATCGACGAGGACCGGGCCGACGCGCTCTTCCACGCGCTCGCCGACCGCACGAGGCGCGACATCATGCGCCGCGTCCTGGCCGGCGAGCAATCGGTCTCTGCGCTCGCGTCGAAGTACGACGTGAGTTTCGCGGCGGTGCAGAAGCATGTGGCGGTGCTGGAGAAAGCCGGCCTGCTCACGAAACGGCGCCGTGGTCGCGAGCAGCTCGCCAGCGGCGACGTCGCAACAGTGCGGTCGGTGAGCCAGATGCTCGCAGAGCTGGAACAGATCTGGCGCGGCCGCATCGCGCGTATCGACCAACTCATCTCATCCGAACCGCTCAAGGAGGACTGACATGCCCGTGACCGATGTGAAGCACGACCTCGATACACTCACCCTGACCATCACGGCCGAGTTCGCCGCGCCGGTGACGCGTATCTGGCAGATCTACGCCGACCCGCGCCAGCTCGAAAAGGTCTGGGGCCCGCCGAGCCACCCGGCCACCGTTGTCGATCACGACCTGCGGCCAGGTGGCCGGGTCACCTACTTCATGACGGGCCCGGACGGCGAGAAGTACGCCGGCTACTGGGAGATCACGGCAGTCGATGAACCGCACAGCTTCTCGTTCCTCGACGGGTTCGCTGACGAGGACTTCAACCCCAACACCGACCTGCCCGTGTCGACCAACGTCTATACGTTCACCGAACACGACGGCGGCACACGTGCGACCTATGTGGGCACATATGCCTCCGCCGAGGCGTTGCAGCAGGTACTCGACATGGGCGTGATCGAGGGTGCGTCGTCGGCCATCAACCAGATCGACGCGCTGCTCACTGCGTGACGCCCACCCGCACGTCGGGCGCGCCGAGGCGTGCGGCGTCCGCGGTGTAATCATCGAGCTGGTGCTGGGATTCCCGCTCGGCGGCCACGCGGGCGTCGTAATGCTCGATCTCCCGGGCGATGTCGGTCTGACTCCACCCGAGCACCGGTGCGATCAGGTCGGCGACCTCCCGCGCGGCGGCGACTCCGCGGTCGGCCACCTCGATCGAGATCCGGGTACGGCGGGTCAGCACGTCCTCCAGGTGCCGCGCCCCCTCGTGGCTCGCCGCGTAGTACGCCTCCACCTTGAGATACTCCGGAGCGCCCGCCAAGGGAACACCGAGATCGGGTCGATGCGCGATGATTTCGAGCAACTCGTCGGTCAGGGTGCCGTAACGCCCCAGCAGATGCGCGACCGTCGTCACCGCCAGACCGGTGTCCTCGGCGGTGTGACGGCGCGCGTTCCACGCGGCCGGGTAACCGTCCGCGCCGAGCAGTGGCACGCGCTCGGTGCACGAGGACGGCACGGCACGACCGAGACCCCTGACCGCGAGATCCACGGCATCCTTTGCCATCACGCGGTAGGTGGTGTACTTGCCGCCTGCGATGACCGTGAGGCCGGGAACAGGGGAGGCGACCGCATGTTCGCGCGAGAGCTTGCTCGTGGAGTCGGACTCCCCGGCCAGCAGCGGGCGCAGCCCCGCGTACACGCCGACCACGTCGTCCGCGGTGAGCGGATCGGCGAGCAGCGTGTTGACGTGCCCGAGCAGGTACTCGATGTCGGCGCGGCTCGCCGCGGGGTGCGCCAGGTCGAGTGACCAGTCGGTGTCGGTGGTCCCGACGATCCAGTGGCTGCCCCACGGGATCACGAACAGCAGGCTCTTCTCGGTGCGCGTGATGATGCCGGTCGACGAGTTGATCCGGCTGCGGGGCACCACGAGGTGCACCCCTTTGGACGCCCGCACGCGGAACTGGCCCTGACCACCGGCCATGCCCTGCGTCTCGTCCGTCCACACCCCGGTCGCGTTGATGACCTGCTTTGCGCGGACCTCGAACTCACGTCCGCCGTCCAGATCACGCACCCCGACGCCGGCCACGCGCTCGCCGTCGCGTACGAAACCCGTCACCCGGGTGCTGTTCGCGCACACCGCGCCGAAGTGTGCGGCCGTGCGCACGAGCATCATGGTGTGGCGGGCGTCGTCCACCTGCCCCTCGTAGAACCGGATCGCGCCGCGGATCGCCGGACTGCCCGACGGGAACGATTCGAGTGTCCTTGCACGGCCCAGATGTTCGTGGTGGCCGGGCACACCGCGTCCCGCGCCCATGACGTCGTAGACACCGATACCCAGACCCGCGTAGGCGCGGTCGAACCGCGTCTGCAGCGGGTAGATGAACGGCACGGGCCGGGCCAGGTGCGGGCACAGCGTGTTGAGCACCAGCGAGCGTTCACGCAGTGCCTCGAACACCAGCGAGAAGTTGAACTGCTCGAGATAGCGCAGCCCGCCGTGGAAGAGCTTGCTCGACCGGCTCGACGTGCCCGACGCGTAGTCACGTGCCTCGACCAGTCCGACCCGCAGCCCGCGCGTGGCCGCGTCGAGCGCGGCGCCCGCGCCCACCACGCCGCCACCGACGACGAGGACGTCGAACTCGTCACTCGCGAGCCGGTCGAGTGCCGCGGCGCGATGAGCCGGACTCAGCGGATAAGCACCCACGGTCACTGGACGTCCACCCAATCAAGTGTGCGCTCAACGGCTTTGCGCCAGCCGGTGTACCCGGTGGTGCGCTGCTCCTCGGTCCACTGCGGGTCCCATCGGTGCGACTCGTTCCAGTTCTCGCGCAGTTCGTCGGTGTTGCGCCAGAAGCCGACCGCCAGGCCCGCGGCGTAGGCGGCGCCGAGCGCGGTGGTCTCGGCGACCACGGGCCTGCTCACCGGGACACCGAGGATGTCGGCCTGCATCTGCATGCACAGGTCGTTGACCGTGACCCCGCCGTCGACCTTCAGAACATCGAGGTGCACACCGGAATCGGCCTCCATGGCCTCGGCGACGTCGCGGCTCTGGTAGCAGATCGACTCCAGCGTCGCGCGCGCCAGGTGCGCGTTGGTGTTGTAGCGGCTCAGTCCGACGATCGCGCCGCGCGCATCGCTGCGCCAGTACGGCGCGAACAGCCCGGAGAAGGCGGGTACGAAGTACACACCGCCGTTGTCGTCCACCAGGCGTGCGAGGGATTCGCTCTCGGCCGCGGAGTCGATGACGTGCATCTGGTCGCGCAGCCACTGCACGGCCGAACCCGTCACCGCGATCGACCCCTCCAGCGCGTACACCGGTGCGTCGTCACCCAGCCGGTAGCACACCGTGGTGAGCAGACCGTTCTTGCTGCGCACCGGGGTGGTGCCGGTGTTGAGCAGCAGGAAGTTGCCGGTGCCGTAGGTGTTCTTGGCCTCGCCCGGCGCGAAGCAGACCTGACCGAACATGGCCGCCTGCTGGTCACCCAGGTCGCCGGTGAGCGGAATCCCGCCGTACGGACGGGAACTGGTCGTGGTGCCGTATCCGGCCGGATCCGACGACGGCCGGATCTGCGGGAGCATCGAGCGGGGGACACCGAAGAAGCCGAGCAGTTCGTCGTCCCAGTCGAGGGTCTCCAGATCCATCAGCATGGTGCGGCTCGCGTTGGTCACGTCGGTGACGTGCACACCTCCGGACGTGCCACCGGTCAGATTCCACAGCAGCCACGAGTCAGTGGTGCCGAACAGTGCGTCGCCCATCTCGGCGTCCTCGCGGACGCCCGGCACGTTCTCCAGGATCCACTGGATCTTGCCGCCCGCGAAGTACGTCGCGGGCGGCAGACCCGCCTTCTCGCGGATCACATCGCCGCGGCCGTCGCGGTCGAGGGCGGCCGCGATCGAGTCGGTGCGGGTGTCCTGCCACACGATCGCGTTGTAGTAGGGCCGCCCGGTGCGCCGGTTCCACACCACGGTGGTCTCGCGCTGGTTCGTGACACCAAGTGCGGCAAGGTCGCTCGGTTGCAGCTTGGCGGCGTTGAGCGCGCTCTGCACCGCAGAACTCGACCGTTCCCAGATCTCCACCGGGTTGTGCTCGACCCAGCCCGGACGCGGCAGGATCTGTTCGTGCTCCAGCTGGTGGCGGGCCACCTCGTTGCCGGCGTGGTCGAAGATCATGAAACGGGTCGACGTGGTGCCCTGGTCGATGGCACCGACGAAGTCAGCCATGGGAAGTCCTTTCGGGAGAGGGGAGATCAGACCGCGGATGCGGCTGCGGTACGGGAGGTTTCGTCGTCGAGCATGGGTGGGTCGGCGGGCAGGAACCGTTCGATCAGGTAGCGGTAGGCCGCGGCGCCGACGAGCGCGCCGATCAGCGGCCCGACGATGGGCACCCAGAAGTACAGCAACCCGGTCTGGTCATGGAACGCCGTGCTGTACCCGGTGATGTAGGACGCCAGGCGCGGCCCGAGGTCGCGCGCCGGGTTGATCGCGTACCCGGCGTTGGTGCCCCACGCCATGCCGATCCCGACGACGACGAGACCGATGATCACCGGCGCGAGCCGCGTCCACGGACCGTGGTTGCGCGCGTCGGTCAGCGCCATCACGAGGAACAGCAGGATCGCGGTGCCGACGATCTGATCGAGCAGTGCGGTGCCCTGGCTGATGGGGAGCGCACCGTTGCCGGGAAGTGTCGAGAAGATGCCCTGCGTGGCGATCGTGTGATCCGGATCGACGTTGGCGATGGCTTCGCTGTAGGTGACGCGCACGATCAGCGCGGCCGCGAAGGCGCCGAGTAGCTGAGCGATGCTGAACGGAAGCACCTTGCGCCACGGGAAGTCCCGGAACACCGCCATCGCGAGGGTGACGGCCGGGTTGAGGTGTGCACCGCTGATCCGCGCGGCGGTGTAGACGCCGAGGATCACGCCCAGACCCCAACCCCACGAGATCGAGTCGTGGTCGCCGAGTGACCCGTCGCCGGTGACCACCTGAGCGACCACGCCCACCCCGAACAGGATGAGGATGAGGGTGCCGGCGAACTCGGCGCAGAGTTCTCCGACGAGTGTTCGTCGTGACATGTTGGTCTCCTTGGCTCTTCGAACCGCATGTGTTGTGCGTCACACGAGGCGTGCGTTGTGAACCTAGAAGCCAGAGGTCGGCCGGGCATCACCCGTCGTTCGGCATCGCCGAACACGGCCCCGGTCGACAATGCCGACCCTCGGGGTCGACATGGTCGAACGATTTGGTGATCCTGAAACTTGTGCCAGGCACTGTGCAGTCCGTGGAACGGGCCGCGGCGATACTGCAGCTACTCGGGATCGAAGACGAGTCCCTCGGGCTCGTGCAGATCGCGGGTGCACTCGGTTTGGCGAAAGGCACCGCGCACGGGTTGTTGCGCACCCTGCACGGTGTCGGCTTCGTCGAACAGGATGCGTCCGGGCGGTATCGACTGGGCCCCGATCTGTTCCACCTCGGTTCGACCCAACTGGATCTCAACGAACTCAAGGCGCGCGCGCTGAACTGGGCCGACGCGCTGGCCGCCCGCACCGGGGAGGCCGTGCGCGTCGCGGCGTTCCGCGCCGGCCGGGCGGTGGTGGCCCACCACGTGTTCCGGGCCGACGCCACCGCGCAGGTGCTGGAGGTCGGCGCGACCGTGCCGTTGCACGCCAGCGCGCTCGGCAAGGTGCTGCTCGCGTTCGATCCTGGCGCGGCGCGCAGCCTGGGCGCCCTCGACAGCCTGACGTACCGGACCATCACCAATCGTGCCCAGTTGCAACACGAACTGGCCGACACGCGCGACCGCGGCTGGGCCGCGTCGGTCGAGGAGGAACAGCCCGGCGTCGCGAGCATCGCCGCGCCCGTCCGCGACCGCGGCGGCTACGTGGTGGCCAGCATCGGCATCAGCGGTGACGTGGAGCGGCTGTGTGACCACCGGGCACGTCCCTTGGAACGGCTCGCCGAACTCGTGGTGCGCGCGGGCCGCTCGGTGTCGCGCGAGTTCGGCCACGGGCGGGAACTGTGACCGAGCGCTACATCGCCGCGCTCGACCAGGGAACGACCTCCACCCGCTGCATCGTCTACGACCACCACGGCAGGCTGGTCTCGGTCGCGCAGCGCGAACACCGCCAGTACTACCCGCGGCCGGGCTGGGTCGAGCACGACCCGACCGAGATCTGGGAGATCGTGCGCCGGATCATCCCGCAGGCCCTCGCCGACGCCGACGTCGAACCGCGCCAGATCATGGCGCTCGGCATCACCAACCAGCGCGAGACCACCGTCGTGTGGGACCGCCACACCGGCAAGCCCGCGCACCGCGCGATCGTGTGGCAGGACAACCGGACCGCGGGTCTGCTGCCGGCCATCGCGGCCGAACTCGACGACGAGACTTTGCTCGCGCGTTGCGGTCTGCCGCTCGCGACGTACTTCTCCGGACCGAAGCTGCGTTGGCTGTTGGACAACGATCGTGACCTGCGCGCCCGCGCCGAGAGCGGGGATCTGCTGTTCGGCACCGTCGATTCGTGGTTGCTGTGGAACCTCACCGGCGGCATCGACGGCGGCGTGCACGCCACCGACGTCACCAACGCCAGCCGCACCATGCTGATGAACCTGGAGACCCTCGACTGGGACGACGAACTGCTCGCGGGCATGCACGTACCGCGACGCATGATGCCCGAGATCCGGCCCACCAACGGGCCGTTCCCGTCGACCGTCGACCCCATCGCGGGCATCCCGATCACCGCGGTCATCGGTGATCAGCAGGCATCCCTGTTCGGCCAGACGGCATTCGAGGCCGGCGAGGCAAAGTGCACGTTCGGCACCGGAAGCTTCGTCCTGCTCAACACCGGCAACGACATCGTGCGGTCGCAGCGTGGGCTGCTCACCACCGTCGCCCGCAAGTTCGACGGTGAGCCCGCGGTGTACGCGCTGGAGGGATCGGTCGCGGTGGCCGGTGCGCTGGTCGCGTGGTCACGCGACAACCTCGGCCTGGTCAAGACCCCGGCCGAGATCGAAACGCTCGCGCGCACAGTCGAAGACAACGGCGGCTGCTACATCGTGCCCGCCTTCTCGGGCCTGTACTCGCCGTACTGGGCCACCGAGGCGCGCGGTCTGGTGGTCGGGCTGACCTCCTATGTCACCAAGGGGCACATCGCCAGAGCCGTGTTGGAAGCCACCGCATGGCAGATCCGCGACGTCATCGACGCGATGAAAGACGACTCCGACATCGCCGTGCGCTCACTGCACGTCGACGGCGGCATGACCGCCGACAACCTGCTCATGCAACTCGTCGCCGACATCCTCGACGCCCCTGTGGTGCGCCCGATGATGGCCGAAACCGTCGCTCTCGGAGCGGCTTACGCAGCCGGTCTGGCCGCAGGGTACTGGTCGGACCGTGCGGTGCTGCGATCCAACTGGCGCCGCGCGGCCGAGTGGCGGCCCAGCATGGACCCCGCCCGACGCCAACGCGAACTCGACGACTGGCACCGCGCCGTGCAGTTGGCCATCAGCTGGGGTGACGGACGCCGCGACGCCGTCAGCGCGCCAGGTTCGCAGCGGCCCACTGCCGAGCAGTCGTCGTCTTGATCCCCTTGGCGGCATTGAATGTCCGCGACACCGGCCATGCCACGCCGACGCCCTGTGCGAACACCGCGCGGTATTTCTTCATCGTGTCGTCGGGGTCGGCCGCGAGTTCGGTGCGCAGATGCTCTGTGCTCCACTGGATCCGCCGGACCTCGGTGTCCAGGACGTCGTCGACGAGATCGGCGAGCTGTCCGTAGCTGATGGTGTCCCCGGCGACGTGGACGACCTGATCCTCGATGCGCGGCTCGGCGTAGAGGATCTCGGTGGTGAGCCGCCCGATGTCCTCGGGTGTGGTGAGGGTGACCTCGGTACCCCAGTCGCCAAGCGCGTGAACGGTGTTCGACTGCAGATCGACCACGCCGAACGCGGGTTCGAACAGGAAGCTGGTGAACATCCCGGTCGAGACGATGATCCAGTGCGTTTTGTCCTGGCCCCGCAACAGATCCCGTACGTCGAGTTGCTCGTCGAACAGGTTCTGCGGGCTGCCACGGCCGATGAGGTCGTAGTCGACACCGAACTGCCACGGCAGAAATCGTGCGACACCAGCCTCGATTGCGGCCCGCGCGAGCTTGCGCTGGGTCCCCGGCCCCGCGGCGAAACCGATGCAGCTGACCACCGTGTCATACCGGCTGAAGATCGTCGCGAGTTCGGCCACCGATGCGCTTGTGACATCGGCATATTCGACGGCAACGTTCTTGGTCGCGAACTGGGCGACCTGGCGGCCACGGTCCGGAGCGGCCGAACGCCGCAGCAGCACCGTGACCGTGTCGTGGCGGCCCGTGTCGCGGATGCGTGACGACAGCGCGTCGATGACGGCTGCCCCGAGCTCACCGGCCCCGATGATCAGATAGTTGACGTGTTCGTCGAAACCCATGCGCGATGCAACGCGCCGAGCACCGGATCTCTTCCGCGTTGCGGCCGGTTGGTCAGCTGAAGCGGATGTTGGCGGTCGCCAACCCGAAGATCTTGCGGCCCCCGGACTTCGCGGCGACGATCACCACACCGGTACGGGTTTCGGGATCCAGCGACTTGATGCGCCCGCTGTACTCGATCTCGGTGCCCTCGGCGGGCACCACGGCGGGCTGCGACAGCCGCACCGCGTAACGGGTGATCGCGCCCGGGTCCCCGGACCACGACGAGACGAACCCGGCGCCCAGGCCCATGGTGAGCATGCCGTGCGCGATCACGTCGGGCTGCCCCGCGAGCTTGGCGATGTTCTCGTCCCAGTGCAGCGGGTTGGCGTCGCCGGCAACGCCTGCGTAGTTCACCAGGTCGCCACGCGACAGGCGCGCGGTGTGCACCGGCAGTTCGTCGCCGACCTTGAGGTCGTCGAAGTTCAGCGAGTTCGGCGTGCGGGTCGCGCCGCCCTGGGCGATGCGGAGTTCGCCCTCAGGACGCACGGTCTTCTCGTAGGGGGCGTTGGTCTCCTCCACACCGAGCATGTTGATGCCGTGCATCATGACGCCCTGCACGGCCGGGCGGATCGCGGGATCGACGTCCTCGGCCGTGATGCCGACGACCGTGGTGTGCAGCGTGTGCACCACTTCGCCCGCGGTGTCGGTGAATGTGTTGGTCACGGTGATGAGGTCACGGCCGGCGATCCGGCGCACCGAGGTCAGCTCGATGTCGATGCGCAGTTCGTCGCCCTCGACGATCGGGCGGTGCTGCTCGAAGACCTCTTCGGTCTGCAGGTACATGTCGTAGCCGACGACGACCGATTCGAACATGCGCTGATTGCAGGCCATGGCCGGCGCAGAGGTGAACGTCAGCGGCGCGATCAGGCCGGGATGCCCGAGGTCAGCGGCGGTGGCGAGGTTCCAGTGCGCAGGATGGTAGTCCTGCACGGCACGGGCGAACTCGCGTACCTTCTCGCGGCCCACCAGATAGGTGTCTTCCATCTGGTAGTAGTGGCCGACCCGCGATTCGAGCGTCGACGTATCTGCTGGTGCGGTCATGGATCTGCTCAACTTTTCTATCGGCGTGTGCGCTCAGAGCGACCCAAGCACCCTAGCGTGCGAGCCGTGAACCGCCGAAATGCACAATCCGTCGGCCGGCGGGATGTTCCGTATACCGCAACACCGGCCGGTGGCGCCGTCGTTGCCCAATCCGGATGTCCGCCAACGCGTTCCCGTGCGAACCGGGCGTTGGTGTCACCGCACGGCGAAATTTGACCCGGCCGTCACGCGCCGGTTTTTGTCCGATAGATCACAGCAAATTCCTCGATCTGATCGTCGAGTGCTGTTCCCTGGGGGATCGGCAGGTTGAAACATCAGAGGGCAAACTGTGAAAAGGCGCGATCACACCGCGTATCCGCCGCCGTCGACATACAGCGTCGAACCCGTCACGAAGCTCGCGCGCGGCGAGGCGAGGAACAGCACGGCCTGCGCAATCTCCTCGGGTGCGGCGGTGCGCCGCAACGGCAGCCCGGCCGCGACGTCGTCGATGAAGTCACCGAGCTGCTCCAGCGTCGTGGGTGTCCGCGTCGGCCCCGGCGAAACACTGTTGACGCGAACGCCGTTGGCCCCGAACTCGGCGGCCCACGTCCGGGTCAGCGATTCCAGCGCCGCCTTGGTGGCGCCGTAGACCGACGTGCCGGGGAACCCCTTGTGGGCGGCCAGCGTGGTGATGTTGACGATGCTGCCGTGGCCGCGCGCCACCATGCCCTTGGCGGCCGCGGCGACCAGGAAGTAGGTGCCACGCACGTTCGTGTCGAACAACTGCTGGAACCCGGCCACATCCTGGTCGAACGTCGACGCCTGCGGATAGATCCCCGCGTTGTTGACCAGGATGTCCACGTCGGGGGCCTGCGCGGCGAGGTCGGCCACCGAATCCAAGTCGCCGAGGTCGGCCTGCACGAACCGCGCGCCGTGCCCGATGTCGGCGGCGGCCTGCTCACCGCGCTGCGCGTCGCGTCCCGTGATCACCACGTCGGCGCCCTCGGCGGCCATCAGACGCGCCGATTCCAGGCCGATGCCACTCGTGCCGCCGGTCACCAACGCGGTCAGTCCTTCAAGTTCCATGCGAGGTTCAATCGCGCAGGCCCGGATTTCCTTCCCGGCCTCGTTTGGCACACCCGCACGCCCGACGCTAGGTTTCGTCGGGTGAAGTCCTCAGCTGCACGTACAGCCACGCGATGGATCGCTCCCTTCTTGGCCGTGACGGCCCTGGCCGGCGCCGGTGCGCTCGCCGAACCGGTGCGCCCGGGTGCCGCGATCGAGGTACGCCTCGCCAGCGACGGGAACCCGCTCGCCGGGCAGACGTTCTATGTCGACCCGAACTCCAAGGCGATGCGCGCGCTGAAGGGCAATCCCAGCCCCGAGCTGGAGATGATCGCGAACACGCCGCACGCGTACTGGATGGACAACGTGTCGACGTTCGCGGTCGACGCCAAGTACATCCAGACGGCGCAGGCCGCGGGCACCATGCCGATCCTGGCGTTGTACGGCATCCCGAACCGTGACTGCGGCAGCCTCGCGGCGGGCGGCTTCGGCTCGGCGGCGGCCTACCGGGGATGGATCGACGGCGTCGCCGGTGCGATCGGCTCGGGTCCGGCCGCGGTGATCCTCGAACCCGACGCGCTCGCGATGGCCGACTGCCTGTCGCCCGACCAGCGCCAGGAACGTTTCGACCTGATCCGCTACGCGGTCGACACGCTGACCCGCAACCCCGCCACCGCGGTGTACGTCGACGCCGGGCACTCGCGCTGGGTCAACGCCGAGGACATGGCCGCCCGGCTCAACGAGGTCGGCGTCACCAAAACGCGCGGATTCAGCCTCAACACCGCCAACTTCTTCACCACCGAGGAAGAGATCGGCTACGGCGAGGCCATCTCCGGGCTCACCAACGGTTCGCACTACGTCATCGACACGTCGCGCAACGGCGTCGGACCCGTCGACAGCGACTCGTGGTGCAACCCGCCCGGACGTGCGCTGGGGTCGCCTCCGACCACCGCGACCGCGGGCGCCCACGCCGATGCCTACCTGTGGGTGAAGAGGCCCGGCGAATCCGACGGTGCCTGCAACGGGCATCCCTCGGCGGGCACGTTCGTCAGCCAGTACGCGATCGACCTCGCACGCAACGCCGGACGCTGACGGTCACACCGTCCAACCCGTCAGCTGCGGCCACGTCTCGACATCGGTGCCGTCGCGGCGCAGCTTGACGTAGGCATGGCCGCGGTCGGCGGCCTCGGCGGTCCTGTCGATGTACACCCGTCGCGCCTCGTCCTCTGCGCCGCGCATCAGGACCTCCTCGTCGCGCGGTTCGCCCTGGCTGTCGGGATCGGCGATCACGACCTCCCAGTTGTCCTCCATGCTCCGCCGTGTACCCACCCCCTCCCGCCGAAACCGCATTCCGTCAGGAAAAGTGCGAGTAGAGGCCTGACGGAATGTCGTTTCGGCGGAAGAAAAGGGGTGGCGGCTAACCTTCGTGCGACACGCCCCGACGATCACCGACGATTGCCGACACCAGGAGCAGCGATACATGAGCACCACTGTCCTCGACGCCACCGACGCCGCCGGATCCGCCATCGAGGAGGCCGTGGCCGTGTTCATGCTGCACCCCGAGACGTTCGCCGAGAGCGTCGCGGCGGGCTACCAGAACCCGCTGGCCGGCTACGTGGCGGGCCGGGGCGGTGTGCTGGGCGACACCACCGGTGCGACGGTCGCCGCGGTGTTCGCGGTGTTCGAGCCGGCCGGGCTGTCGGCTCTGTGGGACGAAGGCGTCGCGGTGCGCGGCGCCGCGGGCGCCGCGCAGGTGTACTGGGAGCAGGCCGCCGCCTTCGGCCGCAAGTACCTGGCCGGCGCCGAGGGCCTGGACCGCCTGGCCGCACTGGGCGAGAAGGTCGTCGCGGTCACCCCGACGGTTGCGTTGCCGCTGTTCGCCGGGTGGCGGACGATGCCGCTCGCCGGGGACGCGCCCGCCCGGGCCCTGCAGGTGATGTTCGTGCTGCGGGAACTGCGCGGCGGTGTGCACTTCAACCTGCTGGCCCTCTCGGGTGTCACCCCGGTCGAGGCGCACATGCTCAACAAGGGCCCGCAGTACACCGCGGTGTTCGGCTGGCCCGAACCCTATGCCGACGGCGCGGACAAGCTGGACCGTTACGACGAGATCCGGCAGGAGACCAATCGCCGTATGTCCGAATTGCTCTCGGCCGCACTGGATCCCGCCGAGATCGACGAGCTTGCGCGCGTGAGCGCCGCAGCGCTGGCGACGTTGAAGGCCAACGTGCCGGGCTGAGCGCCCTGGCGCCCGCCGTACGGTGGGTCTCGTGTTCTTCTTTCTCTTCGGCTACGGCACCAAGCAGAAGTTCCTCGGGGCAGGAGAGATCCGGACGTGCCCGCGCTGCCACAACACCACCCAGTGGACGCGCATGGAGGAGTTCAAACAGTTCTCGTTGTTCTTCGTGCCGGTCGCGAGGTGGAACCGTCGTCAGCTCGAGGTGTGCGGGATCTGTGGTACCACGGTCGGCGACGTGCGCTGACAGTTTGCCGTGTCATGCGCGGGCGATGAGACCATGGGGACCATGACGGCAACGCTTGTCGCGAAGAATGTGGCCGGCGGATTCGCCCATCGCACCCTGTTCGAGGCGCTTGACCTGACTGTGGCGCCGGGCGACGTCATCGGCGTGGTCGGTGCCAATGGTGCAGGCAAGAGCACGCTGCTGCGCATCCTCGCCGGCGACCTCGACCCGCTCGAAGGTGCGGTGAGCGTCGCACCGGCCGACGCCTTCGTCGGGTGGCTGCCGCAGGAGCACGAGCGGGTGCCGGGGGAGACGGTCGCGGCCTACGTCGCTCGCCGTGCCGGTTGTGCCGACGCGACGCGTGCCATGGAGGCCGCCGCCGCAGCCTTGGCCGATAGAACCTCGAACGCCGACCCGGCCGTCGATCCGGCAGAGGCGTACTCGGCCGCACTGGATCACTGGCTCGCCACGGGAGCGGCCGATCTCGACGAACGACTGCCCGCGGTGCTCGCCGACCTGGGACTCGACACCGAGATGGTGCGGCCGGACTCGACGCTCATGACTGCGCTGTCGGGTGGGCAGGCCGCTCGCGTGGGCCTGGCGGCCCTTCTGGTGTCGCGCTTCGACATCGTCCTGCTCGACGAGCCGACCAACGATCTGGACCTCGACGGTCTCGATCGGTTGGAGGCCTTCGTCCGCGACCTGCGCGGAGGCGTGGTGCTGGTGAGTCACGATCGGGAGTTCTTGGCGCGCAGTGTCACCGGCGTGCTCGAACTCGACCTCGCACAGAACACCAACACCCTCTACGGCGGCGGGTACGACAGCTACCTGGAAGAGCGTGAGGTCAACCGCCGTCACAAGCGTGAGCAGTACGACGAGTTCGCCGAGAAGAAGGCCGATCTGGTCGCACGGGCGCGGGTCCAGCGGGAGTGGTCGAGCCAGGGTGTGCGCAACGCCATCCGCAAGGCACCCGACAACGACAAGATCCGGCGGCGTGCGGCCACCGAGTCGAGTGAGAAACAGGCGCAGAAGGTACGGCAGATGGAAAGCCGGATAGCTCGCCTCGAAGAGGTCGAGGAACCGCGCAAGGAGTGGGTTCTCCAGTTCAGCATCGGTGCGGCGCCACGGTCGAGCACGGTTGTGGCCACGCTCGACAATGCCGTTGTACGCCAAGGGAATTTCGTCCTCGGGCCGGTCTCGTTACAGGTGGACGCGGGTGAGCGTATCGGCATCACGGGGCCCAATGGTGCGGGCAAGTCGACGTTGCTGCGCCTGTTGCTGGGGCGCCAGGAGCCCGACGAGGGGCGTGCCAGTCTGGGCGCGAGCGTCGCCATCGGTGAAATCGACCAGGCGCGTGCGCTTTTCACCGGAACCGCGCGGCTGGTCGACCGATTCGAAGAGTTCCTGCCGACGTGGACGACGGCCGACGTGCGTACCCTGCTCGCAAAGTTCGGGTTGCGCGCCGACCACGTGGAGCGCGAGGTGGGCCGGCTGTCACCGGGCGAGCGGACCCGTGCCGGGTTGGCGCTGCTACAGGCCCGCGGCACCAACGTGCTGGTTCTCGACGAGCCGACCAACCATCTCGACCTTCCGGCCATCGAACAGCTTGAGCAGGCTCTCGAGACCTACGACGGGGCACTGCTCCTGGTGACGCACGACCGTCGCATGCTGCAGAACGTCCGCCTGGACCGCCGGTGGCTGGTCGACGGTGGGCGCGTCACGGCCGTGTAGTCAGGGTACGACCACAATCTTGCCGGTGGCATGACCGGTGCGGCTGGCGTCGAGTGCGGCCGCGGCTTCGTCGAGCGGGTAGGTGGCGCTGATCGGAACGGTCAGGCGCCCATCGGTGATGAGCGCGACGACGTCGGACAGTGCCTTGCTGAGCGAGTCTCCCGCGCCGCCGGCGTGGACCTGGATCCCGGTTCCGGCCTGATCGAACGCGACCAGGGTGAGAACCCGCTGGGGGTCGCCGGTCAGTTCGATCGACAGCGGGATCTCGCCACGCCCGGACGCGTCGAGGACGGCGTCGACGCCCTGCGGAGCCGCAGCGCGTACCCGTTCGAGCAGTCCGTCGCCGTAGGTCACCGGTGTCGCACCGATCGACCGCAGGTAGTCGTGGTTGCCCTCGCCCGCGGTGCCGATGACGCTGACGCCCCGGGCACCGGCCAACTGCACGGCGAACGTGCCGACACCGCCCGCTGCGGCGTGGACGAGCAGCGTCTCACCGCTCTTCAGATCGAGCCTGTCCAGCACGGCGTGGGCCGTGCCGCCCGCGCCCGCGAGCGAACCCGCGACTTCCCAAGTGATTTCGCCGGGTTTGCCGATGAGCTCGGCAGCCTCGGCGAGGGCGTACTCGGCGTACGCGCCGGTGGCCGAGCGACCCAGGACCTCGTTGCCCACGGCCCACTCGGTGACTCCCGGTCCGACGGCGTCGACGATCCCGGCGACGTCGGATCCGACGCCAGCGGGCAAATCGACGGGCATCAGCTCGCGCATGAAGCCGGCGACGATCTTCCAGTCGATCGGATTGAGCCCGGCCGCCCGCACCTTGAGCCTCACCTGGCCCGGGCCGGGTTCGGGTGCCGGGGTGTCCACGACGGTCAGTACGTCGGTGTCGCCGTATTCGGCAAACTGCACGGTGCGCGGCATGTGCGCTCTCCAATCGGGGCGGCGAACCTGGTGCCTACACAGACCGTCACATTGTGGTTTTTATTCCACCTGCTGGCATACCGATCGGGCGATGACGCATGCGGTCGCGGCAGGTTTTGCTCGACCGGAAAGGGCCGACGAGGTCGTACGATGCCAATGTGGCTGACGATCTCGTGATCTCCGGTGTTCCCTTCACGCACGACCCGTGGGTGGCGTCCCAAAACCGCTACGACGCCATGCCCTACCGGCGCGTAGGAACCTCCGGGTTGCTGCTGCCCGCGATATCGCTGGGGCTCTGGTACAACTTCGGCGACAACCGGCCCTTCGACGTGCAACGCGCCGTGCTGCGGCACGCGTTCGACCGCGGCATCACCCACTTCGATCTCGCCAACAACTACGGACCGCCCTACGGTTCGGCCGAGGAGAACTTCGGCCGGATGCTGCGGCGCGACTTCAAGCCGTACCGCAACGAGCTGATCATCTCCACCAAGGCCGGCTGGGACATGTGGCCGGGTCCGTACGGTCAACTGGGCAGCCGCGCGTATGTGCTTGCAAGCCTTGATGAATCGCTCGACCGGATGGGCATCGACCACGTCGACATCTTCTATTCGCACCGCATCGATCCGGTGACGCCGCTCGAAGAGACCATCGGCGCGCTCGACACCGCGGTGCGCGCCGGGAAGGCGCGCTATGTGGGGGTCTCGTCCTACTCCGCCGCCAAGACCGCCGAGGCGGCCGAGATCGCCAAACGTCTGGGCACCCCGCTGGTGATCCATCAGCCGTCCTACTCGCTGCTCAACCGCTGGATCGAGGGTGGCCTGACCGACGAACTCCGCAAGGCCGGCATGGGTGCGATCGCGTTCACCGCACTCGCGCAGGGCCTGCTGACGGATCGCTACCTGCAGAAACCGGCCTCCGACATCGATCGCGCCACCGCGCGCCCGACGTTCGACGACGACCTGGTGACCGATCAGGTGCGCGAACAACTCCGCGGCCTGGCCGAGATCGCCAAGCGCCGCGGTCAGACGCTCGCACAGCTGGCACTGGCGTGGGTGCTGCGTGACCCGGCGGTCAGCTCGACGTTGATCGGCGCGTCCAGCGTCGAGCAGCTCGACGAAAACCTCGGCGCGCTGGACAATCTGGAGTTCAGCGACGAGGAGCTCAGCCAGATCGACCAGTACGCAAAGGATTCCGGTATCGACCTGTGGCGGCAGAGCTCCGACGTCTAGGCGTCAACGTGTCGCGTTGCGCGCCAACGTCGTGCGCGTCTCGAGCGTGTTCTCCAACGTGAAGGTGACGAGGCCGGGCAGGTAGCGGTCGTCGTGGAACTCGATGACCTCGCCGTCGGCCGCGCGTGTGGTGCGGCGCTGCCGCAGCAGTGGAGTGCCCTCCGGCACTTGAAGGTTCGTGGCGTCGACCGGATCGGCCCCGACGGCGTCGATGGTGTGCGATGCGGTCGCGAGTTGGACGCCGCGCGACTGCAGGAAGGCCCAGATGGAGCCGGAATCGCAATCGAAGTCGAACAATGTGCGTCCGATGCGTTCGACGAACGCCGCCCGCTCGAGCATCGCGGGGGACCCGTCGAGCAGACGCAACCGGAGCAGTTGCACCACGGGGGATCCCACTTCGACGTGCAGGCTCGCCGCGGTGTGCTCATCGGCCCTGCGCAGGCTGAGTTCGAGAGTGTGCTGTCCGGGTGTGCGTCCGATCGAGTGCGCCCACGCCGAATACGACAGCAGGGTGTCGAAGGGCTGGCCCACGGCCGTCGAACACACCACGGGCGGCTTGCCGGGGCCTCCGGTGATCAACCCTTCGGCGCGCAGCGTCGTGAGTGCCTGCCGCACCGGGCCCCGCGACGACTTCCACTGTGCGCACAGCTGGGATTCCGACGGCAGGGCCGCCCCCAACCCCAACTCGCCACGACGGATCCGGTCACGGAGATCCCGAGCGATCTGGACGTGCAGTGCCTGCGCCACGCGCCTGACTATACAAGTGGGGGCTGCGGGACCATGCGGGTGCTCAGGCCGGGTTGAACTTCGAGTACTCGACGAACGTCCAGGTCAGCGGTATCGCAGCATCGATCTCGACCACCTGCTCGAGGTCGAAGTCGACCACCTGGCGCTCCCAGTCCGTCCGCGCGTGTCCGGTCAGGTGCAGTGTGGAGCCCCGCTCCCAGTCGACGAACAGCAACCCGGCCCGGGAATCGACCTCAAGGTTGCCGAGCGTCATGTACATCAGGTTGCCCGAGTATTCGGGCCATGACAGACGGCAGGCCGACGACGTGGTCACGAAGCCTGGGTGGCCGCCGCGGTGCGATGCGTCCGTCCCGTACGGATCCGCCTGGGTGGCGATGAAGAACGTGTCCGACGACTCGATCCACACCCGCTGCGCCGCAGTGAGTTCGGCGCCGACGGTGCGGCTGGGAGGCGGCAGTGCCGGTGCATCGGCAGGTTCGCGCATCTGGATGTACTTGGGGCAGTTGGCATATACCTGATCGGTCTCGACGATCAGGCTTTCGCCGTCGCGCGTGGCGATGCCGTTGACCCGCATGCGTTTTCGGCTGGTGAAATCGATGATCAGCATGCCGACGGCGCGTCCGGTGTCGAACGCGCCGGCCAGCGGATCCAGCGGCCCGGGAACCGCGGCGGCCACCACGGTGGTCTCGCCGCGTGCCGACAGGAACCCCGGCGGTCCGGTGAGCGGCCCGGCCCAGACGCGTCCCGCATCGTCGCGGGCGCCGACGACGGCCAGGCGCTGTGCGCTCATGAACTCGGCGGCGACCGTCGGGATCGTCTGGCCGACGTGCGCGGATCCCCACGGCCGCCCGGACATGCCGGACCGGCCCTGCAGGGTGGTTTCGCCGGGGTGTTCCATCACGACTCCATCAGAAGAAACCGCAGGTGGGGGCGTCACCGAAGGGCGCTGCGTGAGCACCGACGACGTCGGCCCCGGTAGCCGAGTAGATCTCGATGCGCGTGCCATCGGGGTCGGTGAAGAAGATACCGCCCGACGACGCACCCTCCTGGTGGGGGACCACGCCGCCGTGCAGGACCTCCGCACCCGCGTCGCGCACACGCGCCTCGGCCGCGCGGACGGCGTCGATGTCGTCGACCAGGAACGCCAGGTGATGCAGGCCGGGCCGGTCGGTGGCGAAGACCCCGCTGCTCTGCTCCCACAGCGTGACCGCGAGTGCGCCGTCGGTGCCGAGGAACGCGAATCGCTTGTCGCCGTCGGTGTGTTCCCGCAGGACGTCGAAGCCGAAGACCGTTTGGTAGAACGACTTCGATCGGGACAGATCGGTGACGTTGATCCCGGCGTGCCCCAGTGCGAAACCAGCCATGTGGAACCCCATTTCTAATGCTTTGCGAACTTCTGACGCATTAGAAGATAGACATATGTTTCTAACGCTGTCAATGGGCGCGTAACATTAGAAGGATGCAGAGCTCGTCCGGTGGTGCCCCGTTGCTGGGCGAACCGGTGGCCATCGAGTTCGCCAACACGACGTTCGCCGTGCGGGGGCGCCCGGCCGAGGGGCTCGAAACCCCGGAGATGCTTACGCAATGGTTGCGGGACAACGGCTTTGAAGTCCGGGAGGTCACACGACGCGACGCCGACGCCGCGCGGACGTTGCGGGCCGCGATCCGCGACATCGCGGCGGCGATCACCGGAGGCCACGAGTGGGATGCCGACGCCGTGGCGACCGTCAACGCGTACGCCGCCTCACCGCCGCGGTGGCATGAACTCGCCTTCGACCCGGAACCGCACGTGGTGCAACGCAGCTCCGGCAATCCGGTCGAGACCGCGCTCGGTGTCATCGCCGACAACGCCGTCGGGATCTTCGGTGGCCCTCTGCGCGACCGACTGCGTGCCTGCCCAGGTCCGGGCTGCGTCCTCTATTTCCTCACCGACGGGCGCCGGGAGTGGTGCAGCAAGCCGTGCGGTAACCGGGCCCGGGCGGCACGGCACTACGCCAGAACAGCTGGAACAGCCAGAACATCCAGAACACAGCACCCGCGACCGTCCTGACCGAGATGTCGTGCAGAATGCCGGGATGGGCGAGAGCCGAAACCACGAGCTCGCGATGCGCATGGCCGATCTGGCGCGTGCCGTCGCGAGTCCACGCAGCCTGGCCGACGTCCTGACCGGTGTCACCACCGCCGCCAAAGAGCTCATTCCTGGCGTGGACACCGCGGGTGTTCTGCTGATCGGCCCGGGAAACACCTTCGAATCGCTCGCGGCACTCGACGAACTCCCTCACGCGCTCGACGAGCTGCAGATGCGGTTCGACGAGGGTCCGTGCCGACAGGCCGCGCTGGCCGATCTCGTGGTGCGCACCGAGGACTTCCGTGCTGAGCAGCGGTGGCCGCGGTACTCGCCTGCGAGCGTCGAGCTCGGGGTGCTCAGCGGACTGTCGTTCAAGCTCTACACCGCCGACCGCACGGCGGGTGCACTCAACCTGTTCGGGTTCAGCCCCATGAACTGGGACGAGGACGCGGTGACCACCGGCACGGTGCTGGCCGCGCATGCCGCGTCGGCGATCGTCGCGAGCCGCCAGGAAGAGCAACTCAAGACCGCGCTGCTGAGCCGTGACCGCATCGGCCAGGCCAAGGGCATCATCATGGAGCGCTACAAGGTCGACGATGTCCAGGCATTCGAGATGATGCGGCAGCTGTCGCAGCACAGCAACACGCGTCTGGTCGACATCGCCGGGCAGATCATCGAATCACGGTAGTCAGAAGATGCCGCTGTAGGCGTTGAGCGCGGGCTGTCCGCCGAGGTGGGCGTAGAGCACCGTCGACGACGGCGGGATCTCGCCGGACCGCACCAGGTCGATGAGCCCGGCCATGGACTTGCCCTCGTAGACCGGGTCGAGGATGACGCCTTCGAGGCGGCCCGTGAGCTTGATGGCGTCGATGGTCGACTGCACCGGGATGCCGTACAGCTCGCCGGCCCAGCCCTCGAGCACCGTGATCTCGTCGTCGTGCAGGTCGCGTCCGAGCCCGATGCGATCCGCGGTGTTGCGCGCGATGCGCGTGACCTGCTCACGGGTCTTGTCGATCGTGGCCGACGCGTCGATGCCGATCACGCGGCGCGGCCGGTTCTGTCCGGCGAAACCGGCGATCATGCCGGCGTGGGTGGATCCGGTGACGGTGCAGACGACGATGGTGTCGAAGAAGACGCCGAGTTCCTGCTCCTGCCGCTGTACCTCATAGGCCCAATTCGCGAAGCCGAGGCCGCCGAGCGGATGGTCGGATGCGCCCGCGGGGATGGCATACGGTGTGCCGCCTGCGTTCTTGACGTCCTCGATGGCGTTGCGCCAGCTGTCCTTGAACTCGATGCCGAAACCCGACGCGTCGAGCCGGACATCGGCGCCCATGACGCGCGAGAGCAGGATGTTGCCCACCTTGTCGTTGACCGAGTCCGGCCAGTCCACCCACTTCTCCTGCACCAGAACGGCTTTCATCCCCAGTTTGGCCGCCACCGCCGCCACCTGGCGGGTGTGGTTGGACTGCACGCCGCCGATCGACACCAGGGTGTCGGCGCCCTGTGCCAGCGCATCGGGGATCAGGTACTCCAGCTTGCGGGTCTTGTTGCCGCCGTAGGCCAGGCCCGAGTTGACGTCCTCACGCTTGGCCCAGATCTGTGCGCCGCCGAGGTGTTTGGTGAGGCGTTCGAGGGGGTGGATCGGGCTGGGGCCGAACGTGAGCGGATAACGCGGGAAGTCGTCGATCGCCATGGTTCTCCTGACTGGATGCGGATTCACCCTGACGGGCCGACGCCATCAGGCTGAGGAATGTGCAATATATTGCACATTCCTCAGTGGCATTGTCAACGGCAAGCGTGTCTGTGTGAACGCTGCGAGAGGGCATCGATGCGGCGACCGTGCAGCTACGGCGGAAGATCGGCTCGGATCTCGCCGTGGCGGCACGGTCGATGGAGCGATACCTACGCCGGCGCGTGTGGACGGCCCGCTGCCGGGCCGATCAGGGACTCGGCTGCCGGGAGGCAGTCACGTCCGATGCGGCGGCGAAGCCTCTTGCGGTCACGCTTTGTCAGTGCGTGGTGCCGGGCGGCGAGAGTGTCGAGTTGTTGCCAGCTCAGGCCGTCGAGTTCGCCGTCGGTGTCGTGGGTGGCGATCACCACCGCGCCGCGCAGCAGCGGGACGTCTTTGGGTGTGAAACCGGTGGTGGCCAGGAGCAACTCGGTGGCGACGCGGTTGGTGCGGCGCTGGCAGTGGAGCAGGGCCGGGCTGAACCAGAAGTCGAACTGCCGGTCGGTGCTGGTCAGGCTCTGCAGGCCGTGGCCGCGGACCAGGCGGGTGATGTCGGCCGGGGTGTATGCATCGGTTTCATAGGTCGCGCCGGAGGCGCTGAGGTACAGGACGGTGTTCATGAGCGTGTTCCATTCGACTCTTTCTTCGTGACTGTGGGCGCGTTGTTCGCGTCTGTTATCAAAGTTACCCCTGTGACAGTTGGGACAAACTCTCGTAACAAGTAGGCCACAGACCACCGACAGGCGGCGCCCAGCAAATGGCGATATACGATACGTCGCATGCCGGTGCCCATAGAGCGCGGTAAGCACCGTAGGTCGCTGCTGCGCGATCAGGCCTACGTCTCCATCCGGGACGCGATCGTCAACGGCACCCTGGCGCCCGGCGAGAAACTGCGCGACCCCGAACTCGAGGAGTGGCTGGGCATCAGCCGGACCCCGATCCGCGAGGCGCTCGCGCGGTTGGAGACGGCAGGCCTGGTGCACACCACGCCGGGGCGTTCGACCGTGGTCGCCGCGATCGAACCGCAGGCCGTGCTCAACGCGCAGAGCGTCGCGGCCGCGATGCACGCGCTGGCCGTCCGCACCGCGGTGCCGCTCATGGACAAGAGTGACTTCGACGCGATGACCGCGGCCAACCACGCTTTCGCCCAGGCCATTTCGCGTGGCGATCCTGAGGCCGCGATGCGCAGCGACGACCATTTTCACGGCGTGGCGGTGCAGGCCAGTGGCAACGAGGTGATCGAGCAGGTGCTCGAACAGGTCACCCCGGTGCTGCGGCGGCTCGAGTATCTGCGTTTCTCAGCGCTTTCCGGTCGCGAATCCATCGAACAGCACCGCAGGATCGTGAGCCTGTGCCGCAAACGCGACGCCGAGGGCGCGGCCGCCGCCACCGAACAGAACTGGCAGACGCTGTCTCAGGTCGTCGAGAAGCTGGCGGTCGAGGAGACGGACACCGACGGGTGACCGGCCTCAGGTCCCCAGGTGGACCTGCACGCCGCGGCTGCGGAGTTGGTCGAAGCTGTAGCGGAATTCGCCTCGTCTGCCGACCGAGACGATGTAGAGGTCCTCACCTTCGGTGACGGGGAACGCGAAGGTGAACCGGCACTCCGCGGAGCCGCCGGTCCCGCGGCCGAGCGTCGTGGTGGTCAGGATCTCGCCTTTGCCGTTCTTCACGGTCACGTCGGTGTCGGGCCCGATGTCGGAGTAGCCGCTGTTTCCCGTGCACGAGGATCCGTCGACGGCAATTCCTTCGGCACCCAGACTGTCGGTGAGCACGAAGATCCCGGACACCTTGACGGTGTCGAGCACGTGGAAGCCCTGGGCGAAATGCGGACAGAACGTGTCGACGGCGATCTTGTCGGCGGGCAGACCCTGCTGCGGTTCGCCGTCCTCCAGACGCCGGCACACCTGACGCCCGTGCGCGATGGCGTTGGCGTCGGAGTTGAACTGGTTCATCAGCCCGGTGTCACGCAACGCCGCGAGGTAACCCGTCTCGGGTGGTGGCGGCGGACGCCGGTGTGCCACCAGCAGACCCCACGCCATGGCGGCCGCCATCACGATGATCGCGGTGACGGCCCCGGTGGTGATCCACGTCGTGCGGATGCTCGACCGCGAGGCGGGCAGTTCGATGTAGTCGGGCAGCATCTGACCACCGGTCGGATCGGAGGCTTCGTGCTTGCCGTTGCGCACCCGGTTGGTCGGACGCCCGGCCGTGTAATAGCGACCCTCGTAGCGTGCGGTGGGGTCCGGGCGCCATCCGGACAGCGAGACCGACGACTCTGCGCGTCCGCACCGGCTGCACGTGCCGTCGGCCGCGACCTCGAAGCCACAGTACGGACAGCTCATCGGCATCCCACCGGCGTGGTTCGCATATGTCGATTGTCGGCCAGAACCGCCGTCGGTGGCCACGCTTGGCGAGCAAGCACACGCGTCCCGCCTTGGCGCAGCGCCGAAATCATCGACACCGTATCGGTCGAATCGCCCGCCCAGCCGATGTAGCCGGGTACCCACCAGCGCGTTCGCCCCGCGGTCGTTACGGTAGCGCGAGGATCTGATCCGCTGGACCACGCCCGTGATCAGGCAACTGTTGACCGGACCGGTCGGGGAAGTCGCGGATGTCGCGCACGATCGGTCACCGACGGCCTAGATTGAGCGCCCATGGCAGGTGAACGCGGCAGAGGCAGGGTCACGTTGCGTGATGTGGCCCTGGCCGCGAACGTGTCGACGACGACCGTGTCGGATTCGTTGAACGGCAGTGGGTCGCTGCCCGAGAAGACCCGCCAGCGCGTCCGCAAGATCGCCCTCGAACTGGGGTACCGCCCGAGCGTCGCGGCGCGCTCCCTGCGCAACGGCCGTACCGGCATCCTCGTGATCGCGATGCTGCCGAGCGATGTGGACGCCGAGTCCCTGTGGCACGTGGACTATTTCATGCGCGTGATGGCGGGCGCGGCGATCGAGGCCAACCAGCGGGGTTTCTTCCTCGCGGTCGCGCCTGCCGCCATGCAGCTCGACGTCGCGCACGACGGGCTCATCGCCGTCGATCCGGCCGAAGGCGACCCGCTGGTCGAGTCGGCCCGGCAGCGCGGCACGCCGGCGAGCACCGTGGGCCGCACCGCGTCGGATGCCGCGAGCTGGGTCGACAACGACTGGGCGGGGGTGGTCGGCGACGTACTCGACCACCTCGAACGCGGCGGAGCCCGCAGGCCCATGCTCATCGCGCCGGATTCCGCGGCGTCCTACATCGGCTCCGTGGAGCGTGAGTTCGTGTCAAGGTGCCGGCGGCACGGGTACGCGCCGCGCAGCGCGCGCATCGCCGGTGCGTTCAACCCGGCGGCGGCCCGCGCCGCGGTGCGCGACATCCTCGACGGCCCCGACCGCCCCGACGCGCTGTTCGTCGGGCTGGACCAGCTCGCGCTCGCCGCGGAGCTGGCCGCGACGGACCTGGGGCTGCGCGTTCCCGAGGACCTCATGCTGGTCAATCTCGGTGACGGTGCCGCGGTGGCCCTGGCGCCCGTGCCCATCTCGGTGGTCGAACTGCACGCCGAGGAGATGGGACGCGCAGCGGTCCGGATGCTGGTGGACCAGATCGAACAGAACGCCGAGCCGCGCCACGAGGTGGTGCCCGCTCATCTGGTCGTGCGCGCCAGCTCGCGCGGCTAGCGTCATCCACTTGTAGCGAGCGGTAACAGGAACGTTACTGTGGCGGCCATTTCACGACACACGCCATCCCTACCTTTCAGCGACAGAAACGTTCCTGCGCGTGCAGGAGCCTCGCCGAAGGAGCGCCTGTGGACGACATCGCGACCCGCACCACTGCGGATACGCCCACCGCCGCCGGACCGATGCGACGTGAGTTCAGCATGTGGTCGGCAGCCATGCTGGGGTTCGTCTTCGTCTCGCCGATCGTGGCCATGTACATGGTCTTCGGGCTCGGACTGGCGGCGGCCGGACCCGGATTCTGGTGGGCCCTGGTGGTCGTGCTGATCGGGCAGGTGCTCATCGGTGTGACGTTCGGTGTGCTGGCCTCGAGGTGGCCCATGGCCGGCGGGGTCTACCAGTGGTCGCGGCGTCTGCTCGGGTCGGCCTACGGGTGGTTCGCCGGATGGGCCTACATGTGGACACTGCTGGTCACCCTGACGGCGGTCTCCTACGGTGGCGCGCTGTTCGCGGCCGCCGCGTTCGATCTCGACGCGGAAAACCAGAAACTCATGACGTTCGTGGGGATGGTCATCCTCGCCGGTGCGGTGCTGATCAACGTGCTGGGCCGGGTGGCCGTGCGCATCGTGGGCTTTCTGTGCCTGGTCGCCGAGGTCACCGGATCGGTGGGCATCGCCATCTGGCTGCTGTGCTTCCACAAGGTCAACAGCGTCTCCTCGCTCGGCAGCGCCGTGAGCTGGCCGCCCGACACCGCCTTCATGGCAACGCCTTTCGTGCTCGCGGTGATGTTCGCCGGATGGTCGTTCCTCGGCTTCGAGAGCGCCAGCACGCTGGCCGAAGAGGTCGGTCAGCCCAAGCGCGACATCCCCAAGGCGATCGTCGGATCCCTCATCGGTGTCGGACTCGTCGTGCTGTTCACGTGCTTCGCTTTCCTGATGGCCATGCCCGAAAGTGCCGTCAACGACGCCGATCCCGTCGCGGCGACGCTCACCGCGTACCTCCCGGCGCCGGTTTTCAAGGCCGTCATGATCCTGTTCGTCATCGCGTACTTCGCCACGGTGGTCGCGATCAGTTCGGCGGTGTCGCGCATCGTGTGGTCCTACGGACGCAACGGTGAACTGCCGGGCAGCCGGCACCTGAGCCGGCTGCACCCGCGCATCAACACCCCGACCACCGCCACCGTGGTCACCGGCGCCATCGGCATCGCGCTGTACCTGCCGTTCCAGAGCGAGCAGATCTATACGCTGCTGGTCACATTCGTCACCGCAGGCTTCTTCATGTCGTTCGGGTTCCCCATCGTGGGGTTGGCGATCAGCAAGCTCCGGGGCACCTGGGACCCCACCGAACCGACCTTCCTGGGCCGTGCCGGACACGTCGCGGGGTGGCTCGCGCTGGTGTGGGTGATCGTGGAGACCGTCAACGTCCTGTGGCCCCGCACGGGCGACCCGTGGGTCGACTGGGCGCCGTTCATCGTCACTGCGGCACTGTTCGTCATCGGCCTCGTCATCCGGGCCCGCCTCGGGCTCAAGGAAACCTCACAGCAAACCCCAGAGCCCGCGAACGCCTGACAAGTGGATAACAAGAAAGTAGTGATACTGCAGTGAAAGACAAGAAGTTTCACCTCGGCTGGTTCATGAACTTCACCTCGGACCTGTGGACCGGGCCGTTCGAACAGGCCGGCGGTGCGCCGTGGGACGGGCAGTTCTACGTCGAGATGGCCAAGAACCTCGAACGCGCCTGCTTCGACTTCATCATGATGGAGGACAAGCTCGCGGTGTCCGAGGCCTACGGCGGCACCAAAGAGACTGTGCTCAAACACGCATTCGGCATGGTGCCCAAACACGACCCGGCACCGCTGGCGACGTTGATCAGTGCCTCGACGCAGCATCTCGGTGTCGTCGCCACGTTGTCGACGCTGGGGTATCCGCCGTTCCTGCTGGCGCGTCTGTGCTCGACCATCGACCACATCTCACACGGCCGGTTCGGCTGGAACATCGTCACCAGCGCCGAGAACGCGGCCGCGCAGAACTTCGGCCTCGACGAGTTGCCGCCGCGCGAAGACCGCTACGCGATGGCCGACGAGTACATGGATCTCGTGTACCAGCTGTGGGATTCGTGGGAGCCCGACGCCGTCGTCATCGACCGCGAACGCGGCGTGCACACCGATTTCACGAAGGTGCACGAGATCAACTTCCACGGCAAGTACTACAAGTGCCGGGGCCCGCTCAACACCGCGCCGTCCCCACAGGGACGCCCGACGTTCCTGCAGGCGGGCGGGTCACCGCGAGGCCGTGACTTCGCGGCCAAGCACTCCGACGCGATCATCACCCTGGCCGACGGCGTCGACGGCATGAAGGCCTACCGCGAGGACATCCGCGGCAGGGCCGCGGCGCAGGGCCGCAACCCCGACGAGATCAAGGTCATGTACCTGGTGATCCCGACGCTCGGTGAGACCACCGAGGAGGCCGTGGCACGGCGCGACCGCTTGACCACGTCGCAGGCGTTCGCCGAGCAGACCCTGTCGCTGCTCTCCTCGATCACCGACATCGACTTCTCGCAGTTCGACCTCGACTCGACGCTGCCGCACCTGACCACCAACGGTGAGCAGGGCTCACTCGACAAGTTCCAGCAGTCCGGATCCGGCAAGACCCTGCGCGAGTTGATCTACGATTCGGCGGATTTCTGCTCGTCGTACCCGCTGTGCGGCACCCCGTCGTCGGTCGCCGACGAGATGGAGTGGCTGATGGACGAGGTGGGTGGCGACGGCTTCCTGATCACGCTGCACAACCAGGGCGTGAGCCGCAGGCACGTCATCGAGGTCACCGACGGCCTGATCCCCGAACTGCAGCGGCGCGGCGTGGTGCGCACCGAGTACACCCAGAACACCCTGCGCGAGACGCTGCGGGAGTTCTGAGCGCTAGCCTCACGGAGTGACTGACTTGCGCACCGTCGATGTGGCGGTGGTCCAGGAACCCGCGGTGGCCGGCGACGTCGCCGCCAACGTACGCCGTGCGGTGGCGGCGCTCGCCAAGCACCCGGGCGCGGACCTCGTCGTGTTCCCCGAGTTGTTCCTGTGCGGATACCGACTCGACGTCGTGGCCGACGCCGCGATCGAAATGATCCCCGAGCCGGGGCCGGTGGCCGACCTGTGCGCGGCCGCCGCCGCGCACGACACCGCGGTGGTCACCGGATTTGCCGAGCGCTCAGGCGATCTGGTGTACAACTCGCTGCTGTGCATCGACCGCACCGGTGCGGTGGCAGGGGTGTATCGCAAGACGCACCTGTTCGGTGCGGAATGTGAGGCCTTCGCGACCGGGGACCGCCTCGAGGTCATCGAGGTGGACGGGCTGCGGGTCGGGCCGATGATCTGCTTCGACGTCGAATTCCCGGAGATCGCACGCACATTGGCGCTCTCGGGGGTCGACCTGTTCGTCGTCTCGTCGGCCAACATGTTCCCGTATCACCACGACCACCGTGTCGCGTGCCTGTCGCGGGCGTTGGAGAACCGCACTCCGCTGGTCTACTCCAACCTCATCGGGGCCGAGGCCGGGCTGACGTTCGTCGGCGGTTCGAGGGTGGTCGACGCAGGCGGGGAGCTGCTCGTCGAATGCGGCGGCGAGGTGTCGGTGGCGCGGTGCCGGGTGACACCGGCCACCGCCACTTCCACCGAAGACGACGTCGACTACCTGCGCTACCGGCGTCCGGAGTTGTATCGCCTGAAGTGATCAGGCCGGCAGCCGGCGGCGCGCCTCGGCGACCAGCAGCCACACGGCCGAGATGAGGAAGTAGAGCGCACCGAACGCGGCGTAGGGCGCGATGTCGGCGATGCCGGGGACCTCGGGTGCGTTCGCCTGCTTGAGGAATGTCACGCCGACAAGTGCGGACTGCGCACCGCTGAGGATCATCGCCCACTGTGCGCCATGGCCCTTCCAGCGGCGCACACCGGTCGCGAGCTGGAAGATCCCGGACAGGGATGCCCACACGCCGAAAACGCCGAGCACGGCGTTCATGCTCATCGCGAGGCCGATCGCGACGGCCACGGTGGTGAGCAGGCTGACCGCCACGTTGAGCGACTGCGTGGGGTTCTGGGTCAGGCCGCCGGTGCGTTGCGCGTCGATGTAGTTCGCGACCGCGTCCCACGCCGGGTAGATGAGCAGCAGCACCGCGGCGACCGTGGACACCTGGGTGCCGACGATGAACGCGGCGGCCACCCAGACCCCGGCGACGGCGGCGCGCAACAGGTAGTAGGTCTGCAGCCACTGGTCGTCGGTGACGGCTGTACTCGGGCGGGGGTGCTGAGTGGTGTGACTGGCCATGGGTTTCCTGTTCGTAGTCGAGCGGTTTTCTACCTACCAGTAGGTAGGGAGTTGGTGGCGCACGGAGGCGCAGGCCGGGCGGGCAGGGGGTGGGTCGGGGGTCGGTGTTGCGGTCGGCTCAGGCGGCGAGGCGACCGACGAGGGGCGTGGTGATCTCGCGGAAGATCGCGGGGTCGCCGTAGGCGCGTGCCGAGAGCATCGCACCGTGCATGGTTGCCATGAATGTCTCGGCCTCGGCGTGAGCGGTGGTGGTCAGGGCCACGGCACCCATCCTGGCGCCGCGTTCGAGCGCCGAGGTCAACCACGCCGACAGCGCACGGAAGTGTGCGCGCAACTCCAGCACGAGTTCCTGCGGCAGGACCGGTATCTGCGTCGCGAGCAGCGCGCATACACAGAAGCTCGTGGTGGGATCGCCTACGCAGGACTCCCAGTAGCCGACGTAGGCGCGCAGCTGGTCGACGGGGTTCGGATATCGGCGTTCGAACTCGGCGATACCGGCCTCGACCTCGGCGCGGTAGTTCTGCAGAAGCGTGCGGACCAGATCGACCTTGGTGGGGAAGTGGTGGTGGATGCTCGCCTTGCGGATGCCGATGACGGCGGCGATGTCGGCATAGCTGAAGCCGTTGTACCCGCCGATGATGATCAGTGTGCGTGCGCAGCGAAGGATCTCGTCGGCGGTGTCGGTCGTCGCGGGCATGTCGATAGACTACCTATTGGTAGGTAGACGCACAAGCCTTGGAACTCGAGCGGGGCGCGATGGGGTTAGCGTGACGGCATGGCTCATCGACGCAACGGTCGACCCAACGGGCGGCTCAACGGGCGACCCGATGGGCGCCCCAGCGAGTTGGGCGCTTTCCTGCGGGCGCGTCGTGACGCGGTGACGCCCGAGGACGCCGGCCTGGCGGCCGGCGCGGATCGCCGGGTGCGTGGACTGCGGCGCGAGGAGGTCGCGCTGCTCGCCGGGGTGAGCACCGACTACTACCGCAGACTCGAGCAGGGACGCGAGGAACATCCGTCGGTTCAGGTGCTCAACGCGCTCGCGCGGGCACTGCGCATGGACGCCCCGGCCACGGCTTATCTCATCGGGTTGGTGCACCCCGCGCCGCACGCGAAGATCAGGGAGCCCAACCGGACGGTCTCGGCGGGGATGCACCTGATCCTGGAGCAGGGCCTGCACGTGCCTGCGCTGATCGTCGATCCCGGCCTGAACATCCTGGCCATGAATCCCTATGCGACCGTGCTGTACGACGGGTTCGGGCAGACCGACAACCTCGCGCACATGGTCTTCCTCGACCCGGCGGGCCGGGACTTCTACGTCGACTGGGACGAGGTGGCGACCCAGGTGGTCGGGAACCTCCGCGCGGGCCTGACCACGTTTCCCGACGACCGGCGTATCACCGACGTGGTCGACGAGATCTCGGGTTGCAGCGCGGTGTTCGCGTCGCTGTGGGACACCTACACCGTGCGGCCACGCACCAGCGAGGACAAGACCTTCCGGCATCCCGAACTCGGTGTGCTGCACCTGCACTACGAGTCGATGGAAGTCGCCGACGCGCCGGACCAGCGATTGTTCGTCTACTGCCCGTACCAGGACAGCACTCAGATACCCGCGGTGCCCGATCGCGACAGCCGGGCCACCTCGTCCGCACTCAGCTGAACACGGGCAGCGGCCAGGTTCTCCTCCAGATGCTTGCGTTGGGACGTGCCGGGGATCGGCAGCATCACCGGCGACACCCGCAGCAACCACGCGATCGCCACCTGCTCCACGGAACATCCGTGTGCGCGGGCGATCTCGGCGAGGACGTCACCGGCCTGTCCCAGACCACCCTGTGCGACCGGGGCCCAGGGGATGAACCCGAGGCCGTCGCGTTCGCAGATGTCCAGCACCGCCTGGGAACTGCGGTCGATGACGTTGAATCGGTTTTGCACCGTGACGATCTCGGCGATCTGATGCGCCTCGGCGAGCTGTTCCGGGGTGACCTGTGACAACCCGATCGCGACGATCTTGCCCTCGTCCTGAAGTGCCTTGAGTTCACCGACCTGGTCGGCCAGCGGCACCTTGGGGTCGATGCGGTGCAGTTGGAACAGGTCGATCTGATCGAGCCCGAGCCGGCGCAGGCTCATCAGAGCCTCTTGCCGCAGGTACTCGGGACGCCCCACGGGCGGCCATGCCGCGGGGCCGAGGCGCTTTGGGCCCTCTGCGGTGTCGATCACGTCGGGACCGTTGCGGGTCAGACCCGCCTTGGTCGCGATGACGATGTCGTCGGCATACGGGTACAGCGCCTCCCTGATGATCTCCTCGGCGACGTACGGCCCGTAGGAGTTCGCGGTGTCGATGAACTGCACGCCGAGTTCCACGGCGCGCCGCATGACCGCGATGCACTCGGCCCGGTCGGCGGGTTCACCCCAGATTCCGCGTCCGGTGAAACGCATTGTGCCGAAACCGAGGCGTGACACGGTCTTTCCGGCGATCTCGAAGGTGTCGCGATGCACAGTGGCGGTCATGGGCGCCCTTTTCCTACTCAGGTCGTTCGGGTGGTTCGGTCCCAAGCTAGGTCCGCGCCGCGACGTGTGAGGGGGTGCGTCTCGTCCCCCCACTCTCAAACGCTGGTGATCGGCACGCGCCGTTCGCGGTCCGATCTGGGCCACACGTACGGCAGGTCATCGGGGACACCGGGAAAGTAGGGGCCGTAGTGCACCGGATCCTTGCGCAGCAGCGAGGATTGGTGGCTGAGGTGAAACGCCTTGTCCCCGAGCCACGGTGGCAGATCGTGAGTGCGCGCCAGCGCTTCCTGGTCACGCACGGTGGCCAGACCCGTTCCGGTCTGCAGGTGGGCGAGAAGCGTCGCGGTGCTGGCGTCCTGATGACCGCGGGCGATCCATTCCTCGCAGACCACAAGGCCGTAGCGCACCAGGGCCTCCTCGTAACCCGCCCACATCGCCGCGGCCGGGTGATGCCGCCACCCGTACCCGGGCACGGTGAGCGCACGCAACACCTGGATGGTCTCGGCGCGCTGCTTGCCCAGCCGTCGTGGATCGAGCACGCGCGCGGTATCGGCGAAATCCGGACAGGGAAGGAAAGTCTGCACAGATCAGACGGTTTCGTCCGCTGTACGGTTGGTCGCGGCGCGCGCGACGAAGTAGAGCACCACACCGACGGCCATGAGGATTCCCGCGAACATCCACACCTTGGCCGTCTGCTGCGTCATCAGCAGCACACATGACGCGACGCCGAGCACCGGGACCGCCGTCCACACCCGGAAATGATCGTGCTCCACGGTGTCTCGGCGCAGCACGAGGACCGCGATGTTGGTAGCCGTGAACACGAACAGCAGAAGCAGCACCACGGTCTCGGCCAGCGTCGACAACTCGCCGATCGCGGTGAGCACCATGGCCACCGCGGTGGTCGCGACGATCGCGACCCACGGCGTGCGCCGCTTGGTCAGCGCGCGGCTGAGAACGCTTGGCAGCAGACGATGTTCGGCCATCCCGAAGGCCAGCCGGCTCGCCATGATCATCGTCAGCAGGGCGCCGTTGGCGACGGCGATGAGCGCGATCGCGCTGAACACCCAGTCGGGCACTCCCAGGCCCGACTCGGACACCACCTCGAGCAGGGGCCCCGAGGAGGCGGCCAGCTCGTCGGGTGCGAGCACCGCGGCACTCGCCATGCCGACGAGCACGTACACGACGCCGGCGGTGATGAGCGACCCGAACAGCGCCGCCGGATACACCTTGCTGGGGTTGCGGATCTCCTCGGCCACGTTGGCCGACGTCTCGAACCCGACGAACGAGTAGTACGCGATGATCGCGCCTGCCAGGATCGCCACCGCAGGAGCCGTGCTCTCCGGGAACTCGCCGAGCCTGCCGAGATCGCCGCGTCCGCCACCGACCATCACCGCACCCGCGATGATCACGATCAGCAGGCCGCTGAGTTCGATGACCGTCATCACGACGTTGCTCTTGACCGACTCGCTGATGCCGCGGGCGTTGAGCGCCCCGACGAGCGCGAGGAACACGATCGCGGCGGGCACCGCGGGCACGTCGATGAACGTCGCGAGATAGTCACCGGCGAACGCCAGCGACAGACCGGCCGCGCTGGTCACGCCCGCCGCCAGCATGCTGAAGCCGACCAGGAACGACACCAGGGGCTGCTTGAAGGCCCGCTCGGCGAAGACCGCGGCACCCCCGGCCTTCGGGTACTTGGTGACGAGCTCGGCGTAGGACCCCGCGGTGAGCAGGGCCAACATCAGCGCGGCGAGCAGTGGTGCCCACAGTGCGCCGCCGACTTTGCCCGCCAGCACGCCCATCAGCGCATACACGCCTGCCCCCAGCACGTCGCCGAGAATGAACAGGAACAGCAGCGGCCCGGTGATCTTGCGGGCGAGCTTGCTGTCTGCCGTGTCCCCGGTGTGCTCGTGTGCTGTCGCCTCTGCCGTCATCTCGTCCTCCGTGTTCCCTCGCGATCCCCTCGTACCGCGCAGGGGACGGTGAGGGGTACCCCGACAAAACCATCGGTAAGCGCACAGCGGCCGATTTCGGGTACGTTGATGCCTGAACAACCCACGCGGGAGTGCACACCGAGTGCGCTGAGAGGACGGCTGAGGGCCGTCGACCGTATGAACCTGTCCGGGTAATGCCGGCGTAGGGAGTGTGAACTGATGACCGATGTTTCCCGATCCGATTCCGGGCCCTTCGTCCCACAGGACCGTCCCCGCACCTACCGGTGGCGCGTCGTCGACATCGTGGTGGCCAGCGTGCTCGCGGTCGCCGCTGGCCTGGTTTTCGTGATGTGGAACATCGCGTCCAACCCGATCGGTGCGCCGCTGTCGGCGGCGCTGCCCGGACTGCAGGCCCTGCTCGGGGGCGGGTGGCTGTTCGCCGGTGTGCTCACCGCACTGGTCATCCGCAAGCCGGGCGCCGCGCTCTACGGCGAACTGGTCGCCGCGACCGTGTCAGCGCTGGTCGGCAACCAGTGGGGTGTGCTCACGCTCGAATCGGGACTGGTCCAGGGAATCGGCGCCGAACTCGTGTTCGCGGTGTTCCTGTACCGGGTGTGGAACCTGCCGGTCGCGATCCTGTCCGGTGCGGTCGCCGGGCTCGCGCTGGCGATCAACGATCTCATCCTCTGGTACCCCGGGTCGGCAGCGGCGTTCACGCTGATCTACACGGTCTCGGCCGTCGTGTCCGGCGCGCTCGTGGCCGGGGCGCTGTCATGGTACGCGGTACGGGGCCTGGCCAGGACCGGCGCCCTGTCCCGGTTCGCGTCCGGCCGCACCGCGGCAAGATGAGCACACCGCAGGGCGGCGTCGCCGTCACCGCATCGGGTTGGTCCTGGCGTCACGCCGGACGCCCTCGCTGGGCGCTGCGGAATCTCGACGTGACCATCGAACCCGGTGAGCGGGTGCTGCTCCTCGGTGCCAGCGGATCGGGAAAGTCGACACTTCTGCACGGCCTGGCCGGGGTGCTCGGCGACAGCGAGGACGGCGATGAGGCGGGACGCCTGCTGGTCGACGGGGTGCCGCCCGCGCAGCGGCGCGACCGCATCGGCATGGTCCTGCAGAACCCGGACTCGCAGGTCATCCTGTCGCGCGTGGGCGACGACGTCGCGTTCGGCATGGAGAACTTCAACGTCGCGCCGCAGGCCATCTGGCCGCGCGTGCGCCGCGCGCTCGCCGCGGTGGGGTTGGCGCTGCCGCTCATGCACGACACCGGCCATCTCTCCGGCGGGCAGCAGCAACGTCTGGCGCTCGCAGGCGTGCTCGCGATGGACCCGGGCCTGATCCTGCTCGACGAGCCGACCGCCAACCTCGACCCGGCAGGCGTGCTCGAGGTCCGCGACGCTGTCGCCGCGGCCGCCGAACAGACCGGTGCCACCCTGATCGTCGTCGAGCACCGCACCGCGGTGTGGCTTCCCGTGGTCGACCGGGTGATCGTGCTGGGTGCGGCAGGCGAGATCGTCGCCGACGGCCCGGCCGCGGAAACTCTGGCACAGCAACGTGATCGGCTGACCCGCGCCGGGGTGTGGGTGCCCGGGGCCGAACTGCCGCACATCACCCGCGCGGGTGCCCCCGGGCAGGCGTTGCTCTCGGCCGCCGACCTGGCCGTCGGGTACCGCGGGGGACCGGTCACCGAACGCCTCACGTTCGACATCGACCGGGCCGCGACCACCGTGGTCACCGGACCGAACGGCGCCGGGAAGTCCGCGCTGGCACTCACACTCGGCGGTCTGCTGCCGCCACGCGACGGTCGGTTCTCCGCCGAGGCCGCTTTCGCGCCCGCACCGCACCGGCGTGAGCCCGTGCGCTGGCGGTCCCGCGAACTGCTCACCCGCATCGGCAGCGTGTTCCAGAACCCCGAACACCAGTTCCTCACCGGCAGGGTGCGCGACGAGTTGGCGCTCGGACCGCGTGCGCTCAAGCGCGACCCGGCGTCGATCACCGCGGTGTGTGACGCGCTGCTGGAGCGGCTGCACCTCACCGAGTTCGCCGACGTGAACCCCTACACACTGTCCGGTGGGCAGAAGCGGCGCCTGTCGGTGGCCACGGTCCTGGCGACCCAGCCCGAGCTGATCGTCCTCGACGAGCCCACCTTCGGGCAGGACCGCACCACGTGGGAGGAACTGGTGCGCCTGCTCGCCGAGATCGCCGACGAGGGCACCGCGGTGGTCGCCGTGACCCACGACCTCGACTTCGCCGACCTGCTGGCCGATCGGCACATCGAGATATCGGCGCCCGAGGCCTTTGCGAAGGCCGGCCGGTGAGCATCACCGTCGACGGTGCGCCCATCCGGCGCGTGGGCATCAATCCGGTCGCGAAACTCGCGGCCGCGCTGGTGATCGCGCTGGGCCTGGTGCTCAGCGTGGACTGGGTGTCGGCCGCGACCGCGCTGGTGCTGGAGATCGTCCTCATGCTGGTGCTGAAGGTGCCGGTCCGCACGCTGCTCACGCGCGGTGCGCTCGTGCTGCTGGCCGCCGCGCTCACCGGCGTGACGATCCTGCTGTACGGCGAGCAGAGCGGCACCGTGCACTGGCATTTCCTGCTCATCACCGTCAGCGACGGCTCGATCTCGCTGGCGTTGGCCACATTTCTGCGTGTGCTGGCCATCGCGCTGCCGTCGGTGATCCTGTTCATCGACACCGACCCGACCGAACTCGCCGATGGGCTCGGACAGGTGTTGCGACTGCCCGCCCGGTTCGTACTCGGCGCGCTGGCCGGGTTGCGCATGGTGGGGTTGCTCGGTCAGGACTGGCGGTACCTCGGCTATGCGCGCCGGGCACGAGGGGTCGCCGACCAGGACCGGCTGCGCCGTTTCGCCGCACAGGGTTTCGCGCTGCTGGTCTCGGCGGTGCGCCGGGGATCGATGCTGGCGACCGCGATGGAGGCCCGCGGGTTCGGTGCCCACCCAAGAAGAACTTGGGCCCGGCCGTCGCGGTTCGGTATGCGTGAATCCGCGCTGATCCTGGCGGCTTTCGTGATCGCGGCCGCGGCGATCTCGGTGTCGGTCGCCACCGGGCACTGGAATTTCATTGGCCACCGCTGACATCCTGGGCGCCCTGGGCGGTGACGCGCGCACGGTCCTGATCGACGGGCGATCCGGGTCCGGCAAGACGACGCTGGCCCGGCAGTTGAGCCAGGCCTGGGAGTCCAGCGTCGTTGTCAGCCTCGACGACATCTACCCGGGCTGGGACGGGCTGGCCTGGGCCGTCGAGCACATCCGCGAGGCCCTGCTGCAACCGCGAGCGCTCGGACGCGCCGGCCGGTGGCGGCGCTGGGACTGGGTGAGTGGATGCCCGGCCGGGTGGCACACCGTCGACGCTCACCAGCGGATCATCGTCGAGGGGGTGGGCGCCCTGGCCGCGGCGAACCGCGCGCTGGCCGATCTCGGAATCTGGCTGGAGGCCCCCGAACCCCACCGCAAGCGCCGGGCACTGCTGCGCGACGGTGACACGTACGCACCGCACTGGGAGCGGTGGGCGAGGCAGGAAGAGGAGTTCATCGCGCGGTATGACCCGCGCTCGTCGGCCGACTTGGTTCTGGCAACCTGAGTCCCGGATTCTCGTGCGTAACGCCACGGCGGAAATCTGCCGAATTTTCCGCCGTGACGTTACGAACGGCGTTACCCCGCTTGGCGATCGGCGTCAGACAGCTGAAGTCTGCTCGAGCGGCTGGTCGAGGACCTTGAGCCTGCCGAGGATCGGGGTGTCCGGAACCGTGTTGAGCCTGCGCCGCAACCGCAGATCCATCAGATAGGCGCGGTAGAAGCACTTCAGCGCGAACGGGTTGACCACATCGATCACACGTAAAGCCTTGAGCAGCAGCTCGTATCGTCGCTGATCGGCGCCGCTCCACGACCAGCCCATGAGTTCCCGGAACCGGGGCGGCAGGCTGCCGCGGGTGCCGAAGGAGAACAGCCCGCCGAGCGGTCTGGTGACGATCCGGGCCGGCACGCCCCAGGCCTCTTCCAGGAAGCGGAGATTCGCCAGCGAGATCAGATCCTCGCGCACCTCGGGTGCGACGGAGAGTTCATCGAGTTGCTGCTCCCAGTACTGTGTGAACTGCGCCCACGTCTGGGGCCAGTCGCTGTGTCTGACGTTGACACCCGTGGCCAGCGGTGCCGCCGCGACCGTGAGACGGTCCAGTGTCGCGGTGTCGAGCGGCCCGTACAGCAGTGTGTACTGGTCCAGGTAGTACCGGAAAAGGCATGCGGCGACCCACTTCTGGAGACGTTGCGCGTTGCCGCTGTAGCGGACCGGGCTCTCGGGTGTGGAGTGCACGGCTGCGTGGACGAGTGCGAGTTCGCGGCGGTAGGCGTCGCGGTCGTCCTCGCTGCCCATCACGGCCAGGGCCAGGTACTGGCCGGTGGTGCGAGCGCGTTTGACCGGGCGGCGCCGCGGGCTGCCCGAGACGACGCGACTCTCGTTGACGCCGTGGCCGACACCGGGCAACGCCAGCTGCATGATGATGTTTGCCACCTGGTTGGTCAGGCCCACCACGGTCAGCAGATCCGCGAGTTCCTCCGGCGTTCGCCTGCCGACCATGACCTGCCCCCTTTGGCGTCGAGTCGTGCCTATGCCTTGATCGTGACACAAATCCGCCAAAACTGCACACACTTGTTCTCACTTTTCCGGAAATTGCCGACTGTGCGCTGGTGGCGGCTTCACCGCCGACTTTCCGCCCTGGTGGCACGGTCGAGATGCGCGGTCGGTCACGCACCACCACTCAGCGGCCGTGGTCGATGGCGTTTCCGTCGTCGGCAGTGAAGCATTCAAAAAGATCGGCAACTCTTGCGATGCGTCACCCGCGACAAGCCTGAGGAGGCAACGACCGTGACATCCGACGTGACACTCGTGCACGACAGTGCGTACTTCGACGATCTGAAGATGCACTACGTGCGGGCCGGGGCGGGCGAACCGGTGGTGCTGCTGCACGGGTGGCCGCAGACCTGGTACGCCTGGCGCAAGGTGATCCCGCTGCTGGCAGGGGAGTTCGAGGTCATCGTCCCAGACCTGCGGGGGTGCGGTGACACGTCCAAGCCCAGTGGAGGCTACGACAAGAAGACCGTGGCCCACGATGTCCGCAGGCTGGTCGAGACCCTGGGACACTCGGCGGTGCACGTGGTCGGTCATGACATCGGTGCGGCCGTGGCGTATGCGTACGCCGCACAGTGGCCTTCCGAGGTGCAGACCATGACCTTCATCGAGAGCAGCCTGTCGGGGTTCGGACAGGAAGAGCTGATGGACGTCGCCAACGGCGGCAGTTGGCATTTCGGCTTCAACATGGCCGGCGACATCTCCGAGGACCTGGTGCGTGGACGCGAACGTCTCCTGATCGAGTACTGGATGCGCCGCACCACGGTGGGTGTCGTCGACCCGACGTCCGTCGAACCCGACGCACTCGACGAGTACGCGCGAGCCATGGCGCAGCCGGGTGGGCTGCGCGGCTCGTTCGCGCTCTATCGGGCGATTCCTCAGGACAGGGCGGACAACCGCGAACTGGGGCGCACAAAACTGGCGATGCCCGTGCTCGCGGTCGAAGGCGAACACGGGCAGGCCGGCCACAGCACCGAGACCATGAAGAAGGTTGCTGATCACGTGACAAGTGCGGTGATCGCGCGGGCGGGGCACTACCCGGCCGAAGAGAACCCCGCAGAGCTGGCTGCGGCGCTGCGGGGGTTCCTCCTCGGCGGGTGATCAGCGTTGCAGGAACGCCTCGAGTTCGGCCAGCACCACGTCGGGGCGTTCCTCGACCACCCAGTGTCCGCAGTCGGGAATCGAACCGCCCCGCACATCGGTGGCGAATTCACGCAGCACGTCGACCATCTTCGGGCCCCAACGGTGTTCCCCGCCCAACGCGAGGACCGGGACGGTCAGCGGCTCGCGGGCCAGTTTGCGGTTGTCGTCGGCATCCTGGGCGAAAGCCCGGTACCACTCGAGCGTGCTGCGCACCGCGCCGGGCTGTGCCAATGCGTGCGCGTAGTGGTCGACCGCCGCGTCGGTGAACGCATCCTGATTGGCGGTGCGGCCCCGCAGGAAGTACTCGACGTAGCCGCGTTCACGTCCGGCGATGAGGAACTCCGGCACGTCGCGGCACTGGTGGAATGCGAAGTGCCAGGCCAGCGGATCGGTCAGGATCCCGTCCCACAGTGACGCGCCCGGGATCGGCACGTCGAACACCGCGAGCCGGGTGACGGTGTCGCGATGCGTCGCCGCCCAGGCGTAGGCGAGCATGCCACCGATGTCGTGGCCCACCACCTGCACCGTGTCGAAACCCAACTTCTCGCGAAGGATGTCGAGCTCCTCGGCCATGGTGACCTTGTCGTATCCGAGCAGGGGTTTGGACGAACCGCCCGCACCCTTCAGATCCACCGCGACCACGGTGTGATGCCGTGCCAGGTCCTCGAGGATCGGCAGCCATTCCTGCCAGGTTTGCGGCCAGCCGTGGAGCAGGAACACAGCTGGGCCCGAACCCGCGATCACCGCGTGTAGCGACACGTCGGGTCGCACCTGCTGTCGAACGTGGCGTAACGCCACCGAACCGGATGTGGTCATTTTCGGGCTCCATTCATGGTGTTGTCGGGCGCCGGGGTGATCCCGGCGCGCTGAGAGGTCACTGCTTTGATCGCCATACAGAGCGCGCCGATCGTGATCGGGATGAGCAGTAGAAGAAAGACTTGCTGCAAACTCACTCCAAGGCTTGCCAGGGAGGTCCCGATACCCGCGCCGAGCACGGCGCCGACACGGGACATCCCGGCAGCCCAACTGGTGCCGGTCGACCTGATATCGGTCGGGTAGAACGTCGTCGAGACGGCGGTGTAACCCGTCGAGATCGCGTTGGTACACATGCCGAGCACGAAGATCAGCGTGCCCAGCACGACAGTTGTGTTCGGGGAGACTGCGATCGCGGCGGCTGTTCCGCCACCGAGCACGCTGGTCCAGACCAGGGTGATGTGGGGCCCGAAGCGATCCTGGATGAATCCGATTGCGGCGCAACCGACCGCGCCGCCGATCTGAAGCGCGGTGCTGAGTATCGAAATGGAACCCGTGGCGAACCCGGCGACCTTGAACAGATACGGCAACCACGTGTTGGTGAGGTAGATCGAGAACATGACGGCCATGAATCCCACCCACAGTGTCAGGGTTCCGATGCGCAACTCCGGGGTGAGCAACGCGCCGATCGGGTAGGCCCGCGGGCGCACCTTCTCATCGCGCACGAAGACACTGCCTGCGTCTGCGGAGCCGGGTTCGATGGCGTTGCAGTACCGCCTGAGACGGGCAGGGTCGTGTCCCGAGTTCGCGAGGTAGACCGGCGATTCGGACAGCAACGTCCCGACGCAGACGAAGATCACTGCCGCTGCGGCCCCGCACCCCAGGATCGCGACCCGCCACCCGAACGTCTCGACGACGAACGGCACCACGACCGCGCCGATCGCGGCGCCGCTGGGGAATCCTGACCAGACCACAGCGACGATCGAACGGCGCCGTGGAGTGGGGACCGTCTCGGAGACGAGCGCGGCGACGTTGGGCATGGATGCGCCCAACCCGAATCCGGTGAGAAGCCGCAGCAAGCTGAAGGTGAGAACTCCGTCCGCCGCTGCCGTGAGCAACGTGGTGGCGGCGAATGATCCTATGGCCCAGACTATTACATATCTACGGCCGAACCTGTCGCCGAGGGGCCCGCCGAGCAGTGCGCCTACGCCGAGCCCGATCAGCCCCGCCGTCACCGCGGGCGCCAGTTGTGCCGTGCCGATTGCCCAGTCATCCTTCAACGCGGCGGACAAGAACCCGACGACCGTGACCTCCAAACCGTCGACCACGATGCAGAAGAAGCACAGCACGAGGGTTCGGCGCTGATGCCCACCAATGGGATTACGATCGATCAGGTCGCGGATGGCGATGTGGACTGCAGTGGCCACGACGGTTCCTTTCTGAGTGAGGCCGCGAGCCAGGATGCTCACAGATAGCTCACAGTGCGCCTCGCGCAACCATTTCGGCAGCTGCGGCTGTCACTCAGTGGTTTTGCCGGTGGGAGCGGAGACCATCGGGACATCAAGCCTGTGACCGCATTTCGCAGCACGCTGCGCGACTTCGATCACGGTCAGGCTGGCGGCGGCATCCTCCACTGTCACCAACGGTGCGGCGTCGCCGCGTGCGACGGCGATGAAATGTTGCAGCTGCCGTGTGTAGGAGTCGCCGGCGTCGGTGCTCTCGTACCGTCGCGACAACGGCTGGTACCAGTCGGATTCGCCCTGATGATAGAAACGCGCGAGTTGCGGAAAGGTCAGGGAACCGGTGGTACCGGCAATCGACCATGCGGGAATGTCCGGGTTGCAGGGGAACTGGGGATCATCCTGTGTCGCCTGATCCCAACCCCAGGGTGCGACGGCAGAGTCGGACAGGATGAAGGTGCCGATCGCGCCGTTGTCGAACCCGACGATGACGGCTGCGGTGTCCTCGACCTCGAATCCGCGTAATGCGTTGCTGCTGACGGCTTGAACCGTGGTGATCTCGCCGCACAGGTACCGGGCCAGGTCGAGGTCGTGGACGAGGTTGATCAGCATCACGCCTGCGCCGGTTTCGCGGCGCCAGCGCTGCTCGAAGTAGTCGTCGGACTTCTTGGTCAGCCACATGCCGTTGACGGCGACGAGTCTGCCGATCACACCGCTTGCGATGAGGTTACGGGCTTTTGACACCGCTGGATGGTGCCTGCGGTGATGCCCGACGAGAACCACTGTGTCTGAGTCGCGCACAGCCGCCACCAGGTGCGCGGCCTCCGCCGCGGTCACCGCGACAGGTTTCTCGAGCAACGCGGGTATGCCGGCCTCGATGGCCGCCAACGTGGTTTCGACATGTGCGCTGTTCGGGTTGGCGATGATCACGGCCTCGGCGCCCGATGCCGCGAGGAGATCGTGATAACTGTCGAAGTGCGGCACGCCGAGCTTTCCGGCCAGGGTTCTGCTGAACGGGTCGGCAACTGCGACGACGGTCGCATCCTGTTCGCGTGCAACGTATTCTGCGTGCTTGGTGCCCATGACACCGGCACCGATGATTCCGATACGGAGAGCATGTCCGACCACGGTTGACACTCGATTCTCTAGTTTCCGGTGGGCGCAGTGCGTGTGAAGACACCGTCACCGGCGACCCATCCCGCGGCAGCGACTGTGCCGAGCGTGCTGAACATGATCTCCTCGGCTACCACGGGAAGCGGAAGCAGTTCCAGTGCATCGGAAATCGGCTCGACGGACAGTGGGGGCAACACGTCCGACATGTCGGCGATCACGCGAAGAAGTCCGACGATGTCCAGTTCCCCGCGGCCGGGGTAGGTGCGCAGGTGCCGGGCCTCGCGTGGCAGTGACACACCGTGACGGGCCGCGACGTCCGAAAGCTGCAGTCCGGCAACCCAGCCGAGATCTGCGGACGTCAGGTCGGCCGCAGCGTCACCCGAACGGAAGAAGTGCACGACGTCGAGCACCACCTTGGCGTTGGCCGCACCGGTGTGCTCTGCCAGCCCGATTGCCTTTGCCAGGTTCTTGACCTGGCTGTAGGGCATGAACTCGAAAGCGACAGGTAGAGGTTTCAGCCGTTCGCAGACCTCCGCGAACTGCTCAAAGATACGTGCCGGTTCGCCCGTGAAGGCCGCGACGTGCACCCGGTCCGGTGTGAGTGCGTGGGCGAGATCCTCCACCAGGGAGTTCGCGTGCCGAACCGGGCCGTCGTCGCCGAGCCGGATCAGTTCGAGTTCGGCGACGCGCAGCCCGGCGTCGGCCACGCGGGCGGCGATCTCGTCGAGGCCGATGCCTCTCTCCAACGCGGACACACACTGGCCGACGGTGAGCCCGATGCCGGTGAATCCGCTGGCCGACGCGGCTTCGATGATCGTGGGGAAGGGCCGGTCCCGGAAGCAGATGGCGCCCATAGACAAATGCGCCGGCCTGGTGCTGCTCACGACCGTGACCGTGCGGTTTGCGCGGCGAGGAGCCCGCGAGTGGCCTCGCCCAGGATGCGGGCCGCGGCATCGAGTGGCTGCCCGGCGAGCTCCTCGGTGGGGGCCTCGACCGACAGCGGGATGCCCGCGGGCAACGCCGCGATGAGGCGCTTGAGGTCGAGTTCACCCGTACCGGGGATCATCCGGGCTCTTCGCGCCTCACGGCGCAGTGCCTCGACGGTGGTCGGTGCCGCTGCAGGGCCGTCACTGATCTGCGCATACGGCAGCAGCGACGCCGGGATGGCCGCCAGCACATCCCACTCTGCCCCGGCCCGGAAGAACTGCAGGAAGTCGACGAGGACGGCGAGATTCTTGCGACCGACGGCGCCGATCACGTCGACGGCATCGGCGAGGTTGGTGATCGCCGAGTACGTGATGAACTCGATCGGCAGGGTCAACCCGTACTCGCCGGCGAGGTCGGCGAACCGCCCCAGTCGGTCGATGAGCCTTGCACGTTCGTGGTCGTAACCGACGGTCAGCAGGTATTGCACACCCAGTTCGGCCGTGGCCTCGAGCGCCGGGATCAGACTGTCGACGTCGGTTTCCGGCCGGATCCACACCGCTTCGACGTCGAGCAGGCGCACATCGCGTTCCCGGAGGTGGCGCGCGAAGCGCCGACGCATCTGCGGGTCGCCGACGAGATCGAAGACCGGCTCCCCGGGTTCGACGGGCACCATGCGCACACCGCACATGTCGAATCCGCCCGCGGCCGCGGCGTCCGCGAGTTCGAACGGTGTGGCATCGAGCCGTGTGAGGTGATGCAACGAAAGATGTTGTGTTGCAGTCGGTTCCGGCATGGGCTTGGAAATCCCTCTCTGCTGGGCCAACAGGATCCGATCGGTCGTATCCCGTTTCTGTGACTGTAGGCGCGGCGGCAGAATCTGCCCTCCCTCCGCTGCCGCTCAGTGGCAGCCGACTGTGTCCTGTGTTTCGGCGCGGGTCGCACCATGCAGTGCAGCACATCGAGTCTTCACACCCACCCACACATTTGGAGGTCAAATGCCGAATCCAGAATCGGACCGGATCGCGATCCGCGCGTTGATCGAGAACTGGGCCCTCTGGCGCGATGCCGGCGACTGGGAGCGGTTCGCGACGGTGTGGCACCCCGTGGACGGCTGGATGAGCGCCACATGGTTCCAGGGACCGGCAGCGGAATTCATCGAGCAGAGCCGCCGTGGTTTCGACGCCGGCGTATCGATCCTGCATTTCCTCGGCGGGCACACCGCCGACGTCGTCGGCGATCGCGCGGTGGCCCAGACCAAGATGACGATCAGCCAACGGGCATCGGTGGATGGTGTGGAGGTCGACGTCACCTGCACCGGACGCTTCTACGACTTTCTCGGCAGGCACGGGGACAGCTGGACCATCGTGCGTCGTCAGCCCATCTACGAGAAGGACCGGCTGGACGTGGTCGACCCGTCGACGACGCTGGAGCTGGACGCCGATCTGCTGGGGCGGTTCCCGACCGGTTACCGCCATCTGGGCTACCTGCAGACCAAGGCGGGCTTCACGGTGAAACCGGGCCTGCCCGGTCTGAAGGGTGAGGCCGTCGAGCGCCTCTACCAAGAGGGCGAGAAATGGCTGGCCGGATCGCAGACCGCGGGTGATCCGCGATGAGCGTCGCCGGACTGCACGAGGAGAACTCGGCCGAGGTGGTCGTGGACAGTTTCCGCGACACCCCCGACGAGCGGCTCAAGACCGTGCTGAACAGCCTCGTCGAGCATCTCCACGCGTTCATCAAGGACGTCGAGCCCACCCACGCCGAATGGGAACGTGGCGTCGAGTTCCTGACCGCGGTGGGGCACATGTGCGACGAGACCCGCCAGGAATTCGTGCTGCTCTCCGACGTGCTCGGGGTGTCGATGCTCGTCGACGCGATCAACAACCGCAGATCCGAGTCCGCCACCGACACCACGGTTCTCGGGCCCTTCCATATGGTCTCCTCTCCGGCACGTGATCTCGGCGCCAACATCTCCCTCGACTCCGTGGGGGAGCCGTGTGTGTTCGCCGGTCAGGTCCGGTCGGTGGACGGAGCCCCGTTGGCGGGCGCCCGCGTCGACGTGTGGCAGGCCAACGGTGCGGGCTTCTACGACGTGCAGCAACCCGATCTGCAGCCCGAACGCAACCTCCGCGGCGTGTTCGTCGCGGACGACGAGGGCCGGTTCTGGCTGCGGACGGTGGTACCGCGGTACTACCCGATTCCCGACGACGGTCCGGTGGGCCGGCTGCTGGCGGCGACGAAGCGCCATCCCTACCGGCCGGCCCACATCCACGTGATCGCCGACGCCGACGGTCACGCGCAGGTGACCACCCATGTGTTCGTCGAGGACAGCCCCTACCTGGACTCCGACACCGTGTTCGGCGTCAAGCAGTCGTTGATCCGGCCGGTCGTCGTGGTGGACGACCCGGTGCGCGCAGAGCGTTATCGGGTGCCGAATCCGTTCCGGTTCATCGAGTTCGACGTCGTCTTGGACCCGGTGACCGCATGATCCGCGACTTCACGTACGAAAGCCGGCCGTCGCGCGTGGTTTTCGCGGCGGGCGCGGTTGGCCTGCTGCAGCGCGAGGTGACGCGACTGGCTATACGCAGGCTGATCGTGGTGTGCACGCCCCCGCAGGCCGGCCTGGCGCAAGCGGTCACCGCACCGCTCGGCGAGACGGTCGCCGCGATCCACCCGCATGCGGTGATGCATGTCCCGCGTGCGGTCGCCGACGCGGCCGTCGCCAAGACCCGGAGCGTGGACGCCGACGGGTGCCTGGCCATCGGAGGTGGATCGGCGATCGGCCTCGCGAAAGCCGTTGCCCGCGAAACCGGTATCCCGATCGTCGCAGTGCCCACGACTTACGCCGGTTCGGAGATGACGACGGTGTGGGGTGTGACCGATGCCGAACGCAAGAGCACCGGCCGTGACGAGCGTGTGCTGCCCGCCACGGTGGTGTACGACCCGGAACTGACCCTGCCGCTGCCGCCTGCGACCGCGGTCGTGAGCGGGTTCAACGCGATCGCGCACTCAGCGGAGGCCCTGTACGCACCGGACTGCTCGCCGGTGACCGCGCTGGTGGCGACCGAATCGGTGCGGGCACTCATCGAGGCGTTGCCCCGCCTGGTCGCGGAGCCCGACGATCTCGACGCGAGGTCGGAGGCGCTGTACGGGGCGTGGCTGGCGGGCATGACGCTCGGTGCGACCACGATGTCGCTGCACCACCAGCTGTGCCACATCCTCGGCGGCACCTTCGATCTCCCACACGCAGAAACCCACACCGCGGTCCTGCCCCACGCGCTGGCGCTCAACCTCACGGCCGCACCGCACGCCCGCGCCGCCTTGCAGCGCGCGGTCGGCGCCGACGACCCGGCTTCGCGACTGTTCGAACTGGCCCGGGACCTGGGGCCCGAGATGGCGCTGAAGAATCTCGGCATGCCTGAGGACGGTATGGAAACCGTTGTGCGGCAGGTACTCAGCGCGCCGTACCACAACCCGGTCCGCGTCACGGAAGCCGACCTGCGCGGACTTCTCAGCAACGCCTTCGCCGGCGTGATTCCCCGCCCCGCCACCAACCCGACCCTACGATAAGGATCTACGATGCCACCCACCTTGGAGCTGCAGAGCGTCATCGACCGTCACCCCGTCGGACGCCTCCAACGACGAGTGCTGATGTTGTGTTTCGGCGTACTGGTCCTCGACGGAATCGACGTCGCCGTGGTGAGTTTCATCGCCCCGTCACTGATCGCGGACTGGGGTATCTCCAAGGCCCAGCTCGGGCCCGTGGTGACCAGCGGGCTGCTGGGGCTGGCGGTCGGTTCGCTGGTCGCAGGTCCGCTGGCGGACCGGTTCGGCCGTCGCAAGATCATCATCGGGTCGCTGGTGTTCTTCGGTGTCATGTGCACCGCGACGGCACTGACGAGCGGAGTGGTCGCGTTCTCGATCCTGCGGGTGCTCACCGGATTCGGTCTGGGCGCAGCCATGCCGAACGCGACGACCCTGGTCTCCGAGTACGCACCGGCGCGGCGCCGCAGCGCGATGATGGCGATCACCTACTGCGGTATGACGCTGGGCTCGGCGATCGCGGGTTATCTCACGAGCGTCATCGTGGAGATCGCGAGCTGGCACTGGGTGCTGATCGTCGGCGGTGTGCTGCCGGTGGTGTATGCCGTGGTGGTGGCCGTCGCGTTGCCGGAGTCACCGAAATACCTGGCCCGTGTTCCGCAGCGCCGCGCGGAACTCAGCACACTCATGAGCAGGATTGTCCCGGACCATATTCCGCCCGACGCACAGTTCACGCTCGACGAGCCACCGGCAGGCAACCGCGCACCGTTCGTGGCTCTGCTGGTGCCGCGCTTCCGGTTGGGCACCCTGACCATCTGGGTCGGCTTCATCGCCGCGTTCTTCATCGTCTACCTGATGAACAGCTGGCTGCCCATCCTCATGACCGACGTCGGATTCGCCCTGAGCACGGCTGCCACGATCGGCCTGCTGCTGCAGGTCGGCGGCACGATCGGCAACATCGGGATCGGCTGGCTGATGGACCGGTTCGGCCTGCACCGCATCGTCGCGATCGGGATGGGCTGCGCGGGTGTGCTGTTGGCGCTCATCGCGGTCGCTCCCCAGGAGGTCGTGGTCATCGGTGTCCTGATATTCGTGCTCGGTATGTTCACCAACTCCGTCGCGACCGGGTTCCCGATCCTGTCGGCGGCGTTCTATCCGACCGCGATTCGCGCCACCGGCACCAGTTGGGCCACCGGCGTCGCTCGGTTCGGCGCCATCGCAGGGGCCGCGGCGGGGACGGTGCTCGTCGCCTTCGGCATGCATTACCAGCAGGTGTTCCTCACTCTGTTGATCCCCGTGGCGGTCTGCATCGCGGCCGTCGTCACCAAGGGCAGGAAGGCGCGTACCGCCGGTCGCGCCCAAACGGCATCCCCGCGGTCGACGGAGGCGCAACTGCCCGCATGAGGGCAAACGAGAGCCGCCCCGGTTGGACAACCGGGGCGGCTTTCTCGTGAGCGGTCAGATGCCGGCCAGCAGGTCGGCGAGTTCGCCGGGGCGGTGCACCATCGGGGAGTGGTCGCCCGGCAGCGACCGAACGCCGAACGGATTGTCGGGCGTGAGTCGGTCTGCCTCGGCGATCATCAGGTTCTGGGTGGTGGGCGCCAGCGCCCGGTCACCGTCGAGTCGGATGTAGGTGCGGGGGATCCGTCCCCACCGTCGCGGGGTGACCGGCACCGGGGCGCTGAGGCTCGCATACGGTTCGTCGGGATGCAGCAGATGGCGCCATCCCTCGGGCGCGTCCGGTGGCATATCGGTGAGGAATGCACGCCGGATCGCGTCCACCTCGATCGCATCGGAGGACAGCGGGTTCAGACGATGAGCGCCGAGGTTTGCCGGATCGGAGAAGATGGGCAGCGCCACGACATCGGCGTTCTCAGGTGCGTTGATGTAGTCGGTGAAGCGTGGGCGTGCGGCAGGCACGAACGCCGCGAGATACACCAGGTGGTCGACGAGTTCGGGGGCCTTCTCGGCCGCCAGCGAGGCCGGGCCGCCGCCGGCGCTGTGGGCCACGAGCAGCACACGCGCGAAGCGGCTTCGGACTTCCGCCAGGGCATCGACGACCGCGTCGGCGAGGTCATCCATCGTGATGTCCGCGAGCGCGGACTTCTCGGTTTCCAGCCCTGGCTGGCCCGCGGTCAGGTAGCCCGACGGTACCGGTGCGTCGAGTCCGTGACCGGGAAGATCGACGGCAATGCTCGCGACGCCTCGCCGAGCCAGGCCGCGCTGCGCGGCGGCCCAGTGGAGCGACGAGTGCCAGGCGCCGTGAACCAACACCGCCAGCGTGCCGGAATTCCGGGAATCGTTCACTTGTAGGTCCTTTCGTTGTTCAGACAGCGGTCAGTCCGCCGTCGACCATCAGTTCGGTACCGGTGATGTACGAGGATTCGTCGCTTGCCAGGAACAGCACCGCGTCGGCGACCTCCTGCACGTGGCCTTCACGCTTCAACGGCACCCCGTCGATCTGCTTGGCGCGCCACGCCGGATCGGCGGAACCGCGCGAGGTCTGCATCGGCGGCAACATCCCGGGTGCGACGGCGTTCACGCGGATGCCGTCGGCGGCGTAATGCACTGCCGCAGTGGTGGTCATGGCTTTCACCGCGGCCTTGGACGCGCCGTATCCGAGGTGGACACCGAGTTGGCCGATGTGCGCCGATATCGAGGACAGGTTGACGATCGACCCGCCTCCGGTGTGCTTCATCGCGGCCGCGCCGTGTTTGATACCGAGGAACACACCGCGGGCGTTCACCGCGATCAGCCGGTCGAAGAACGCGGTGCTGGTGAGGTCGGGGTCGAAGGTGCCACTGATACCCGCGTTGTTCACCAGGATGTCGAGGCGCTCGTATCGGCCGAGCACGTCCTCGACCGCGCAGGCCCACGCCGTTTCGTCGGTGACGTCGAGGTGGACGAAATGAGCCGTGCCGCCGGAGGTGCCGATCTGTTTGGCCACCTGGAGGCCGTCTTCGTCGTCCACATCGGCGATCACCACGGTGGCGCCCTGCCGGCTGAAGGTTTCCGCCGTGGCACAACCCATTCCGTTCGCCGCGCCGGTGATGAGGGCGATCTTGCCTGCTAGTCGCATGGGTTCGGCTCCTTTCCGGGTGACATATCGGGGGACATCTCGAGGAAGTGGTGCAGGGCGTCGAGCACCGCCTGCGGCGCCTCTTCGGGTACGTAGTGCCCACCGGGAACGGGTGTTCCGGTGACCGCTGCCGGATCCGCGTGGTGCTCACGCCAGATGCCCAGCACGTCGGCGCTGGCGAGCGCGCCCTCGGCGCCCCACAACAGCAGCAGCGGACACTGCAACCGCACACCGCGTGCATGGTCGGCGTCGTCCAGCGCGAGATCGGTGGTGAAACCGGCGCGGTAGTCCTCGAACGTGGCCGTCAGGTGTGCCGGATCGGAGTAGGCGTCGACGTAGTGCCGGAAGGTCGGCTCGTCGACGGCACCCGATTCGAGCACCCCGCGCAGGAAGTACCGCAGGTAGGCCTCGGTGTTGCCGGCCACGAGCAGTTCGGGGAGGTCCGGTTGCAGGTGGAAGAACCAGTGCCACATCGCGGTTGCGGACTGCCGGTCGAACGAGCGCATCACGACCCGTGTCGGCAGCACATCGAGCAGAGCGAGCGCGCTGATCTCCGACGGACGGTCCAGTGCCCACCGGTGCGCGACCCGCGCCCCTCGGTCGTGTCCGACGACGACGGCACTGTCGAGACCCAGGTGCCGCAGTAGCGCACTGAGATCGGCCGCGGTGGTCTGCTTGTCGTATCCGGACGAGGCAAGTCCCGACGCGCCGTAGCCGCGCAGATCCGGCACGATCACGGTGTACCGCTCGGCAAGCGGGCGCGCGACTTTCCGCCAGCACTGCCCGGTCTGCGGCCAACCGTGAAGCAGGACGATCGGTTCGGGTCCGTCCCCGATGATTCGGTACGCGAGGTCGACGTCGTTGACGGTCGCGGTGCGGATCTCCTCGTGCAGCATGTTCTCCCTTTCAGGTCAGGTCGACGCTACGGCGGATCCACGGCGACCAAGAACGACTCGGTGCCACTGAGCGGCAGCGACCGCTGTGCGGGATGAGCCGCGCAGGGACAGCATGGTGCGGTGACCGATCCGACCGGCAGAACCCGACTGTTGGGCGTCGTGGGCGACCCCGTCGCACAGGTGCGCGCACCCGAGCTGTGGGGCACGGTGTTCCGTGAACTCGGTGTCGACGCGGTGTGTGTGCCCTTCCACGTCCGGCCCACCGACCTGGAAGCCTTCCTCGACGGGGCACGGCGATGGCGGAACCTGGACGGGTTGCTCATCACCGTGCCGCACAAGGCGGCCGCGATGCGGTTCGCCACGGAACTGTCCGACCGCGCACGGCAGGTGGGGGCGGTCAACTGCCTCAAGGTCGGTGAGAGCGGTGGTTGGGTGGCCGACATGTTGGACGGCGTCGGCTTCGTGACCGCGTTCGAGGGCGGCATCGGCCCGGTCGGCGGGAGGCGTGCCCTCGTGGTCGGTTGCGGGGGAGCGGGTTCTGCCATCGCGCTCGCCCTTGCCGACGCAGGTGCGAGTGCGGTGGATGTCTCCGACGTCGACGGCGCACGTGCGAATGAGCTGGCGGATCGGGTGTCCGCAACGGGGGTGTTGTCACGACCGGTGGCTGCGCTCGGGAGGGGCTACGACCTCATCGTCAACGCCAGTCCTGCGGGTATGCGCAGCACCGATCCGCTCCCCGTCGATCTGGACGGTGTCGGT